>Ga0153918_1000698_pt1 | contig 14966 bp, 13 predicted proteins | sample TSFL002MetaG_FD_104687 | JGI IMG/M metagenome (GOLD analysis project Ga0153918, IMG submission 104687) | Attine ant fungus gardens microbial communities from Florida, USA - TSFL002 MetaG | ecosystem: Host-associated > Fungi > Mycelium > Unclassified | place: USA: Florida, Paynes Creek Historic... | reverse complement strand
TGACTCTTCAACTCTTATCCAGTATACAGCGCCGACGACTTTTGTGAAGCAGACGAGCTGGTCACTGCGCTGCTCGATGATCCACTGAGTTCTGATTCAAAGACTACTGCAGAGTCTTGCATCCTCCACCAATTCTCGATCCCCCTACAGATCACCCAGCTGCATGCCTCTAAAATCCCCGCAGCGCCACTACCTCCTCTTCTTTTCAAGGCTGAGATACCTATAGTCGCTTTCAACCCCTTGGTGACCCCACTCTCCTCCCTTAGACACCCTCTCTTTCCCTCTCATGCCCTCTTCGTGACCCCCATCACACCCCGTCTCAACCACTCTCCCTCTCCGTCTCAAATTCTCCCCAACTCTTCATCACCTCACATTTTATTCATTGACCCCTCACGTGCCCTCTCTGCCGTCCAGTCTTTTCGCTCAAATCCATCATCCCCAGTCGCCGTCCAACAATACCAGGACAACTACAACCAATCAGGTCTCCCTCATCTCACAAACGCCATCCGCTCCATCGTCGACTCTGAGAATGCCACCCCTTCTCCCTCGGCCTACTTGCGCAACAGGACTGCTGTCTTCCAATTACACGATGCGCTGAGTGCATTTGATCTCTCCATCAACACTCTACAAAAAAATCTGGACGATACCAGGGAGGGCGTCTCCCAATTGACTCGTAGAATTGAAGAGACAAAGGCTAGAATGCCTCTCGAAATCTTCTCCTGTCAACCTGCACAGACAGAGGGAAAGGATATCGTGGACGCGTCCTTAAAGCTCGCAAGCAAGGAGATGAAGCATTTTTTGGCGAGATTGAGTTGGTGGAAGACAATCCCAAGAATAGATGAGACCAGTGGCATCGTCGGGGATGCTGTCGAGCGTGTTTGGTGCAAAGATTTAGAACAAAAGGTTCGTTTTCATCTGTCTTCTTTTGCCTTTCTTTTCCCTAATTCAACACAGCTCATTCTCCAAACTGGACGCCTTGTCTCACTCCAAAAAGAATTTGAAACCTCTGCCTCTCTCCTCGTCAACGACGCCTCTTCGTCCTCGTCGTCACATGGACCTCATCCCCCTTTGCCGGCCAACATCCTCAAAAACGCCCTTTCCCAATTAATATCCTCACCAAATTATACTCTCTTACCATCCACCTTGATCTCCCCGATCACAAAACGCAAGCACCAACTCTTCACATACCCCACCACCCGCCTTCACCTCAAAGCCCAACGACTGGTATTGACCATGTCGAGTGCTGTAGCCGTCAGTTCAGGATTCACTTGGGCTGGGTGGATGGGACATCTAGCTCAGAGTGTTATCCATGACCCTAGCAGCGTTGGCGGCACTATCTGGTGTACTGTCGGTCTGGGTATGGATCCGATGACAGGGATTGGTGTGGGTCTTCTGGGTCTCATCGCAAGTCTCAGATGGGCAGTCGCAAGATGGGAAAAGGAGAAAAAGCGATGGTGGACTGACTGGGAAAGAATCGGGATGGGGCTCGAGAGGGATCTCAAGGTGATTTTGATTTCCTTGTATCTATTTTTTTTGAACATGGATCTCATATAACATACACACATTTAGGTGTCGATGGATAGAGCGATGAGAGACCAAGTCGTCGTTGTTGCCGAGGCTGCTTGCAAAGGTCTTGCAGAGCTTTGTGAGAAACGTCAGGACGAGGTGGATAAAGTCAAGAGTGAAGTGGTGGAATTGCAGAATCAGCTCAAGGAAATCACTTCACGGACAGATACCCTGATGGACCAATGACTTACAATACGTATTATAATACCAGATGATGACAAGCTTTTTTTAATATCAAAAATTCTTAATCGTACAAATAAAACTTAGATCACTCGCAACTGATCTAACTGATCTAATGGAGGGAACAAAAAGGTAATGCAATGGAAAAAGAGAGGGGGAGAGGGAAAAAAGAAAGAACAAGACAAGGTCAACGCCTCCTTATGAGAGAGAAACAAATGGGCTGTCAGATATATATCCTTTCCGATATTGCTAAACCCCCACGAGGACACGAGGGACAACATAACTCTTGAAGCTCTTATCAGCGCAGAACGACACTTTGAAATGCCCATGTGTACAAGCCAACCACACATTCCCTTTAAACTGTGACGGTTGAATTCACTTTTTTTTGTTCAGCCCAAGGTTATGGATCGACCGCGCTTTTCTTACTGCCGATCGGTTATGACGATGGTGGTTAGCATTCAAGCTCTTGTAGCTTTGCTATTTCCCCCGGTCTTTGATGGCAGGCCACGGAGCTGTTCTGATGACGAGAAATGAAAACGTTGCTATAATAGCATCACAACGGCAAGGCTCTTTTTTTCTGGTTCAAAATCATTGCTTTATCCACAACATGGAGTAAGAGGCGATCACTTGTTCTCTGCGCATGAAAATGCACAAAAATCAAGCAGAAAAGTGGGGGTAATGCCATGTTGTCTTTGTCATTAAGCGTCCATATCTCTGATGCAACATTCTCACACTGGGGACGCTAACTGCCGCTAGTCATTTGCTCTGCATACCATACACTCATGTGACTTTCTGGTATTTTTCTATTTTTCCAGGACCCACTGTCGCTAGCACTACTGTGGCATCAAACAATGCAACGACCTCCAAAGTCGCTTTTGACTCTCCCATTGCTCTTGGTCCACCTTGCGAGCTGCTCGCCCAGTTTGTGATCCTCGTCTTGTGATGTCATATGTTCCCGTCCAGAAATAGATCCAATCACCGAGTCGGGTAAGGTGCCAAAGATCAGTGGCGCGGTCCACCATATCATTGCAGTGATAGAATGCCATCAAGGTTGCATTACAGGACTATTACAGGACGAGCTTGACCAATTTGGATCGCAAATTTTGACTACTGAATGGAACCTTCGTTCCGGTTAACCTAACAAGATTTTTCCTGATGCACTGTATCGAAGTTGCTGCTGTAAGGTGTTTATTGCCATTTTGTTATTTGTTACATTCCGGAAAATCGACAAATTGTGTTTTGTGAGCTTGTACAAATCCAGTGCTCGAAGGGCATGAGCGGCGCCTCTATCAAGGCTCTGTGTTTCTTTCCCCCGTCTTCGGTTCCGGGGAGTATGGTCAGTTGGCATGCAGTGGGCTAGGGAAGATGTAGGGACGTCTTGCATATAGATTTCAAACTGCATTCTCTATTCGGATGCCTAGCACACCAATTTAAATATTCAGGGACGGAGACAGGGTTTATGAATAACATCATTCTAGGAGAGGTCACAAAAGAAATCTGACACCAGTACCACAAAATAGACCATGGTCTATCTACAAACCACCACAGGATCGGGTTTAAAGCCAAGATTATCGAGATCCAAGTATTTTTGGTCAAGTCAAGGATGAACTACCGAGACACGTGGATCGGTTAACTGATAAAAAGGGAATTTTCCAGGTTCTAGTTGTGTATTTGAAGGGGAGTTCCCTCTATCAAGTGATCCCCCATCTCGCCTTTCCTCACTTCCCTCTTCCCTCACATCTCATTAACAAACTGCAGCTTCACAATCCACAATGGCATTCACAAGCATAATCCCCTTCATTCGACAATCCTTTTCCTCCATATTCTGTTACTTTCACGACCCTGCAAGAAATACAGACACAGTTTGCCAGGTGCAGATTCTGGTACATTCAGTGACTGAGTATACAGTCATTCCCAATGAGTGAGCCTGGTTTTGAAATCATCAAATGTGGGGGAACTGACTATGTTGAAAGTGACCCATCATTGGTGTGGCCAGTCCAATACGTGACTATCAGGTCTGGCTAGAGTTTACGCCCCCCTACCCTGACCCTAGAAAAACAGTCAATCACTCAGAAGCCCATTTTATGACCATTATGTAGTCTTGTATTCCCCTGACGAGTTGTTGCATTTACTGAGATTTGCAACATAATGTGAATTTATACTTTGTCATTGATATGAGGTCGAATAATCGATAGTGCCTGTTTACATAAATGATAAATGTTAAATGTTAAATGTTAAGCGATCACAAATGCTGAAATATGTAAATTGGATCATACCTGGCTGCTCATCTGAACTCTAACGTCACCTAAAATGTGCCCCAGTTCACTCGTGCATCAACGATAGCATTAAAAACTCGTATGTGTCTTGTCTTTCAATCCTCGGGACTCCCTGAGTGACGTTGAATTTGGTTCAGCGTGTCATAACGTTCGATTGTGGCCACCATATTTGACATTGGACTGGCATGATGTATAAGCGTCTACATCTATTTTCTCGGCCTCTGTGTGCATCAGAACAAAAGAATCGTTCTTCCAGGAATTACGTATTGGGTATTGGTGAGCATCCCCCGATCGAAAGTGAGCAGCCAGGTATGGTCCAGTTTTCGCGTTTGTGATTGCTTATCGTTTATGTAAGCATCATCGATGATTCGACCTCGCATCAGAGTAGAAAGAAATACACGCTATGTTATGAGACCCAGGATACGGGAAATATACTCCCAATGATGGACAACAAGAATTGAAGCATTGTGATAGTTACAGAACATCAGTGGCTCAAAAGTGTTCTGACTGATCGATTGCTTTTCTAGAGGATGAGGGTGTTCAAGTCAGATGTGATAGTCAGATATCGAGTGAGTCACTTTCAACATAATCAGTTCACTCTGTATTGATTATCTCAAAACCAGACTCACTCATTCGAACGACAATGTACTTGATCACTAAATCTATACCTGGGGAACCATGTCTGGGCTTCTGGCAGAGCTGTCAAAGTAACAGGATACACAGGGAAAGGATCGTTGAAATGAAATTAGCTATGCTTGTGATTGATATTGTGAATCGTGGAGGTACAGTTGGTTCTGGGATGTGAGATGCAAGGGAACAAGGCGAAACGAGAGGGAGGATCGCGTGATCAAGGGAAGCCTCCCTCCTGATATACAAATTTCCCTCCATCAGTTGACTAATCCACAATGCTGGACCAAAAATACTTGTATCCTGATGATCTATCTCTCTAGTCGTTAAGCTTAATCCAGTCTCTCAAATATCTTAGTGGATTTCCCTGATTTGATATTATTTTATTCTGAGTCAAACGAGGTAGCGCTACCAGGGTTATTAATTCACCGACAGTGTATACTTTCTTCATCCTGTGATATCCTGGAGAACTAAAACCATCAAAACATCCAAGGGATGAGTTTTGAGATAGGATCATCTATGAGAATGGCAACGTAGAAAATGCCTCGACTGGGCGCCGCCACATGTGTCAACTCGAAAAATTGACGTTCTAAAGCCATGTCGAAGGATTTTCAGCGATAAAATGCGCCGAAACTAAAACGAAGAAAATTATACACATCTGCACTATCAACGTACAGTGGTTTTGTTAAAGACGTCAAAGCGACCAGGATAAAGTAGCAATGCAGAAAATCTGAGAGCAGACATCGTGCAAAAGAGTGTTCGTATGGAGAGATGGGACAAGATGTAAAATAAAGCTGATTACCAGTGAGTTCAGTTTGACCGTGATTTGTTTTCTGGAGCGTGCATGAGAGACAAGGTTCGAGATGTTCTCTAGGTCAGCACTTGTGGCAGAGATATCAGAATCAACTATTGGGCTTTTTAAGGGAGCGTCGTTATGGAGTCGTGACTCATTGAGAAAGGGCTAGGGAATGTGGCGAAGAAAAAAACCCTTGGAATCATTGCGATTAAGGAGTGCATTTTTTAAGCGTGTTGTCGGAGGGAAGAGTGACAATTCTTAAAATTAAAATTAGATCTTTCTGCCAATTTGTTGAGGTGTAAGGATTGATTAGAAGAATGAGGGCCCCCGCCAAAGCTTCAGCTCTGAATGCCATATTGATACAAGCATGCTAAGACTGTCCGTCCAGGTGTCCAACCCCTTCTCGCCTCATGTCCCGTATCCGCTGATCCCCATCCTCGCCCTCACTATCCTCTCCAATATCAAACAATTCTTTTCTCTCATCCTCTGGAGTTGCAAATCTCACATTGCCTTTCGATTTCTTTTGACGTCCCAGCGCATTTGGTCCCTGAACTTCAAACGGCATTGCCCCTGACCGAGAAGCCGATGATGATCCACTGTTCCCACGTGAATAGTGGGTTGGAAGTAGTTGCGTATCGAGGTCGTCTTCAAAATCAGACAAAGAGTCGCTCTCGAGTGGACGGTAGAGGCGAGAAATTTCGCGGCGATAACGATAGTATTTTTCAAAGTGGAAGGAGGATAGTAGGCCAGATGATGAGCCGAGAAGATTTGCCTAGAGTGTATGTGTGTGGTCAAAAGGAGGAGTGAAAGTGCAAATAATTCATTTGATGAGACTTACCGCGACGTCACCAAGTTGGAATTCTTTGTACTGTTTTTTATTCAAGGAGAAGGGTTTCAGTGGTTCGGGAAATGTATAATCAACCGTACCGGGAGTAGTGATTGCACAACCTCACTCAAAATCCCACCACAAAAGCAACAAATGATTAACGTGAAGATGAGGTTGAAATATCTCCAGAACCATATTCTCCTCGCACTCCTGGCAATAGGTACACATGAAGGGAGAGAGACCATTGTTAGCAAGGCACCTTTGTATTGACACACGTAATAATACATACTCTTCGATATCGACAATGAAATAAAACGCCCCAGTCGCGATCATAAAACACAAAAAGTGTAATAGTTTATCATTAAGCGGCAACGTTCGTTGTTCACGGAACCCAAGAAAGGCAAGTGCAACCATCACGGCACACGTCAATGCCAAAAACCACTAGACGATACCAAATACATGAGTCCATAACACACTAATCCACAAAAAAAAGACAATCAGAATAACAACGCAACTGGTCGTAATCTGAATGGAAAGTTGTTGAACTTGTTGGGTACATGAAATCGGTATGATTTCATGATAGCATGTCCAACCCTTGACGTGAGTTTCTGTGGCATTTTTTGCTATCGTTTGGGTAGTTGCCTAGGAAACGAGCGACCCAATTTCAAATCTTGTTAAGACTTGATGGGTGAGTTAGGGAAGCATATGTGAGCGTCGTTAGTAAGTACGTCAGATGATAAATATATGTCAATAGTACCTACTTCTTCCTCCGTCACGCATTCTCTGCAGAATGGCATACACGACGACCGCGACGACGACCTATCCCTTACTCAAATACTCAAGATCTTACCCTAACGTTGGTGGGAATACCACCACGACGACGACCCATGACTGGCAACACTTTACAAATCCATCGCTTCGGCTCGTCCTCGACGTGACTAAAACTGAAAAATCAGAATTACGCAGTATCCGTATCAAAGTCATTTGGACAATTCAGAATGGGGGTGTCATTGTCACGATGAATGGCAATTCTGATGAAATCGTTCTTGCAAGTCTTTCATCCCCATTCACACATTCCTCCTTCCTCTTGTCCGCTGAAAAAATGGCTTTTTCGATTTAGGAAGATGTGGATCTGTTGTCTTTCTCGACTATACAGCCAAGAATGGGTACCTCTATGACTGTTCCCTTGAAAGCGGTATATAGGGACACGACGGTCGGAATTCGATACCTCCACCCCCTCGATGACACAAACACAACCGTATATATCCTACACTGCTTTTTTCACTCTTCATCAACTCAGCGCTAACCTTCTCTCGTGGCTTTTTCATTTTCATTCATGCTATATAGATCTTTCGACGCTTTCAGATCTCTTTCGCTTCAGAGTCGGACACAAACACCTTTATCATCTCAATCCAAGGTGTTTGTCCATGTAAATTGAGTCTTGCACCAACCGCGCCAACGGTAATGAGCCATCAACAACAGCAAGCCGTGAACGGTCTTAATATCGGGACGTCCTTCTCGGGAATGGCCTCGACGGTTCGAAATCATTTGTGCGCTCCGTTGCAAGAACTTCAGGATCATCAGCTCGGTCCCTCTACTAGCCAGCTTCAGACATCTGTCGTAACTCAGGACGCTCTTCTGAACTACGTCCAGCAAAACACGAACGATGGCACTAGGAACCCTACGGCGAGCACGCCTCAGCTCTCATCAATGCTCCCACCACCTCTTCCCTCACAATCCTTATTAAATAAAACATCCCCTTCATCCGATCTCATCAATGCTTCCGAAAGTGCCAGTCAAAACCTAACCCCATTAGCGTCCGCCCCGCAACTTACACAACCATCGCACATATCCAGTCAAACATACACAGCTCCGAGTTCCTCTCAAGCTTCTTCTGCGCGTCAGGATAATATGGATGCACAAAAAGCGGCTAGTCCGGCCCCAGACCAGGAAACAACGATGTACCCTGTTCTCAAAGAACCAACGTCTCTTTATGATCTGCCTTTGGATGTCTTGGAGCGCGCGATAGGCGATATCATTCGTGAGGATGGCTTTATTCCTTTGGTGAGCTTGCACGCGTGTTTTCTTTTATGAGTCGAGAGTTTTGTTGACAACATGCATAACGATAGGTTGAGAAATTGGACCAGATGTGGAAGATTAAAAGTCTCGTTGTAAAACATTGATCCATACATTAATCAATACACACACAAAGCCGCTGATACATGTTCCACAAAGTATTCGTCAATCCGAGTCTGAAGAGGATATGCCCGCCTGACTCAAGAAAATGTCCTCCTCCCACCCATACCGGACCTTGAGACGTTTGGAAATACATCTCAAATACCATGGCGTAAGATAGGTCTTTGGATGTGCTGCGAAGATTAAGACACAGATGAATAAGCTACTGTCAATGGCGGGCAAGGGAAAAACCTACGCTTGTGAATTGAGATGGGCTGTTGACATAATCAGTATAATTTTACCTATAGAAGGAGGTGCAAGCATACATGATCATCCTTGCCTGGAGGTATAAATCGCACACTCGAACCTGCTGTGCTCGGATCACATTGGAAGCCCATCTCCGCCATGAGCTTCAGGTGATGATAAAGAGTAAATTTTTTCCCCTCCCGGCAGAGATTAAAAAAGTAAAGAAAAAACCTATGCGCACCTTGACAAAGTCGTCCCATTTCATACCACCCTTGCCTTGCCTCACGTCATCCGAGGTCTTCAAGAGATGGTGCATGTTAACAACCGCCCTGGTCGACAGCTTTGAGAACCAACTCTTCTGTGCGACCTTTTGTTCTTCCGGCTCCAATATGGGTTTCTTTTTGTCCAAACCTAGCCTAGACATGATGCTACGGCCAATGCCACCATTCGATGCTTTAGGGGGCTCCTCCTCATCCTTTGAAAAAATAGATGCTTGGTCATTTCTCGTCTTCGATTTGGCTTTTTGTGGTTCAAGAGACGATAGATACGCTCGCGCAGATTCTCCCTTCGTCGTCGCAGTCTCGAAGACTGGCAATGTAGTTGTAGAAGAAATCGCTTGTGTAGCCGATTTGGTACTTGAAGCTAGCAAAAAAGGTGGGGTCTTTTTATTAGCTTTTCCTGCAGTAAAAGAGACCGGAGGTGATATAATCTCGGGCGAAGCCACAGATGCAGGTCCAAGTGGTAAGGGAATTTGGTCTGCAGATGTGATACTGGCTAGCCTTTTCTTCTTGGATTTTTTCTTTTTCTTCCTTGAGGGTGCAGTTGGTTTTTCTTCATCCGTCGTTTCCTCTACCATTGCTTCTTCAGTGGCTGGAGATGCTAAACGAGGGAAGAATTAGAGGGATGGGGAAGGCGACATCGATGAAATTCGATCAGCACCTTTCTTCGGCCTTGCATGTGTTGGGAGTTTCGATGGCGCATGCAATTTGGGGTCTCTCTTAAAAAGACGCCCTAATGCGAAGAGGTAATAATTCAAAGCTAAAGAAACTGACACGAGATAGACGAACCTCGTAGAGAAGCCAACAGGCGGAGGAATGGATTGCTCTGTTGCTCTTCATTGGTAGATCTTGGAGGTCTTCCTCCATTTGATAAGTCTCTTTCAATCACATCGATTGCCTCTTTGACCAAGCGTTTGATCGTCCCCTCTTCTTCCGTATCGAAACCATCATCATCTTCGGTTTCACTGTCAACATAGCTGGCTTCAGAACAGACTTCATCTTTAGAGCTATAATCATCAGACGAGTTTGAGACCGTTTGGAGTCCTGGCATGTCCTCATAATCGGGAACGTTGGCAGGCCAATCTGCAATAGCAAGCGGCTCTTTGGCTTTCTTCCTGTCTTTATGGCCGTGTTCGTCGCCAGACCCTGACATGCTCTTGGGTATGTGCATGTAAAAGCTTGTCCACTGAGGTTTAAAGTCTCGCTCTCCATTTAGCATCCATAGCTCATCAATGCCTTTTCCGGTCAACCTGAAATAATTCTGAAATTGTGGGTCAGAATGCATGCAGTTGTAGAGTGACAGCTTTCAACCTGGTCAATCCTTATCCACAAATTATCCAAAACTGCCTTTCTGAAGGTCTTGGCAAGGGGGAAGACTACATCTTGGATGTTTCTTATCTTTTCTGACGCCTTGAGTGACATCATTTGGGCATCTCTCCACGCATCGAATTCTTGAGGCATTTGCCACAATTCTTCTTTCCATTCATCTGCCTCGGGTATGAGCAAAGGCACCTCGAGAAGCTGGTGCATCTCGACACATTCCTTCACCAATGTCAGATCATTCTTGAATCAGCAAGGCTACACTTACGGACAAATCACCGACAGCATCCCACATCAGCTGCGAAAACCGTTTTGTTTCCTTTGGAGATTCTTCGGCTGCATCGTGAAGAATCTGGTAAAGCACAAATTTGGGATACGGGGCTTGAGGGAAACAAAGCTCAATAATAATAGAGTCGATGAATGATAAACCGGCCTCTCGAAGCTCGCTATGATCAAAGATGATGACAGGTTCATCTGTCGGATCGTCTTTCTGTTGCTGTTGCTTGAAGTATCTCGCATAATGCGCTACAATCTTTTAGCAACGCGAATTGATCATCTCCTTCCCCTCTCGTACCTGAGTTCAATGCTAGCCCGGAAAACCTCTGTTGGTTTATATCAACCATGACTTCAACCATACGGAATAGCGCAAAATAGAGACCGCGTATCCTATGGTCATTTTTCAACAGTGCCTTGACGTTCTTATTCGACATTCCTCGATCAATCAATTCACGTAAGATATTCCCGACTATCTTCCAAGCAGAAGCCATCATATGCTGGTTGTGAATTCTGGTTAATGATTAGCTATCTGACAATGGAGAAGCCAACTCTAGCGAGACATACTTTGTTCCGACCATTCTAGCAACATAACTCGGGTTCTTCAAAGGGTCCAACTTCTGAGGATCATACCTCGTTTGCGCATTGATCTCAGCCTCAATGATGTTACAGAACATATGAGGATCACGTAGATAAGCGATCTCTCCCAGAGAGGCTAAAAATTGGGATTCAGAGGCACGGAAAGGGTCTATTGGCATTCTGCGCACCATCATATTGTGACTGAGCTATACGGAGGCATTTTAAAATATCAAAAGGGGCAGCAACAGCTTTTGTGGTTTGTTCAACGATGTCCTCTACATAGGTGATGCTGTGAAATAGGCTCTACTGAGCTAAAAAGTTAACCCACCGGCGAGTAGGTCAAGTTTTTCTCTTCCACTCATTCTCTGCTTGAAGGTAGGATCTACATTCCCTTGTAATGCCAGCTTGGCATTGCGCAAGACAAGGGCACGCGATGTAGTTGGCTTATCCTCTCGCAATTTCCGAGCCTTGTCAGAATCAATAAAGACGGTACGTCGCGCGGCCTTGACAAGGTCCTTGCTCTGAGGCTTAGAATCAGCTTTCAACTTCGGTTTCGATGTCATGGCAGAGAGCGGGTGGCAAAAGGCCAGACAAGAGAACGTACTCACTGCTGAATCTAATCCTCATGACCTTAGTAAGAATCTGTCCATCACTCCTAAATATATCAAAGTGTTTGGACATAGCCATGGCCGCAGTCCGGACTAAGACCGGATGCTTTATCAGACATGAGGCACAACTATATTCTTCTCATTCCATGAGAAACCCGGTGCTTCTATGGTTTGATGTTGTAATCTACAGTCAACGGAAAACAATTGGGGCCACACTAGACTACTAAGCCGCCTTATTATGAATCTCATGAAATCATACAAACCCTTGGAACTGTCAGGATCTTATTGACAAATGATTCACCATGGCAAAATGGTATCAAACAAATATAGAGCAACCTGTTATACACTCACAGGCTATATATATTTTGACAGTGCCTTTCCTGAGGGTAGACAATGTTCAGAGTAAAGAGGTGGAATTGGTTTCCAACATACAAACAGGCCACTTTTATACAAATGAAATCTCTCCAGTATGAGTCAAAGTATTGAAATATACCCTTGCCTCAATGCTTTCCTGACTCTTTGACTCTGCTCAAATGTGTCTAATTTTTATGACTCACCTGGATTCCAGCTGCAAATCTTTTCTGTATGGCTTGATCTTGACTGGGGAACAATTCAACCTGTGCTATGAAGTTCTATGAAGTTCTTGATGAACCTGATGGGCAAATGATTCACCTTGTCAGCTGGGGGGAAGGCAAGTAAATGTCAGCTCACTGACGAAAAGCCTTAAATATTGCGGTTTGTGCAACCAGCATGTGAACGACTGAGAGAAGTTGATTTGTGTGTGGAGGGCAAGATGATACCTCAGTGTGTTGACGATGAAACTTAAGCTGTTGATCACGCCTGCCAGGACATCACACAATTGATGCCATTCCATCAGTCCTACCTTCGGAGTCACACAACGACTGCCGCTGACAGTAGTCATTTCTTTCTCTCTATCTTTCTCGAGAGCTGGTTGCTCACAACAGCTTGAGGCTGTCCTTCGTTCATTCGCTTTTCATTTGTTTTTTTTTGTATTTTGAATCGAATTTGTGGGGCGAGATGTCGTTACGGTCTATCTTAGGTGAGTTTACTATAGCATTCTTCCCCGATTCTGCTCAAGTATGAACATATTCTCAGTGGAAGATTGTTCTCCTTTGATTCTATACGCACCAGACGGTGCATGGAAGGATGCAGAACTTAATGATACACTTGCAATGGTGTGTCCCTGATGCTCGTCATGCTGCGTGGTCAGCTCAACATATCTGCAGTCGTACTCAGGAGGCTCATATCATGCGACTTCAGTGCAGGGAGCAACGGCCACATTGCAGTTTCGTGGTATAACTTCATCAGACTGTAATACACTGCTCGCTGTTCTCAAAGTGACCTTTTAGGTACCGGCTTTGCGATTACGGGTGGGCGCCGACCTGGATATGGACCTTTTTCTGTGATGTTAGACGGACAACAGCTCTTCAGTGGCAATTTTACTCCCGAATCCTCTCTTATCAACAATACCCTCGCCTCCTTTACTGGTCTGTCAAACGAACAGCATACCGTGGTACTTACGAACACGGGAGGAGAGCCGATTGACATCGACACAATCACATTTGAGCCACAAATAGGTTCGACAGGGTGCGTTCGACTCTTTGTAGTCAATACATCTTAATACATACATAGCAGGAATTTTAACGTGACGACGATTGATGACACCGACTCACGTATTCAATACCTTCCGCAAAACGCTTGGAACATAAACTCCCGGCCAGAGTTCTATGATGGTACTCTACAGTAAGTTCTTTACCCAGAATCTGATGTCATACTGACATCATGAAGCTACTCTCAGGAACCAGACGCCAGTGCTTCACTACGGTTTACGGGGAATGCCATTGCATACTACGGCACCGTTGCACCCGACCATGCTGATATATCCATCAGCATTGACAATGAGACTATCACAATGCCGAGCGGTTCTTCGAGTCATGTGAGCAGTCTTCGAACACAAGTAAGTGGATCTGTGACAGTGAGCTTCATATGAGATCGCTGATTCTGCCTGCAGGTACTTATGGTGCGTTGACTTGACTGCTTTCACAAGAAAAACAATTGACTATCTCGCAGTGGTGGGCAGATGGACTTGGAAACGGGGAGCATACCATGACCATCGTTAAGACACCAGGTTCTGCCTCAAGACCTTTTGTGGATCTCGACTCTTTTGCAGTCTTCTCAGAAACTCAAATACCTGCGGTAAAAAATAGCACGTCAGACCATCCTGTATCGTCAGGGTGAGTCTGTCAATTGGATTGGAGCGATTTCTGATCAACGAACGCTACTAGGATCATTGTCGGTGTGGCTATCGCGAGCGTAACATTTGTGCTGCTGATGATTACGGGTCTGTTCTTGTTCTTGAGGCAGCGCCGCCGGAAAAAACATGCTATGGAAACCAACATCTCGTCTCTTACTCCGATTCTACCAATGCAAGGTATGGAGGAGTTGGAACCAGTCCGTCCCTCCACCTTTGATCCCAAAGAAGAGAGCGCAGTTTTTCCGTTCCCCCTGCCAGCACCACCGTCACCCACACGGAAGGCACAGACTAATTTCAAGCGGACTTCGAGCCTCTCAATCGCGCCAAGTTACTACGGCAATTCTAATTTTCCAGATGATGGGATGCGAAGTCAGACTGCTTCACGGGCGTTGGGTCCTCTGATACCTCCGGTTCCCCGCCTAAAGATGCCTCGTAATCCTGCGACATCTCGTTCAACTCCCGACACTGTTGCAGTGGTGAGCCCACATTCAAATGGGTACTCGATTGTCAATGCTTATATATCATGATTGCACAGGATAATGTATCGTCGTCATCTCAACCACCTCGACCATCACGTCCAAGGCGACCTCCGACACTCAAAATTTAATATTGACTCATTTTAACACCTTCGTTCTTCATTCTTTCCACGAAAGGCACTGTGTACATGACTTGACCTGTCATGAGTTGTTGGTTCTACCTGACTAGTTTCAGCACGCTGTATACTTGAGCTATTCAAAGTAGAAACACAATTTCATTGGGTGTCGAGCCTTTTTGTGATTTCTCAAACAAACTGAACCCTGAATTGACACATGATTATATCCAGAGTTCTGTTGTACCTATAAATGTCACTCCGAGCACGGCATGTTCCTGAGTCGGTGCATTATAATTAAAATTAGAAACTCAGTATCCCTGTTGTTGAGTGTTGAATAGCCTCTGGTGGA
>Ga0153918_1000697_pt1 | contig 14984 bp, 18 predicted proteins | sample TSFL002MetaG_FD_104687 | JGI IMG/M metagenome (GOLD analysis project Ga0153918, IMG submission 104687) | Attine ant fungus gardens microbial communities from Florida, USA - TSFL002 MetaG | ecosystem: Host-associated > Fungi > Mycelium > Unclassified | place: USA: Florida, Paynes Creek Historic... | reverse complement strand
TGACCTGCCCCCAGGATTAGATACAACCTTCAGTTAGTAATGTCGGTTGGTTTTTCTTCATATTTCCTGTTTCGCCAGTCCGTTGCGAATTCAGCTGGTGTCTGGTAATCCAGCGATGAATGGGGACGGCACTCGTTATAATCCTGCCGCCAGTCATTAATCGTTTTCCGGGCATGAAGAATATCGCTGAACCAGTGTTCATTCAGACACTCATCGCGAAAGCGTCCGTTAAAACTCTCAATAAATCCGTTCTGCGTTGGCTTACCTGGCTGGATAAGCCGTAGTTCCACACCATGCTCAAAGGCCCATTGATCGAGCGCGCGGCAGGTAAATTCCGGGCCCTGATCGGTTCTTATTGTCGCCGGATAGCCCCTAAACAGCGCGATGCTGTCCAGAATACGCGTGACCTGAACGCCTGAAATACCGAAAGCAGCGGTGATCGTCAGACACTCCTTCGTGAAATCATCCACACAGGTCAGGCACTTGATTCTCCGACCGTTGGCCAGTGCGTCCATAACGAAATCCATCGACCATGTCAGGTTCGGCGCATCCGGGCGCAGAAGCGGAAACCGTTCGGTTGCCAGCCCTTTACGGCGTCGTCTGCGTTTTACGCTCAGTCCATTAAGGTGGTAAATACGGTATACCCGCTTGTGATTGACGTGAAGGCCCTCCCGACGCAGCAGCTGCCAGATGCGGCGGTAGCCAAAACGCCTGCGCTCCAGTGCCAGCTCAGTGATGCGCCCTGATAAATGCGCATCAGCCGCCGGACGCTGAGCCTCGTAGCGGCAGGTCGACAGAGACAAAGCAGTAAGCCTGCAGGCACGACGTTGCGACAGACCGGTCGCATCACACATAAACTTAACGGCTTCCCGCTTGTGGTCTGTCGTCAGTACTTTCGCCCCAGAGCCACCTGAAGCGCCTCCTTATCCAGCATGGCTTCGGCAAGCAGCTTCTTGAGGCGGGCGTTCTCCTCTTCAAGAGATTTAAGCCGCTTCACCTCAGGAACTTCCATGCCACCAAACTTCTTGCGCCAGGTGTAGAAAGTGGCATCGGAAATGGCGTGCCTACGGCAGAGCTCACGGGCAGAAACCCCGGCTTCCGCTTCGCGAAGAATACTGATGATCTGTTCGTCGGAAAAACGCTTCTTCATGGGTATGTCCTCATGTGGCTTATGAAGACATTACTAACATCGGGGTGTGTTAATCAACGGGGAGCAGGTCATACCGTTGCAGGAGTTTGTATGACATTGAAATTCTTATATAAAGTTGCCGTAGTAAATAACGCCGAAAGTGCAGCCAGTTTTACGTTATAGCTTGAATATACCCGTTCCAGGGGAACGTTAGAAAGGTATGAATCCAGGAATTTATGAACATCATTATGACTTTTTATTTTACCGTGATAAGCAGCCTGATATATCTGATTAATGGCCTCAGGCCTGTAGATAGCTTTAAGTTTAAAAATTCTAGTCCAAATGTTCAGATCTTCATCGCTACGCACGTAATTAGCTATAATCAATGCTTCGCCGCTCTTTAATCGTGGCACTATATCTCTCATAAAGGTATTTGCGGAATCCGGGCATGTGACACTGCATATAAAAATGTCACATCCATTACTAACTTTACCCAAAGGAAATGAGCTCATTCTATCATAATCAATTTCAGTGAAATTATGAATTATACCGCTTGATAATGTTACATTTTCGAAGTCTTTAGCCATCACTGTATCAGGGCGCTTAGATATATCCATAATATCCTCTCAATTGAACGTGGATTTTATGAGTATAAACCTACTAACAGATAGATGCGCTACTACTTATCTACTATTTTATGGTTGTCGGAACTGTTTTTTTTCGAAACTAACATTGAATTTAGATAGGAATTGATTTTTTTAAGCGACAAATACGGGTAATCTATATAGCAAGCGATAAAGGCTGGTTATAATTACAGGGTTCATCTTTTGCTAAAGAGTTAGGAATGTCCACTCCTGGCACAAAGCGGACCAAGACATCAGGAATACTTATCGGACTCTTAGCAGATCTGTATATCTCGTCGTATATCGAGGCGACAGCATTTCTCGCTTCATTTGCCACTGTTGCTGAATGCCTTGGCCTGCAAAATAAAGGGTTCCCTTTCCATCTTTAGCATTCAGGTGATCGAGCACTTCCATCAACCTTTCGCTGCCAGCCCGCGGCGCATTCTCATCGAAAAGGTTGAGTTGGGCCACACCCTGACTGAAAAAATCCCCAAGCATGATCCCTGCCTTCTGGTATCGGTGGCCATCCTTCCAGATTTTGTCCAGACACTTTACAGCGGTGTTGATGATGTCGCGAGAATCCTGAGTGGGGGTGAGAAGCTTCATCGACGCACTGTTACCGTAATACGGCTCGTTAAGCGCAAAGGGAGAGGTTTTCACGAATGCAGAAATAAAGCGGCAATACTGATGCTCGCCTCGAAGCTTTTCGGCACCACGCGCCGCATAGCTGCAGATAGCCTGACGCATCTGCTCATAGTCCGTGACGCGCTCGCCGAACGACCGGCTGCATACGATTTCCTGCTTTGCTGGTGCAAACTCTTCAAGGTCCAGACATGGCTCACCGCGAAGCTCCCTGACCGTTCGCTCGAGTACCACGTTAAAGTGTTTACGGATAATCCAGGTGCTTTGTACTGAGAGGTCAAGAGCCGTTTTAATGCCCATGGCATTCAGCTTCTTACTGATGCGCCTGCCGACGCCCCAGACGTCCTCCACCGGAACCAGAGCAAGCAGTCGGCGCTGACGATCGAGATTGGATAGGTCCACTACTCCGCCCGTCTGCCTCTGCCATTTCTTGGCGGCGTGATTTGCCAGCTTAGCGAGTGTTTTTGTCTGCGCGATGCCAACCCCAACGGTCAGGTGCGTACGCTTCAGAACGGTAGCACGGATCTCTTTGCCGAACTCCGTAAGGTCCCGGCAGTTGCGAACACCTGTCAGGTCGCAAAAAGCTTCATCGATACTGTAAATTTCGACGCGGGGGCTCATTTCCTCAAGCGTCGTCATTACCCGGTTCGACATATCAGCATACAGCTCATAGTTGCTACTGAAGCAAACAACGCCAGCGCGCCGGAACAGCTCTTTTTGCTTGAAGAACGGCTCTCCCATAGTAATTCCAGCGGCTTTGGCCTCGGCGCTGCGTGCTATTACACAGCCGTCATTGTTCGAGAGAACGACCACTGGTCGCCCTCTCAGGTCTGGCCTGAATACCGTCTCGCATGATGCGTAGAACGAATTCACATCACAGAGCGCAAACATGTTCAGCTCGCAGATTTAACGATGAAAGTCACGACGCCGAAAACGTCGAGCGTGTCCTCGCTACCGACGATGATCGGTGAGTACGCGCTGTTCATTGGAATGAGCTGCACTGTCGGGCGCAGTTGCAGTCGCTTAACAGTAAACTCCCCTTCCACCGCGGCGATGACGATATCTCCATGCTCAGCATTCCGGGAACTATCCACCACCAGCAGATCGCCGTCGCTGATCCCGGCTTCAATCATCGAGTCCCCTGCAGCTTTAACGAAATATGTTGAGCTGGGGTGAGCGACAAGTAACTCATTGAGATCAATGCGCTGTTCAACGTAATCAGCCGCGGGGCTTGGGAAACCGCACTGGACTAAGTCACTGAAAAGTGGAAGAGCGATAATTTCTCGCAGTTCTGCAGGCCTAATGAATTCCACGATACGCACCTCAAACACTGTTTTTATATACAGTAGTTTTAACTCTGGTGCTGATCAAGATGCCCCTTCTCGTATGTGTGGCTACTTCATAGCCGCTTCGCTTCTAAATATTTAAAGCTGTTGAAGTTTTAGTAATTGTAAATTTTCAAGAACGCGGTTCGTTTGCTCAATTAAGTATCTACGTGTGCGCGATATCGGTATTGCTCCAGATTGCCTTGACTTTAAATGTTTTAAAAGCAAAAACACTGAATACATAAACAGTAACAAAGGAACTCTATGTTCGTTGGGCTGGTTTACGACAAACGTAATGTTGAAGGGTTTACCGGTGCCAGGGAAATTATTCTTTCCGAACTAACCAAGCGTGTGCATCGTATCTTTCCTGATGCAACAGTAAATGTTAAGCCGATGCAGGCGAACAGCCTCAATAGTGATGCCAGCAAGAGCGATCGAGAAAAACTCAACCGCATGCTGGAGGAAATGTTTGAAGAGTCCGATATGTGGCTTATCCCGAATTAAACATATTGATTGCCTTGACGTTACAGTTACTACCATCCATGGCTGGTAGTCTTTGAATTCTCGTTTATTTGGAATTTGTCATTCAGCCGCAACCCCATTCTTGCATAGGACGAGGTTACGGCTATTCATCCACCATCAGACCGGAACTTGTGGCCAGCCAGGTTTTTCAGCGCGTAGATCGACACGGCTGAGTAGTACACGATAACGCTTCCAGACCAGCAACCCAGCTTTTTCTTCATCACTTGCAAGATCAACGTCTACTGCCTCCTGCAGCGATTCGATAATAGCATCGGCTTCCGCTCTCATTTCGTGTTGCGTGTTGAGGTTGTCCAAGTATGGGATAACCGGGCGTTCCCCTTCGACAAGGATTTCCCCTTCTACCAGGCTTTCAGGCCCACTCACCGCACGGTAACTTGTTTCTGTTACAGCCCAGTATTCTTTATCTGGCATAAGTATAGCCTCCTACATCGAGATATAGTCCACCACCAGACACGGCGGACAGGTATTGATAAAAAATGTTAGGGTACGAGCGGAACGGGATCTCCGCTGTAAACTTCCCGTTAATCGGTATATTGATCATATCCCCTGAAGCTTCATTAGTGCTGCCGATGGCAGCCACGCCTGCTGTAGCGCCGTTGTTGGCAGAAAGTAAACAGGTAAGCGCCGTGAGTGGGTTAAGTGAACTAACGTCTACCGCCGTTCGTGGTGTCGCTGTTCCTCCGGCTAATACGCGGTTGACGGAGTACCATGACCCCTGTAGAAATGCCCTTCCATCAACCGTGTTAACCCCGCGCACGCCGTTCGATGCATCAACACGGAAACTGCCGAGATATCTGCGTGACGTATCATCTGTCTTTGTATGCGCCGGATAAGCATAAGGTGTTGGCACCGTCGTGGAGATTTCAATCGCAGGCGTTCCATTGTTTGAATACAGGTAAACGTGATACCAGGTTGACGCTGTGGTAGCCCCAATATTTGCCGTAACTGGCGCCGATACTTCCAGGGGAGCACCTGTAGAGGGGATCACAGCTGCGCCAGCAGAAACCGTTACTGTCGTTGTCGACACGGTCAGATCTAAACCACGGATAAAGCGCTTATTGATCGAATCGGTTACACGAGTGTTTACCTGCTCAATTCTTGCCGCCAGTGTTGCGGCATCCATGCTGCCTGAGTTATTGATGCGGCCAAAGAGTTGCCCCCAGATAACACCAACGGCACGCGCTGCCAGAATATCGGTAGCGGTATCTTTATAGACATCACTGGCCCTAGAAAGGTCAATACTCACCTGTGACGCGGTCGTGGTTGAAGCGCTTCCCGCCTGAGCGCTGTTTGGATAGGTATTCGTGGGCGCGAATACGCCGCTGGTTGACGCTGTATTAGCAAAAACACCCGTTCCGGACGCGCCGATCGTGCCTTTAGCGTTTGGCGCTTCCCCATGAAAAATGCCAGCCTGAGCTGTTGTACCACCGGTTAATGCCGCTTGCGCAATCGAGCCCGCCTGCACACCATTGTAATCAGGGCAGCGGAAGTGGTCCGCATCAACCTCTGCGAATGCCTGCCTCAGCTTAGGGTCTGCCAGCCATTGAGAGTTAGTCACCACTGGAAGAGCCCCTGAGGACATTGCAGCCTTAACGCTGGTGTAGGTCGCATAAGGCAATATCTGTCCATCATATGCAACGCCACCAGTGGGGATTGTTGCGCGCGTGGGAGAATACATTGGAAGACCGAGCGGGATAGTGGCCACGCCGTTTATGGCAGCCAAAGCAGTTTCTACATCACCGATGGCAATACGATCCGATTCGGCTTCCTGAGCGGATTGGGCTGCATCGGTCTTTGACTGTGCAGCACTGGCTTCTGACTGAGCCGCAGCATCAGCTTTCTGCGTAGCTGTGGTCGCTGCGCTTTCGGACGCGGTTTTATTCTGTACAACCTCTGTTTTGTCTAAGGCTACCTGTTGCGCGTCCACATGAATCTGAGCAGCCAGGGTTTGAAGAGCATCCACATCAATGCTGTTAAGTAACTCGACAATCTTCAGCCATGACGGACCGGAGAACGAGGAACCGTCAGGGAGCCTGACTGTGATGTTACCATCGTCACTGAAGATAGCCTGCCAGTTCTGCTTGTCATAGTTCAGACCACGCAAAGCCTCAGTTGTCTGCGCCACCAGCGCGGCCGTCACCAGATTCTGGGTAGCACGCGGCACGGCATTCCAGGCAGAAGCAGATTGTGTTGGGCCGGGGAATTTGCTAACTAACGTTAACTCTATATCGCTGTCGACTGTTTTCACCGGCAGGGTATACGTGATACCACCCACAGTTGAGACAATGAAGTCACCTGCTGCAATTTCGCTTCTGAAAGAAGTTCCGATTCCAGCAACAATAGCGGACCCGTTTGTCAGAGTGATAGTTCCTGCAGACATATGCGCTCCTTTCGGGCAATAAAAAAACCCCGCAAGAGCGAGGTTTATTAAAAAATGATTGAGTTAGTGGCAAGTGGTATAACTGAACGTGTTTGCGCTAACCCATGACCAGTTAAATGGGTAACCGGCACGGTACTGGGTCTGGTTATTTTGCTTGCGCACGCCGTAAATCTGGACGATGTTTTCCTGTCCGCCGATCAGGGCCGTTCCGGTACATATGGGTTGCTGCTTCTGAAGAACGCCAGCGCAACCAGAGAGCAATGCAGCCACCGCCAGGCAAAGAATCATGTATTTCATAGTGGTTATATCCCAGGGTATTCAAGGTGCTAAACATTAACAAGATGAATCAAAGGGATATAATTGATTCTGTAGATCAATTTCATAAGATTGATCGCTGAAAACGATCAATCGTAGTTGGCGCAGTTGATGGCCATAATCACGTTTCTCAGATTTGAATACGCGACGTTCTGAAGGTTACCGCTGGGGGTTGTTTGTGGCCGGGCGAATATCCGCGTATTGCCTCCCTCAGGTTTTGCCATGCTCTTGTAAATTGCCAAGTAGGGCTGCGGCTGGCCGCCAGCCGAGATAACTCCAGTAATTAGACCTAGCATAGCAGGCATACAAGCCCATTTCCCCGCCAGCGTGGTATTGATGTTATAGCCTGAACTAGCATCTACACCGGCATTGCCGAGTGTTACCACATCGCTGAGCGTACGCGTTTCATTTGTCAAAATCAGCGTCCCTGACGCATCCCATACAGCCAGTCCATAGTCTGGTTTTGTCTGTGGGAAAATAGAGAAAAAATAAACGTACGCTGTGCCTGTTGCATTTGGCCTGAGGAAATCAACTGTGATGGTGTTTCCGCTTATCGTCTGGGTAATTTCCACCTCAACAGTGCAATGAACGAAGGCGACTACGGGCTGACCTGAGGGAAATGTGTGCGTCACTTTGGTGTTGAAACCCGATGTTCCCTGAAGGGCCGCTGTTTTTCGAGCCTGTAGAGCAATTGGCGAACTGTTCGCGGTCACCCATACTTCTCCTGCCGTCGTTGTCAGTAAAACGCCATACTGCGTCATTTATGCCCTCTCTATCTGGAAAATGAGATACGCCGCAGCCGCAGGCTCAGTCCCAGCGGAGTAGTCGGTATCGTCTACTGCCGATACCGTTGCGGTGCCACCTGAAATAGTGATCTTCCTCCGGCTTGTTCCCCACTGATCACCGTTCATGACCTGAAAGTAAGTAAGCTTACACCCCGGTGGAAGCACCACTGAGTAAGAGCCTGTTTTCTGGTTCTGAGCCAACTGAAGATATCCACTTACACTGACTGGCTTAATCCCATAGTTGTTCACCCTGCCTGAGGCGTCCCAGGTTTCAACACCGTACTGAGCCATAGCTGTTCATCCTAAAAAAGGGCCCCGTCTGAGGCCCAATGTTTACCACGTTCCCGTAATTCTCCCGATCTGCACCCTCAACACATTGTTGGCGTCACGCACACTGATTGTCTGGTTTGTCTGTTTCATGGCTCCCTCTCCAGCTGTCGAACCGTAGTTCTCGAATGTTCCTGATTTATCCAGCCTCCATCCGACAGACCCAGCAACGTAGTTATTGGACTGGATGAAGCCGCCGATTTTGGCATTGGTGATCGTGCCATCCTGAATAAACGCTGAGCTGATAAACACCTGACCATTCACCACTGCGAAAGGAGAATACTGCGTGTCTCCACTACCGCTCATCAGCACGAACTGGTTAGCATTGAAACCGACCCGCGTCACAACCGGTTTACCAGCCTCAGCCAGCACGGCAATCGACATTCCAGCGTTATACATCACATCGTTGATGCGAACCCCTGCCTTCAGGGTATAAATCGCCGTGGCGCCGTCCGCATCAACAACTGCAGTAAGCTTATCTTCAAGCGTTGCCGTGACGTCCTCAATTTGCGCCTGTACTCTCGTGGAGAGTTCAGCCATAGCTTTATCGACCTCGGCTATTGTCGTTCTGACAACGAGGATTTGAGCGCGAACCTCACCATACTGCGCCCACTGATGATCAACCGTTGCGTTGTTCGCCAGTGCGTTTTGAAGTGCAGCCTCCAAATCTGTATCGATGTCGCTTGTAAGCCGATCGCCATCAGCAGAGCTCAGGAAGTCATCTGCTATATCACCCAGATAGTCATCAGCATTATCGTTAGACAAGCCGCGAATCCAGTCGGTATAACCTGATTCATTTCCTGTTTTGTCCACCAGCTGCGCGCGATACCAGAATTCCTGCCCCGCCCTGAGTCCAAGCTGGGTATATTCAGCAGATGGATAAGGCACGTCTGACAGAAGTAGCGGATCTGAGAAGTCGCTGTTGGATGTGTACTGGATTTCTGTTTTTAGAGTATCGCCGGTGTTTGCCGGGAACCCCCAGTTCAGACGAATACCCCAGTTAATGCCCGTAGCCATGAAGCCCACTGGCTTGGGTGGATTGCCTACTTTACCCGTCAGCATTTTCTCTTCTGAATATCCCCATCCTGAAGATATTTCGGCAGCATTGATGGCCCGCACGCGCACAAGATAACGTCCGGCATAAATTCCCGGAACGTCGAATGACGTGGTGGAGCTTCGCGGAACGTTAACCCAGTTCCCATCGTTGCGGCGCCATTGCGCCTCATAGGCGATAGCATTTTGTGCCTGGTCCCAGCTCACTCGCATGGTTTCGACGCTGATATTCTGCTGCACTACGGAAAACGAATTGATCGCGATGTTGGCTGGCGGCGACTGGTTACCAGGAGGAATGACACTCACCGGCCGCTGATCTATAACGGCACCTGTATCGATACGGGCATATTTATCCGGATCGTGATTTGCCCCCGTGATGGTATATGTCCCGTCATTGTTATCGGTGACACTAACCACCCTGTACTGCTGCGCATAGAGTTCATTACTTTCAATAACCCATACAGCCTCGGCCTGTGGAAGCTCGCTAAAAGCGGTGGTTACGGTGACCATTTCACCTGACAGGGACTGAATCGTTCGGGATTGAGTGATACCCGACGGCAGGTTTACCATTATCCTGTCACTTGCCTTTGCACTTGGCACCCGGTCAAGTTTGAGTACACGACCATTAACCGCGGATAATCGACCACCTAAATCTCTCCCTGACAGATTTCGGTCGGAAACAGCAATTATGTAGCCTGGCTGAGGGATATTGCCGTCCAGACCTACGTCAAACGTTACAATCCTATCTTTATTGTTGGTCAGGATCCCCCAGCGCCCTTTTCTGTTAGCCTCAGACTGCCGGGTGCAACCGATGGCGGTGATCTCAAGCTGGTTGAAACCATACCGCGCCACCAGCGCCTGCTCGAAGACGGGCTCCATTGCATCAGCATAGCCGTTTGCCGGATCAGACCAGGATACAAGAGCGTTTGTGTAGCGACTTTTGGTTGTGCTACTGGAATACACAAATTTACCGTCGACTACGTTAGCGTGCGTGTAGGTAAAATCGACATCTCTGGGCATGTCTGCAAGGGCAACAATCTGGTCGTCTCCCCAGTAGGTCATGCCTCGAAAAATGGCGGCAAAGTCTCGCAAAACAGTGTAAGCGTCATTCCTATCCTGAATGTATACGTTGCAGGTGTAACGCGGTTCAGTTCCGCTGCCGCCCTTACCATCCGGTACCGGTTGATCACAATACTGAGCGACCTGATAAAGCGTCCATTTGTCGATATTGGCTGCCGTTAGCCGATTACCAAGACCGAAGCGGTCAGTGACCACCAGATCGTAAAATATCCATGCAGGGTTATCCGTCCATGCCCACTTAAATGCCCCCGTCCAGGTACCGCTGTACGTTCGTGTTTCCGGGTCATAGTTATCGGGCACACGAATAACACGCCCGCTGGGCTCGCAGGAAATTTGCGGAATTGAACCATTGAACTGGCTCGAGTCAAATTCAATGTACAGAAGCGCGGTATTCGGATAACGCAGCTTCGCGTCGATTACTTCCGTAAAGCTTTGCAGCGTCATCGTGTCGCCAATCTTCGCGCTATTGGCATCGGCTGTAATCTTGCGCAGCCTGATGGTCCAGGTGCTGCCCGCCTGAGGTAAATCAATACGGTGGCTGCGTTCATAACCAGTGGTGGTTTTCCCGGTCACGCTTGTATTCAGCACTGTCTGCCAGGTGCTGCCATCTGTCTGCAGGTCAATTGCATAGTTGACCGAATAGCCAACCAGATCGCCATCATCCTCCTGTTTGAAGAGAGAAGGCCATTTTATACGCAGGCGAACAGCTGAAAGCTGCGTATTGGTGAACGTGCGCGTCCATGCTGTAGAGCTGGAAACTTCGGAGCCTACATTGATTTCATTTTCGGTCCCCGGGATCCCTTGAATGTATTTTTGCGCCTGAGTTCCAGAACGAAACTCCCACGCCACACCGCTGAAGTTCTGTGAACCATCTGCGTTCTCAAGTGCGGTGCCATCGAGATAAATATCGCGCGCAGTAAGGCCACCAGCAAACTCCCCCTCTCCCAGCGCGAGAAGGATTTTTGCCTTGGCTACTGACTGCAGATCGTCTGGCTGTTCTGTAGGAGTTCTTGAGCTTGAACTGCCGCCCTTGCGGCCTTTAATAGCGATTGCTGTAGCCATATTGCGCCCATAAAAAAAGCCACCCGGAGGTGACCATGATTAGAACAACGTTGAATTAAATATTATTTGATAAGCAAACCAAAATAATAGTGCTCATCGAAAATACGGAGAAAGCGAATTGCACAATTACGAACGTACTCTAATTGTTTCGAGCGAGGAATGTCACCGTGTCGCGGATAGTTCAGGTAATAATACCCAACCTCATATTCATAATGATTTATAAAATCATCATGCAATGCGCTCCAGTACGTCATTACTCTATATAAAAGGCCATTTGGTAAGTCATACCATTTAACAAAAGTTCTAGTTAATTCACTCCAGACATCATTCTCAAGTTCAGAATAGGCGAGCTTTTTGAATGTTAGTCTCATTGCCAATATGAACGCGACTCGTTCAGTTGGCATCACTTCTCCAATCTCATCAACGTAGCCATCAAAATAGCGAAACACCTCATCTTTCGAGATTTCCTTATCTAATCCCAAAGATGCCAAAATCAAAAGATTTGAAGACTCATTGCCGGCAGAAATCTGGTTTTCAGCCCAGTCTGTGAACGCCCTTCTGTCTAAACCAGGCTCGTTTAATTTTCTTAATCCAAGCAAATCTTGAAAGTCTATCGCATAACCATCCATAAGCATTTCCAGTCTTATAATGCGTTCTTTCAAGAAGATACTCTTAGTTTGGCACTATAGCTACTGCTGATCGTCAACATAAATGCCAGCAGAAATGATCGCTCCACCGATGCGGCGCTTGCCGTAAAGGAGTGGCACAGGATTACCCTGGGCAGTCGTATTAGTTACTCCCCCAAAGGCATAACTGGCCTTGTTGTCTGCCGATTGCTTGCTGGCAAGTCCGGTTGTCTGTGGAGAGAGCATTTGTACGATACCGCCAAGGGCCATCGCAGCGCCAAATTGCATTAGAGGAACGCCGACAGCACCACCGCCAAAGTATGACGCCACCGCACCTACTGCGACCAAAGCCACGCCTAAGATGGTCTGGAATACTCCACCACGTTTACTCCCGAGGATAACCGGCGCGATACGGATATCAGCACTACTCTGATCCATAGAGAGTTCGTCATCGTTCAGGTTACGCTTACCGCTGAAAACAGCGTAGGTTAGGCCGCGCTGCTTGCTGGTATTCAAAAAACGCTCGAAGCCTGGCACGATAACGCACAATGCGCGGATGGCTTCTTTTGGTGAGGCTACCGAAAGTTGGAATTCGCGGCCAAACGTAGTACCCAAAACACCATATAGACGAACAGTACGGACGGATTCGCACATTATCCCTCCTGCATGATTAGGCTTTTATGCCTGACAATTTTCATGGTTCTCTCCATCCAGTAACCTCCATATGGCACACGTTGACTGAGGTGACCATAAAGATGATGGAGAAGCATGTTCCCCTCCAGCAAGATCCCTGAATGGTTCCACTTATTCGATTCCACCTGCATGATGATCAAATCGCCCGGCATTGGTGATCCACTGAATTCTCGGAACCCACATTCGTACCAGCAATCCTGATAGAAATTATCCGAATAGGAGTCCTCCCACCACGGATAATCAACACGGTAATCCTGAAGTTCGACATCATGCTCCTGCCGGAAATAGCTCATCACCAGCCCCCAACAGTCGTAGTGTCCGAGCACAAACGGGCGCCCGAGCAGCGGCAATTCTCCGCGGGGAGTAATGGTACGAAAGTCTCCTTCCGGCCAACTGACAATATGCCAGGGCAGCAACGTTGCATCGCATTGAGCCTTGTCCAGTTCACTTGGTTGGGTCGTCGCATCAGGGTGACTATGTACGATTCCCGTTATCGTCCCCCAGTCTTCAGCAGCAGCGTAATCCTCTGGTGAAAGGTGAAACTGTTCTGTTGGTTCAGCAGCCAGATTACGGCATGGGAAATAGCGTTCCACCCGGCTTTTCTGCGCTATCACGCCGCAGCATTCGTGGGGATAGTCTTTCGCAGCATGCGCCAGGATGTCCTGAATTGTTTTCTGACGCATGTTAACTCCTGATCAAAGATGTTCCTGGAAAACCACCGAAAGGAAGTTCATTGTGTTCACCAAACCGAAGCTTGCAGGCGGTGAGCGTGCCGTTGCATTCATCCAATGAGGGATCACTTACCGGATTGTTGTTTCTGTCGAAGTAAAGCGTGCCGGCATAATCGCACCCATCGCCGGTGCGGTATCTATTCCGGATGCACCATGTGCAAAGGGAATGCAGCTGTCTGGTCGGGATCATCAATCCCTGTAGATCCATCGGGCTGGTAAGAACAAACTCGATACTTTCACCGGGAAGCTCGCTATTTTTACCGTCGATATAGAAAACCCGCTTCCTCACCTGCAAGGGATCTGCTGTGGGATTTCCATCCGGGAAATTGCGCGCATCCAGGTAATGCGCAAAAGTGTCATGAATCGTAACTTTTGCCTGCAGCATATCGTCATAGGCCAGACAGAGCGCAGTGATAGAGCTGTCAATGTTGGCAACGGTGAGCGTCGGCTGGGCGCTACTGCCATCGGTGGACGCTTCCAGTCCCTCGAGCTTGTATGGCCAGGCACCATACTCTTCGCCCTGCCACCAGATACTCTTCACCTTTAACTTAGATTCGTCGCCATCAGCAGCCGAAATTTCTTCTTCAGTATGCGGGAGGTTATAAGCGTGAAAGCGCAGAACGTCGTCCAGACCAAACGCAGAACCGTCTACCTCAAGAAGACGTATTTTTTCACCAGGTTCGAGGCGTTGATAATCTTCAGTAATCATGGTGCGTATGCCTGTTTGAAGGTTGCGTTTATGGTCATCACTTTGCTGGAGAGCGGTTGTGCTTTAATAGAATCAGCTTCAATCCGGTATAAACCGGTTTCGCCGACAGGAGACGTCCAGATGAAGGATTTTGTGATGTGCTTGCGGCAAAAACTCAGCACATCGAGCATCTCTGCCTTTTTTCCCGTTAAGGTCATCGGCCATGACTGTTTTTCAGGGTTGATGCCTTCACCGGCGATCTGTTCAAATCCGTCTCCGAAGGATGCAGAGCGTGTTGCGTAAGTGAGCTCCCCTTCCATTCCCGCCTGAATCTGGGTTCGCCAGGTAAATGTTTCGATCGCCAACTTTCCTCCGGGTATAAAAAAACCCGCCGAAGCGGGCTTAGTTTGGGTTAGCTTGAATGTGAGATTGCCTTCTGCCATGCGTAATGCTATAGCTGAACGAGCCTAAACAACGGACATTATATGGATTCAGCTATAATCCAAATGCTTGAGGAAGCTAAATATGGAAAGCACTCACCAAATGATCCATTCGGTGACAAACTAAGACATGTGATTGATAAAACTATTGATGACGTTATTAAATAATACTGATGAGTTAATGAGGCTTCTATGACAATTAGCGCAGAAAAATTACGTGACGGTTGCCAATGGTTATCAAGAGAGCTAACACGACTTGAGCAACTAAATCGACCTCTAACAATCGATGAGTTCTACTCATGGTCAGAGCAGGAAAATTTTATTGGTACCATTTTTGAAAAATATCGACATCACATTATCGGCTTAGAGATGCTCGACCCAAAAAGTGATTATTGCAAAAAAGACATACTTGGCTTTATTGAGAATGCACTTGCCAGACATACAAATGTCATAACAAGTGGGACTTATGGCGTTGTTGACAATGCTTATTTACTGGCTATCAATGTGCTTTTCGCGATTTCACGCGAAGCAGACCAAATTTG
>Ga0153918_1000696_pt1 | contig 14987 bp, 9 predicted proteins | sample TSFL002MetaG_FD_104687 | JGI IMG/M metagenome (GOLD analysis project Ga0153918, IMG submission 104687) | Attine ant fungus gardens microbial communities from Florida, USA - TSFL002 MetaG | ecosystem: Host-associated > Fungi > Mycelium > Unclassified | place: USA: Florida, Paynes Creek Historic... | reverse complement strand
TTTAAAACCGACGGTGTAGAACATAACTTGTACATTGGCGCTTCTATTATGCCAACCAAGCGTTTCCAGGACGAGTATGTGCGCAAGTTGAGACTGTGGCAATTACAGACACTTTGTGAGATGGAATACAAGCATCATAAAATAAAGCCATTACTGCCCTACCCGCTTGAAGTAACCACGCTGATACTAGCCTTCAACTCTACGCTGTCTATCCGTTTCCGTATGGACGAAAAGCATTTTGATGTGGATGGCACCTATAACGCGCGCTTTGCCATGGTAAAAAAACGCATCGACAAGGCCCATATAGCAGGTACGCAGGAGCGCATTGTAGATGTGGGTAAAATTACTATAGTTTACGCCAATGAGGCAGATGAGGCGGAATATATGGACTACATCACTACAATGCAAGCCAAAAACATTCTGGGTAAAACCGTAGAATATTTGGAGGTAGAAGAATTACCCGGCGTAATTGGTCTGAAAGCCTTACGAGTGGATATTATACACCCACAGGCTCCGGCTGTTTAATTAACGGCAACGAGAAAGAGAACGTAGTACCTTTTCCTTCCCGGCTGTTTAACCAGATCCGGCCACTATTGGCTGCTATAAACTCTTTGGTTAATAAAAGCCCCAGACCGCTTCCTTTCTCACCCTTAGTACCAAATGACACTTCAATATTACCCGTGGCAAATTCTTCCTGCTGGGCGGCGCTAATACCCTTACCTGTATCTTTTACAGAAATAATGGCATCACCATCGGTTTCCAGGTTAATCTCTATGCTGCCACCATCAAACGTAAATTTAATAGCATTTGAGATCAGGTTACGCAGCACAAAATCTACATGATGCGGATCGGCATTTACCAAGGCCGGGGTTTGGATATTGTTATGGATTGTGATATTTTTTGCCGAAGCGGATGACGATAGCAGACTGACGGTACGCTCAGCAAACTCCTGTAGGTTCACTTCTTCAGCTTTTACGTTAATGCCATTTAGTTGCGCCTTACCCCATTCAAACAGGGCGTTAAGCAGATCAAAGGACGCTTCGGTTTGTTTGCGCAGTTCGCCAATCATTATACGTAGCTCTTCCTCGCTGAAATGCTCAGTTTCCATAATAGCAAACATCTGAGCGGCACTACCGGCCGGTCCTTTCAGATCATGTCCTATAATGGAAAAAAGAGTATCCTTAATACGATTAGAAGCCTTCAATTCGGCGTTAAGTTTGCGCACTTTACGCAGATATACCCATAAGAAGGCTACAATAACAACAGCACTTATCAAAATTACCCACCCTAGGTAAAGCTCGCGGGTTTCTTTTTTATTCGTTTGCTGCAGGTCACTAATCTTTTCCTGCGATGTCTCTAATTTGTAGCTGTTATCCAGTGCCACAATATCTTTCGCGGTATCGGCATTGAGCAGGCTATCCAACAGGTGGTGCTGCTCTTCAAGGGCAAACATGGCCTCACGATAATCATTCTGTTGCTGATAAACAGATGCCATGGCCTCAAAAATACTAGCCTCCAAGCGCGGTTCATGTAAACCCGAAGCAATTTTCAGGGCCGATTTCAGATCTTGCAAACTTTGCACCGAGTTATTTCCTTTTAGCACCCGGGCAATGCTAATCAGCGCCTTTACCTGGTCTTCGGGCTTTTTATACCGTTTGGCCTCAAGTAGTTCCTGTTTGTAATACGCCAAGGCTTTATCACGCTTACCTTCGCGCTCGTAAACGCTACCTTCTTCGTCCAGCAAGGTTAGCTGGGTATCACGCGCGGCAGGCGTATTACTGCTATCAACCCCCTCCTGCAAATAACGCAAAGCTATCAAGGTATTACCCTTCTTCAGATATAAGTGACCAATTCTGTCCAAAAGCGAAAAGTAAGCCGCATTTTTGGCAGAACGATGCTCATACTGTACCAATGCCCGCAGGTAATAGCTCAGCGCTTTCTCGGTATCGCCCGCTTGTTCAAATACGGCGCCTAAGCCGTGATAGGTCTCCAATATGCCGCTGGTATCCTGCGTATCACGATAATAATTCATGGAGTAGTTAAACTCTTTCAGCGCCTGTTTATCGTTCTTCTGACTGGCATCCAGCACACCAAGTTCATCATACGCCTTGGCCAGGCCTTCCTTATCATGCTGATGCCTGAATACAGAAATAGCCTCATTAAAAAACTTACGTGCCAGATCTACATGATGATGCGTGGTGTTAATAACGCCCAATTGCATCAAAAACAAACCCTGCGCATGTTGATTATTCAACTTCTCGGCCAATTGTAAGCCTCGATTGCAATACTCTACAGCAGAATCGGGTTGGTTTGCGGTATAATCTTTACTTAGATTAAGATAAATAGTGATTCTTGAACTGTCTGATGAGGAGTTTGAGTTGCCATGCAGATCATCTGCAGATTGAAAGGCCAACAAACCAGCGGAAAGAAATAAAAGCAACAGCGTTACCCAGCGCATAAAATACAAAAGCGGTTTAATCTTTTTACGATTAAACCGCCTTTATTGTTCTGCCTGCAACGGTCTTTCTACCGATATAATATTTTTAGGTTATTGGCTGATATTCCCGAAGGCATAATTGGCCATTTAGATGCGTCAAATGGCGTATAGGCAATATCGGCTATATTGATGTCATAAAACTTCTTCCATTCAGGGTGTTCTTTGTCATACACGCGCATATAGTTGGAAGATAGATTGGTTGCCGTAATTTCAATAGTATTTTTGCCAGCAACCAACATGCCCGATGGTATCTTTAAGCGGAACGGAATACTCCAGGCGGTGCCAATAGCTTTACCATTTATTTTTACCGAGGCCGACTCGTTCACAATACCCAGATCAATCACCAGGTCTTTCTTGTCGGCAACAGATTTTGGCACGTTGAATGATGCCGAATAGCGTGCAGTACCGGTATAAAACTTAGCCGTATCGCTCAGATTGGTCCATGATTGCAGCGTATCTATATGGAACGACTGGTGATAAGCCGGACGACCTTGCAAAAATTGCAGGGTCCATTTGGTATCAACCTTAAATGCGGCATAATCCTTTGGCGCCGCTGTGCTTACTAAATGAGCTGCGGCATCCTGAATTACAAAGCATGATTGTCCCGGCAGCAATTGCAGCCAGATCTGTGATTGAACACCATGCTTACGACCGGCAAAGTTAAACTTGCGACCAGTCAGCGGATCATAACCAGAAAGATGCGCAGCATCGCCGGCAGTTAAACTTACCCAGCCCTCTTTAAACTGATTGCCCAGGTTGGTTATAAAGTATACCTTATGCCCGTCCTGGTTTTTACGGATGAAAGACAAGCCCTCACCCCCTATCATCTCTTGTAGCACACCTTTACCGTTCAGCACTTTTTCAACGTTGCCGGTTACCATAAAATGACTTTCATCGGCTTTCATTGCATCTTTTTGCTGCTCAAACTGTTTGGTTTTAGCTTCATGCTCGGCGTAGCCCATTACTTCTTTAGGCAAGTTACTTTCAAAGATGATGGTTGCACCTTCTTTACCCAACTGCAGCAGTCGGTCTAAAGTTGCCAGCGGCATGTAGTTACATGAGGGCACAACCAGTACTTTATAACTTGCGCCTGGCGCTACCAATTTACCGCCTGATACTTTCAGATTACCAAGTACGCGATCTGAAGCATAGTCAAACGAATAACCTTCTTTTTTTAACTGACCGCTCAGTTTGCCGAAAGGATGACTATTTAACCAGATCTCTGTATGATGCGCATCCAACTGGTAAGCAGTGCTCAGTTTGCCGCCCTGCTCGGCCCATATATCCTGGATAGGGAAATAGATCAGCACATCGTTATCAGGTTTGCTGTTTTGCAGAATGTGCTGACAGTTCTGGATGTATTTGGTAAACAACGGCAATTGATTGTAAAAATGCGAGGTTGGCCCGAAATGGGTTGACGCATAAAACAACCACCCCGGATAAGGATCATTCTGCGGCGAGTAAGTAGTGCCATGAAAGAAGATGTGGTTGATACCAGCTGTAAAAACCTCATCAGCCTGTGGCTTGGCTTGCGATAATGATACTTTAAAATGATTTGCCAGCCAGGTAAAAGTTTCTGAACTAGTTAGCTTTTTACCGTACAGGTCTGATGCTGAAGATGCAAATTTCATCAGCAACGGATTTGGCCTGCCTGATGACCAATCGCGGTAATCATGATCTACACGCAAACCAGGGATTGGAAAATTACTACTGCCAAAAGCTTCAGTTTCAGGAACATTAGCTAAGCTATACAAATCCAACAAGTTACCCGGCGAACCATGCGCCTGGTAACGGGTAATAAAACCACGCTTGGTGCTCCATTCCGTCCATACTTTATTGGCATCATACAGCATTTCTGAGAGCGTTTGCTGATAATCCATTTTTATCAACCGGCCTTGTGCGTTATCTGTACTGTCGAGGAAAATTTTGGCAACATCGCGCAGGTCATAACCGCGGCGTCTTTTAAATTCTGTTAAAAAATTGGCCGACCAGTTGGCGCCATACACTTCATATGAATCCTGGTACATGGCACGCAAGCCAGGGTTCTTTTTTGCAAAGGCGCTATCAAAACGGGCCAGGTAATGTTCCATCAGCGGAGCACTATAAGGATCGAGTACATACCCCTCGCCACCGGGAGCTGCACGTTTTACTTGCTGCCTGGTACTGGTACCGCTAAACTGGCCGTTATTGTATACCCATTTCTCGGCACTCTCGGCCTTGGTAATATTTGGTCCGCCGAAGGGCCAGCCGGTACCGGTAGTCATGTCTACCCCCAGGCCCAATTTTTTGGCTTCGGCAATGGTGTATCTTACCATTTTCATGTACCTATCACCAAGGAAAGGCAAAAATTGCTTTTCGGTACCTTTTACACCATAAATGGGAATAATGTGCACACCGCCCAGACCTGCGTTTTTAAAGTGTTCCAAATTGTATTTAATATCCTTCTCATTAACAGCATTGCCCATCCACCACCAAAAGCTCCAGGGCTTTTCAGTATTTACTTGCTGACTATGCGCCTGCCTGCCACAAAAAAGCAGCAGGCACGAAAAAAAACATGCCGATATTTTAAAACGGTTGAAATAAAGGTTCATATAATGTTTATTGGTTTGCCTGTTACAGGCATTGGTTCTGCATCAAATTAAACACATAAATGGCACAAAACCGTCCTGCCCTGTGGGATAGTTATTTGGGCAGTTTAAGGAGATGAACTGGATAAACTAACAGACTACAGATTTTTCTAATTATGCTTAAAAATCATAAAAATAACCTGGCATAAAATTACAGTCCAAATAAGTAAGCCCAACAGCCATTGCAGCCTGTTTTCGTATTTTCTGTCTCTTACTGGCATAGCATTAATCAGATAGATGGATAGGTAGTACAACCGTTATTTACGATTGTTTTACAATGTTCAAAACTTTTTAGAATATATCCTAATTTTTAATTAAAAATTTATCCAATATTAATTATATTTAACTAATAGAAATTTTATTAATCTATAAGACATATCTACAACGGTTAATTTTTGCCCATTGTTAATAATAGCCCATCTTAGATAGAAAGAATGAAGTAAAAAAGAAAGGGTATTTGACTAGCCGAGCAAACTATTAGTGAAGCTCATTTTCAGGCGTGATTGGAATTGTTGGATTACCCGGAAAATTTCTTTGAGTGTTACTTGCTCAATATTGGTGAGACCATTAATATCGATGTAATTATCTGGCTCTGTATGATCGTACATCAGCTGGCGGGCTTGCTTTTTGAGGCGCATACTCATCAGAAAATAGTAAGACTGACTCAACTCGTGATAATCAGCCTCATTAAAAACCCCCTTCTCATAAAGTGCTTTTAAGCGTTCGCCCGTATTTACCTTGAAGATGCTATGCTTAAGTGCATACACGCGAATCATATCTACAATAGGCGACATGGTCCGCTTGATATCAAATACCTCGCGAGAGCCCTTGGTAAACGTACGGATGTTGCGGAAAAAAGTAAGCGGCGGCTCATATTGCAACGCATTTTTAGCCATGTGGAAGAAAAGTTTATCCAGCGGCTTTTGCAATAGTACTTTAATAAAGTCGTGCAGTTCGGTAATGATGGACTCATCACCATAAATAGAACGGCAATCAAAAAAAGTAGAGAAATTGATCACCGTTTCTGGAATCGATTCATCCATCCAATATTCATAATTGCGTTTCCAATGAGATAGCGAGTGAGTCCATTTAGGGTTTTTGGCCATAAAGCCTCCGCTACAAAATACAAAACCGGTGTTGTTGAGCCGGGTAGAAACCCGATCGGCAAACTCCAGGAAGTAGGCACGTACCTCTTCCCTGTGCTCATTAGCCTTATCCTCGTAAATAATGGCGTTATCCTGGTCGGTTTTAAAAGTTTGCTCTTTGCGGCCCTCACTTCCCAGCACCATAAACACAAAACGGGCAGGCGGCTGGCCCATATCACCAATTACCTGTTCTATTACCTTTTGGGCGATGGTATCGGCAATGGTAGTAATTACCTGGTTAGCTATCTGTGCATTAACGCCGCGTTGCAGCAACTGATTTACAAAAGCTGGTACGGCCTCCCATTTCTTCTTCAGCTCCTCGTCAGACACAGCTGATTTTACCGCCTGTACAAACACCAGCGGCGATTCAGCTTCCTCGCTCAACAACTTATTACGGCTAAGCGAGCCAATAAATTCGCCATCGCGCTCTACCAGCAGGTAACGCGTCTTGGTGCTAAACATCATCAGCAGTGCCTCATACACATAAGCGCCCGCATCGACGCTTACAACGGGATTGGCCATTATGGTTTGTACAGCATCATCCGGATTACGTTTCTGAGCAATTACCTGATCGCGCAGCGTAATATCTGTTACATAGCCTATAATTTTACCGGCATTATCTGTTACAAACAGACAGCTTACTTTTTGTTTAGCCATCACTTTGGCCGCTTCAAAAATTGGTGTATCGCCCTCGCATTGCACTATTGACCGGTATTCTACACTTTCAATCTTACGTGTGTAAAGCTGATCTGCAGCAAGGTAGCTATCCTCAAAATTGGCCGGACGTTTAAAGAAATGTGCAAACTCTTCGTTTTGCATGCGCTTACCAAACTCGGCACTGAAGTGATGAAAGAACGACTCATAAGTGCGGCACAACGCCCTGAAATCGCGTCGATGAAGAAAATAAACCAAGGTGCCCTTGGTGGCCATCACCGTGCGCAACGATTGGCGGCGGTTCAGTAATATGGATACGCCACCGTAACAAAAACCTGGGCCATGTTCTTCGGGCAGACGCTTGTTTTGCATACTATCATAAAAGAAAGACTCATAGCTCCCTTTCACAATAATATCAACGCCCTTCATTTTAGATACCCCTTCCTGGTAAATAATGGTATCTTTTTTAAAGCTAATCTCCTGTAACTGGGCAGCAACGGTCTCTAATACCTCGGCGGGCAAGGTATCAAATGGGGCTACGGTCTTCAGAAAATCTACGCGCTGGTTCATATCAAAAGATAAATTAATATACCGGTAAGTGCTACCATCAATGCCGGTAAAAAGCAGCCTTCGGTATTTATAGTGGGCTCTTTCCACTTTTGGGCATCAGCATTTTGCTCGCGGATCAGCTTACTGTTAATCTCTCCGCTTTCCTGCAACTCAAAAAAACACCTGGCTGTTGCCTCGGCATCATGCTGAGCCTGGTGCGAGTTTTGCAGTTCTGTGCGGAACAATATGTTATACAACTCATCCAACCGCATTTGGCGCGGCATAGGATTACGCACCAGGTATCTGCTGGAGAGCATGGTGCAAAACATCGGCAACTTATCCATAGGGTTAGGCATTTCTTCGCGATTATAATCTGCACTTAACACATAATAATCCAGCTTCAGGAAATGTCCTACCAGCATAGGTTTGTATTGCTCAATATCGGCAGTCAGCTTTTTCAGTACCTCTGCCCTGCTCTCGCCGTTGGCCGTAAGAAAATCAACCGTCAGGCCATGGATGCGCTGCGCATCAGCACTAATGGTAAAATCATTGTTGCTGATGTAGTGGTTCTGGCGTTTTACCTCGTTCCTGTCTTTATCATAAATTACCCAGGCTACCTGAACAGCATTGGGCCAATTAGCAACATTGGTTAACGGCTCAGACCAGTTTTTAGGCAGACCCGACGCCTCGGTATCTATAAAAAGCAGATAATCATTCACAAGCTGTAGGCTTTTAATTGCAAGCCCCTAAAAATAAGGCTGATTTATGAGATGCGCAAATCGGTTCATCCCGATCTAGTCAAACAGTTCCTGCTCATCGGTATAGTAAGTTTTGCGGCCACCAACTTCTTTCTGATGAATGGTTTTGCCGCCCGGCGTTTCCTTTTTACGCGGCTGATGCACCACCAGGAAATCGCGCACCTCGCCGCTGATGATGTCGGGCTGCGCCTTCAAGATCTTATCCAGGGCATCATTCAACACCTCTTTGATAGAATTTACCAGCACTTTCACCTTATCAGCCGGTATTTTATTGGCCGGCGAAAAAGGCGAGATGCGGGCATGCCACAAAATTTCATCGGCATAGGCGTTACCAATGCCCCGCAATACTTTCTGATCCATCAGCACGGTTTTGACCGGCGTTTTGGTTTTAGCAAATTTGGCAGCAAGTGCATCGGCGTGGGCATCCAGCGCATCGGGCACCTCACTTTCTTCGGGATCGAGAGTTGGTGTGGCCGCTTTCTGAAAATCGGTCATTGCCAGGTGCGTACCATCTTTAAAAGCCAGGGTAATGATCTCAAATTTGGGTTTACCATCTCCCTCGTTATACAGTGCCAGATTGCCGTGTAGCATCAGATGCAGCCCCAGGCTATGATTACCTTTAAAATCAATGCGCAGTTCTTTACCGGCACGCTCCACTTTTTCTAACTCATGACCAGCAAGAGCATCATTCAGCTCTTTTTCTGATGCTTTCAGTTTTTTATCGACAGTTACAATAACTTCTTTCAATGTTTTACCTTTCAGCTTTTTGGTCAGATTTTGGCTAAAGGCTTGCAGGTCGGGTAGTTCTGGCATGATGTTTTTGTTTCAAAGTAAAGGATTGTTGAGGTTGATAAGCAAATCTATTTATTCAACATTTGTTGCTGCGCGATGTTTGTGTTTAAATGTATCCCAAAAGAAACGGCCCGAAATGTATATTCCGGGCCGTTTCCTTTATATCGAGATCTTACTCTACTGCTTTTTAATCTCTACCCTGCGGTTCAGCACCCTGCCCTCTTCAGTTTTATTGTCGGCAATAGGCTTGCTCTCGCCAAAACCTTTAACCGTCAGGTTATCTGCTTTTACACCGCTGTTTACAAGGTAGGTTTTTACGGCATTAGCCCGCTCCACAGACAGCATCATATTATGCTCATCGGTACCCTCGGCAGATGAGTTACCGGCCAGCAGGAAAGTTACTGACTGATCTTTCTTCATCTCAGCAGCGGCTTTATCCAACGCAGGATATGAATCGGTTTTCAATACACCAGAGTCAAACTCAAACTGAATGTTGGTAAAGTTGTAGTTAGGTTTTACCGGAGCCGGAGCAGTCTCTTCGGCCTGTGCCGGAGCCGTTTGCTGTACCGGCGGAGCAGCTTGCTGTGCCTCAGATGCAGGCGCTGGTTTAGGCTCTGTTTTAGCAACTACCTTCTTGGCCTTACATGCCGAGAAGGTAAGCGCAATGGTTAGCGCCGTTATGGTCAAAATATTATTTATTGTTTTCATAGTAATGATGATTTTGGTTTTGGGTTAGAACGGGATGTGGGGGTATTTAGTATGATTGCCCCTTAATATCAATACGTTGTTATGAGTGTTTTTTAGTTCATACTCAATAAGCAATCCAATCAGATTAATCAACTTAAAATAGTTAAACCCAACGTAACATTCCTATTACTGACGTTTTTTTAACCTTATCGGGTAAATAATAGACTTGCTGCCCATGCACTTCATTTAGGTTTGTTAACTAAATTTATACCACCAATTAACCCTGCATGTATTTAAAACTTTCCAGATCACTTCTATCCCTGTCTTTGCTGTCATTTGCCTCTGCGGCTTTGGCACAAACAGAAAAAACCTTTATCAATCCTCAACCCGCAGCCAGCAACGTTACCTGGCACACGCTAGGCGCTAACGAGAACGACTCGATGCCGCTGGGCAACGGCGATATTGCCGCCAACGTGTGGACGGAGCAAAATGGCGACATTGTTGTTTTACTGGCCAAAGCAGATGCCTGGGCAGAGCATGGTCAGATTATTAAATTAGGTCGCGTGCGCATCAAGCTGACGCCAAACCCTTTTGCTGATACTGTTGGTTTTACTCAAACCTTGCAATTGGAACGTGGAGGTATTGAGATCAATCGTGGGCAAAACAAAGTTTCTGTTTGGATTGACGCCAACAACCCTGTGGTGCACGTACAAGCCTCGTTGGCCACAGCAGGCAAAATGAGCGCCAGCGCCGAGTTTTGGCGTAAAACGCAGCCAATTTCGGCCTTCGCACAAGATTCATCGTTTGCTGCTGTAATGAGCGGTCAGCATCAGCCTAAATTAAAACCGGATATTACCTTCCCTGCCGATGCCAATCGCGTAGCCTGGTGCCATTACAATGCCGATAGCTATTACCCTTACCTGATGAAACAGGAACATTTGGAAAGTTTACTAAAGAAATATCCTGATCCGCTATATCAGCGCGCCTTCGGTGCCGTTTTGACCGGACAAGGATTTATAAAAACTGATGCGAATACATTAACATCGGCCAAGGCACAGCAATCATTACGTTTGGATATTGTGGCGCTTGGCGAAACTGCCTCGCCATCACCAGCCAGTTGGCATCAGCATATCATGAAACTGGCGGATAACGCCTCGACCGCCGATCTGACTGTGGCACGTAAAGCGCACGACCAATGGTGGGCCAATTTCTGGAACCGCAGCTGGGTACATGTATCAGGCGGTGAAGAAGCGCAAAAGGTATCACAAGGTTATGCCATCCAGCGTTTTATGGTAGCGGCCTCGTCACGCGGAGAAATACCTGCTAAATTTAACGGCGGCCTATTTACCGTAGGCCACGATATGGCAGAAGGAAAAGAGGATAAAGAAAATCACTCCCCAGACTACCGCGCCTGGGGCGAAAGCTACTGGAACCAGAATAATCGATTGCTCTACTGGCCGCTGATTGCTACCGGCGATACAGACTTGCTGCAACCCTGGTTTACCATGTATACCAAACCACTGGCCTTCCAGCAAGACCGCAATCAACTGTATTACCACCACGCCGGCGCCAGCTATCCTGAAACTATGCAATTTTGGGGCATGCCTCGTTTAGGCGACTTTGGTAAGGATAACCCTACTAACGAGATTGTAAGTCACTGGCAGAAATACCACATACAGGGTACATTGGAGGTGATTGCCCAGATGCTTGATCAATATGATTATTATGGCGATAAAGCTTTTGTTAGCAATTCATTAGTGCCATTTGCCGATGCCATTGTCACTTATTACGATCTGCACTGGCAGCGCGATGCTAATGGCAAGATCAATATGTCGCCAACTCAATCGCTGGAGACATATCAACTTACCGCCGTTAACCCAACTCCTGATATTGCCGGTTTAATGAGTATCATTCCGCGCCTGTTGGCCCTGCCTGCTGATTTAACCACGGCGCAGCAACGCGCCGCCTGGACAAAAACACTACATGATTTACCACCAATCCCGATGGGTAAAACTGCCAAAGGCAAACTGCCGCCGCTGGGCGAGGGTGATCCGGATGGCAGACCAACTATTTTGCCTGCCGAGAAATATGGCAAACCAGGAAACTCAGAAAACCCCGAGCTTTATGTGGCCTTCCCTTACCGCATTTACGGTGTGGGCAAACCTGGCTTAGAACTGGCACAAGATACTTACGCCGCCCGCCGCTCACCGCAAAACACTTGTTGGGGCCAGGACGGTACGCAAAGTTCTATCCTCGGCTTAACATCTGAAGCTAAGAAGGCAGCCATTGCAGAGTTTAACAACTATGGCGATCAGCGCTTTAAATGGTTCTGGAAACCGGCACATGACTACATCCCTGACTTAGACAACGGTGGCGACGGTATGATTACACTGCAAAATATGCTGATCCAGTGCGATGGTAAACGCATACAGCTTACCCCTGCCTGGCCAATTGACTGGACAGCTGACTTTAAACTACACGCCCCTTACCAAACCACCATTGAGGCACACGTAGAAAAAGGTAAAATAACCAACCTGCACGTTACCCCTGCAAGCCGCGCTGCAGATGTAGTGATTGTAAAGGCTAAGAATTAATTTCCTAAACTTTATAAACAAGAAAGGCGCCCAAATGAGTGCCTTTCTTATTTATAAAGTAAAAGATTACTAGTATTAACTGTCATTAAAATGACGTACTGAATAAAGCAAAAGGCGCAGATTACATCCGCGCCTTTTGCTTATTATACGATCAGTCCTCAGAATCTTGAAATCTGGTTCATTTAGACTACCACCTCGTGCTCTTTGGCGGCCAGGTAACGCTCTGCATCAATAGCTGCCATACAACCGGTGCCGGCAGCAGTTACAGCCTGACGGTATACATGATCCTGCGCATCGCCACAGCAGAAAACACCTTCAATATTGGTGCGGGTTGAACCGGGTACTGTTTTAATATAACCAGTCTCATCCATATCCAGCCAGCCTTTAAATATATCGGTGTTTGGTTTATGACCGATGGCCACAAAGAAACCGGTAACATCCAGCTTGGTTTCTGCGCCCGTTTGATTATTAACCACCTGTACGGCAGTTACATTCAAACCATCACCTAAAATTTCTTTGGCTTCAGTGTTATATAAAATCTCGATGTTGTGGGTGTGCTGCACGCGGTGCATCATTGCTTTTGATGCACGGAACTCGCCGCGACGAACCAGCATGTAAACTTTGTTACACATTTTAGCCAGGTAGGTAGCTTCTTCGGCAGCGGTATCACCAGCGCCTACAATAGCCACATCCTGTCCGCGGAAGAAGAAACCATCACAAACAGCACAGGCGGAAACGCCGAAGCCGTTGTATTTCTGCTCGCTCTCCAGTCCTAGCCATTTGGCAGAGGCACCAGTAGAGATGATCACGGTATCAGCCGAGATCGTTTTCTCGCCATCTACTACTACTTTGTGCGGGGTGCTTTTAAAATCAACCTCGGTGATATAGCCAAAGCGAATATCGGTACCCAAACGCTCCGCCTGTTTGCGAAAGTTCTCCATCATTTCAGGGCCCTGGATACCATCTGGATAACCCGGATAGTTCTCTACCTCAGTTGTTTGGGTAAGCTGGCCACCAGCCAAAATACCGGTATATAAAACAGGTTTCAGGTCGGCACGCGAGGCGTAAATGGCCGCAGTATAACCCGCAGGCCCCGAACCGATGATCAGACATTTTACGTGTTCAGTTGGTTGTTGCATTCTTGCTTAAAAAAATGAAACACAAAAATATAAAAATCAGGATAGTTTAGGGTCAGGTGTTGGTAAACATTAGTGGTGTGCAAATTTTGGCCGGCCCGGATAACTAATTAAGATCAACAAGCCATCACGTCATTGCGACCTATTAATGAGTATGAAAAATCAGTTTTACAAGTATTCTAATAACTAAGTAGCCTGCAATCGTTCTTATCCATACGCATTTACATCCTTCATGCAAATCATCCACATGCCTACTAAAATAAAAACAATGCCGGGCGCCAGGCAAAAAATGTAGGTATAGGTGGATACCTTATTTTCGTCCAGAATAAATTTTTCGGGGTTTTGTGTGTTGTAGAGTACGCCTACCGTGTCGCCCTTCTGATATTCATAAGGATTAAAGGATACGTTGATTTCTTCAATAATTAGCGCCTGCTTTTGTGTGATGAAGCCAATGACCATGTAATAATCGTCGGCCCCTTTTTCATCTTTCTTGGTAATGATGTCATATACCGACCCGTCCGCACGCAGGCATTTGCTGCACATGCTGGTGTAGCGTTTCAGCCGGTACAATCCGTAAACCAGGAAGAGAATTCCGGCTACTAGTGGAATATGATACCATTCAAAATGCATTACATTAATTTAGTGGTTATCTGCAAAACGTAATAGCGATAATGCGTCTGTTTATATAACTATCAATCGCGCGTTCAGGTTTGGATAACGCCTACATTAAATTGCTTTTCTATGGGTGCATGATCTGCTGCCTCAATACCCATAGAGATCACTTTACGGGTTTCTAGCGGGTCAATCACCCCATCTACCCATAGGCGTGCTGCGGCGTAATAGGGGGTGGTTTGGCTGTCATATTTATCGGTTATCGTTTTCAACAGATGCTGTTCTTCCGCTGCCGAAAGCACTTCTCCCCTCGCTTTTGAGCCGGAGGTTTGAATCTGCAGCAAAGTCTTAGCCGCCTGTGCGCCACCCATCACAGCAATTTTTGCCGATGGCCAGGCAAAGATCAACCTTGGATCATAAGCCTTACCACACATGGCATAGTTACCTGCACCGTAGGAGTTACCTACTATAATAGTAAACTTTGGCACTATCGAGTTTGCAACGGCGTTCACCATCTTAGCACCATCTTTTATAATGCCGCCTTGCTCTGAGCGACTGCCCACCATAAAACCTGTAACATCTTGCAGAAACACCAGCGGTATTTTCTTTTGATTACAGTTCATAATAAAACGGGTAGCCTTGTCGGCTGAGTCGGAATAGATGACCCCGCCAAACTGCATTTCCCCTTTTTTTGATTTGAGTACCTTACGCTGATTGGCCACAATGCCTACTGCCCAGCCGTCTATACGACCCAGTCCGCAAATGATAGATTGGCCGAAACCCTCTTTATACTGTTCAAAGGCCGAGTCGTCTACCAGGCGCGCGATGATCTGCAGCATATCATAGGGCTTTTCGCGGCTATCCGGCAGAATCCCATAGATATCCTCTTGTTGTTGCTTGGGCAAAGATGACTTAATACGGTCAAACCCGGCTTTG
>Ga0153918_1000693_pt1 | contig 15013 bp, 16 predicted proteins | sample TSFL002MetaG_FD_104687 | JGI IMG/M metagenome (GOLD analysis project Ga0153918, IMG submission 104687) | Attine ant fungus gardens microbial communities from Florida, USA - TSFL002 MetaG | ecosystem: Host-associated > Fungi > Mycelium > Unclassified | place: USA: Florida, Paynes Creek Historic... | reverse complement strand
GGCGACCAACGTGGCCGCCGACTGCCTGATCGCCACCAACACCTCGTCGCTGTCGGTGACACAACTGGCGGCCAGCATCGACCACCCTGAGCGCTTCATCGGCGTGCATTTCTTCAACCCGGTGCCGATGATGGCCCTGGTCGAGATCATCCGCGGCCTGCAGACCAGCGACAACACCTACGCCCAGGCGCTGGTGGTCACCGAGAAGCTCGGCAAGACACCGATCACCGCCGGCAATCGCCCGGGCTTCGTGGTCAACCGCATCCTGGTACCGATGATCAACGAAGCGATCTTCGTACGCCAGGAAGGCCTGGCCAGTGCCGAGGACATCGACACCGGCATGCGCCTGGGCTGCAACCAGCCGATCGGCCCGCTGGCCCTGGCCGACCTGATCGGCCTGGATACCCTGCTGGCGATCATGGAGGCCTTCCATGAAGGCTTCAACGACAGCAAATACCGCCCTGCCCCGCTGCTCAAGGAAATGGTCGCGGCCGGCTGGCTGGGGCGCAAGAGCGGCCGCGGCTTCTTTACCTACTGAGGAGCGCACGCCATGCCCCCGGTCAATGCCGCCATGCGCTGTGCCAACTTCGAAGAGCGACGCGACCGGGCCATGGCGCTGTTCGCCGAAAAAGGCTTTGGCCAGGTCAGCATGCGCGAGCTGGCGGCGCATGTCGGCCTGACCGCCGGCTCGCTGTATCACCATTTCCCCAGCAAGCAGGACCTGCTGTTCGACCTGATCGAGGAGCTGTACGAGGAGCTGCAGGCGACCCTGGAGCAGGGGCGCCGGGCCATGGCCCGAGGCGGCTCGGCAATGGCCTGCCTGATTGCCGCGCACTGGCAGCTGCACGCCGAACGGCCGATGCAGTTTCGCCTGGCGGAGCGGGACCTGTGCTGCCTGAGCGAAGCCCAGCAGGCGCGCCTGGGGTTGCTGCGCAAGCGCTATGAGGCGGGGTTGCTGCGCCTGATCGCACCGCGGGCGACGTTACAGGGCGAGGCGTTGGTGGCGACGGCGCATGTCGTGGCGACGCTGCTGAACCAGTTGCCGGGAATGCTCAAGGGCTTGCCTGAGGAACAGGGGCTGGGGCTGATGGAGAGCCTGCTGGTTGGCGGGATCGAGCGGACCTTGGGTTAACCTGTTCCGGCCGCTTCGCGGGTAAACCCGCTCCCACAGGTAATGAACCGTTTTCGAAGGCGGTGCTGTACCTGTGGGAGCGGGTTTACCCGCGAAGAGGCCGATGCAGGCTAGCGCAGCAGTGCCTGGATCTGATCGTGCAGGGTATCGAGGTCGAATGGCTTGGCCAGGATCGGCGCCTTGCGCGCGATCGGGCTGCCGGATTCGAGAATCTCGGCCGGGTAGCCACTGATGAAGATCACCTTCAGGTCTGGCCGCAGCTTCACCGCAGGTTCGGCGATGTCCACCCCGGAAATGCCACCCGGCAAGCGGAAGTCGGTCACCATCAGGTCCAGGTGCGGCTTGCTCGCCAGAATGGCAAACGCCTGTTCACCGTCCTCGGCCACCAGCACGTGGTAGCCCTCACCCGCCAGGTAGTCGCGCAGGATCATCCGGATTGCCGGTTCATCCTCGACCACCAACACTACATCTTGTGCATCTTCACTCATGTTAACGCCTTGAATACTTGCCGTTGGCCAATGTGACCTCAGGCTTACGCGGAGGTTGCCCGCACCTGGTCGTTTTGTTCTTTCACCCCTGCCAGCGGCAGCAGCAGGGTGAACGTGGAGCCTTTGCCGACATCGCTTTGCACCTGGATCTGCCCGCCATGGGCCTGGACGATCTGCTCCGAGATATACAGGCCCAGCCCCAACCCATTGCTGGCTTGCTGGGTGGCCACACGCTCGAACTGCTGAAAGATCCGTTGCTGGTTGCTGGCGCTGATGCCGATGCCGTGATCGCGAACCTGCACCGCTGCCATGCCATCGCACTCGAACACCTGCACGTGGACCGGCCGTCGCTCGCCATAGCGCAAAGCATTGGACAACAGGTTGGCCAGGACTTGCTCAATCCGGAATTCGTCCCACTCCCCTGTCAACGGTTCACACCGCAGCAGCTCGATGGTGGTCTCCAGTGCCGTGGCCTGGGCCGAGAAGTTCTCTACCAGGCCGCGTACCAACTGGCTCAGGTCGAACGCCCTGGGCCGCAGCGACAGCTTGCCGGTGCGAATGCGCGACACGTCGAGCATGTCCTCGATCAGGCGGATCAGGCTGTTGATCTGGCGCTCGTCACGCTCGACCATGGCCTGCAGTTTGTCGGCACTAAATGCCTCGAGGTTGCCACGGGCCAGGTGCATCCTGCGCAGCTGGGTTTCCAGGATCAGGCCGTTGAGCGGCGTGCGCACCTCGTGGGCAACGATCGACATGAAGTCGTCGCGCATGCGCACCGCATGCTCAAGCTCCCCTCGGGCCACCTGCAACTGGCCCAGCAGCAGTTCCTGCTCCTGGCGGCTGCGCTCGAGCGCCTGCAGCTGCCGGTCGAGCACCTTGCGCTGGCGGTACAGGTCGACGAACACCGACACCTTGCTCTTCACCGCCAGGGTGTCGAGTGGCTTGTGCAGGAAGTCCACTGCACCGCTCTCGTAGCCTTTGAAGGCATAGTTCATTTCACGCGCGGCAGCAGAGACGAAGACGATCGGGATGTTGCGGGTCTTTTCCGTGCCGCGCATCAGCTCGGCCAGCTCGAAGCCATTCATGCCGGGCATCTGCACGTCGAGAATGGCCAGGGCGAACTCGTGTTCGAGCATCAGCGACAAGGCCGCTTCCGCCGACTGTGCCTGGTACACCTCGCGGTCTTCGCCCTGGATCAGGGCGGCGAGCGCCAGCAGGTTTTCCGGCAGGTCATCGACGATCAGCAGTTTGGCAATGGTGTGGCTTAGCATGCGCTGGGTTCCAGGGTAGCGAGCAACTGCCCGATACCGCTCAGAGAAAGGATAAGGTCGGGCGTATGCCGGGCCAGTGCGGCCTCCGGCATCAGCGCCACCTGTGCATCGCGGGGATCCTGGACCACGGTCCGTCCGCCGCTGTTCTTGATGTAGGCAAGCCCTTCGGCGCCATCTTCGTTGGCCCCGGTCAGCAGCACGCCAAGTAATCCAGGGCCGTAGGCATCGGCCGCCGAGGTGAACAGGAAGTCGATGGCCGGGCGCGAGAAATGCACCGGGTCCTCCTGGCTCAGCGACAGGCTGAAGTCAGCTTCCACCGACAGGTGATAACTCGGCCCGGCCACGTAGATCTGCCCCGGGGCAATGGCTTCCTTGTCGCAAGCCTGACGCACCGGCCGCTGCAAGCGCCGCTGCAACACCTCGGCCAGCTGGCTGTGCCGGTCGTCCGGCAGGTGCAGCACGCACAGCACCGGGATGGCAAAACCGGCCGGCAACGCACCGAGCACCGAAAACAGTGCCGTGACGCCACCCGCCGAGGCGCCTATGACCACCGCGCGCACGCCGTTCATGATTTACGGTAGATCCGTTCGGGCTTGACCAGTGGCTCGAAGCGCTCGCTGTAGGCCGAAAAATCCACCGACTCCTTGCTGCCGAGCACCAGGAAACCACGGTGGCACAAGGACTCGTGGAACAACCCGAGGGCACGGTCCTGCAGTTCCTTGTTGAAGTAGATCAGCACGTTGCGGCACGACACCAGCTGGGTCTCGGAAAACACGCTGTCGGTGGCCAGGCTGTGGTCGGCGAAGGTCACGTTGTCACGCAGGCTGCTGTCCATGATGGCGTTGCCGTAGGCCGCGGTGTAGTACTCGGCAAAGTCCCGGCGGCCCCCGGCGAGGCGGTAGTTTTCTTCATACTCGCGCATGCTCTGCATCGAGTAGATACCTTGCTTGGCGCGGTCCAGCGAATGCGGGTTGATGTCGGTGGCGTAAATGATGGTGCGTTCGAGCAGGCCCTCTTCACGCAGCAGGATGGCCATCGAGTACACCTCTTCACCGGTGCTGCAGCCTGCGATCCACACCTTGATCGACGGCCAGGTGCGCAGCAGCGGCACCACCTCCTGGCGCAGGGCCAGGAAGTGGCCAGGGTCGCGAAACATCTCGCTGACCGGGATCGTCAGGTACTGCAGCAACTGCATGAACATGCCCGGGTCGTGCAGCACCCGTTCCTGCAGCGCCGACACCGTGAGGCAGTCGAACTGGCGCAGGGCATGGAGGATCCGGCGCTTGATCGAAGCGCCGGAGTAGTTGCGGAAATCGTAGCTGTACTTGAGGTAGATCGCCTCGATCAGCAGCCGGATCTCGATGTCGGTGTTGCGTTCGCTAGTCAAATTCGCTCCAGTTGCGGCAGCCACACACGGATCAACGAGAACAGGCGGTCCAGGTCGATCGGTTTGGCCAGGTAATCATTGGCGCCAGCCTGCAGGCAACGCTGCTGGTCATCCTTCATCGCCTTGGCGGTGACGGCGATGATCGGCAGCTTGCGCCAGCGCGGCTGCTGACGGATCAGGCGAGTGGCCTCGAAACCGTCCATCTCCGGCATCATCACGTCCATCAGCACCAGGTCGATGTCATCGTGCTGCTCCAGGCGCTCGATGGCTTCACGCCCGTTGCGGCCGATCTCGACGATGGCGCCCTTGTGCTCCAGGGCGCTGGTGAGGGCGAAGATGTTGCGCACATCGTCGTCCACCAGCAACACCTTGCGCCCCTCGAAGACCTTGTCGCGGCTGCGCGCGGTCTTGAGCATGCGCTGGCGCTCATGGGACAGCTGCGATTCCACTTTGTGCAGGAACAGCGTCACTTCATCGAGCAAGCGCTCCGGCGAGCGCGCGCCCTTGATGATGATCGAGCGCGAATACTTGAGCAGGTCGGCTTCTTCTTCGCGGGTGAGGTTGCGCCCGGTGTAGACGATCACTGGCGGGAACGAACGGATGTCCTCGGCAGTCATGCGCTTGAGCAGCTCGTTGCCGAGCATGTCGGGCAGCTTGAGGTCGATGATCATGCAGTCGTAGATGTTCTCGCGCAGCAGCGCCAGGGCATCCTGGGCCATGGCCACGGCGGTGATCTCGACATCGTCGTCGCCGATCAGGCGGGCAATGCTCTCGCGCTGCAGGTCGTCGTCCTCCACCAGCAGGATATGCTTGAGCTTCTGGGTCAACTTGGCTTCCAGGCGGGCGAACACTTCCTTGAGCTCTTCGCGGCTGGTCGGCTTGACCGCATAGCCCACCGCACCCATGTGCATGGCCGCCTCGACCCGGTCCTCGACCGAAATGATGTGCACCGGGATATGCCGCGTGGTGGCCTGCTCCTTGAGACGCTGCAACACCGTCAACCCGGAATGGTCAGGCAGGCGCATGTCCAGCAGGATCGCGTCGGGGATGTACTGTTCGGCCAGCTCGAAGCCTTCATCGGCGCACTGCGCGACCAGGCAGCTGTAACCCAGTTCGTGGGCAAGGTCGAAGAGAATGCGGGCGAAGTTCGGCTCGTCCTCGACCACCAGGATGCAACGGTTGTCGAACGGTGCGCGTTCACGATCATCGCTGAAGGCCGGCGCCGGGCGCTTGGCCAGGGCCGGAGCGGCAACCGGCGGCGCCGGCGGCAGGCTGTCGACGGCCGGGCGCAAGCTCAACGGTTCGACCTCCTCGTTCTGCGACTCGTAGCGTTCCGGCATGATCAGGCTGAACACGCTGCCGTGGCCGAGGCTGCTGTCGACGCTGATCTGCCCGCCCAGCAGATGCGCCAGGTCACGGGAGATCGACAGGCCCAGGCCGGTGCCGCCGTAACGGCGGTTGCTGGTGCCGTCGACCTGATGGAAGGCGCCGAAGATCGCCTGTTGCTGGTCGGCGGCGATGCCGATGCCGCTGTCGCGAACCGAGAAGATGATGCCGCTGCCCGCCTGGTAGCCGATGTTCAGGCTGACCTGGCCACGCTCGGTGAACTTGATGGCGTTGGACAACAGGTTCTTGAGGATCTGCTCCAGGCGCTGGCGGTCGGTGAACAAGGTGGCCGGCACCTGCGCTTCGACCGTCACCTCGAAGCCCAGGCCCTTGTGCTCGGCCAGCGGCAGGAACATGCCGCGCAGGCCTTCGACCAGGCGTTCGAGCTGGGTGTTTTCCGGGCGCACTTCGAGCTTGCCGGCCTCGACCTTGGCGATGTCGAGGATGTCGTTGATCAGGTTCAGCAGGTCGTTGCCTGCCGAATAGATGGACTCGGCGAACTTGACCTGCTCGGCGCTGAGGTTGCCCTCGCCGTTCTCGGCCAGCAGCTTGGCCAGGATCAGCGAGCTGTTCAGCGGCGTGCGCAGTTCATGGGACATGTTGGCGAGGAATTCGGACTTGTACTTGCTCGAGCGCTGCAAGTCTTCGGCACGGGCCTTCAGCTCTTCCTGGGCCTGGCTCAGTTCCTCGTTCTTGCGGTCCAGCGCGTGGGTGCGGTCGGACAACTGCTCGTTGGTCTGTTCAAGTTCGGCCTGCTGGGTTTCCAGATGGGCCTGCGACTCCTTGAGCACGCGCGATTGCTCTTCGAGCTCTTCGTTGGCGGTCTTGAGCTCTTCTTGCTGGACTTGCAGTTCCTCGTTGAGCTGCTGGGTTTCAGCCAGCACTTCCTGCAGACGCTGGCGGTAGCGAGCGCTTTCGATGGAGATACCGAGGTTGCCAGCCACGCGTTCCATCAGTTCGTCGTCACGCTCCTGCAAGGGGCGCAGGAAGCCGAGTTCGATCACGCCATTGATCTGGCCGTCGTCGATGGCCGGCATCAACAGCGCGCTGCGCGGCAGACCGCTGCCAAGGCCGGAGCTGAGGCGGTAGTAATCGTCCGGCAAGTTGTCCAGGCGCAACAGGCGCCCTTCGCGCACGGCTCGGGCCAGCAGGCCGTCGTGGTCACCCAGCACCTGCTGGCGGGCCTGTTCCTCGGCCCCCAGGCCATAGCTGGCCACGCGCACCAGGCGGCCGTGCTCGTCTCGCACGTAAAGCGCACCGACCACACTGCCCAGGTAGCTGGCGAAGAAACGCAGGATGTTTTCGCCCAGCATCGGCAAGGTCAGCTGGCCCAACACCTGTTCAGACAGCTGTGTCTGGCCATTGCGCAGCCAGGCCTGGTGCTCCAGGCGCTCGGCGAAGCGCTGCTGGGCCTGCAGGTTTTCGCTGTAGCTGTCCGACAGTGCCATCAGATCGCGACGGCCGAAGTAAGCGAGCAAGGCGCTAAGGCCGACAATCAGCAGCACGAAGACCGAAATCGCGGTAACAGTGACCGTACTGACCTTCTCGTTGCGGGCCATGCGCAACTGCTGCTCGGTGTTGATCAGGCTCTCGAACTGGTTGCGTATTTCGTCGGTGATGCGCTTGCCGCGGCCATTGGCCACCGACTCACGGTAATCACCACCATTGCGGCGTTGATTGATCATCTCGCTGCCGAAATCGTTCCAGGCGTTCTGCAAGGCGATCAACCGGTCGATGCGGTCGACCTGCTGCGGGTTGTCCTCGACCATGCCGCGCAGGCTCTGCAGGCTGCCCAGGATGCGTGGCTTGGCCACCTCGTAGGGGTCGAGGAAGCGTTCGTCACCGGTGATCAGAAAACCGCGCATGCCGGTTTCCATGTCGATCGACAGCTTGACCGTCTCGTTGGCATTGCCAATCACCCGATCGGTGTGCTCGACCCACTGCATGGCCGAAAGCAGGTAGTTGATCACCGCGACAAAAGCCACGGCGCCGAGCAGACCCACCCCCAGGGGTAAGCCGATATTGCGGCTCAACAGCTTGCGGAAGCTCTGCTGGTCCATCGAGGCTGCTTGAATCATCTGAAAACGCCCGCGCGAAAAAAGTCCATTGGAAAAGTGTGGCGGCTCTAGCCTGTAGTTGTCTGCCGCTGCGCTCACCGGTCAACAAACGAGTCTAACCCGCTTGGGCCGCCTCGGCAGGGCATTTAGCCAGTATTTGAAGGCTGCGTGTGAGAATCGTTCCATCGATGTGCAACACTCCGGTATCCTCGGGAACTTCTGTCACTGCCTGGCGCACAGAGTAGGGACATGCCTTTTTCAACAGGAAACCAACCATGCACCTTCTGGTAGTCGAAGACGACGACATCGTACGTATGCTGATGGTCGAAGTGCTCGACGAATTAGGCTACAGCACCATTGAAGCGGAAAATGCCACGGCGGCGCTGAAGGTGATCGAGGACGACAGCCAGCAACTGGCCCTGCTGGTGACCGACGTCGGCCTGCCCGATATGCGCGGCGAAGCGTTGGCAGCCGAGGCCCGTGCCATGCGGCCGGCGCTGCCGGTGCTGTTTGCCAGTGGCTACGCCGAGAGTTTCGATGTGCCGCAGGGCATGCACATGATCGGCAAGCCGTTCACCATCGACCAGCTGCGCGACAAGGTGATGCAGATTCTCGGTACGCCTTGAAGTCGTCAGCGCCTGCTTCGCGGCTGAAGCCGCTCCCACCAGTACGCTGCAAGTCTCATGGCCTGTGATACCCCTGTGGGAGCGGCTTCAGCCGCGAAGAGGCCGGTACAGCCACCCCACCTCACAGCTCCCGCCGCAACAGGTAGGTATCCATGATCCACCCCTTGCGCGCCCGCTCCCGCTCGCGCACCTCCAGTATCCGCGCCTTCACGGCTTGCAAAGGCCCGGCGATCAGCACTTCGTCCCCGGTGCCCAGGTAAGCGCCCCAGTAGATCACCAGCGCCGGATCCTCCAGCGCGGCAAATGCACATTGCTTGTCGAGCATCACCACCACATTGTCCAGCTGCCCCTGCGCTGCCAGGCGTCGCCCTGGCAGCACGGTCAGCGGCTCGCCTATGCGGTTGAGCGGGATCTGGTGCCGCGCCGCCAGGGCCTGCACACTGCTGATACCCGGAATCACCTGCAAGCGCAGCGCCACGCCGCGTTCGCGAACCAGGTCAAGCATGCGCAAGGTACTGTCGTAGAGCCCCGGCTCACCCCACAGCAAAAAGGCGCCGATATCCTGGGCGCCCATCTCTTGGCTGATCAACCGGGCATACAGCGCGGCACGCTGGCGATGCCAGTCGTGCACAGCGCTTGGATAATCGTCCGCCTCGGCATCGCGCTGCGGGTCCGCCACCTGCACCAGGCGGTAGCCGCCTTCGGGCCGATAGCGCTCGAGGATCGCCTTGCGCATGCCGACCAGCTCACCCTTGCCGGGGCCCTTGTCGAGCACGAAGAACACGCTGGCGCGACGCATCGCCTCGACCGCCTCGACGGTGACCTGCCGTGGGTCGCCCGGGCCGATGCCGATCAACAGAAGGTCTTTCATGGCCGCGCCAAGCCTTTCTACTCAGAAGATAGAGAAGTTATAGCTGACGATCACCCGCGTCTCGTCCATGTCCCGCGCCCACCGCTCGTAGTTGCTGCGGTACGTGGAGTTACGCAGGCGCACACTGACATCCTTGAAGGTGCCGCTCTGCACCTGGTACCTGAGCTCGGTATCACGTTCCCATTCCTTGCCTTCGGCAGTGCTGCCGGGGACCTTGATGTGGTCGCCATTGATGTAGCGGGTGAAGAAGCTCAGGCCGGGCACACCGAGGGCTTTGAAGTCGTAGTCGTAGCGCAGTTGCCAGGAACGTTCCTGGGCGGCGGCAAAGTCGTTGACCTGGGCGTAGTTGACCAGGTACGGGTTACTGCCATCGAGGTACGGCATGGCACTCTCACCGTACATGCGCTGCCAGCCGGCGCTGACCTTGTGCCCACCCAGGCTGTAGCCGAGCATGCCGCTGAAGGCGCGGTGGTCGATCTCGCCAGCGCGGGCATTGCCAATGTCATCGCTCTTGATCAGCCGCAGGTCCGCCGACAGGCTGCCGACCGCGAGCGGCTGGCTGGCGACCAGGCCAAGGAAATGCTGGCGGTAAATGTTTTCCAGCTTGGCGACCTGATACTGGGCACTGAGCCGGTCGTTGAAGCGGTAGTCCAGGCCGGCCAGGTCAAAGTGGTCGGCTTCGATATCGCAGGCATAGCGTTTGTTCTTGCAATGCACGCGGATATCCTGGCGATCGGTGGAATCACGCGCCGTGTACTTGTCCAGGCGGGCCAGGGTGAACTTAAGGTCGTGCAGTTCTTCGGAGGTGAGCATCGCACCCTGGAACATCGTCGGCAGCAGGCGACCATCGTTGTACTTCAACAGCGGGACATCCGGCATCATCGAGCCATACTTCAGCACCGTGTTGGAAACCTTGACCTTGGCCGCCAGGCCCATCTTCGCGTATTGATCGGCGGAGTGCCGTGGATCGTGGCCGGATGAAGGCAACAAACCACTGTTACTGTCGGCGGGGCTGGAATCGAGCTTGATGCCCAACATGCCCAGTGCATCTACGCCAAAGCCGACTGGCCCTTGGGTATAACCCGACTGCACATTGAGAATGAAGCCTTGTGCCCACTCTTCGCGTTTTGACGCGCCCTGGCTGGAACTGCTATGGCCGTCACGAAAATCCCGGTTGAAATAGACCGTGCGTGCTTCAACCTTGGCACTGGCGTCTTCAACAAAACCGGCGGCCTGGGCATGCGCACCGGTGCACAACAGAAATACGCCGGCAACACGGCGCCCGGGGGCGAGAGGGAGGGGGGAAAACATGCGAGGGAACATCCAAAGAAGGGCGAAAAAACAAATCGTCGTGACGCACCTGCGCCACGCTAATGCGTCGCGGCCGAACAAGCGTCAGCCATCATCTGAAATCATCGCCCAAGCGCGCTGCAACGGGGAATTGGACCATGGTCTAGAACCCTTCCAAAAGCCCTCGAAAAACCGCCTGCATTACCGCCCGGAAAACTTGGAAAGTTCCCCATTACTTATAAAAAGTTTGCGGTTTACCGAATTCCTGCAAGTGTCTACACTCGATGTCAGCGAACAGTTTTACCCACCCGCGTGGCTGGCGTTTAGTGCTTGTCAATGTTCGTCACGCCCTGCCACGAAGACGTACAGGAGTGATTACAGTGTCCAGACTTGCAGAGTTTCGTGCTGCCGAAAAAGCGCTCCAGGAACAAATGGCGCAACTGGAGGCGCTGAAAAAGGATGCCGGCCTCAAACGCGAAATCGAATTCGAGCAGAAACTAGTCGGCCTGATGAAAAGCTATGACAAAAGTCTGCGCGATATCATCGCCATCCTCGACCCGAAGGCGGTTACCCGGGGCACGGCCAGCGCACCGAAACAGCAGCGCCGCCCGCGCGTGGTGAAAGTCTATGAAAACCCCCACACCGGCGAGCTGATCGAGACCAAAGGCGGCAATCACCGCGGTCTCAAGGCGTGGAAAGAACAGTATGGGGCCGCTACCGTGGAAAGCTGGGTTCGCTGATGAATCGTCAACACCCACTTCACACTTTTTTCACAACGGCTGCAGCAGTATCAAGACAGCTAAAGGACTAGCGACCCCATCACGCGCCCGCACATGCGGGCCTCTAATTCCGGCGCCCTGCTCCCCTCGAGCAGGGCGCTTTTATTTGCGCAAACGCTTCACTGCCGTATCATGGCCTCCTGTCTGTTTCGCTGGCACCTGATTGCCAGCCCCGTCTCTGGAGTCCCCATGAGCCTGCACGATCTGCAAACCCTGCCTGGCGTCACCGCGCAGCCAGACGCTGCCACCGCCCAGTTCGTCTTCAACCACACCATGCTGCGGGTCAAGGATATCGAGAAGTCGCTGGACTTCTACACCCGCGTGCTGGGCTTCCGCCTGGTCGACAAACGCGACTTCCCTGAAGCGGCCTTCAGCCTGTATTTCCTGGCCCTGGTCGACCCGGCACAGATCCCTGCCGACGACGCCGCCCGCCACCAGTGGATGAAGTCGATCCCGGGCGTGCTGGAACTGACCCACAACCACGGCACCGAAAACGACCCGGAGTTTGCCTATCACAACGGCAACACCGACCCGCGCGGCTTTGGCCACATCTGCATCTCGGTGCCGGACGTGCGTGAAGCCTGTGCCCGTTTCGAAGCCCTCGGCGTGCCGTTCCAGAAGCGCCTGCAAGATGGCCGCATGAACCACCTGGCCTTCGTCAAGGACCCGGACGGTTACTGGGTAGAAGTGATCCAGCCAGCCGAACTGAAGGGCTGATCGCCTTCGGTTCGCGCTCGTCGGGCCGGGAACCACCGGCCCCTTGCTGTGGTATATGAAGGGAACGCTTCACATGCCACAGCGAGGTAAAGGACGATGCAATCTCTTCACTGTGAATACCGCAACCACACCATCACCGCCAGCGTGATGCCCCACCCCGACTCCCCCCTGCCCTATGCCGCCGGATGCCTGATCACTGACCCACAGGGGCATACCAGCAAGCGCATGTCCATGCCCATGAAGTTCTTCTCGGACCTTGAGAATGCGCAGCATGTGTCGCTGGCCCATGGCCGGGCACTGGTGGACATGCAACTGGACAAAGGGCACAAGACCTTCTGACCGTTAAGGTCATTTGGGTGCAGGAGCGGCGCGTGCGTAAGCTACCGCCGCTTCGACCTGTTCACGGCTGGGACGTACCCCGGTGTACAGCACAAACTGCTCCAATGCCTGCAACGCGATCACTTCCAGCCCGGTGATCACCGGTTTGCCCAGCGCCTCGGCGCGCTGGATCAATGGCGTGCGCGCCGGCATCGCCACCACGTCGAACACCCGCTCGGCCGCCGCAATGGCGTTTTCGCTGAACGCCAGCGCTTGGGCCTCCGGCCCGCCAGCCATGCCGATCGGGGTCACGTTCACCAGCATCGGCGGGCACAGGTCACCCAGCTCGGCCACCCAGCGATAGCCACAGACATCCGCCAGCTGCCGACCAGCCTGCTCGTTGCGGGCGACAATGAGGCCTTCGCGGAACCCGGCATCGCGCAAGGCACTGGCCACGGCCTTGGCCATGCCGCCACTGCCGCGCAGGGCGAATGCGGTGGCGGGGTCGACCTGATGCTCGGCCAGCAGTTGCCGCACGGCCAGGTAATCGGTGTTATAGGCCTTCAGATGGCCGGCGTCGTTGACCAGGGTATTGACCGACTCGATCGCCGCAGCGGAAGGGTCGATTTCATCGACCAGCGCCATGCAGGCCTCCTTGTACGGCATCGATACGCCACAACCGCGGATGCCCAGGGCGCGGATGCCGGCAATGGCTGCCGGCAGGTCGTCGGTGCTCATGGCCTTGTAGTAGAAGTCCAGCCCAAGCTGCTGGTAAAGGTGATTATGAAAACGCACGCCGAAGGTGCCCGGCCGCCCGGCCAGGGAAATGCACAGTACGGTGTCTCTGCTGGGAGTTGCCGCCATAACCCGCTCCTTTTCGATGACTGAAACGTTTGCGCAGGGTAGCAGACGCAACCACTGGTCGCCCCTTACACAACCTTTACCGTTTCCCTGTGCTCGGCTGACAGAGACCGGATTCATACTATCAGGGCCCCAAGCGTGGGGTTACCTTGTGAGGAAGTCTCATGATCCGTCATTTCCCCGGAATCGCCCTGCTGGTCGGTGCCCTGGCCATCAGCGGGCAAGCCTCTGCCCACGGTGGCGGCGGCCATGGCTGGTATGGCCCAGGCCCACTGCTCGGCGCTGCCGTGGTCGGGGCCGTGGTCGGGGCGACGGTGTACGGTGGCCACGACCGCACCGTCTATGTCGAACGCCAGCCCGCCTACTATGGGCCACCGCCCGTCTATGTACAGGCCCCGCCGCAGCCCGTGTATTACCAACCGTACTATGTACCGGCGCCGCCACCGCCAGCGTACCGCCCCTACTACGGCCCACCACCGGTGTATTACGGCCCGCCACGCTGGTGACCGTTGATAAAACTGATGAGCACTATTGAGCATGTTGATTTCAAACCGTGCCGGCGACTGCGTAAGGTGGGCACATGTTTCACAGGAGGTCCCCATGGCCACTATTCAGATCATGTCCGTCGTCGGCACTGCTGTTCCCGTCACACTGCGTGAGCAAGGCCTGCTGGCCTGCTGGTACCTGGTAAGCAATGGCGAGGCCGTCAGCGGCCCGCTGGCGACCCGCGCCTCGGCGCAGGCCCTGGCCGAACAGCTCCAGGCCGATTGCCTGATCGCTTGACCGGATTTTGTTGTGCGTTGCTCCCTACGTCCCTTCCGACCCGCTATCTGGCGGGTCTTTTTTTGCCTGGGCGAACCGACGAATGGCGGCAGGAAAACCGATACAGCATGAAGCTTTTTTCATTTCGTGGGGTCGGCTCAACGAGCAATCGACAGCACTTCGGCCATACTCCACAGATGATTTTCGCGTTTTGAAGAGTTTTCGAAAGTGAGGAAAGCCCGTATTTACGGGCCTTCCAGCCCTCCCCGTAACGCTCCCTCCCCCTCCAAAACACAGCCATTGGTACAAAAATTGGTACGAGCCAGCTGTACGTCCATCCAGCACATTCCAGTACTGCAGCAGTAGTGTGGAAAATCGACCTCAGGCCGCGTAGTTCGCGGCCTATGCATCGACCCTGTCTAAAACACATCGCCGACTTTGGGCAGGTTTAGCCCAGCAAAACCGGAGTTCACCCGCTTAGTTTTAGACGGCAAGAATCCCTCCTTTGGCGCCCCGCCAACCACGATCCGTCCTGGGTCGTCCTTCCCCCACTCGTCCGCTGAATGATAGTGAAACACGCCAAGGTGCCAGGCCTCCTCATGCTCGGTCAGCGCCCAATACCTTGCAGCCTCTGCAAATTCCAGCATTTCGACCAGGGTTTCGGCATTTACCTCGCGTCGACGATGAGCGGCATAGGCCATCTCATCAAGAACGGCCGAGCGCCCCTCGGGGTCCGTGACCAGGGCGAATTGGTCGCTGAGTTCATCCAGCCATGCTTGCGGTATCCCGACCATCATTCTTTTCTGCACCACCAGGACTGTGCGTACAGCACGCCGTCGATGTCCTCAACCCCGTTGATGTTCATCCCGAGCTGGGCCATGCCGTTGACCTTGGCGTCGTGCAATCGAGGGATGATGTCCGGGCCAGGCGTGGGATTGAACACCCAAGCCTGGGTGGCCACCCGCCCGAGTGGTTCGCTGTGATGGTCGCCGATGTGGATGTCGACGCGCAGGGGCTGGATCTTCCTGAGCTGATCGGAGGGGATGGCCTGGCCATTCACACGGCGGC
>Ga0153918_1000691_pt1 | contig 15046 bp, 16 predicted proteins | sample TSFL002MetaG_FD_104687 | JGI IMG/M metagenome (GOLD analysis project Ga0153918, IMG submission 104687) | Attine ant fungus gardens microbial communities from Florida, USA - TSFL002 MetaG | ecosystem: Host-associated > Fungi > Mycelium > Unclassified | place: USA: Florida, Paynes Creek Historic... | reverse complement strand
TTTGTCTCTTTATTTTTCGCATCATCACAGCCCGCCAGGCCTAACGCGAGCGAAACGACCACTGCCGATAACAGAAGCTTGCGCATCTCACTAACTCCTTGCCTTATAAAGTGTTTATTACTGCATCTTTTATTTATGTTGAAGCATCATATTCAGCTTTATCGGTTTACGCATTAATTATGAAAATGCGATTTTCGATTAAGCTTATGCCGGATTTGATATATATAAGCGCCGGAAGGAATAGCGGCAGATCGATTACGCTCAGTTGGTTAAACGCTTCACAAATCTCCTGCTACACTGCCTCAACACATCACTCAAAAGGCAGACCAACATGTCAGACAACACGTATCAGCCACCGAAAGTGTGGGAATGGAAAAAGAATGGCGGCGGCGCGTTCGCCAATATTAACCGCCCGATCTCCGGCGCAACGCATGAGAAAGATTTGCCAGTCGGTTCGCACCCGCTGCAGCTTTACTCTCTCGGTACGCCGAACGGCCAGAAAGTGACGATCATGCTCGAAGAGCTGCTGGCGCTGGGCGTGACGGGCGCGGAGTATGACGCATGGTTGATCCGCATCGGCGAGGGCGACCAGTTCTCCAGCGGCTTTGTTGACGTGAACCCGAACTCGAAAATTCCGGCACTTCGCGACCACTCCACGAACCCGCCAACGCGCGTCTTTGAATCCGGCAATATCCTGCTCTACCTGGCAGAGAAGTTCGGTCACTTCCTGCCGAAAGATCCGGCGGGACGCACCGAGACGCTGAACTGGCTGTTCTGGCTGCAGGGCGCGGCGCCGTTCCTCGGCGGTGGTTTTGGCCACTTCTACAACTATGCCCCGGTGAAAATTGAGTACGCGATTGACCGCTTCACCATGGAAGCCAAACGCCTGTTCGACGTGCTGGATAAACAGCTGGCGCGAGGTCGTTACGTCGCGGGTGAGGAGTACACCATCGCGGATATTGCCATCTGGCCATGGTTCGGCTGCGTGGCGCTGGGTAGCGTTTATAACGCCGCCGAGTTCCTCGACGCAGAGAAGTACACTCACGTGCAGCGCTGGGCGAAAGACGTGGCGAATCGCCATGCCGTTAAGCGCGGACGCGTCGTTAACCGCACCAGCGGCGAGCTGAACGAGCAGCTTCACGAACGCCACGCGGCGAGCGACTTCGAGACGAATACGGAAGACAAGCGTCAGGCGTAATGTTCCGCCGGGCGGTTCGCCGCCCGGCAGCAGAGATCCTTATCCAGGGCATGATTAGCTTAAAGGTTGAGTCGGTATTGCTGGCACTATCTGGGCGTTTTTCTCGCGTCAGAAAGTGAGATATGACGTCTCAATCGACAGCAGTCACAAAGGATCTGTTATGAAACTTATTAAAACAACGCTGGTTATCAGCGCCCTCATTTTTTCCACCTCGGGAATGGCCATCGACAAAACCGCCGCTGGCGCGGTAGCAGGCGCTGCCATTGGTGCGGCCACGGGCAAAGATCTGAAATCGACCGTTGGCGGTGCCGTCGTGGGCGCAGGAACCGGCGCCATGTTCAAAAACGGCGAGAAAGGTAAAGCCGCGCGTAAAGGGGGTGCGGTAGGTGCTGCCGTGGGCGCAGGTGCAGCGGCGGTTACCGGTAAGAGCGTGCTGAAAGGTGCGGCCGTTGGTGCAGGTACAGGCGCGCTGATTGGTGAAGCGACGCACTGAGGTAGTGTGCCACCTTGTGAACAGGCATGAATAATAAACCCAGCGATCGCGCTGGGTTTTTTGTGTTTTTGAATCAGAAACGCGCACGTTCGAACAACCGACGCGCGGCTGGCGTTAACCCTGACATATGAATGCAGGCATGCACCATTCCCGGCAACCGTTCACAGCGTACTGGCACCCCCGCCTCCTCAAGCCGCAGCGCATACTCTTCAGCCTCATCGCGCAGGGGATCATATTCACAGCTCAGGATGGTTGCTGGCGGTAACCCCCTCAGCGAGGCCATATGCAGCGGCTCGGCATAAGGATGACGACATTCTCCCAGATAGTTTTCCCAGCAAAACGCCATCGCATCACGGGTTAAATAATAACCTTCAGCAAATTCACAATAGCTTTGGGACAACATTTCGCGACTTAACGCCGGATAGAGCAGCAACTGATGCTCAATGTGAGGTCCGCCGCGATCCCGGGCCAGCAGAGCTGTCGCGGCAGCAAGATTGCCGCCAGCACTGTCGCCGCCCACCGCCAGACGGGTCGCATCTATCCCCAAAAGCGCGGCCTGTTCACTGGCCCAGCACAGTGCCTGATAAACATCTTCTAACGGCCTTGGGAAGGGGAACTCCGGTGCCAGACGGTAATCAACGGAGAGTATTTTCCGGCCAGTGGCATTGGCCAATGCCTGACAGGGCCGATCGTATAGCGACAGCGAGCCCAGACACCATCCGCCGCCGTGAGCAAACAGCATTGCAGGCTGAGCAATTTCAGCGTTTGAGGCAGCAGGCGTATACGCGCGAAGGCCGATAGCGTAACCATCATCAGCGATAACAACGTAATGTTGAATGCCTCCACCTGTTTCCTCCTCACCCTGTAGCCGCAGCAAATCCACTTCGGTGGCGGTACGAAGGTCGGCTAACGACGCCGGTTGCGGCGCGCCCGATGACGCAGCCAGAAAGTCAGCTATGTGTTTATCAAGCGGCACGATTGGTGTCCTCTGAGAGAAAGGGTACGATTAGCCCAATAAACGCCTCATGACACTCTTCGGTAATAAAATGCCCGCAGTCCGCCACCGTCTCGCCACGCAAATCAAGGGCATTGCCCTGTAGGGTTATCAACGGCGCATCGCGCGTCGCATGTTCGGCCCCCACCGTTAACACCGGCATGGTTAAAGGCGTTTGCGCACGGCGCTGGTTCTGCCGGATGGTTTCCGGGATAGCGCGATAATAGTCGAAGCCCGCACGCAGCCCGCCGGGTGTTGAATAGGCGGCGATATACACCTCTGCGGCAACCCGTTCACGTCGATGAGACCAGCGGTCGAAAATATAGCTGAGATACTGTGATTCGCGCCCGCTGGTCAGGGTTTCGGGAAGATCCGCCAGTTGATTGAACATGAAGTGCCAGAGAAAGATGTTCTCTTCCGGTGCGACAAAAATCGGCGGTGGTGGGGCCAGTCCAGGGATAACCGCTTCTGTCAGCACAAGTCGTTCTATTGCCTGAGGAAAATCGCTCGCCATGGCGTATCCAACCCACATGCCAATATCGTGGCCTACTATGCTATAACGCGCATGACCCAACTGCGCCATCATGGTATGCAACATGGCACCGACACGTCCGGTGTCATAGCCGTCGCGCGGCTTATCTGACTCACCAATGCCCGGAGGGTCGACCGCTATCGCCTGAAAACCCGCCGCCGCCAGCGCCTGAAGGACATAGCGCCAGGTATACCAGGTCTGCGGCCAGCCCGGTATCAGCAATACCGGTTGTCCTTTTCCCGCCACGACGCAGTGGATGCGCTGTCCGTTCACTTTCGTATAGACGTGTTCTGCCCTGAGATCCGCGTGCGCGATCTCACCGTATTGTTGTTCCATGGGGACTCCCTGTGATGTCGTGGCTTAGCGAATGCCGAGTAATGCGTTGATTTGCTGAGGGTTAACTGGCGCACCGGCGAAATCATCGAAGACTTTATCGGTGATGTGAATAATGTGGTCGCGGATGAACGCGGCCCCTTCTCTGGCACCATCCAGCGGGTTTTTCAGACAGCACTCCCACTCCAGGGTTGCCCAGCCGGCGTAATCGTATTGGGTCAGCTTCGAGAAAATAGCCCTGAAATCAACCTGGCCGTCACCCAATGAGCGAAAACGCCCTGCACGATCGACCCAGGACTGATAGCCACCATAAATACCCTGACGCCCGGTCGGATTAAATTCAGCGTCTTTGACGTGGAACATGTTGATCATATCCTTATAAATATCAATAAAATCCAGATAGTTAAGCTGCTGTAATACCATGTGGCTGGGGTCGAAAAGTATCCGGCAGCGGGGATGCTCTTTCACCCTTTGATAAAACATTTCAAACGTCACCCCATCATGCAGATCTTCGCTCGGGTGGATCTCATAGCAGAGGTTAATACCCTGCTCGTCACAGGCGTTGAGCACCGGCATCCAGCGCCTGGCCAGCTCGTCAAAGGCGGTTTCAATTAACCCTTCCGGACGCTGCGGGAACGGGAACAGATAGGGCCACGCCAGCGAGCCAGAGAAGGTACCCAGATCGCTGAGTCCAAGCCTGGCAGAGGCCTTGACCGCCATCATCAGCTGTTGCTGCGCCCATTCGCTACGGGCCTGTGGGTCGCCGTGGACTTCCGGCGGCGCAAAGCTGTCGCATAAGCTGTCGTAAGCAGGATGTACCGCCATCAGTTGACCGAAGATGTGGCTGGTCAGCTCACTCACCACCAGGCCATGCTCCGCCAGCATACCGGTCAGATCGTCGCAGTAGGTCTGGCTTTCTGCCGCCGTTGCCACGTCGAAGAGACGGCGATCCCATGCCGGGATTTGCAGAGCGCTAAACCCCGTTTCCGCCGCCCAGCGGGCTATCGCAGGCAAATTATTGAATGGGGCCGCATCATCGCTGAACTGAGCCAGATGGAGAGAGGGACCTTTGAGGGTTTTCATCGTACACTCCTATTGTTTGTCGATTGACAAACAATAGGAGTAAAGCCGGATAACCGCAAGCGAAAATTATAAATTCATTGGTAATCCAGATGATTTAGGCGATCCTGTCTCACTGAATTCAGGACCAACCGGAGCAAAAAATGGCAGGCAGACCGCGCCAGTTCGATCGTGACCAGGCGCTTATCAAAGCGCGCAACCTGTTCTGGCGACAGGGTTATGAAGGAACCTCAATGTCTGATCTGGTGGCAGAGCTGGGGATTGCATCGGCACGGATTTACAAGGCGTTCGGTTCAAAAGAGCAGCTCTTTCGGGAAGCTATCGCCGATTACGAAAAACAGGAAGGCGGTTTTGCGGATCGGGCCTTATCCGCAGGGGGCAACGTGCAGGATACCATCCAGACGCTGTTAATGGATGCGGTTCACCTGTACTGCCATCCGGACTTGCCGCAAGGATGTATGGTGGTGGCCTCTGCAGCCAGCGTCAGTGCGGAAAATGAAACGCTCAAAACCTGGCTGGCACAGCATCGCCTGCAGCGTACACAGCAGATCATCGACCGTCTCCATCAGGCAGTGCATAATGGTGAACTGCCGGATACGACCGATGCGGAGAGTCTGGGAGACTATTTTGCCGTCTTTTTACATGGTTTGTCGGTGCAGGCCAGGGACGGTGTTCCGGAATCTCGTTTGCAGGCGGCGGTTAAGCAAGCGCTTAGCCTGCTGCCGCATTGCTGAGTGCGATGCTGAGAAAGGCCGGGCACAGCGGTCTCTCATTTTTGCGATCCGCTTTCAGAAATCACATCTTCCCCACTGTCACAACCCTGTGAACAGTTGCCTGTCGTAGCCTGAAGATTACAATATATTTGCTTATCGTAAACTACAGGCTACAATAATGGCTAAGGTTAAACACTACATCACAGCTGACGGGTACGACCCTTTTGATGCATATCTGAGAAGTGTGAAAGATCCCATAGCAAAAGCCATGATTGCTACGCGTGTCGCCAGAATGTCAACGGGTAACTATGGTGATTGCAAGCCATGCAGAGAGAGCGTTTCAGAGCTCAGAATTAACCAGGGGCCGGGTTACCGTGTCTATTTCAGCGAAGTCTCCGATCCGGCAGATGGCGCAGTGAGTCTGGTGTTATTGACTGGAACGAAAAAAAAGCAAAATGCAGATATTGAAAGGGCCGTTGAGTACCTCAACGACTACAAGCGCAGAATATAAGAGGAAATCGCAATGGCTAAATCAGTACTTCATGATGACGCAATGGTACAACTCCTGAAAGATTCTCCGGATTTCGCGCCCGTATATCTTCATCAGGCTTTTATTGAAATTGACGAGCCCGGAGGCTATGAGGCGTTCATGCTGGCTTTACGGCATGTCATTGAAGCCTCTGGCGGGATGACCGTCATCGCAAAACGTGCAGGTATTTCCCGCGAATCACTCTACAAATCACTTTCACCAAACGGTAATCCCTCATTTAAGCGTATCGCAGAAGTGGCATCTGCAACGGGAAACCCGATTTCCCGAATTGCAACAGCAGGATTAAACGCAACAGCGTGAGAGGTGCTTCAAAATAGGCCCGGATGTGCTACCCGGGCGAAGCATCAATGATGATCGTCGTACTGATGCTCAATCACCATCCCTTCAGCCACGCTCGCCACATGCCGCGCACGCGGGTGATAAACCGGAGCTGGCGCGGCATAAACAGTTTGTGACGGTGCTGGCGCGACGGTTACCGCCTGCGGAACCGTGGTGGATGACGGGACAATCACCACTTTATAACCGCTTGGGACATCCACGGTGACGCTTTGCGCCATGGCGGAATTGACCATAACCAGGCCTGCCATTGCGGCCAATACGATATAGAGCTTTTTCATAGACTGTATTATTTCCGGTAAAATTAGAAAATTAATTATGTCGGGAATAGCTTAAGACTATATTAATGCCCATCGCTTTTACGGTGCAGAAAATGCCAAATATATTGTTACATTAACACATGAAAATAATAACGCAGGCCGGGCAAGGCGCAGCCGCCGCCCGGCAACATAAAACAATCTTAATTAATCGCGATATGACCTTCCGGCGTATTTATCCAGCGCGGCGCTTTCAGCGTATCGGCGTAATATCCCACCAGTTCACACAGCAAATCCTCTATCACGCGCGCCATCTCCTGTGGCAGGGCGCGACCGATCAGCAACTGGGTTAAAACCTGGCAGTATTGACCGAGTTGGTCGCTCTCCGGTTCGAAAGCAGGCAGCCGTGCGGGAAGATCGTTCACGATAAAATGCGGGATCAAATGCGCCGGAACAGGTTCGTGGAGCGTGGATTGCAGCAGCGCCAGACAGGTGGAGAGACGCCCGCATAACGCCAGCTTCTCGGTGATGTCGTCACGCTCCACCAGAGAATAAGCGTAGTGCTCGCAGTTGTCCGCCAGCTCGGTGAAATCGGTGGTATGAGAAAAAGGCGTGGTAAATAACGCGTGTGTCTGGGTTGGGGTTGTAGCCATGATGGCAGCCTCCTGTAACGGTATTTATATCCGCCATCGGAGAGGTCAATCTCACGGGTGGCGGAGCCAGACGAGGTTGACCTTACCGGAGTTACAGGAAACCGGCGCGTCTTTCGACGCCCCCGCCCGGTCCGCCATTGAGGTGAAACCGTGCGCGCGACATAGTAATCCATGTCACCTGTAACTTATACCAGGAGGTCAATCCCGACACCTGATTTTGCAGGCGCGGCAAAAAGATACTGCGATTAGCGCGAGGCGACAAGGTGCATTCCCGGAAGCCGTCTCGCAAATCTGATTAATACTTAATGTCCCGCGCTTTTTGTCTTCCGGACTGTTTCATCTGACGCTTGTCCTGACGGCAGTCGTGATTGCTCTGGTTATTATTCGCGACGCAGGCCTGCTTCACCTGCCGTGACGCGTCGCGGGTTTCCTGCCTGACATCACGTGCCACGCGCCGTTCCTGCGCCTGCTGGGTCGCACTGGCAAAAACCGAGAACAGCATCAGAAAAATGAAAGAGAGAACAGGGATAACTGATAACGATCTGTTCATAGCAACACCTCATAGAAGAGAGCCCAGAACGTCAGGGGGTTAGCAAAAGAATAGCAGTTTCAGCGCGCGCTGAAGGGGGGAAGGCTTTAATAATTCAAGGCCGCAAAACGCGGCCTTGCAACGTTGCGTTATGCCGTCAGGCGGAACTTCTGCACCGAGCGCTGAAGATCTTCCGTCTGGCGCTCCAGCGCGGCTGCCGCCGCGGAAACTTCCTCCACCAGCGAGGCGTTTTGCTGAGTGACGCCATCCATCTGCGTAATGGCAATCCCGACCTGCGAAATGCCCTTGCTTTGCTCTTCAGAGGCGGAAGCGATTTGCTTCATGATGGTCGTCACTTCCGTTACGTCGCGCAAAATCGCATCCATGGTGGTGCCGGTGTCGCCTACCAGCTTCGCCCCCTGCTCTACGCGGGAAACGGAATCGGTAATCAGCCCCTCAATCTCTTTGGCCGCGTTGGCGCTGCGGCTTGCCAGATTGCGAACTTCACCTGCCACTACCGCGAAACCACGACCCTGTTCGCCCGCGCGCGCCGCTTCAACCGCCGCGTTAAGCGCCAGAATGTTAGTCTGGAAGGCAATGCTGTTGATAACGTTAGTGATTTCAGCAATTTTCTTCGAGCTTTCCGAAATTCCGCTCATGGTGGTCACCACCTCTTCCACCAGCGAGCCGCCGCGGCTGGCGGTGGTTGAGGCCACATCTGCCAGCTGGCTTGCCTGACGCGCGCTTTCCGCGTTCAGCTTCACCGTGGCGGTCAGCTGTTCCATGCTGGCTGCCGTCTCTTCCAGCGCAGCCGCCTGCTCTTCGGTACGGGAAGAGAGATCGTTGTTACCGCTGGAGATTTCCGTCGCGCCGCGCCAGATATTTTCACTGCCGGAGCGAATCGTGCTGACCGCTTCGCGCAGGCTGTCCTGCATGGCGCTCAGCAGCGGCACCAGCTGTCCCACGCAGTTGCGGCCAAACGGCTCAATGGGCTGGCTGAGATCGCCCTGGGCAATCTGGCGGAACTGCTGGCGAATGCGGTCCAGCGGTTTGACCAGCATCGCCACCAGGTAACGGTCGGTGAAGAGCAGGATCAGCAGGCCGATAATCGTGGCGACGATTATCACCGTGCGGGTCATGCTGGTCAGGCCGTCCACCACCACGCGGGTGCTATCGAGTGATTTCGCGGCGGCATTGTTGAACGCCTCGGCAGCCGCACCGAACGCGCGGCTCAGCGGTGGCGTAACGTTGTTGGCCTGCTGGCGATACCCCTCCAGAGCCCCCTGCTTTGCCTGCTGCATTTGCGGCGTGACGCCCTGTTCAAGCAGCGCCTGCCAGGTGCCGATCACCCGGGAAGAGATCTGCTCATCCATCGGGCCAGGAGAGATCGCTTTCATCTCGGCCAGTTTCTTGCCCATGTTATCCAGCGCCTGTTGGGCAGAAGCCAAATCCGGCGTGCCGCCTGCGGCTTTTACTTCCATTGCGCGGCTCAGACGGGTAACAAAGCGGAAATACTGATCGTTGCCCTGGCTGAGCACCGTCATCTGTTTAACCAGCTGGCGGTCCACGTCGTTACCATCAGAAACGCGGGAAAGGGACCAGGTGCTGTACAAGCCAACACCCGCCCACATTAAACAAAAGATCCCGAGAATCGTCAGCATGACGAAGCGGATCGTGAAATTACGGAGCATATTCATAAGTCTTCCTTGCCGTGAGGGTGAGTTCGCCCAGAGGCGAGTACTACTCTCGTTATCGGCAGGAAGTGACGAAGGTATAATCTTTCGCGCGTAATTTTATAAAAATCTTCACTACCCTACCGATCGCTGGAAAAGGATAATCGCTTCGGGGAAAATCTCTCTGCACAATACGTGTTTTAATATTTCACCAGCCGTCGAAATGTAAAACAGACAAACAATCAATTAACCACATAACCCGAAAGGGTTAATATCCCAGAGAATGAGACGGTCAAAGTACCGCACATACAGTCAAGAAACCCTTTAATTTGTATGCAAATCATTCCAAAATATTTACCGAATGAATTAATTAAAATTTATTAATCAGGTTTAATTATTTAAACGTCAGTTATTGCGCGGGATATATTCTTAGATTTCATTACATCCCCAGCCACTAAGAAAGTTCTTATTTTAAATAAATTCATTTAAAAAGAGCCGGACAATTTTCGACTCATCCAGAGAACTTCAAATGCGCAAATTAATGAATCGTACGTTGCTTTCACAATGTGTTTTAGTAGCTTTAACCTCATTTGGTGCCCAGGCTGCCGTCACGCCCGCCACGCCCTGCCAGCCCGGCGTGACATCGCAGACCTGCGGTTTATCGAAGTACAAAGATAATAGTTTCTATCAGGATCCCGGCGTGACTAATGCCATTATGGCCGACACCACCGCAAATAATATATTTATGGATGGAAGCCGTGAATCAGGGGATACCCAGTCATTGACCGTTTCCGGCACCGATATGTCCGGCCATTATATTCAGGGCAGCAACGGGGGCACGGCTAATATTACGCTGAATAACGGCGCCACCGCCGATATGATCGAAGTGGGCAATACTGGCGCAACCACCAATACGACGGTGACCATCGATGGTTCCACGCTGAATGGCGAAAATGACGCCGGAAGCTACGAGGGAAAGAAAGCCTATATGATGGGTTCAGCCATTTACCTCGACCCGATGGATAAAGGCTACCACACCGTGAACGTTGAGAACGGCAGCGTACTACACGGCAGTATTCTCAGCGCGGGGGCCGGTGCGCAAAATATTGCCATCAGCGACAGCACGATGGATAAAGGCGGTATTTACGCAGGTAGCGATAAATCTGATACCAATATTACGCTGACTAACGCTTCCGTGGATGCCTCGCAGAGCGAAATCGCGCAGAACATCGACACGCTGGCGGTAAAGCTGAGCGAATACAAGCCCTTCAGCGACATCAACCTGGATGCCTTTGGCGATGTCGCCATCGCGATGTACGGAACGAAGGCCGATTCGCTGGCGCTGAATAACAGCACGATCGCCGGAGACATTGGGGCCATTAACGAAAACGGTTCCACCCATATCTCACTGACGAATAACAGCGTTGTAAATGGTAATGTGACCGTCGAGGGCAATTCCGCAAATTCCGTTCTGGTGGATAACAGTACCGTGAATGGCGAGATAAATACCAGCCAGAATAAGGGCAGCAGCACCATCACGCTGCAAAACAATGCAACCGTCAACGGTGATATAACAACGGGTGCAGGTGATGATACGGTCGTGCTGACCAATGATTCACATGTAAATGGCAATGTTAACGGCGGTGACGGTAGCGATACCCTTTCAATGGATGCGGGCAGTTCCGTCTCTGGACAAATAAGCCAGTTTGAAACGGTGAATACCACCAGCGATAACAGCATTGCCATTGATAAAATTAACGATGCAACCAGCTGGAGTTTGCAAAACGGTTCAACCCTGACTGCCACCACCACCGGCAGCAATGCGCTGGTTACCATGAGCACCGACAGCTATGTGAATTTCGGAAATATTACCGGCGCCAATAACGCAGTCATTGTGAATAGCATCACCCCGTCAGCACTGAATCAACGTAACGTTATTCTGGGTACGTTCACCACTTCAGGCAGCAGCGCCCCAGAAAATTATGCCGCAGCAAGTTTTACCAACGGCCAGCAGAATGTTGAGAACCGCAGCGGAGCCTATAACTACGACAATAGCCTGGATATTGTTGCTGCCGACGGCGCGCCGCAGACGATGCTGGCAGCCGATAATAGTCAGAACTGGAATATTGAATTCAATAGCCAAAGGGGCAATCTCGCAAGCGACGTTCAGGGGCTGGTTGCTGGTCTGGATGCAGCTGAACAAGCCGGTCATCAGGTGGCTGATGATATTAGCAACCATATGAACCAGGTGCATCTGGCGAACCTGCTGGGAGAGCAGCAGGACGGCGCGCAGGTGTGGGGAGATTTCCTTTATCAGAACGGGAATTTCAGCAACGATGTCGACTATAAAAGCATCACTCAGGGTGCGCAGGGCGGCGTAGACTGGACGGCGCATCTGAATAACGGCGACAGCGTGACCGGCGGTATCGCGCTGGCGTGGACGCGCAGCCGCGTGCAGGACACCAGCGACGGTGCGGATAGCTTCAAAGACAGTGTTTACGGTAACTACTACAGCCTGTATGGCGGCTGGCAGCAAGCGCTGAACGGCCGAACCTGGGGTCTGTTTGCAGACGGCAGCTTCAGCTACGGCGATATGCGTTATTCGCTGTCTGCCAACAACGTGACGGGCGATACCAGCGGCATGACGGAAGCGCTGAACGGCTCCACCGATGGCAGCCTGTATATGGCGCAAGCCCGTACCGGCGTCAATGTGCTGCTGCCGGGCGAAACGCTGCTGCAGCCTTACGCCACGTTAGGCTGGGATCAGACCAAAGCAAACGGCTTCTCTGATAGTGCTGTGACCTTTGCCGACAGCCAGGTCTCTTCCTGGAACAGTGGCGCTGGCGTGAGGCTCACCACCACCCTTCGCGATTTGAACAAGAACGTGAAGGTGATGCCGTGGATTGACGCGCGCTTCCAGAAAGAGTTCAGCGATAACACCGACATTCAGGCGGCGGATTATCACAATACCTCTGGTCACAACAACTCCATGGGCATCTTTGGGGCAGGCATCAATGCCACCATTGCCCATAACTTTACCCTGACCACCGGCGTGTATGTCGGTACGGGTGATGTGGATAACGATGCCAGCGTGCAGGCGGGTATGAGCTATAGCTTCTGATTGTCGTCTGATTGCCCGGTGACCAGCGTGTACCGGGCAGTGCGGAACGCAACGTCTGACGCATCCCGAGGAAAATGGCTGGCAGGGAGTTCTGCCATCGCTTCTCCCCGGGATTTGTGTTTTGATAAGGACAGAATGAAAACGCCGTTTCAAAAATTCATCGATAAGAAAAGGAGACATCATGTCCTGGTACCCTGCCCCTGACCGCTACGAGAACATGCAGTACCGCCACTGCGGCAAGAGCGGCCTTCGCCTGCCCGCGCTGTCGCTTGGGCTGTGGCATAGCTTCGGCCACGTCCAGCCTCTTGACGCCCAGCGCGCGCTGCTGCAAAAAGCCTTCGACTTAGGCATCACCCATTTCGATCTCGCCAATAACTACGGACCACCGCCGGGTAGCGCGGAAGAGAATTTCGGCCGCCTGCTGCGTGAGGATTTTGCCGCGCACCGCGACGAGCTAATTATCTCCACCAAGGCGGGTTACGACATGTGGCCAGGGCCTTACGGTTCGGGCGGTTCACGCAAATATCTGCTCGCCAGCCTCGACCAGAGCCTGAAGCGTCTGGGCGTCGAATACGTGGATATTTTCTACTCCCACCGCGTGGATGAAAACACGCCGATGGAAGAGACGGCCGCTGCGCTGGCCCACGCCGTGCAGAGCGGAAAAGCGCTGTATGTAGGCATTTCCTCCTACTCGACCGAGCGCACGCAAAAAATGACCGAGCTGCTGCGCGAGTGGAAGATCCCGCTGCTGATCCACCAGCCGTCCTATAACCTGCTTAACCGCTGGGTCGATAAGACCGGCCTGCTGGATACGCTGGAAGCAAACGGTACGGGATGTATCGCCTTTACCCCGCTGGCGCAGGGGCTGCTGACCGGAAAATACCTGAACGGTATTCCTGAAGGTTCACGCATGCAGCGCGAAGGGAATAAAGCGCGCGGCCTGACGCAGAAGATGCTGACCGATGCCAACCTGAACAGTCTGCGTTTGCTGAATGAGATGGCGCACGCTCGCGGTCAGACGATGGCACAGATGGCGCTAAGCTGGCTGCTGAAAGATACGCGCGTGACGTCCGTGCTGATTGGCGCAAGCCGTCCGGAACAAATTGAGGAGAACGTTCGGGCGCTGGACAACCTGCGCTTTACGGACGACGAACTCAAGCGGATTGACCAGCATGTTGCGGATGGGGAGTTGAATCTGTGGCAGGCATCGTCTGATAAATAGTGCGATCTGATGCCCCCTCACCCCGCCCTCTCCCCAAAGGGGAGAGGGAGAAAGGCCGTACCGAGCGGTCCCCTCGCCCCTTTGGGGAGAGGGTTAGGGTGAGGGGTAAGGTGTACTCTACTTCTTACTGATCTTATCCAGATACCCCATCACAAACGCAGACAGCACAAACGTCAGGTGGATGATGACGTACCACATCAGTTTGTTATCCGGCACGTTCTTCGCGTCCATGAACACGCGCAGCAGGTGGATTGAGGAGATCGCCACAATCGACGCGGCCACTTTATTCTTCAGCGACGAAGCATCCATTTTGCCCAGCCAGCTGAGCTTCTCTTTACGCTCGTCGATATCAAGCTGGGAGACAAAATTCTCGTAGCCGGAGAACATCACCATCACCAGCAGCCCGCCCACCAGGGTCATATCCACCAGCGACAGCAGAACCAGAATCAAATCCGCCTCGGCAATGGAAAAAATGTTCGGCAGAACGTGCAGGATTTCCTGAAAGAACTTAATCGTCAGCGCGACAAGTGCCAGCGAAAGGCCAAAATAGACGGGGGCCAGTATCCAGCGAGAGGCGTACATGGCATTTTCAAAAAAGCGTTCCATAAAGTCCTGTTTGCAAAAGAAACCAGCGCCCAGTATATCTCAACGGCGCTGACTGTTTACAATAACTCAACAGTACATCACTCAGACGTTGTCCGGGTTCACCTCAGGACGCGCGAACTCCGGCCAGACAAGCGCCACCAGCTCAGGATAGGCTTCCAGGCTGAACTCGCGAAAACACTGCCGCAAATTTAATACGTCCAGATCGGAATAAGATACCTTCTCGCCGTTTAGGCAGCGCTTTTTGATATTGTCATAATATTTATACACTGCTGAATTCAGGTCGCTGCAGCGACGCTGCGCCTCAAACAGTCCGGGCGTATCATTAATTTCCGACATTTTCATGCGTTTAATTGTCGCGTGTAAAAAGTCGATATATTCGTGGTTCACCCGCCAGTACCAGACAGGCGTAACGGAGTTCATCAATACAGAGAAATGGTCTTCACCTTCCTCTTTTGTCATCAGTTCAGGTTGCGGGGGTTCACTGGCGTCTTTCGACACTTTCGTTTTATTGAACTCCTGCATCAATAAAAGAACACCAGCGGTCAGTAATAGTAATGTGATGACCGTAAAAAAGATGCTGTTCATGGGTAGGCTCCATTTTTTTTGATTTTAAATTTGCCTCATGATATTGTCAACGAATCTCACGCCTTTACCAACCCCACCCTGTTGAAATTAAAGGAAATTAAAAATGCTGCCCGACTATCTCGTCCCGGCTAAGTACCACATTACGCCTGTGGAACAGCAACCGACGGAAGC
>Ga0153918_1000689_pt1 | contig 15051 bp, 13 predicted proteins | sample TSFL002MetaG_FD_104687 | JGI IMG/M metagenome (GOLD analysis project Ga0153918, IMG submission 104687) | Attine ant fungus gardens microbial communities from Florida, USA - TSFL002 MetaG | ecosystem: Host-associated > Fungi > Mycelium > Unclassified | place: USA: Florida, Paynes Creek Historic... | reverse complement strand
GGGCAGCGCTGGGCGCACAGGCCGGTGGCGGCGCAGGTGTCGATGCCTTGGTATTGGTAGCTTTGCAGCAACTCGCGGGTGTCGATGCCGGCGCGCTTCTTCGCCTGGATGTCGCGCCACATGACGATGCGCTGGCGTGGGCTGAGGGTCAGGCCCTTGGAGGGGCAGACCGACTCGCAGAAGCCGCACTCGATGCACTTGTCGACGATCTCGTCGGCGGCGGGCAGTGGCTTGAGGTTTTTCAGGTGGATGTCTGGGTCTTCGCTCAGCACCACGTCGGGGTTGAGGATGCCGTTGGGGTCGAGCAGGCGCTTGAGCTTCCACATCAGCTGGTAGGCATCAGCGCCCCATTCCAGCGCCACGAACGGCGCCATGTTGCGGCCGGTGCCGTGCTCGGCCTTGAGCGAGCCGCCGAACTCGACGGCCACCAGCTGTGCCACGTCGTCCATGAAGGCCTGGTAACGGGCGACTTCCTCGGCGCTGTTGAAGCCCTGGGTGAAGACGAAGTGCAGGTTACCCTCCAGCGCGTGGCCGAAGATGATCGCCTCGTCGTACTGGTGCTTGTCGAACAGCTGGATCAGCCGGTTGACGCCCTCGGCCAGTTGCTCGACGGGGAAGGTGACGTCCTCGATGATCACCGTGGTGCCGGTCTGGCGCACGGCACCGACGGCGGGGAAGGTGTCCTTGCGGATTTTCCACAGCTGGTTGTACACGGCCGGGTCTTCGCTGAAGTCGACCTTTTGCTCCAGCGGGTAGTCGGCGATCGAGGCCATCACCCGCTGCAGCTGTTCGTGCAGCAGGCTCTGGCTGGCGGCGCGGGACTCGATCAGCAGGGCGCAGGCGTTGGCTGACAGGGCTTTGACCCACAGCGGCATGCCCGGCATGTTCTGCACCGAACGCAGGCTGCGGCGGTCGAGCAGTTCGACGGCGGACACCGGCTGGCGCTTGAGCACGGTGACGGCGCGGCAGCAGCTTTCCACGCTGGGGAACACCAGCAGGGCGCTGGCCTTGTGCGGATGGTCGGGCACGGTGTTGTAGGTAACGGCGCTGATGAAGCCCAGGGTGCCTTCGGAACCGACCAGCAGGTGCTGCAGGATATCCAGCGGTTGGTCGTAGTCCACCAGTGCGTTGAGCGACAGGCCGGTGGTGTTCTTCAGCCGGTATTTGTGCCGGATGCGATCGGCCAGTTCGGTATTGGCGCGGGTTTCGCGGCCCAGGCGCGCCAGCGCTTCGAGCAGTTCGGCGTGGCTGCTTGCAAAGGCGGCGATGCTGGCGGGGTCTTCGCTGTCCAGGCGGGTGCCATCAGCCAGCACCAGGCGCAGGCCGGCGAGGGTATGGTAGGTGTTCTGCGCGGTACCGCAGCACATGCCGCTGGCATTGTTGGCGACAATGCCGCCGATCTTGCAGGCATTGATGGAAGCCGGGTCGGGGCCGATCTTGCGCCCGTAGGGGGCCAGCCAGGCGTTGGCCTGGGCGCCGATGACGCCAGGTTGCAGGCGGATCTGCTCGCCCTGGCCGCGGATCTCTTTGCCTCCCCAGTTGTCGCCCAGCACGATCAGCACCGAGTCGCTGATGGCCTGGCCGGACAAGCTGGTGCCTGCGGCGCGGAAGGTCACCGGCACCCGATCGCGCTGGGCCAGTTGAAGCAGCCCGACCACTTCGTCCTCGGACTCGACGCGCACCACCAGCTTGGGTATCAGCCGATAGAAGCTGGCGTCGGTGCCGAAAGCCAGGGTAGAGGTCGGGTCGTCGAACCGGCGTTCGGCCGGGATAAGGCGCTCGGCATCGCGCAGGAACGCAGCGGGCAGGCTCATGCAATCTCCTCGCGGGGCCGCAGCGTCTGCTGCGCAGCGTGCCCCGGTCATTCAGGCGGTACGGTTGGCAGGCGCTCAGGCGCCCAGTTCGCGGACCAGCGAGTCGCGGGTGATCTCGCTGATCGACTTGGCGCCAGTCAGCACCATGGCCACGCGCATTTCCTTCTCGAACAGTTCGAGCAGGTTCTTCACCCCGGCCTGGCCATGCACGGCCAGCGCCCACAGGAAGGCGCGGCCAATCAGCACGGTGTCGGCGCCCAGGGCGATCATGCGCACCACATCGAGGCCGCTGCGGATGCCGGAGTCGGCGAGGATCTTCAGGTCGCCTTTGACCGCATCGGCAATCGCCGGCAGGGCGCGGGCGCTCGACAGCACGCCGTCGAGCTGGCGGCCGCCGTGGTTGGAGACAACGATGCCGTCGGCGCCGAACTTGACCGCGTCGCGGGCGTCATCGGCGTCGAGGATGCCCTTGATGATCATCGGGCCATCCCAGAATTCGCGGATCCATTCCAGGTCCTTCCACGAGATCGACGGGTCGAAGTTGTTGCCGAGCCAGCCGATGTAGTCGGCCAGGCCCGTGGGGTTACCACGGTACTTGGAGATATTGCCCAGGTCGTGCGGGCGGCCCATCACGCCAACGTCCCACGCCCATTCGGGGTGGGTCATGGCCTGCAGCACGCGGCGCATCGGGCCGTTGGCGCCGCTCATGCCGGAGTGGGCATCGCGGTAGCGGGCACCGGGCACGGGCATGTCGACGGTGAACACCAGGGTCTTCACGCCAGCGGCCTTGGCCCGCTCCAGGGCGTTGCGCATGAAGCCGCGGTCTTTGAGCACATACAGCTGGAACCACATCGGCCGGTCGATGGCGGGCGCCACTTCTTCGATCGGGCACACCGACACCGTCGACATGGTAAACGGAATGCCGTGGGCTGCCGCTGCACGCGCCGCCTGCACTTCACCACGGCGGGCGTACATGCCGGTGAGGCCGACCGGGGCCAAGGCCACGGGCATGCTCAGGGTCTCGTCGAACAGCCTGGTTTCCAGGCTCAGCTCGGACATGTTCTTCAGCACGCGTTGGCGCAGGGCGATGCTGGCCAGGTCCGAGACGTTGTGGCGCAGGGTGTGCTCGGCGTAGGCGCCGCCGTCGGCATAGTGGAAGAGGAAAGGAGGCAGCTTGCGTTGGGCCGCGGCGCGATAGTCGGTGGAGGCGGAAATGATCATGGATTCTCGCAGCGTGGGTTGAAGGAGATGCCGGGCGCGCAAGGGCGCCCGGCCCCTTTCACTTTAGTGATGAACCAGCATGCCGGTCAGCCAGTAGGCCTGGATCAGGGTGATCAGGCCGACGATGGTGGCGAAGAACAGGCTGTGCTTGACGGTGAAGCGGAACAGGTCGGATTCCTTGCCGACCAGCCCGGTGGCAGCGCAGGCCACGGCGATCGACTGTGGCGAGATCATCTTGCCGGTCACGCCGCCGCTGGTGTTGGCCGCGACCAGCAGGGTGTCGTTGACCCCGATCTGGTGGGCGGTGGTGGCCTGCAGCGAGCTGAACAGGGCGTTGGACGAGGTGTCGGAACCGGTCAGGAACACGCCCAGCCAGCCGAGGAACGGCGAGAAGAACGGGAACGCGGCGCCGGTGCCGGCCAAGACCAGGGCCAGGGTCGAGGACATGCCCGAATAGTTGGTGACGAAGGCGAAGGCCAGCACCATGCCGATCGACAGGATCGGCCAGCGCAGTTCCCAGAGGGTCTCTTTGAAAGTGGTCAGACCAGTTTTGAAGTTGATCTTCAACACCCACATGGACACCAGTGCGGAGAGGAAGATCGCGGTGCCGGTGGCTGAAATCGGATCGAGCTTGAACACCGCTGGCATGGCGGTTGGCGCGGTAACGATCGGCGCAGTCTTGATCACCAGCTGGTCAAGGTGCGGGATGGCGAAGTTGAACACGAAGTTGTACATCGCGCCGCCTGGGGCGAAGGCCGCTTTGAATGGCTTCAGCGTCCAGATTGTCACCAGCACGGTGAGGATGAGGAACGGCGACCAGGCCTTGAAGATCTCGCCGAAGCTGTATGGGGTCGGCTGGCTGCCGCTTGGCTGCACCACGGCGGCGCCGACGCTGGCTTTGGCTTCGGCGAACGAGCGCTTGGGCTGCCAGACTTTCAGGAACAGGGTCAGGCAAATCAGGCTGGCCAGGGCCGAGGTGATGTCTGGCAGCTCTGGGCCAATGAAGTTCGAGGTGAAGTACTGGGTCACGGCGAAGCTCAGGCCGGCGACCAGGGCGGCAGGCCAGGTTTCCTTCACGCCGCGCAGGCCGTCCATCATGAACACCAGCCAGAACGGTACGAACAGCGACAGCAGTGGCAGCTGGCGCCCCGTCATGGCGCCGATGTGGAAGGCGTCGATACCGGTGACCTGGCCGGCCACGATGATCGGAATGCCCAAGGCACCGAAGGCTACCGGTGCGGTGTTGGCAATCAGGCACAGGCCGGCGGCGTACAGCGGGTTGAAGCCCAGCCCCACCAGCAATGCGGCGGTAATGGCTACCGGCGCGCCGAAGCCGGCCGCACCTTCGAGGAAGGCACCGAAGCAGAAGCCGATCAGCAGCACTTGCAGGCGTTGGTCATCGGTAATCGACAGCACCGAGCTGCGGATCACTTCGAACTGGCCGCTCTTGACCGTGAGTTTATACAGGAACACCGCGGCAACGATGATCCAGGCAATCGGCCAGAGGCCGTAGAGGAAGCCATACCCTGCGGCAGCGAGGGCCATGTCGACAGGCATCTGGAAGGCAAAGATCGCCACCAGGATCGACAGGGCCAGGGTGATGCTGCCAGCCACGTGGCCTTTGAGGCGGAACACGGCCAGGGCCAGGAAGAAGAACACGATGGGGATGACCGCCGCCAGTGCGGACAGGCCGAGACTACCAAGCGGGGTATAGAGTTGTTGCCAGGTTTGCATATGGGGTGGCCCCTAATTGTTGTTGGTCAGGCACTGGCATTGGATAATTGGTAAGACCAATTTACAATGGCTGGTCGCTAGGTTAAAAGCGCTGTCGTGGGTGTGTCAATTTGTCCTGTGCAAAACTTTGGTCGCGGGTCGATGAACGGGCAGCTGCTCACCGGCGAAAACCGTCGCCTGATGCGTGCTGGCGCAGCACGGATCGGCGAGAATAGGCGCTCGGCGATAATTGGCCGGGGTTTGTGGAGAGCATGTGATGGTTTTTGATCAGGTCCGCCAACGGCGCCTGTCCGACGACATCGTCGATCGGTTGGAAGGGATGATTCTGGAAGGCACGCTGACCTCTGGGCAGCGGCTGCCGGCCGAGCGCGTCCTGGCCGAGCAGTTCGGTGTGTCGCGCCCGTCACTGCGCGAGGCGATCCAGAAGCTGGTGGCCAAGGGGCTGCTGGTGAGCCGCCAGGGTGGCGGCAATTACGTAGCCGAATCGCTCGGCTCGACCTTCAGCGACCCACTGCTGCAGTTGCTCGAGCATAGCGCCGAAGCGCAGCGCGACCTGCTTGAGTTTCGCCATACCCTGGAGGCGTCATGCGCTTACTACGCAGCCCTGCGTGCCACCGAGCCTGATCGTGCGCGGTTGAAAGCGGCGTTCGATGCTCTGCAGGACTGCTATGCGCGGGCTGACGAGGTGACGCGGGCGGAGGAGGGCGCGGCCGATGCGCGCTTCCACCTGGCGATTGCCGAGGCCAGCCATAACGCGGTGTTGCTGCACACGATCCGTGGCTTGTTCGACCTGCTCAAGCGCAATGTGGTGACCAACATTGGTGGCATGTACCAGCAGCGCACGGAAACACGCGACATGCTGATCAGTCAGCATCGCGAGTTGTACCTGGCGATTGTCGAGGGGCGGGCGGAGGAGGCGCGGGAGGTGTCCAGCCGGCACATCCTGTATGTGCAGGAGGTGCTGGAAGAGGCGCAGGACGAGGCCCAGCGGGTGGCGCGGGCGGAGCGGCGCAACGGGCGTTGAGCTGACCCTGCCGGAGCGGCCTTGCGTCGCGAAAGGGCTGCGAAGCAAGGCCGCACACAGGGGCCGGGCAGGAATTACTATTCCTTGCCCTTGTTCCGCACCGCACGTTGCAGCTCGCGGTTGGAGTCGCGTTCGCGCATGGTGTCGCGCTTGTCGTACTCCTTCTTACCCTTGCCAAGCGCGATCTCGCACTTGATCAGGTGCTTGCTCCAGTACAGCGCCAAGGCCACGCAGGTGTAGCCTTTCTGTGCCACGGCGGCTTCCACGCGCTCGAGCTCGCGCTTGTTCAGCAGCAGCTTGCGGGTGCGCGTGGGGTCGGCGATGACGTGGGTGCTGGCGGTGGTCAGCGGGGTGATGTGGCTGCCGAACAGCCAGGCTTCGCCATCCTTGAGCAGCACGTAGCTGTCGGTCAGGTGCGCCTTGCCGGCCCGCAGGCTCTTTACTTCCCAGCCGGACAGGACCAGCCCGGCCTCGAACTTGTGTTCGATGAAGTAATCGTGTCGCGCCTTTTTGTTTTGCGCGATGGTCCCGGTCGGATGTTTCTTTTGTTTAGCCATAGGGGCGGCATTATAGGCAAGACATCACGTGGTCGGCTATGGGATTTCGGTGTGCTTGAGCCACTGCAATGAATACCGGACAATACAAGGCCTGTTCTATGCACAGAACCTGTTTTCGGCACGCTGCGAAGCGCCGCCAACCAGCCTTGGAAGTGACGCCTGGATGACTACCCATATTCAACGTTCCGCCCTGCTGCCGTACCCTGCCCAGGCGCTCTACGATCTGGTCAATGACGTGGCCAGCTACCCTGAATTCCTGCCTTGGTGCTCGGCCTCGACGGTGATCGAGGCCAGCGATACGCACATGCGGGCGAAGCTGGAAGTGGCCAAGGGTGGCATGAGCCAGCAGTTCGTCACCCGCAATATATTGGTGCCGGGGCAGTCCATCGAAATGAACCTGGAAGAGGGGCCATTCACGCAGCTGCATGGCCTGTGGGTGTTCAAGCCGCTCGGCGAAAAGGCCTGCAAGATCAGCCTGGACCTGACCTTCGACTACGCCGGCGCGATCGTGCGCGCCACGCTCGGGCCGCTGTTCAACCAGGCGGCCAACACCCTGGTGGATGCGTTCTGCCAGCGTGCCAAGCAGCTCAATGGTTAAGGTCGAAGTGGCCTACGCCACGGCCGAGCGCCAGTGGTTGTTGGCCTGTGAAGTGCCGGACGGTGCGACAGTGCGTGAAGCGTTGCGCCTGTCGGGGATCGCCGGGCAAGTGATAGGGCTGGATATCGCGCACTGTCCGGTGGGCATTTTCGGCAAGGTGGTGGCGGATGCGCAGGAGCGCGTAGTCGAGGAGGGGGACCGCCTGGAGATCTACCGGCCTCTGCTGCTCGACCCTGTCGAGGCGCGCAGACAGCGCGCTGCGAAGGCGAAGGCCAAGCGCTAGCTGAGCTGACGGCAATAAAAAGCCCGGACCATGGTCCGGGCTTTTTCATATGGCCGGCAATTACTGCGGCGAGGTGTCCAGCGGTGCCGGCGTCGGCACCGGGGTGGTCTCGATGGTGTCGATCTCGCGCTGGATGGACTCTTCCGTCGAGCCTGGCTTGGCCGGCTTCTCTTCCGGCTGCGGCTTGGCCTGCTCTGGCTGGGTGGCCGGGCTGACCGTGGTGGTGTTGCTGCCGCCGAGGATTTCCTGGTCGCGGCTCACGCCTGGCATGAAGTCGCCGGACAGGCTGACCAGTTGGTCGCTGTCGTTGAAGAAGATGCTCATGCGTTCCTGCTGACGTGTGCCGCCACCAGGTTGCAGGCTGTACAGGTAGTCCCAACGATTGGTGTTGAAAGTGTCCTGCAGTAGCGGGTTGCCCATGATAAACCTTACTTGCCGACGGGTCATTCCGGGGCGTAATTGGTCTATCATGTCTTGCGTGACGACATTGCCCTGCTGGATGTCGATTTTGTAAACCCCGGGAAACGAGCAACCGGCGAGTGCGAGCAGTCCCGCGAGGGCGAGGCTGTTTAGCAAGAGCTTGGTGTTTTGCATCGGTGGGCGACTTCCACTATCTTGGCTGGACAACGTAAACCCCGATCATACCCGTATTAAGAGAAGCTGCGAAGCAGCATCGGCGAGAAAGCTGACCATGGTTGAAAATAGCGAATTGCGCAAAGCCGGTCTCAAGGTGACCCTGCCTCGAGTCAAGATCCTTCAGATGCTCGACTCGACCGAGCAACGTCACATGAGCGCCGAGGATGTCTACAAGGCGCTGATGGAGGCTGGCGAGGACGTCGGTCTGGCAACCGTCTATCGCGTGCTGACCCAGTTCGAAGCGGCGGGGCTGGTGGTGCGCCACAACTTCGATGGTGGCCACGCGGTGTTCGAGCTGGCTGACGGCGGTCACCACGACCATATGGTCAACGTGGATACCAGTGAAGTTATCGAGTTCATGGATGCCGAGATTGAGCGCCGCCAGAAAGAGATCGTGGCCGAGCACGGTTACGAGCTGGTGGACCACAATCTGGTCCTCTATGTGCGTAAGAAAAAGTAACGATTTAGCGCGGCTTGAATAACAAAGGCGACCTTCTGGTCGCCTTTGTGCTTTCTGAGGTGATCATGCCTTGCCGGAAACCACCATTTTGCGCGCATGGGCCAGGGATTCCTTGGTCAAGTCGATGCCGCCAAGCATGCGCGCCACTTCTTCGACCCGCTCGCGTTTGCCCAGGCTGGCGACTGCGGTGTGGGTGGTGTCGCTGTTGCGCACCTTGTGCACGAACAGATGATGGTGCCCTTGCGCGGCCACTTGCGGCAGGTGGGTCACGGTCAGTACCTGGCCGCGCTCGCCCAGGCGGCGCAGCAACTGGCCGACGATTTCGGCTGTCGGGCCACCGATGCCGACGTCCACTTCGTCGAACACCAGGGTCGGAATGCGCGAGGTCTGCGCTGTGATCACCTGGATCGCCAGGCTGATACGGGAAAGCTCGCCACCGGACGCCACCTTGGCCAGGCCCTTGAGCGGCTGCCCGGGGTTGGCGCTGACCAGCAATTCTATCTGTTCCAGGCCGTGGGGGGACAGGTCATTGCCTTCGTTGGGGGTAAGTTCGATGCAGAACCGCCCACCCGGCATGCCCAGGCGCTGGATTTCCTGCTCCACGGCGACGGCCAGCTGTTTGGCTGCCTGCTGGCGCAGTGCACTGAGCTCCTGCGCCTTCTGTTTATAGTGCTGGGCATAGGCGCCAAGCTCCTCGGCCAGGCGTTCGATCGACTCGTCGCTGGCGTTCAGGCCTTCGAGTTCATCCATCAGCTGTTGCTGCAAGTGTGGCAGCTCAGTGGGGTGCACGCGGTGCTTGCGCGCCAGGGTGTAGATCGTGTCGAGGCGCTCTTCCAAAGCTTGCAGGCGCATCGGGTCGGCGTCGAAGTTGTCGAGGAAGCGGTTGAGTTCACCCACCGCTTCTTCTACCTGAATCTGTGCGCTGGCGATCATGTTGGCGGCTTCGCCCAGCGCGCGCGGGGCGTTCGTTGCAGCGCCGAGGCGGTTGAGGCTGGCGGTGAGCGCGCTGAGCACATTGCCTGAATCGCTTTCGCTGCACTGGTCGATGACCTGGCGGCAGATGCCGAACAGGGCCTCTGCGTTGGTCAGGTTCTTGTGTTCCTGCTCCAGTTGTTCCAGTTCGTTTTCACCCAGGCCGAGATTGTCCAGCTCTTCCAGCTGGTAGCTGAGCAGTTGATGGCGGGCGCGTTGCTCGTCGCCGGAATTGCTCAGCCGCTCGAGCTCCAGGCGGGTCTGGTTCCAGCGTTTGGCGGCAAGCTGCACCTGGCGGGAGAGGTCGACGGCGCCAGCGTATTCGTCCACTAAACGGCGGTGGGTGTCGGTCTTCAGCAGTGACTGGTGTTCATGCTGGCTGTGGATGTCGATCAGCAGCTCGCCCAGCGCCTTGAGGTCGCCGAGCGGGCAGGGTGTGCCGTTGATGTAGCCGCGACTGCGGCCTTCGGCGGTGATGACGCGGCGCAGAATGCACAACCCGTCGTTGTCCAGGTCGCGCTCGGCCAGCCAGGCATGGGCCTCGGGGATGTCCACCAGGTCGAACGTGGCAAGGATGTCTGCCTTGTCGGTACCGGGACGCACCGCGCCGCTGTCGGCACGGTCGCCCAGGGCCAGGCCGAGGGCGTCGAGCATGATCGATTTGCCCGCACCGGTCTCGCCGGTGATCACCGACATGCCACGGGCGATTTCAAGGTCGAGGTGCTCGACGATGGCGTAGTTGTGAATGGACAGGTGCACCAGCATGGGGGCGGCTCCCGAAGTTCAGGTCTGGTTATTTATACAGTACTTTTTTCAGCCCTGCCAATGCTCTCTGGCGGATTCTGTTGCGACCGGCAAAACCCGCGTGCCCCTTGAAGCTGGTTTTTCCGGCCCCATATAGCCGGCAGACACGGCGAGCTTTGCTCGTACAACCGAAATTGCGGAGGAGAGAACCCATGGCTGACGAACAGCTGAATGAACAAGACCTTAATGCCGAAGAGGCTGGTGCAGTGGATAGCGGCGCCCGCGTTCAGGAGCTCGAGGAGCAGCTGGCCGCCGCCAAGGATCAGTCCCTGCGTGTTGCTGCCGAAGCGCAGAACAGCATTCGTCGCGCCGAGCAGGAAGTCGACAAGGCGCGCAAGTTCGCCCTCGAGAAATTCGCTGGCGACCTGCTGCCAGTGATCGACAGCCTGGAAATGGCGCTGTCGCACCTCAATCCCGAGGACGAACAGGTCAAGAGCACGCGTGAAGGCGTCGAGCTGACCCTGAAGATGTTCCAGGACACCCTCAAGCGCTACAACCTCGAAGCCATCGACCCGCACGGGCAGCCGTTCAACCCTGAGCACCATCAGGCCATGGCCATGCAGGAAAACGCCGAGGTCGAGCCTAACAGCGTGCTCAACGTATTCCAGAAGGGCTACCTGCTCAACGGCCGCCTGCTGCGCCCTGCCATGGTGGTGGTCAGCAAGGCGCCAGCGGCAGCGCAACCTTCTATCGATGAGAAGGCTTGAAATCCTTCGGGGCATCCCCATCTAGGTGTCAAGCGTTCAAGTATTACCGCAGTTGGCCACGACCGTAGCCGCTGCCGCCAAATTCAAGTTTCGGGAGAGTAAACATGGGCAAAATCATCGGTATCGACCTGGGGACCACCAACTCGTGCGTCTCCATTCTGGAAAACGGTAACGTCAAGGTCATCGAAAACGCCGAAGGCGCGCGTACTACCCCTTCGATCGTGGCCTACGCCAACGACGGTGAAATCCTGGTTGGCCAGTCGGCCAAGCGCCAGGCCGTCACCAACCCGCACAACACCCTGTTCGCAGTGAAGCGCCTGATTGGCCGCCGCTTCGAAGAAGATGTCGTGCAAAAAGACATCAAGCTGGTTCCCTACAAGATCGTCAAAGCCAATAACGGTGACGCCTGGGTTGAAGCCAGCGGCAAGGAAATGGCGCCGCCGCAGATCAGCGCCGAAGTACTGAAGAAAATGAAGAAGACCGCCGAAGACTACCTCGGCGAGGCCGTGACCGAAGCGGTCATCACCGTTCCGGCCTACTTCAACGACAGTCAGCGTCAGGCCACCAAGGACGCCGGCCGCATCGCTGGCCTGGACGTAAAACGTATCATCAACGAGCCGACCGCCGCTGCACTGGCCTACGGCATGGACAAGGCCAAGGGCGACCACACCGTCATCGTTTATGACCTGGGTGGTGGTACCTTCGACGTTTCGGTCATCGAAATCGCCGAAGTCGACGGTGAGCACCAGTTCGAAGTACTGGCCACCAACGGCGACACCTTCCTGGGTGGCGAAGACTTCGACATGCGCCTGATCGACTACCTCGTCGACGAGTTCAAGAAAGAGTCCGGCATGGACCTGAAGAACGATCCGCTGGCCCTGCAGCGTCTGAAAGAAGCTGCTGAAAAAGCCAAGATCGAGCTGTCCTCGGCGCAGTCGACCGATGTCAACCTGCCGTACATCACTGCAGACGCCACCGGTCCTAAGCACCTGAACGTGAAGATTTCCCGCGCCAAGCTGGAGTCGCTGGTCGAAGACCTGGTCAAGCGCACCATCGAGCCTTGCCGCATCGCCCTGAAAGACGCGGGCATCGACGCCAGCAAGATCGACGACGTGATCCTGGTCGGTGGCCAGACCCGTATGCCGATGGTGCAGAAGGCTGTTGCCGACTTCTTCGGTAAAGAAGCGCGCAAGGACGTCAACCCGGACGAAGCCGTGGCCATGGGTGCTGCCATTCAGGGCGCCGTGCTGGCCGGTGACGTGAAGGACGTGCTGCTGCTGGACGTCAGCCCGCTGACCCTGGGTATCGAAACCATGGGCGGCGTGATGACTGCGCTGATCGAGAAGAACACCACCATTCCGACCAAGAAGTCGCAGGTGTTCTCGACTGCCGACGACAACCAGAGCGCCGTGACCATTCACGTGCTGCAAGGCGAGCGCAAGCAGGCGGCGCAGAACAAGTCGCTGGGCAAGTTCGACCTGGCCGAGATTCCGCCAGCGCCTCGCGGCGTACCGCAAATCGAAGTGACCTTCGACATCGACGCCAACGGCATCCTGCACGTGGGCGCCAAGGACAAGGCCACCGGCAAGACCCAGTCGATCGTGATCAAGGCCAACTCCGGCCTGTCCGACGAAGAAATCGAGCGCATGGTGCGTGACGCCGAGGCCAACGCCGAGGAAGACCGCAAGTTCGAAGAGCTGGCCACTGCCCGTAACCAGGGTGATGCGCTGGTGCACTCGACCCGCAAGATGGTTGCAGACGCCGGTGACAAGGTTACTGCTGAAGAGAAGGCCGCGATCGAAGCTGCCGTGGTTGCCCTGGAAGCCGCTGTCAAAGGCGACGACAAGGCCGCCATCGACGCCAAGGTCGAAGAACTGTCCAAGGTATCGGCTCCGGTTGCTCAGAAGATGTACGCCGAGCAGCAGGCCGAACAGCCTCAGGGTGGCGCACAGCAAGCCGAGCCGGAAGCCAAGCACGATGACGTGGTTGACGCCGAGTTCGAAGAAGTGAAAGGCGACGACAAGAAGTAATCGTTGCCTGCTGTCGACCCGTTCACTGGTGGGTGCCGGTGAGCTGGTAGGATGTCGCCGCGCGGGGGCTTGCTCCCGCGTTGGCGTATCTGGAATTCGAGATTTTTTACAGCATTTGTCGGGGCCATTCGTGGTGTGCAGGCAGGTGCTGATGGCGCGGCGCAGATGCCTGACGCCCAACAAGGTGCAAATGACCTATGTCCAAGCGTGATTATTATGAGGTCCTGGGTGTCGAGCGCGGCGCCAGCGAAGCTGACCTCAAGAAGGCTTACCGCCGACTGGCGATGAAGTACCACCCGGACCGCAATCCCGGCGATAAAGAGTCGGAAGACAAGTTCAAGGAGGCCAACGAGGCCTACGAAGTACTGTCCGATGCGAACAAGCGTGCGGCGTTCGACCAGTACGGTCATGCCGGCGTCGATCCGAGCATGGGTGGCGGTGGTGCCGGCTTCGGCGGCGCCAACTTCTCCGATATTTTTGGCGACGTTTTCAGCGACTTCTTCGGCGGCGGCCGCGGCGGTGGACGTGGCGGTGCCCAGCGCGGCAGCGACCTGCGCTACACCCTGGAGCTGAACCTGGAAGAAGCGGTGCGCGGCACCACGGTCAGTATTCGCGTGCCGACCCTGGTCAACTGCAAGCCATGCGACGGCTCCGGTGCCAAGAAGGGCTCGACCCCGTCGACTTGCCCGACCTGCGGTGGCATCGGCCAGGTGCGCATGCAGCAAGGCTTCTTCTCGGTGCAGCAGACCTGCCCACGCTGCCACGGCCAGGGCAAGATCATTACCGACCCATGCACCTCGTGCCATGGCGAGGGCCGTGTCGAGGAATACAAGACCCTGTCGGTCAAGGTGCCGGCGGGCGTCGATACCGGCGACCGCATCCGTCTGTCCGGCGAGGGCGAGGCGGGCACCCATGGTGGTCCGACTGGCGATCTGTATGTGGTGATCAACGTGCGCGAGCACGAGATCTTCCAGCGTGACGGCAAGCACCTCTATTGCGAAGTGCCGATCAGCTACACCGATGCCGCACTCGGTGGCGAGCTGGAAGTGCCTACCCTCGATGGTCGCGTGAAGCTCAAGATTCCGGAAGGTACCCAGACCGGCAAGCAGTTCCGCTTGCGTGGCAAAGGTGTCGCCCCGGTTCGCGGTGGTGGTGCCGGTGACCTGCTGTGCCGCGTGGCGGTTGAGACTCCGGTCAACCTGACCCGTCGCCAGCGCGAATTGCTCGAAGAGCTGCGCAGCTCGCTGGAAGGTGACAACTCGCCCAAGGCCAGCGGCTGGTTCGATGGCGTTAAGCGCTTCTTCGGCGATCTCTGACAAGGAAAATGGCTATGCGACGTATTGCAGTGATGGGCGCAGCGGGGCGGATGGGCAAGACCCTCATCGAAGCCGTTCAGCAAACCCCGGGCGCGGGGCTGACGGCGGCGATCGATCGTCCGGACAGCTCGCTGGTCGGGGCGGATGCCGGCGAGCTGGCAGCGCTCGGTCGTATCGGTGTATTGCTGTCGGACGACCTGGCCAAGGTTGCCGACGAGTTCGACGTGCTGATCGACTTCACCCACCCGTCGGTGACGCTGAAGAACCTGGCGTTCTGCCGCAAGCACGGCAAGGCGATGATCATCGGTACCACCGGTTTTACCGCCGAGGAGAAGCAACTGCTTGCCGAAGCGGGCAAAGACATCCCGATCGTGTTTGCCGCCAACTTCAGCGTGGGTGTCAATCTCAGCCTCAAGCTGTTGGACATGGCTGCGCGGGTATTGGGTGACGATGTCGACATCGAGATCATCGAGGCGCACCACCGGCACAAGGTCGATGCCCCGTCGGGCACCGCGCTGCGCATGGGTGAAGTGGTTGCCAATGCGCTGGGGCGCGATCTGCAGGAAGTGGCGGTGTATGGCCGTGAAGGCCAGACCGGCGCGCGTGATCGCCAGACCATCGGCTTTGCTACCGTGCGTGCCGGCGATGTGGTCGGTGATCACACCGTGCTGTTTGCTGCTGAGGGCGAGCGCCTGGAAATCACCCACAAGGCCTCCAGCCGCATGACCTTCGCCAAGGGCGCGGTGCGAGCGGCGCTGTGGCTCGATGGGCGCGAGCCGGGCCTGTACGACATGCAGGATGTACTCGAGCTGCGCTAAGCCGTTCGAGCGGTGTTGGTTTCTTCGCGGGCGAGCCCGCTGCTACAGGATTTATGCGGGGCTCAGGCTTTGCGCGG
>Ga0153918_1000688_pt1 | contig 15054 bp, 22 predicted proteins | sample TSFL002MetaG_FD_104687 | JGI IMG/M metagenome (GOLD analysis project Ga0153918, IMG submission 104687) | Attine ant fungus gardens microbial communities from Florida, USA - TSFL002 MetaG | ecosystem: Host-associated > Fungi > Mycelium > Unclassified | place: USA: Florida, Paynes Creek Historic... | reverse complement strand
TCATCGTAGGTGTAGGTGTGGCCGACCGACTTAAGCTCTTTCCGCAGGTCATAGAGGCTAAACCGCACTGAGCATTCGGCTTCGTTAAATCGCCCAGGTTGGGTGCTGAACTTACGAAGGGCTTCCTCGACACACTCCTCGCGGCTGCCTGGGTACAACCCAACCCATTCCATCTGGCCTGTGGCCTTGCCCTTGACCTTAACCGGCAGTTCCATGCTCACAGCTTTCATGATTACGCGGAAGGGTTGGCCATTGAGGCTACCCTCAAGCTGAGTCGTCATCTGGCTCATATCGCGAACCGTCTTCGATGCCCAGCTGAAACGGGGTAGCGCATCGTAGATCGAAACCAGGTTGCTATGGTCCGCATCCCCCAACCGAATCTCATAGGGGTTAAAAAGTTCACCCTGTGCCGTGGTGCCCAGCCGGCGTTGGGAGCTGCGCATTTGCATGCTGCGCACCCGAGCAGAATTGGCATTCTCGGGCTGGCCGACTGTGACTGGAACTCGCTCTAAACCTGGGAGCTGATCGGTAGTTGGGCTGCTGTGATCCATGCTTGGTTACCCTTGCACACCACAATGCAGATTCAGCATCGTGGTGGTTAAAGCCTAAGTGGTGAGCGCGCTCACCAGTGAATGAAGTGGCGGTGTCGTTGGTAAGACTGAGTCGACACTCACGTTTTCGAGCTCAGTGCCCAACAGCTACCCGGCCGATGGCCGAGATGACCCGGAAATCGCAATCAGTCATCCCGATTTTTGAATCCATTACTCCGTTAACTGCGCGCTGAAACTGGGCCACATGCTTCACGGCTTTATCGAGCAGTTCTGACACCTCGATGTACTGGGCTGCGGTCGCTTCGACTGATGAGGTGCAGACGGCGTAACCATCTAGCCTGGAGTAGGCGAGCCGGCGCGATGCAGCCGGGAGATTAAATGCGTCAGGTGCACTGGCAAATCCGTTCACGATAGCTGCCTTGACCGTGTCGGCGTCCTCAACCTGGCGAACTGACATAGATTGTGGTGAGGTGGCGGGCTTCAGGGCTGCATATGCACCAACAGCTAGTGCCAGGGCAGCAAGGGCCAGCGTGGTCTTCTTGAGCGAAATCTGCACAGTTTGAATCTCGAAAACAGTTCAGCTCTCGAGGATAACGGCTCAAAATACGAATGCACGCCAAAATGGGGTGCCGTAATTCACTTACCATTTGTGCGTGAATTACGGAGCCCTATTTTGGCGTGCATCCATGAGGGCCAGGGGATATGGTCGCATCAGCTAATAGGAGGCTCCATGCTGATTCTTACCCGCCGCATCGGCGAAACCGTGAACATCGGTGATGACATCACCATTACAGTATTGGGCGTCAATGGTAACCATGTCCGCCTGGGGATCACCGCACCCACCGACGTTGAGGTGCATCGAGAGGAGATCTATCAGCGGATCCAAGCCCAGCGCCAAGCGGAGACCGATCGTGCGTAAGCCCGCGGCAGGTCTGCTACTGGTCGCAGTAGCTTCCTTGTCAGGCTGCACATCAGCGTGGATTAACGACCCCAGTCCTTCAACCGCCGATCTCGTGAATGACCTCAAGCTTGAGGGTTTTACTTGCAAGGCAGGTTTTTCGACGATCGTTTGCCGGCAGACAGAAGCCTATGTAGAGAAGGCCGCTAAAATCTGTTCGTCCGAGAAGGGGTGCGTCCCCCAACCGTGCCACGACGTTCGGATCGTGTATGAAATCACGCAGGCTAGCGATGGCATCCCGGGTATTACTCAGACCACTGAGCGGACGGAGACTCGCAAGATTCCAAAGGGTGACATCTACTCGGATACAAGGATTGCCGAGCTCAAGGAATATTGCGCAATAAAGTGAGTGGGACACGCGGCCGTGATCATCACGACCGCATTGACGTAAAGCAGAGCGCAACCAGGTACTGTGAAGCTCTGGTCGCGCTTACTTCGTCGTTGCCGCTTGGGGCGTCGGCTTTTTCACAAGCCCAGTTCGCAGCCCCTCAGCTTCGAATGCTGGAAGGTTCCCAATCGTGGCCCAAACCTTGTTATCAGATCCCTTGACCCCGAATCGACCGTAGACAACAGGCTCAGCCTTCAGCGGGTTATTGAGCGTGGCGTAGGCCTCGACGTTCACGGATATGCTCTCTGACTGCACCAAGCATTCAGACCGTGCCTCGAAAACTTTCCCGGCTGCGGTGAAATAGGCCTGGAATGCTTCGCTACCACCACCGACCAATGCGATCGAACTGCCTTCGTAGATCAGATACAGGGACTCTGGGTGGGTGCATACGATCGAGTCCGCCTTCAGAGCAGTTTGCACTGGCTTTTTAAGGGTAGTCACTGTTGCTGCTTGGGCCGCGCCAGCGCCCAGACACATCAACCCTACTAGCAATTTTGCCCGAAGACCGATCATAGAAATGGTCCGCCATCGGTGATTTTGAAGGGGACGAAAGCGCCCGACTGGCAACGATAAATCGTAGGGTCATACCCCATCTCTTTGGCCTCTGCCGCCGCTTCGTGGGGATTGCTCGTGACCCTCAGCTGGACAATATCAATGACTCCGCGGGACTGCGTCCAAAGCTCAAAGTGCTTTTCACCAACCGTGTGAACCTGGGTCCGGTCCGCGATCATCAGAAGAATCGAGGCTGGGAACCTATCTCTCGGTGCGGACATTGAATGACGAACCGAAAAGTTGAGCAGATCCGTGAACTGTCGCGGAGAGAAGGTACCGCGGCAGAGCGCTACGAGTTGGTCGACCGAAAATGAAGCCGGCAGGTAGAAGAACGTATCGGGCTTATGCTGCAGGGCCTCACCCGAGGGAATGCCGAAGGCCAGGCTGACACCGAGGCGCAATGGGAGCGCACCAGAACTGAGACCCGGGACCTCCTGTTCCATGATGGCAAAGCTCACAGGACCTTCGGCTGCAGAAACGGATATCTGGGCCCAGTCGCCATGGAGTTGAAGGCTTGCAGGTAAGCCTGCTTGACTAAACCCAGTAACTAATCGTTCAGCCAGAGAAATCAAACCATCGGACGCGCCGGCGAGCAGCCCGCAAACGAGCGGAGAGTTGGCAGGAATCACTAGGGGATCGGCTTCAGTCGTCATCTTGCAGCCTTGCGTTCCTAGCCGTGAGGCCAGCTACATTATCAGTGGAGCTTTCTTCAATCTTGAGAAGTGCAGCTCGTAGATTTCGAATTCGCTCCTCATCCAGGTCCGACTGTTTGTCCGCAGAGTGCTCGAGCGCAGAGCGGACCAGGTCCTGGACCTGCTCGAGCGTAAAGCTGTCAGGAAGCTCGTCGGTTTGAAGCGTGTCCAAGATGAAGCGGTCAGCGTGGTTCATGCTTTCACCAGAAGGGCCCGCTGAACACGGGCCTCACATATCAAAGGCCTAGAGAAATTTCTTCGCCGCCCAGAACGGTGAGCAACTGTGGGACCACCTCGTTCAGGGTAGCCATCATCAACAAGAACGACGCATCAAATTGGCCATCCTTCTCGTCACCGCCATCCTGAACGGCCTTTTCCTGCAGCAGGCTCTCGAAACGAAGCCCTTGCACCGAAAGCTTATCGTTGAGGGAAAAGCTCACCAAATCTTTGTAGGCAAGGCTGATCTTGGTCACGACCTTCCCGCTTGCGATGAGCTGCTTGATCTCATCTGAAGTGAGATCCTGGTTCTTGACGTTGATCTCACCGCCATCCTCGTCGGGATCCTTGAGGGTGCAGTTATTCAGAACGTAGAAATTCTCTGCGGCCTGGCCGTTCTTGACCCAATCGGTGAACGTGGCAGTGGGCGCGATTTTTACGGTAACGGGACGAACGGGAAGGCTGCCCACCACTTCACGCAGCGTCGACAGGAGTGCTTCTGCAGCGATCGCGCTTGAAGTGTTGACGAAGATCAGCTTGTTCACCAGATCCAACGCAGCATAGGTTGTCTTTTTCCTGATGAAGGCCCGCGGCAGCATGGACTGAATGATTTCGTCCTTGAGTTGATCCTTCTCCTTCTTGTAGACCTTGCGGGCCTGAGAGGTCTCGATTTCTTCGACCTTCTCTGCCAACTCATCAGCAACCGCGCTTGGCGGCAGCAAGCGATCATAGGTCCGAAGGGCTAACAGGTAGACACCCTCAACTTTGTGGGCAAGGGGCGCTTCAGGATTCTTGCTGCTTGGCGAGATGAAGCCAACCGTTTGTAAAACTTGACTCTCTGGCTTCCTGGCCGGCTTGCTGCGAAGGGCTGCTTCCAGAGCTTCGCAGGTCAGAGAAACATCTTGGGTCATTCGATAAGTCAGGAGATTTTTGAACCACATCGCAGAGCGCGCCTCAGGTTTGTTGAGTGAAGAGAGACAGGTTAACGTCCCATCTACCTATGCCAACCCAAATAGACCCTACGAAAAACCAACACCTGTAATTACTGCATTAACGATAGAGCGGTAAGTCCAATCATGACCGGGTGAGCCCACACCGGCGGCGCTGTTCGCTCCCAAGTTTTGATGGTGCTTTCGGCGAAGCCAAGCTTTGAAGCAAGCCCAGCATGCGACAGCCCCAACCGCTCGCGATGGGATGCAAAGCGCTCACCGCTTAGGGGTTTTACGCTTTCATCCACGAACATCAAGTTGCCCAGGCCCAGGCAAGCGATAGGCATCCATGGCTTAGGGGTATCTTGTTCAGCTGAAAGGATAGTGGTCCTGGCCACATCGAGCAGCTCGGCTAACTCGACCTGGGACAACCCAAGCTTGTTACGCGCATCCCTTAGTGCATTGAAGGGCCGTTTCTTCCTGCTAGTTTTCTTCTTCATTCGTGTCCACCCATCAGACCATAATCCTATGCTACGCCGCCGCGCGCCACTCAAAGCAAGGGACCAAGTGCGCAGCTCCGGCTACAGAGCGCAATTCCTTCACAGTGGCGCTGTTGTACATGGGCAAGTACCAGCTTCTGGCGCATCTCAGCGGATCACTGAATCCAGCGGGCGGGACTTCAATCGGTGCCTCTGTCCGTAGAAGAACGGAAAGGCTTGGGCCACCATTCCCATGGTTCACAAGGCCTACCGAAAATCCAATGTCATCCAGGATCTCGCCTGTGCGCGGATTGAGATAGCAGTGCACGACATCCTGGCCGTCCATGAAGCTCGTCTGAAGCTGAAAACCCTCGTCGAGCAGCACGTCTGAAATTGCGTCACCTGCAGCTCGAACCAGGCGAGGCGTCATTTGCCCAACCATCAAATCGGGGTGGTTGATCTCGATGAGATGCTGGACAACCGCTAAGTTGAAGCCGCGACTCATTTTGCACCCCCGCCGCCCAACCCTTTGAGAATCTGTGCATAGGCAGCGACGGTCGCGCGGTGCATCAGATGAGCATCGGTCTCAGGGAACGCGTTAGAAAGCATCGTCATGAGAGATGAGCCAATGAAGTCCCGGCCGGCGGCACCACCGTGTCCCGGTAACGGGATAGCATTAAAGGCAAGCGGGAGTGTGCCGACTGATTTCCGGCCATTGAACAGCCCGAGCTGCATACCATCGCCAGTGATCACCAGGTCGACCTTCATCACGTCATCCACTGCAACGCGCCCCGATTTGAGTGGTACCCCAGAGGCCAAAGCCGCTTGCATGCGCTGACGATTGACCGTCTGCAAAACGTACTCCGGACCTTGCTCTGGCAAGCGATGGATCGGACCGAATCGGAAGCCCGGCGTTCTCAGGCCCTGGCGTCCATCTTCTGATGGATAAAGCTCGGTATGGCCAAGGGAGATCGCGCGATCCAAGAGATCCCTCCAGTTCGTAATCCCCATATGGAGTACCCGGTCATCCACAATCATTCGAGACAAAGCATCACCAACCTCGAAGTCGGTAGTGCTGGGCAAGTCCAGATCAGAAATCGAGGTAGATCCACACTTGTTGACCCCGACAGGGGTACTACCGAGTGAGGAAAATTCGAAGCCGAGTTGAGGTGTTGTGTTGCCGGCAGTAGGTGAGGGGTTCATGGGTACACTCCTTAGAAATTGCTTCCATTGGATCTGTACCCTTGATGTGCCAGAACCCCCTCATGAAGACTTGTCGGGGCGAGGGCAAGATGACCTGGTGTACGTGGTAAATCCGCTTTCCGAGTTACCTTGCCCAGCTGGCGATCGCTTTCACGTGTGTGGTATCAAGCATCGCCCAGGCATCGGCGGGATTTATTGGCCCGAGCAGCTCAGGCGAGCAAAGTGCTAACCCCACCATCACCCGCCTGGCATCAGCTGTTAGATCTACCTGATCACCGGCTTGCACCGTCAGGATTAGCTCAACTAGCTCTGCGACTGCGGGCTCCAGCTGCTCTTGGTGTTCGCCGACATGGTTCTGTCGCACCCATGTCGGCGCAAAGCGGTAACCGAAGTGCCCAAGGCCACTATCAGCACTGACGGATGTGATGATCCCGTTGTGGAAATTGATCGTGCTCTCTACGCGACCACCGTCGACATCACGCTCGAGTCGGAAAGCGCCCGAAGCATCATGGCTGATATAAGAGAAAGGATCGCCAGCAGGTTGTCGTACCAGGGCACCTGAACTGTCGACGTAATAGGTATCGCCTTGGCCTGCTCCTGAGATCACCGTGTGAAGCGCGCCTGGCTCCCCACTTGCGCTGCATGCAGTTGTCAATGTATCCCTCATCAAACAACACCCACCAGGACGTCTACTGCAGGGAGCTGCTTTGCTCCGACAGTCAAGTAAGGGGTGAGCTGGTTCAGCAGTTCGGTGGGGACGCCGGCATCTAGGAGGTGTTGGGTGATTGATTCAGCCTGCAAGGCATGAATCTGAGGTGCAATCTGCTTGAGGAGGAACCCCGCACGAGCGCCGTGTGCATGATCCCCTTGGGCCGCGGGCTCAGCCAGAGCCCGCGAAAGTGCTTGATGGACGGCCCGATAGCCGTCCATACCGCCATAGGCTGGGTGGGGGTGATGTTGGTCTGCCATGGTTCCTCGCTGGGCAAACTGGATGAGAATTCACTCTGACAGTTTCCAGCGATCAAATCACCCCAAAACCTCTATACGGAATGCGCCTCGGCCGTGGAGCTGTGCCCCAGATTCTGACCAGCTTTGCTGGACACAACCATGATCGCGCAGAAGGTAATGAAGGCAAACCAGAGGCCACCGACACAGAACCAATCCTGCAGTGCAGTACTCGAAGCAGTCAACGCCATGGTGCTGGCGACTGCGCAGGTCCCAAAGAATAGGCCGATGGTGAGGTACGAAACCCGGAGGAACGACTCAGCCATTTTTTTACCGGGGTTAGCTGCAGCCTCTTTGGAGGCCCAGGTAACAATGAGGACGAATGCAATGAACGATAGCCAGATGCTACCGATGCTGAGCTTTTCAACCGCAGACTGCGTATCGGCGCGACCAAGAATTTCGCTGGTCATCAAGGCGCTGGCAAAGGTGTAGATCCCGATCGCGAAATAAGCGAGGCGGAGAAGTGGTTCAGTCATGGTGCTACTCCCGAAACGATCATCATTAGAGGAGTCGTATTCGGCTCCTGTGGATCAGGCTCTTGGCCTGTGAGATCAGGAATAACGGGAGAGACCAGGATTTCAAGAGGCAGAGCGTTAAAACCCACGAGCCGGCCTTACGGCAACCCTCTGCCCTTGGTTCCTCAGGTCGGACTGAAACCTGAATGATGCTTGGTGATGGAAGCGATCAGGTCTTCGCTTTTGAATGGCTTTGACAGGTAATCGGTTGCGCCGGCGGCCATGCCCTTTGCTTTATCGAACACCCCATCCTTGGAAGAAAGCATGACAACCGGGCATTTCTGGAGCTCGGCGTGGGATCTGATCACCTCGGTGACAGCATATCCGTCCAACCTGGGCATCATGACATCCACAAAGATGAAGTCTGGCTCGAAGTCCTTGATCTTGGTCAGGCAGTCGAAACCATCCTCAGCCAGTACCACCTCACACCCTGCTGAAGTCAGGTAGTCCTCGCCCGCCTTCCGAATGGTACGGGAGTCATCAACGATCATGACACGGAGTGGCTTGTCTGACATTTACTCTACCTCTAGAAAATGGAATTGCTCCTTGCGGGCGCTATGGTTGCCGATAAGCGGACATTTGGCTAGCCAAAACGGTATTACCTTTTTTGGCTTTCGGGCTCCTGGCCAGGTGACGATTTTCGAAAGGGCAGAATGACTTGCCTCTGAATACTGAGGGTATAGAGTTGCACGGACCCGAAATCGCAGAATCGATAATGAGCCAGTCAAAAACGCCTCTACTTGCAAACCACAGCTTCTCGCGAGGGCCAGCGAATGTCGTCATTTCTGAATTGGATATGCTGGCGCTGAGAACCCTGAACCAGATCGGTGGAAAAGTCAGCACTCCGGCCGACCTGGGCAATGCTCTGGACGGGAATCTAGATGCGTCACGGAAATCCCTTCTGGGAGGCCGCCATTTGCGTCGACTTGAGAGCGTCGGTTTCGTAAAAGCATTGGAGCGGCCAACCGGTGGCTATCAAATCACAGTCACCGGGCGCGCTGCAGTGAGTTCGGAAAACTAGTACCCATCAATTGCCGCATTGAGCTCGTCGATACAGGCGTCCATCCGCCCTGGAGACCGCTTATCTGCCAGAGTCCTGATCCCAGCCAGAGACTTCATCTCTTCCTTAGCAGGTCCGTACCCTCGAGCTGCGGCAACGGAGTACCAGCAATAGGCCTTGAACTGGGGGTCACCCTCTGTGCGAATACGGCCCAAGGATACGTTGAGGGCATATTGGTATAACGCGGTTGTATCACCGCTGCGGCCACGCTCCTCTAGGCCTGTACCCCCATCTCGAACAGCCTGGCGTGGGGCGGCTGCGTTAGCGGGGGCCAGTAGAGGGGTGGACTCGGTGTTGGTTGCCGCAACGTTCTGGCCACCCGTACGTGGCGAGAATGCAGCCTCATAGGCCTTAGCAGCCTCTGAATCCCCAGCTGAAGAAGCCAACTTCAGATACTCGAGGCCTCGCTCCATATCGTTCAGGTGTGGAACTCTTTGGTTTGTAAGGGCCATCCCGAACTCACGTTGAGCTCGAACACTTTTTTCAGCTGCCTTGCCCAAGAGCATTTCACCGTAGGCCAGGTCCTTGCCAACTCCGCTACCCATCACGTAAAGCCAACCCAGCACCCTGGTTGATTCAGCGTGGCCCATGTTCATGGCCTGGTTCAAGAAACCAATTGCAGCATCCGGAGCTTTCTCCACTCCGGCCCCGGTCAGGTAGATCTTGGCCAACTCGTAGAACGCATCCGGGTTACCCATGTAGCCGGCCTGCTCAAGCAGCGAAATGTGGCCCGAAACGTCCCCAGTAGCACCTACTCGTCGCGCTTCCTGTAGCACCTCATCGGACTCGCCGCGGGAACCCATGTCTTGGGATGGCAATTTCTCGTCACTTGGACCTTCAGCCGACATGGGCACTGACACGGGCGTGTACGGCGCATCACCCAGGGCGAACACCTGGACATCCGTATCTCGTGTTGAGCTGATCTGTTGAGGTGAGGGTTGCGGCTCAACGGGGAGTGGGAGAACAGCCACAGAGGATCTTGTCGGAGGCGCTTGTACGCTCGCCCGGGAAGCTACCTCAGGCGCGGCGAGGGGTTCATCAAATGGATTCCCAGTAGAGTATTGCTGGGAGTGAGTCGAGCACCCTGATGTGATTGCAGCCGCGAGCAAGCAAAGTGGCAAGGAAGAGAAACGCATGATCAAAGGAGTTCCGACGTTTGGGGTGGCCAAATCATTGCAGAATGATGGAGCTGATCACAGCCAAAACGCATCATCGAAATCAACAGGGCTACTCGTGCGCCTGGCTGTTTACCTGGGGAAAGCCGCGAGTGGGTGCAACTGATCAACTGCTGGCGAACTGCTGGGATGCACCAGTCGCCTGGATGGTGAGCACGTGCCAACCGGTAGGGGCGCTTGCAGACCGCATGGATTGCTCCAGGGTGAAAAGTGGAGCAATCCTCTTTATGCAAAGCGTTCGAAAGTCCTAGCGCTCCGTGCAGTGCTTGATCCAGCTTCGGACCAGATCACGCTCAGAGTTGGCGTCAATCAGGAAGCCGAAAAACGTGGAAGAATCCTTTGTATGGAGGCCGAAGCCGAGGTGCTCAGCTCCTGTGATCGACCACAGCATGTTTTCATCTGGGATGAAGCTGGCTAGAACATAATCCCCGCTGATGGTCGGTTGGGACAGCAAAGTGGAAACGGGCAGGAACTGCTGGTTAATGCGAAGGCTGTAGTTCTTAGCGTTGCGGATGATGAACGCGTTATTGTCGCCGCCGTCATACAGCGCTGAGAATTTCACTCGCCGACCGGGGGCACAGGTCATGATGATTTTTCCAGTGCCGTTTGATGTTTGTTGGCTGCCCATGAGGTAAACCTGACCCTGCTTACCCTCAATCCCCCACTCGGCCGGAAGAACCCCGTTATTGACCAGGTTGAGTTTGGCTGCGTCAGCGTGACCCAGGAGCTCCATTTTCCCACGTCCGACCTGAACCATCCGCTCGAACAGAGCAGGGGACACGCCCATCTTGATTAGATAGGCGGTGATGGCCGCGGACATCACTTGAGCGACATCGAGGTCGGTCGACATGGCAGTTCGACGGTAGAAGCGGTGAATCCCAACCTGCGCAGCCTGATCGATGTACCGGAATTTGCCGCCGGCAAACGTCAGCACGCACGCACTCATGCATCGTCCAGCGGTGGGGTGACCTGGACTTGCGCCAGGCTTGCCGATCGCGGTGTTCATATTCGACCGCCTGATGAGGCTACCGAGGTCCATCCCAGCCTGAGGGTCGCCGCCGGAGGAGTCTAGGTAGAGAATCGATCCCTGTAGACCTTTTTCCGAAATCAGCCCTGCCAGTTGGGTTACGGTACCGGCAGTGATGTCACCCGACAGATAAACCTCTGGCGGCGATGCATTGCCTGATGTAGCAGAGGGCAGGATTCGTACATCATTGGCAACCGCAAAACTCGTGGTAGCGCACAGAAGAGCTGCAGATACAAAACGGTGAAGCAAGCGCATTCTTAATCCCTGGATTCGCCCTAGCCAAGAAGAGCGACACTTTTCATTCGGATCGCAGCTGGGCCCACTGCCCAGGACTAGACAGGGACAGTGCTCCAGACTCGCGTTTTAGAACTCGAATTTCCGATAGATGACCTTGCTCATCGGTAGAGTCTGCACAAGGTCCCCAGCTTCGTTGCGCACGAGTTGAGCCAGGCGTTTACCATTGGCATCGAATGCAGTGAATGTCGAACCATCGTGCTTCCATTCAGAAACCGCGACAGCTCTGCCGTCAGCCACAATCTGGTCTTTCTGGATGATGGCGAGGCCCACGGGGCGGGGCTGTTCATCGGCATACTGGATGGCCGCCTGATAGGCGCCATTGATGCTCTCACCGCAGCCAGACAAAAGCAGCGGAAGCAGTAACGGGGCAAAGTACTTCATCTTCGACATATCCTCGATCACATGCCGATACCGTAACCCAACCGCTCGAAATCGCCAGTCAAAGTGACGCATCCAAAATTAGCGGCTAGGTTCTTTCCTGGATTTTCGCCGACGGGATGATGGCTCAGGAATTCCGGTTAAACCGGCCTTGGTCATGCGTCGGTATTGGTCAGCACGGGGTGGGGGTGGAGCTGGTAGTTCTTCAGGGAGAGGAATACCGTCGCGCTCGGCGATTCGCTGGATGAGGTCGTGGTAGGCATCAGTGTAAGAACGCCTCCCGATATAGGTTCGAAGGGGCTTGACGCCAATCCCGTGGTTACTTCCCCAGTAGGAACGACCGTCGGCCGACTTAGCGACAATTAAGGAAACACCTGACCAGGGCCTTACGCTCGATTTGGAACGGAGACTACCAGGCTTGATGCCAAGCTTGACCTCCGTGCTGTCGCGCCAGAGCTTGGCTTGGCGAAGTGCCTCCTCGAGGGATCCCCCGAAATCTGAGGCTCTAAAGGATTTATTGGGGCGCTCACGATCCGAACCGTGGCCTTTCTGGATCATCGGCCTATATCCGATGACTTCACCCGTCTTGCTTAGGAGCTTAGTGATTCGGCGCATCTCGAATGCATCTTGAGACTGCCAGCGCTTGGACCGCTCGTGGACAGGGGGGCCAGTTTCAGCCTCTCCTACCTCCGGCACTTCGTCCGCATCAGAGGGATCTGCTAATGGCAAAAACTCCCGGCGACGCATGAAAACGAGCTCAAATCGAGTGGAGGGTTGAAGATCTACCCCGGCTATATCATTTTGACGCAATTTTCCAGAATCCATTGGTGCTTAGCGGCTCATAACGATCAAAGGTACCAGGTCCATACACAATCTTCGCGCATCGATCCTGGTAACTGGTCGCGCCCTTGGCTGGGGCGCATGTGTATTCAGTGGGCAGCATAATATCTGCTGTCTACGCAGTTAGCCTCGTGAGAACACAAAAGGCTGACAGTCGTTGGCACCATACATCAAAGCCACCACGAGTTTAAGGCCGAAAATTGCTGACCGGTCAGGCAGGTTTGTAGTAGGCAGCGGTGTCCCCCTTGGCCAACAACGCTACGATCACAGTAACTAATGAGTAATTCAACCATGAATCGGGTCATGGGCGAATCCAAATTAGCTCACCAAAACACACTCAGATTTGGACACCCTGGGATGCAATTTCTGAGATGAAGGTATGAAGCCTGTTTGCGAGATCTCGGCGGCGGTCTGGGGTGATATGGGTCCCGTCTCCATACCAGCTCTGCCCGATCGCGCGCAGCTGATCGAGCTGCTCAGGCTCCATAAAGAAACCCTTGATGGGCTCTGGGTCAATATCGCTGGAGGGGGCCTCAAAGCAGGGGCGCCAGTCAGTCACTCTGTGAGTCAAGTCCCAGCCTTCACTGCAATTGCTGATCCAGCGACCCGAAAACTGGTCACCGTCCTCATCCATCCGGACATATCGTGCGATTTTTTGTTCGCCTGAGTCCAGGTATACGGTAACTGGCAGCGAACGGGGGTAGAGCAGGCCATAGTCCGACAAAATTGGCAGTGCGCGGGTAACGGAGATCCAGGCCATTAGGGCATCCCTGTAGAAGTAACGAGGTCATCATCGAGCACGCCAGGCCGTGGCAGAATCACCGGCGGGGTGAAATGCACGAACAGCAGACGTCCCCGTTGGTAGCATGAGCCGGCTCGGACGGTTGAGTTTCGAAGGTGGAGTTTGGATTGCGAGGGCTAGGGATAGACCATAGCATCCATCAACACCCCGCCAAGGAAACGAAATTGATACGCGGATCAAACACTCTGACGAACCGAAACAGAAAAGCCAATTGCCACACTGGTAGGTCTAGCGGCGCTCATAGCGGCTCAGTTTTTGACTGACGATGGCTGGTTACAGAATGTGCTGCTCACCATCGGGGTAGCCGGGTTTGCGCTTGAAGGGTTATTCGTCGTGCAGTACGACAGAGCCCATAAAAAATGGTTGGCGAGTCAGCCAGACGATGTCGACCCACTTCGCGGTGCACCAGATCTTCCACACGTCAAACAAAGCATTGCATTGGCTATAGGGATGGGCGCCTTCTTCTCGATAGCGTATGTCTGCGTGCCTCTGAGAGAAACTGGATTCACGAATGAAAACTGGTGGGTTCTCCTGCTTATCCCTGTAATGTTGGCAGGCTTTGGCTTCGCGTCTTGGATTCAAAAAAAGTACAACAAGGCCTACATGGCTTGGAGAGATCCGCAAGATCACAGCAAGTGATTGCAACCGGGCCGGGCGGGTGGGATAGCACCACCCGAACCTGATTCACTACACAAAATCCCCTGGCAGATTCAGCCTCAACCAGCGCGGCACCAGAAGCGCAGCCCGGGGCTCTCCTCAGTGCTATTTGTCCAGAATCGCCGAGATCATCGTAGACAGCCGCGAATGTAGCTCTGAAGATCCTTGCAAAGTCAGCGGTAGGATAAGCACCTTCTCTCTGGCATAGGTCAGCGCAAAGGCAGGGTTTCGCTGCTCGAGGTTCGAGAAATTGTGGATCGCATCTGCAAGCCGTAAGGTCTGGCCGGCCGGTGATGCTTTTGCCAGGTGTTCACGGTCAATTGACTTCCTCACACTCCTGGAACCGTCAGTGGGGCGGCTTGGATTGGTGACCTCGAGTACCAATCTCAAAACCTCTGTGCCGAGGCGGTTCCGAATCACTTCCTCTCGCCTCGGACGGATGGCATCAGCGCACTCTAGGACATCGTGAAGCAAGGCCGCGGCGATGTCTTCCCAGCGATCTGACACTGAAGCCACGATTTGAGCGACAGCAATGGGATGGTTGATGTAGGGCTCGCCAGCGGTGTACTTGCGTACCTCCCCATCGTGCCACTCCGTGGCCAGGTCAAGGGCGATTCGTATGAGACTATCCATAACTGCTCTCGCTGGTCGGTTCGAGCCCAAGTGGCTAACCCATGGCCGGCAGGACATCAGCCTGGTGAACTGCCTAGTGGTTTTCGAGGTAGGCGACGCTGTACAAGAACTGGCGCTGAGCGTGACACAGTTCATCTTGTGAAGACAGGTTATTATCAGCTTGCGAGTGAAGGCTGATCTGCCAGGGCGAGGCGTGCTTTGGCTTCATCCGGTGGAATGACTTCCCAGCGGCGACCAAGCTGTTGCCCTGTAGTGAATGTGGTGCCAGCGTAGTGGCCTTCCAGGCGCGCGATGGTGAGTGTACGTCTGGGGGCCAAATCCAGCACTCGCAGTAGCGTGTTCTCGCCAGGCTGCATAATGTACTCACCGAGACACAGCTGATTGGTGGATTTGGTCTGGCGTGAAGAGGAAGACGGCGGCATCAGGTTTGCACCCACAGATAACCAAGTTGTCTTCGAGCTTAACGTCTAGAGCACAGATTGCACCTCAAAACACAGCCACGAAATCCCAGCTCTAGGGCGCCGTGTTATGGCGCGCTCTAAGCAGAGTAAGTGACGCAGAACAGCACAGCGCGGGCAGGTGCAGCTTGGCCGGCTGGCGGTGAAAAAGATGGACCCCGAACTTTCGGCCGGCTCGGACTCAGCCGCTTGATCGGTGTCAGGCGCAGTTGCAGAGGTATCTCCGCTTGGGCTGGATA
>Ga0153918_1000686_pt1 | contig 15105 bp, 12 predicted proteins | sample TSFL002MetaG_FD_104687 | JGI IMG/M metagenome (GOLD analysis project Ga0153918, IMG submission 104687) | Attine ant fungus gardens microbial communities from Florida, USA - TSFL002 MetaG | ecosystem: Host-associated > Fungi > Mycelium > Unclassified | place: USA: Florida, Paynes Creek Historic... | reverse complement strand
TTCTCACAAGAATTTTTCTATATAATAGAAAGAGCAAGGGAAGGAAGGCGGGATAGAATGAAAAAACGGATGGAACAAATTGAAGAAATCTTAAGTTGTGAAGAAAATAGTGCCGGTGTCCGATTAAAAGAATTGGTTGAGGCTTTAGAATTAGAAGTCACAAATCAAAACTTGTTAAAGGTAACAAGTGTTTTACATATGAATCCAAGATTAAAAAAAATTTATGCATACGAAGACAGTCGTGTTATTACGCTGTATCAACTTTTACAAAATAAGCCGTTGGAAGTAACGGAATGAAAAGAGGAAAACACATGAAGAAAACAATACTTATTCTTCTGTTTGGTTTATTAACAGTGGTTGGTCTACCAATGGTGACCGAAGCGGTTGAACCAGTTAACGCAACAGATACAACGATTTTTGGTACGCAAGCGATGGTGCCTCCTAATAGTGCAGAAGATCAATCAGAGAAGTTACAGACATTACTGAGTCAGACAGCAAAGGAAGGACGGGCATTATTTTTACCACAGGGAAGTTATGCTTTGTCAAAAGATATTACGATTTCTTCAAATTATCAATTAATTGGCGATACAACAGGAGCCACTATTTTACATAATGCTACAGGTACACCGATTCAACTGAAAGATACTACGTACGGAACGAAAACCAATGTACGACTTCAAAATATTGCTTTTGATGGCATCAATGTGACCTTGAAATTGACGAATCAATTAACGCTAGCAAACAATATCTTCTATAATCCATTAAAAGGATTTGTGGTCAATTTAAATGCAGACATTGGCGTTAAGATTTCAGGCAATATTTTCATGCGAGACACAGCACACATGCAACCCAAGATTGATTTTAACCGAGCGATTTACATTGGTGGTTATTCAACGCCAAGTCGCTTCCAGTATATGTCAGATGTAGACATCGTGGACAATCTATTTGGGTTAAAAGTGACAGAATTAGATGCGATTAAAAGTACCAGTCGTTCAGACTTAGCAGCGACTATTACACGTTTGCAAACAGCCATTGAAGCTGGTGCTATTTCAGTACCTAATGAACAAAATTATCTATCCACCGGGGTTAATTCTTTTAATATGCTGAAGGATGTAACTGTTCAACATAATTTTTTCTATTCACCTTATGATAATGAAGACTTGAATGGTCTGGTGGGAGATCATGCAATTTATTTCCGTGGTGCTCAAAACATCACGGTGGTGGGGAATCATTTACGTGGACTACAAAATGGTCCAGCTGGCGGATTTAAATTTAAATCAGGCCGTAATATTACGATTATGAATAATTATTTGCGAAATACAGGTCTCATTATGTATGGAACACCAGAGATTGGTTTGGCAGAAACACAAGCAGAGGGAGCTATTTCAGAATTATCCAACTGGCTAGTGGCTAATAACATTTTTGATTGGAAGTATTGGGACAATCAATATGCAATTGGAATGGAATACAATCGACATACAGGAAATAACAATGTGTTCAATGGCGTATTCATCAACAATCAGTTTGTTAACTACCACAATATTCCGCAAAACCGACGTCGGGAATTGTTAATCGCTAGTGGCGGTGGTTTCCGACCAGAAACGAGTTTTGTGAAAGACAATACTCGAGATGATGGCCTTAAAAACGGCCAATTATTGGTAGAAAATTGGACAGAGGCGGACTATCGCTTAATGCCAGCAACATGGGAATCGTTAATTTCACCAACACTTTATGAGCAATATAAAAATACGCCAATTCCGGTTAGAAATACTTTAGCAACCCCTGTGGCTACAACGATTGTGCAAGGACAATCAATCGATCCGCAGCAACTGGTTGCTAATACAAATGACGCGGATGAAGCAGTCCCAACTGCTAAAATCGTCAATCCAGAGGTTTTAAATGAAATCGGCCAACAAAAAGTGACTGTTCAATTAACTTATGAAACAGGTTCATTGGTAACAGTGAACGTACCGGTGACGGTAGAGGCTCCGGCAAAAAAGCTTGATTTGTCCCAACTACAAACCGTTTATGCTTCGATTGGTGAAGCAAACCAATATACGGTTTACTCTTGGCAGCTATTCACTGCCATTGGGCCTAAAACGATTGTTTCTTCCTATTATCAGCAGGCGACACAATTGTTAGCAGAAGGTCAGGTGAGTGGGGACAAAACTCAAGAACAAGTGGATCAGTTAACAGCTAATTTGCAATCTGCAATGAAAGTATTAGTCAAAAAAGCCGATATCACGCTAGAGCGTGCAGAAGCAGAAACTGAACTGGCAAGCGTCCATAAATTAGACGAATCTGTATATACCACAGACTCTTGGCAAGCCATGCAAGAAGCCTTAATAGATACAACAACTGGCGAAGGAAGCTCTAAGCAGTTACAACAACTGCTTGCTTGGTCAGATGAAGAATTATTAGAGCCAACACTTGGTGGCTTTAAAACGCCTGCAGATGCACAAAAGCGTATTAACCAATTAACACAAACTATAAAAACGGCGTTACTTCTGTTAGTTGAAAAATCAACAGATACAACTAGTAACACAAGCGAAAGCAGCACCTCAAGCACGACAAGTGAAAGCAGTAGTGCCAGCGAAAGCAGCACGCCAAGCACGACAAGTGAGAGCAGTAGTACCAGCGAAAGCAGCACGCCAAGCACGACAAGTGAGAGCAGTAGTACGAGTGAAAGCAACACGCCAAGCACAACCAGCGAAACCAGTAATACCAGCGAAAGCAGTGCTTCAAGTACGACCAGTGCAACCAACAGTACAAGTGAGAGTAGCACCCCAAGCACGACAAGTGAAAGCAGTAGTACCAGCGAAAGTAGTACCTCAAGCACGCCAAGTGAACCAAGCAATACGCATGAAAGCAACACGCCAAGCAAAACCAGCGAAACAAGCACAACCAGCGAAAGCAGTGCTTCAAGTACGACCAGCGCAACCAACAGTACAAGTGAGAGTAGCACCCTAAGCACTGTAAACGAAAGTAGCCAAAACAAAGGCCAAAATTCTGTCATTTACGCGGTAGAGTCTAATCAAGATCCTAATGACGCTCAAAGTAATTCAAAGACCTCTGCCAAGGCTAGTCAAACAAATGAATCAGTAGCAGAAAACCAAGCAACTAAACAGATACAGACGAATCAAGAATCGTCAGGAACAGTCAAAAAAGCGGATAATACGACCAAAATTGCCAAGAAAAAATTCCCCAAAACAGGGGAACAATCTTCAACAGTTGGGAGCTTCCTAGGCCTGAGCTTTTTATCGTTAGCCATAGCAACCTATTGTTTTAAAGTGAAAAGATAACTCTTTAAAAACGGATAAGTAAACATCCTGAAACAAGAAATAGGACTTGTTTCAGGATGTTTTCATATAAAATTAAAAGAACTACAGTTTTTAGTGAAAAAATACACAAAAGTACTTGAAATTCTGTGATATAAGGGTAAAGTAAAGGAGGACAAAAAACAAAGGAAGTGAAATGTTTGTATACACCAGATGAAATTTTAAGTATCAGTATTGAAAATGGTCAGAAAAAAATTCAAAAGCCTTTGGTAGCAAAACTCATTTTAGGATTTATCGGCGGTGCCATGATTTCCCTCGGCTATTTGGCTTATGTGCGTGTTTCCGCCTCTATTCCAGCAGATTTAGCCAGTGTTCAAGCTTTAGTGGGAGCTGCGGTTTTCCCGATTGGTCTAATTGTTATTTTAATGGCTGGTGGTGAGTTAATCACAGGAAATATGATGGCGGTGAGTACGGCTTGGTTTGCTAAAAAGGTCTCTTTCAGAGAATTACTCGTGAACTGGGTCACAATTACATTGGCAAATATGGTTGGCGCCCTATTTGTTGCCTATTTTTTTGGCCATTATTTAGGTTTAACCAGTAGCGGTGCCTATTTAAATCAGGTTCTTTCTCTTGCAGAACATAAAGTTGCAGCAACTTGGCTTCAAGCAATTATTTCAGGTATTGGCTGTAACTGGTTCGTAGGTCTGGCCTTATGGCTTTGTTATGGTGCGAAAGATGCAGCGGGGAAACTATTAGGCATCTGGTTTCCAGTAATGATTTTTGTTGCAATTGGCTTTCAGCATAGTGTGGCGAATGCATTCATCATTCCAGCCGCAATTTTTGAAGGCGGCGTTCAGTGGGGAGACTTTTTCCGTAATTTTATTTTTGTTTATTTAGGTAATATCATTGGTGGTGCCATTTTTGTTTCTGGCTTTTACTATTTAAGCTATCGCAAACATTAAATCCATTTAGCAGATAAAAACCTATACAAAGGCTAAACGCCTTTGTGCAGGTTTTTTCTTTTTAAACAAAAAGGAAAACGGTTGAAAAATTATTGCTAGATTTTTAAAACAATGTTACATTAATGTTACAAAAAGATTTCTGGAGGTAACGAAAAATGAAAAAAATTGCTTTGTTCAGTATGTTAACGTTCAGTGTATTGTCTTTAAGTCTAGCAGGATGTGGAAACAAAAAAACAGCAAGCACAAATGATTCTAAGCCAAAGCAAGAAACAAAGAAAGCCACGCAGAAATCCTCTAGTCAACAAGAAATGAAAAATAGTCATTCGTCTGTCGCGGGTCAAAATTCTAATGTGGCAGGGGAAAATCCGTCAGAAAATGTCACGCAGCCTTCTGCAGGAACTGATGAAACGAATGAAGTCCCTCAAAACCAAGCACCTGATACAAACATTACAATTACCAATGTTGTTTTCAATCCTGAAAGAAATGAAATTAATGGTACTACATTACCTAATGCAACCATTACAGCAACGGTAGTCGGTGATGCTTCTGCACAAGCAGGTGTTTTTTATGCGGATGCCAATGGCAATTTTACAGTAATTAGTCCCAGAGCGGGAGCGACTACTCAATTAATCGCAACCGTTGATCAACGGAATAGTGCACCTGTCCAAATTGATATTCCAAGTTCAGGACAAGAAGCAGCGCTTTCTTTTAGCAATATTACGATTGATCCGAAACAAGGGACAATTTCTGGTAAAACAGCACCTAATGCAACTATTTTAGTGTCACGTGCAGATGATGCGCGGGTGATTTTAGCAAGTTTTACTGCGGATGCCCAAGGGAATTTCACAGCCAGTAATTTAGTTCCCGGCACAAAAAATCGCTTAGACGTTACGTTAAATGGAGAAATAGGGACACCTTACTTGTTTGATTTACCAAATTAAAATAGAAGAGAAGTGATCAAAGCCACCAACGCTAGTTAGCGTTGATGGCTTTGATGGTTTAAGCTTCTTCTTTTTTATGATTGCGGATATGTAAATAGATGGTATTTTTTGAAATACCTAATCGATCGGCAATCTTTATGACAGAATCTTTGAGATTAAAAATTCCTTGATCATATAAACGAATAACAATTTCTTTATTTTGATTCAAATGTGATACATTTGGATCGCTTTCTACTGCTTGTTTTACTTTTGTCAGTGAAGTAGTGATTAATTCGTCAATATTGTCAGAAAAATGTTCAGAATTTTTAAGCTCTTGGGACATATCATTTTGTTGTCCTGAAGGTAATAAGTCTTGCAAGTAATCAATTAATGGCATTTCTAAATGCATATTGATACAGATCAATCCAATAATACGATCATTTTCACCGATAACTGGAATGGTGGAAGATTTTAAAATAACCCCTTTTTGATTTTTATTGTAGTAGGGTTTCACAGCGTAATCATGTTCCGACTCTACTTGACTTAACATTTTTAACGCCATATCAGTAATGGGGGCACCTTCCTTGCGGTTACTGAAATGGCCATTGATGACTTTGATAGCTGAACTTTCCAAATTTTCTAAACTATGAAGAATGACTTCATGGGTACTACCAAAGAAGTTCCCTAATCCATCAAGCATTAAGGCATGTGAATGTAAGATTTGTTTATCTACTTCACTTAAACGTAAATATGACTCCAAGTGATATCCTCCCCTACACTGAAATTAATTTTAGTGTAATACTTTTTTAATGGAAAAGCAATAAGATTCTTTACGTTAAAAAAATACATTGACTAAACTTTTGTTTAGTCGTATACTCTGAATGTGGAATGAAATTTTTGTTACTCATTGTACTTTAGTTCATCGGAATGCTCGCTCATTCTTTCACTTGTTGAGCAATAAAAATTTTATTCAGGAGTACCATCCGTTATAAAAAAATATAGTTGGAGGCAAAGAAATGAAAACGTTATCAGGAGTCTTGATGTTAGTCTTAGTTTTATGTGGCATGTCCCTATTCTCTTTTAAAGCACCGCGAGGGAAAAAATCTTTAAGTGCTTTGTCTGGTGCAGCTTGTGCCACCTTTCTACCAGAGGCATTTTTGCGGTATGCAGTAGGCGGCGTTTTTCATTTAGATTATGTGTCGCAAATTGGTGAAACTATGGGTAGTCTAGGTGGTTTAGCAGCTGGAGCTCTTGTGCCGCTCGCTTTCGGGATTAGTCCAGTTTTTTCAATTATTTTAGGTCTGTCATTGATTAAAGTCAGCTTGTTACCAGCTTTTATTACCGCGTATCTTTTATCTTTTGTTGTTGAGCAGATGCAAAAACGTATTCCAGAAGGGATTGACTTATTAGTCGTTATTTTAGTCATTCCAGTCGCTGCTTCGTTAGTTGCTGGTTTTATTCAACCCGTTGTATTAGGTGTCCTAGAAGTTATTGGGGGCACGATTTTAAGTGCAGTAGATGGCAATCCATATGTGATGGGCGCAATTTTAGGTGCTATTATCCCGATTGTTGGTATGACACCGTTAAGTTCAATGGTTTTAACTGCCTTGATTGGTTTGACTGGTGTACCAATGGCTGTCGGTGCGTTGACTTGTTACGGCAGTTCCATTGTCAATGCGGCGCTATTTAAAAAGTTAAAACTAGGCACAGCTTCAACCCCGTTAGCTGTGGCAATTGAGCCATTAACACAAGTCGATATCATCAGCTCCAATCCAATTCCTATTTACGCAACGAATTTATTTTCAGGAATGGTTAGTGGTATTGTAGTGACTTTCTTTGGCTTAAAAGTACCTGTGACAGGAATGGCAACGCCGTGGGCTGGTTTACTTGTGACATTAGGTAACAATGCCATTCAAACGACTTTACTAGCAGTAGCGATTATCACAGTGGTCAGTCTGATGTTTGGATTTTTAGGTGCGCTGGTCTTTAAACGTTACAGAATTGAAGCGGTGGATAATACACCAGAATTTGAAGGAACGACGGAAGTAACCAGTGAAAAAGAAAAAGAAGCAGTAAAAACCAAAGGAGGAGTTACGTATGAACACAGCTATGGCCATCAATAAACCTAAAAAAGTGAACAAAGTAATGAACTACAAAAGTTGTTTTGACATTATCGGTCCTATTATGATTGGTCCTTCTAGTTCGCATACAGCTGGGGCCTTAGCAATTGGCTTAGCGGCAAGAAAGTTATTCGGCGGAACGCCAGAAAAAATTGTGATTAAATATTATGAATCTTTTGCAGACACGCATAAAGGACATGGAACTGATTTTGCAATTATTGGCGGAATTCTTGGACTAGCAGCAGATGATGCCAACGTAACACAATCCATTGAACTTGCGGAAGAACAAGGAATCGAGATTCAATTTTTAGAAATGAGTGAAGAAAGTCCAGTGAAGCATGCTAATACAGCATGTGTGACACTCAGTGATGCAACGCACGAAATTCATTTAACAGGAATTTCTGTAGGTGGCGGCACTATCGAGGTGAAATACATTGAATTAGACGGTTTCAATGTCCAACTACATGGTCCTTTACCTATTTTGTTAGTCATTAATCAAGAAGAGCAGGCGATGCAAGCTTTTAAAGATACGTTACAAAAAAATAATATTCAAGTGAATGCGGTGTCTCGTTATGTGGAAGGGGATCAAATTTTATTCATCTTTGACTTAGATTCGGCACCAATTTCCTCGGTGAAAGAACAACTGTTTTCACTAGATGACACATCGAAAATAATCTTATTATGATAGGAGTTTGACATATGTACCTTTCGATTGAAGAATTTATCGATAAAGCTGAAAAAACAGGAAAAAAAATCTCTGATTTGATGATTGAGCAAGAAATGGAGCGTAGCCAAAAAAGCTATGAAGAAATTTGGACACAGATGGGTCAAAATTTGGATGTCATGGATGCTGCTGTCAAACGCTCACAAGAAGGAGCAGGCGTTTTTTCTCCTACTGGGTTAACGGGCGGTGATGCGGCGCGTTTAAAAAAATACCGCGCAGCTGGCAAAACGTTATCAGGTGATTTAATGATGTCTGCAGTTCAAGCCGCACTAGGTACTAATGAAGTCAATGCAGCAATGGGCGTTGTTTGCGCAACGCCAACCGCTGGTGCAAGTGGCACCTTACCAGGGGTTTTAACAGCGATTAAAAATACCTTGAATTTAACGCGTGATCAACAAATTCGTTTCTTATTTACCAGTTCTTTATTTGGAATGGTCACAGCCAACAATGCGATGATTGCTGGTGCTGTTGGTGGATGTCAAGCCGAAGTAGGCAGTGCTTCAGCGATGGCCGCCGCCGCAGCTGTTGAAGCGGCTGGCGGGACACCACGCCAATCTTCTGAAGCTTTTGCCATGGCTTTAGGGAATTTATTAGGTTTAGTTTGTGACCCAGTGGCTGGGTTAGTCGAAATTCCTTGTGTCAAACGAAATACAGTAGGTGCAGGCAATGCGTTAATCGCTGCAGATATGGCTTTAGCTGGAATTGTAAATAAAATACCAGCAGATGAAGTGGTGGAAGCCATGAATAAAGTTGGCCGTCAATTACCACGAGAATTGAGAGAAACGGGTTTAGGTGGCTTAGCTGGCACAGCGACTGGCCAACGAATGAAGAATGAAATTTTTGAAAAAGTAAAATTCACCATTGTTTAAAATTTAATCATGAAGAGGGAAATAAGATGCTGGATATGAAAAAAATTCGCCAAAATGTAGAAGTGGTACAGAAAAAGTTAAAAACACGTGGTGTGGACGAGGAAGTTTTATTACGCTTTTTGGCTTTAGATGAAGAACGGAGAGCGTTACTTGTTAAAGTTGAAGAACTGAAAAAACACCGTAATCAGGTATCAGGAGAAATTGCACAATTAAAGCGTGCACAAAAAGATGCTTCACAACAGTTGCTAAATATGCAAGAAGTTAGCGAGCAAATTAAAGTTTTAGACCAAGAAGTTGTTCATTTGCAAGAACAATGCACAGCCATTGCAGAACGTTTGCCTAACTTACCTCATGAGAGCGTGCCTGTTGGCGCAGACGAAGCCGCCAACGTAGAAGTTCGGCGGTGGAGTACGCCGAAAACTTTTTCATTTGAACCGAAACCACATTGGGAAATCGGTGAAGCCTTAGGAATTTTAGATTTTGAAAGAGGCGCGAAAGTATCTGGTAGCCGTTTTCTTTATTACAAAGGCTTAGGGGCTCGTTTAGAACGAGCGGTCTATAATTTTATGTTAGATCAACATGTTAATGAACATGGTTATACCGAGGTGATTCCTCCTTATTTGGTCAATAGCAAAGCAATGTTTGGCACCGGTCAGTTTCCTAAGTTCAAAGAAGATGTCTTCCAAGTTGCAGAAAGTGATTTGACGCTGATCCCCACAGCGGAAGTCCCGTTAACTAACTACTATAATAACGAAATTTTAGAGGCGCAAGAGTTACCGATTTATTTTACTGCTTTAAGTCCTTCTTTTCGTTCGGAAGCGGGTAGCGCAGGCCGTGATACCCGAGGATTAATTCGTTTACACCAGTTCCATAAAGTAGAAATGGTTAAATTTAGTGATGCAGAACACTCCTATGAAGAATTAGAAAAAATGACCAACAATGCTGGAGACATTTTAGAAAAATTGGGCCTCCCTTATCGAGTGATTACTCTTTCGACAGGTGACATGGGCTTCTCGGCAGCGAAAACCTATGATTTAGAAGTTTGGATTCCGGCACAGAAAACGTATCGAGAAATTAGTTCTTGTTCAAACTGTGAAGACTTCCAAGCACGTCGGGCATTGATTCGTTATCGTGATAAAACGGGTCATGTTCAGTATACTCATACTCTTAATGGGTCAGGGCTTGCTGTTGGTCGAACAGTGGCTGCCATTTTGGAAAATTATCAAAATGAAGATGGCACCGTAACGATTCCAGAAGTTCTACGTCCTTATATGGGCGGTTTAACGAAAATAGATTAAAAAAGAAGGTTGATGTCACAACATCAACCTTCTTTTTTAATTCGTTAAATCCGTTAACCAATGCCCAATTTCTTGAAAAACTGTTGCTTTTTCCGTTTCTAATAAAATTTCATGACGCAAAGTGGGAAATAGTCGTAACGTCACGTGCTGAAAACCTGCATGCTTTAATTGCTTTTGAATTTTCGCTGGACCCTTGCTGAAATCACCAACTGGGTCTTCAGCGCCACTAATGATCAAAATAGGCAATTCTTTTGGGATCGCTTGGTACCAATTCCTTTGATTGGCTCGTTTAACAAGCGAAAAAAGGGTAGCAAAACCATTGTTGGTAAATACGAAGCCCATTAATGGGTCATTTTCATAGTCAGCCACATTGGCTTGATTTTTAGAAAGCCAATTAAAGGAACTTGCTTCAGGAAATTTTTTGCTAAAAGAACCAAAAGCCAGCTTATCAATGAACGGCGCTGGTTTTTTCGGCTGTTTCTCGGCCATTTTTTTAATAAAAGGCAATGCGGCGGTTAAAGGTAACGGACTTGTTCCAGTGCCCATGAAAATGACTCCTTGCATAGTCACAGGATAGTCTTGCAGATAGTTGCGCAAGGCGAAAGACCCCATGCTGTGACCCATCATAAAATAGGGCAATTGTGGATAGCGATTCACAGCCCATTGTTTCACTTGATGAATATCTGTAACGACATTTTCAGGCCCTTGTTCTCCAAAAAAACCATAGATTGGTGCGCTTGGTTGTACAGATTCGCCATGACCTAGATGATCATGACCAATTACGGCAAACCCTAATTGATTTAAAAAACGAGCAAATTCATCATAACGTTGGATATGCTCTGCCATGCCGTGAATCAATTGAACTACGGCTTTGGGTGAAGGACAGGGCCAATGACGTACATTGAGCTGAGTTTGTTGATCGTTTGAAGTGAGTATGAATTGTTCAGTCATAAGAAACCCTTTCTTTGCTTTTTGATTATTATACAAAAAAAAGACGGTGTTCAAAAGAAAAACTCATGAGAAAACGCCTCAGCTTTCACTGAGACGCCTTTTTTTATTTATCTTTAATAAAAATAGCAATGATGTCAAAAAATAGTCGATTTTACTAAGTGATGAATTATGGGTGGTACAAATACTGCTGGAAATAGTTGTTAACTTCAAGGGCATCTTCTTTATTTTTTGAAAGAATTAAGATGGTATCATCCCCAGCGATGCAGCCCAAGATATGAGGGTTGTGGATACGTATGCGATCAATTAAAACCCCAATGGCTTGCCCGTTGCCAGGTAAGACGGTTAAAAGATTTGTGAACTCTATTTGTGTTAAAGAAACACCAGTTTCAATAATAATGTCAACAAGACGTTCTTCATCTGTTTTATATTTTGGACGAAGGGCAGAATTATTCAAGATACGATAATAGGCTTCTCCTTGACCATTGTCTACTTTGTTTAAATTCAGCTCACGAATGTCACGAGAAATAGTTGCTTGTGTGGTGTGAATATTTTCTTTTTCCAATAATGCTAGTAATTCACTTTGTGTATGGATTTCATTTTCTGTGACCAATCGCTTAATCATCGTTTGGCGTTTTAATCGGTTCATTACTTTCCTCCAGTTCAGTTAATCATGCAAAAAAACATCATTGCTGTTATTTAAAACGGTGCCAGTAATTCCCTAAAATCACTGTACAACGTTTTACTAAATTGTGCAAGTCTCACTTTTTTAAATGCGAAATATCCGACAAAATCAATGAGAATCTTTTGGCTAAACGACCCTTTTTCTATTCTAATTAGAGAGATTCTGCTAGTATTGCTTTGTAAATGTCTGTAGGAAGGGTGTTATTTGTGAATAAGCAAACACGCCAAAGTTTGATTAAAAAAATCATTCAAACAACTGTAATTCATAGTCAAAATGAGTTGTTAAGAGAATTAAAAAAGCGCGAGATAAATGTCGCACAAGCAACGATTTCACGGGATTTATGGGAATTAAAAGTCGTCAAAGCATTGGATGAGTCTGGCGAGATGCGGTTAACGATTTTTGAACAATTCACTTCTTTAGAAGAACGAAAAAAAGAACAGTTGATACAAGCAATTCGTGAGGTAGTGACCAAAGTTGAACGTGTCGCCTTTTTACTAGTGGTTCATACATTACCAGACAACGCAACATTGTTTTCAGCTGTACTTGATGAAGTGTCTTTGTGTGAAAAGAAATGTTCTGTCGCTGGCTTTGACACTGTTATTATTGTTTCATCATCCGAGGAAAAAGCACAAGAACTAGAGCAGTATTTTCAACAATTTATTCAGCCAACACTTTTGTCAAAAAGTAACGCATAAAAGGAAGGGAGCCAGAAGTCGTTTTGACTTCTGGCTCCCTTCCTTTTATCTCTATAAGATTATAACTTTATGAAGTGTATGGAGAAATAATTTTTTTTGAATAAATGCATTTTTTTTTATTTAATTATGCATTATTTTTTTAGAATATCTATGAAAGCGCATTCTTTTAGGCTGGAAATATGCATAAGAAAGAATACCGTTGTATATTTGGTATTTTGTTTGGCAAATGGCTCACGTCCTAGGTTAATCAGGTCTGTTATTCTGTGTTTGTAATTAAGTTGAGGAGGTTATTTCACATGAGTCATCCAATTAATGTATTTTCTGAAATCGGGAAATTGAAAACAGTGATGTTACATCGTCCAGGTAAGGAATTAGAAAATTTAATGCCAGATTATCTGGAGAGACTGTTGTTTGATGATATTCCGTTTTTAGAAAAAGCACAAGCAGAACATGATGCATTTGCAGAGTTGTTACGATCAAAAGATATCGAAGTGGTCTATTTAGAGGACTTAGCTGCTGAAGCGTTGATTAATGAAGAGGTCCGCCGACAATTTATTGACCAATTCTTAGAAGAAGCCAATATTCGCAGTGAATCAGCAAAAGAAAAAGTTAGAGAGTTAATGTTAGAAATTGACGACAACGAAGAACTGATTCAAAAAGCGATTGCTGGCATTCAAAAACAAGAATTACCTAAATATGAGCAAGAATTTTTAACAGATATGGTTGAAGCGGATTATCCATTCATTATTGATCCAATGCCTAACTTATACTTCACACGTGATAACTTTGCGACAATGGGGCACGGGATTTCTTTAAATCATATGTATTCAGTAACTCGACAACGGGAAACCATTTTTGGGCAATACATTTTTGATTATCATCCTCGTTTTGCTGGAAAAGAGGTTCCTAGAGTCTATGATCGTTCAGAATCAACCAGAATTGAAGGTGGCGATGAATTAATTCTTTCAAAAGAAGTAGTGGCCATTGGGATTTCTCAAAGAACGGATGCCGCGTCAATTGAAAAAATTGCGAGAAATATTTTTGAACAAAAATTAGGGTTCAAAAATATCTTGGCTTTTGATATCGGTGAACATCGTAAATTCATGCATTTAGATACCGTTTTTACCATGATTGACTATGATAAATTTACGATTCATCCAGAAATCGAAGGTGGTTTGGTTGTTTACTCAATCACTGAAAAAGCAGATGGAGACATCCAAATTACAAAAGAAAAAGATACATTAGATAACATTTTATGCAAATACTTGCATTTAGACAATGTTCAATTAATCCGTTGCGGTGCTGGAAATTTAACAGCAGCAGCCCGTGAACAATGGAACGACGGTTCAAATACATTAGCAATTGCCCCTGGGGAAGTTGTTGTTTACGATCGGAATACGATTACGAATAAAGCGCTAGAAGAAGCAGGCGTGAAATTGAATTACATTCCAGGAAGTGAACTAGTACGTGGCCGTGGTGGCCCTCGTTGTATGAGTATGCCACTTTACCGTGAAGATCTTTAAAAAACACCCAAAAATAGGAGGAATCATCATGAATTCAGTATTTCAAGGACGTAGTTTATTAGCAGAAAAAGATTTTTCAAGAGCAGAATTAGAGTATTTGGTAGACTTCAGTATTCACTTAAAAGAATTGAAGAAAAAAGGGATTCCACATCACTATTTAGAAGGAAAAAATATCGCTCTTTTATTTGAAAAAACTTCGACACGGACACGCTCTGCATTCACGACAGCAGCGATTGATTTAGGGGCACATCCTGAGTATTTAGGCGCCAACGATATTCAATTAGGTAAAAAAGAATCTGTTGAAGATACAGCGATTGTTTTAGGTAGTATGTTTGACGGGATTGAGTTCCGTGGCTTTAGTCAAGAAGTAGTGGAAGATTTAGCGAAATATTCTGGTGTTCCTGTTTGGAATGGTTTAACGGATCAATGGCACCCAACACAAATGATTGCGGACTTTATGACAGTGAAAGAAAACTTTGGTCGTTTAGAAGGAATCACTTTAGTATATGTCGGCGATGGCCGTAACAACATGGCAAACAGCTTGTTAGTGACAGGTGCTATTTTAGGCGTAAATGTTCGCATTTGTGCACCAAAAGAATTGTTCCCTTCTGATGAAGTCGTTAATTATGCAAAAGAATTTGCGAAAGAATCTGGTGCAGAATTAATGATTACAGACGACGTTGCTAAAGGTGTTAAAGGAGCCAACGTGTTATATACAGACGTTTGGGTGTCCATGGGTGAAGAAGATAAATTTGAAGAACGTGTCAATCTGTTGAAACCTTATCAAATTAATATGGCTATGTTAGAAAAAACCGAAAACATGGATGGCGATTTAATCGTATTACACTGTTTGCCAGCCTTTCATGATACGAAAACACAATACGGTGAAATGGTTGCTGAAAAATTTGGCATTACTGAAATGGAAATTACGGATGAAGTCTTCCGCAGTAAATATGGTCGTCAATTTGAAGAAGCAGAAAACAGAATGCATTCTATTAAAGCGATCATGGCAGCTACTTTAGGCAACTTATTCATTCCTCGTGTGTAGGAAGCAACTGAAAAAACATTGAAAAAAGAATAGTT
>Ga0153918_1000685_pt1 | contig 15107 bp, 10 predicted proteins | sample TSFL002MetaG_FD_104687 | JGI IMG/M metagenome (GOLD analysis project Ga0153918, IMG submission 104687) | Attine ant fungus gardens microbial communities from Florida, USA - TSFL002 MetaG | ecosystem: Host-associated > Fungi > Mycelium > Unclassified | place: USA: Florida, Paynes Creek Historic... | reverse complement strand
GGTCTGCGCAGCTTCATCCGTGTGCAGCCCGGCAACCTGGCGGCCTATCGCCGGCTCTGCCATTTCACCGACGATGGCCGCTTGCCTGGCACCTACCCACACATAATGGCGTTCACCCTTCAGCTGCAACTGCTGACCGCCCACGACTTCCCTTTCCCGTTGCTCGGGCTGGTGCACCTGCACAACCGCATCGACGTGCTACGCCCGCTGGGTGGTATCGACGGGCTGCGCTTTGCGGTGTACGCCGACAATCTGCAGGCCCATGCCAAGGGCGGCACCTTCGACCTGGTCACCGAAGCCGAGGATGGCTTGGGCGTGCTCTGGCGTGAAACCAGCCGCATGCTGGTGCGTGGCCTGAAGCTGGAGGGGCCATTCGACGAAAACGAGGTAACCGAGCCCGAGGCCCTGCCGGAAGTCACCCGCTGGTATGCCGACGGTGATATCGGCCGGCGCTACGCCAAGGTCTGTGGCGACTACAACCCGATTCACCTGAGCGCGGTCAGCGCTCGCCTGTTTGGCTTCCCCAAGGCCATCGCCCATGGCATGTGGAGCAATGCCATGGCGTTGGCAGCCCTGCGCACGCACATGCCAAGCAGTGGCTATCGCTTCGCGGTGGACTTCCGCAAACCGGTGCGCTTGCCATCGGAGGTTGTCCTGAGCGCCAGCGAAGCGGGGCCGGCGGGTGAATTGAGGCTGGACGGACAGGCTGGGGTGCTGCACATGGTCGGGCGCTGGGCCGTGCTCTAGCGCCCTGATTGCACTTGCTTTGCATCGGGCCTGCGCAGAAGCTATGCGGCATTAGGAGACCCAGATGAACCTGCAAGAACTCACCGAACGCCTGCATCAGATCCGCGACAACAATCACTGGCGCGGCTTCCACAGCCCGAAGAACCTGGCCATGGCGGCCAGCGTGGAAATGGCCGAGCTGGTGGAAATCTTCCAATGGCTGAGCGAGGACCAATCACGCCAGCTGACCGCCGACCAGCTGGCCCACGCCGGCCAGGAAGTCGGCGACGTAATCCTCTACCTGTTGCTGCTGTGCAGCGAGCTGGGCCTGGACATGGAGCAGGTGGTGCGCGCCAAGCTGGCCGATAGCGAGAGGCGTTTCGCACGATGAATGACCGCCACTTCGACCAACTGGCCACACGCTTTGCCGAAAAGATCTATGGCGGTGCCAAAGGTGCCATTCGCCTGGCCGTACTCCAGGCCGACCTGGCCGACGCGCTGCCCGACCGACCGTTGCGGGTGCTCGACATCGGTGCCGGCCTGGGTCACATGGCCTTGTGGCTGGCCCAGCGCGGGCACGATGTAACGCTGGCCGAACCCGCGGCACCGATGCTGGAGGGCGCCCGGGCACGCTTTGCAGAAGCGGGCCAATCGGCAACCTTCATCCAGGCGCCCTGGCAAGCGCTGCTTGGCCAGCTCACCGAGCCTTATGACCTGGTGCTCTGCCACGCTGTGCTGGAATGGCTGGCCGAACCGCAGAGCATCCTGCCGGTGCTGCACCAGCTGACCAGCCCGGAGGGCTGGCTGTCGCTGGCGTTCTACAACCGCGATGCGCTGGTCTACCGCAACTTGCTCAAGGGCCATTTCCGCAAGTTGCGCAGTAACCGCCTGGAAGGCGAAAAGCAAAGCCTGACCCCGCAAAAACCGCTTGATCCACGGGAACTGAAGGCGCAACTTGAAGGGGTGTGGCACGTTGAAAGCGAGAGCGGCGTGCGCGTCTTCCATGACTACATGCCCAAGGAATTCCAGGACAAGGCCGAGTTGCTCGACCTGCTGGAAATGGAACTGGCCCACCGCCGTCACCCCAGTTTTGCCGGGCTTGGCCGCTACCTGCACTGGATGTGCCGCCCCCGCTGATTGCGCCCTCCGGGAGGGATACATGCCGTACCGTCTGTTGTGCCTGGCCCTGCTGCCGCTCGCCCTGGCCGCCTGTCAGGCCAGCAACCCCTACGTGGCCAGCAGCCGCCCGCTGCCGCCAGCCCCTGCGCAAGCGGCCAACACCTTCGACGCCAGTGCCTACCCGGCGCCGGCGCGTGACTATGGCCACTACCGCAGTTGGAGCTGGCGCGACGGTCAGCTGCCAAGCGGCAATGCCGACGCCGACCCGGCACAAATCGCCGACGCCGTCAGCGGTGCCCTCGACCAACATGGCCTGCGCCCTGCTCGCGGCGCCACCGGCGACCTGCTGGTGAGCGCCGACATGCGCCTGGAACGGCGCCTGCGCCAGGTGCGCGACTATGACTACTACGACCCGTATTACGGCCCGTACCCCTACGGCGGTGTCGGTTTCGGCGGCTACCGCAATGGTTACGGCGCCTACGGCAGCGTGCCGGTCGTACGCACCTACGAAGTGGAGGTGATGGTGGTGCGCATCGACCTGTTCGATGCCCGCAACGGCCAGCCGGTGTGGAGCGCCAGCGCCGAAAGCGGCAGTGACAAGAGCTCGCCACGCGATCGCGAGACCGCCCTGCGCGAATCGGTTCACAAGGCGCTCAGCGGCTATCCTCCCAGTTAATGCCTAACGGAGAACCATCATGTTGTGCCGCCTCGTTCTACTGTCATTCGCGCTGCTGCTGGCTGCCTGCTCCAGCAACAACGTTCAGCAGGATTTCGATGCCAGCCGCGATTTCGCCGCCTACCGCAGCTGGGCATGGCAGGAACCGGGCCTGCAATATCGCCCGGATGATCCACGTATAAAGAGCGACCTGACCGAGCAACGCATCCGTGCTGCGGTCGCCGACCAGCTCGACCAGCGTGGCCTGCGCCCAGCCCAGGGCAATGCCCGGCCTGACGTCACCGTCCGTGCCTACCTGATCGTCGAACAACGCCAGCAGCAGATCACCACCAACTATGGCGGGGCTTGGGGCGGCTACTGGAACGGCTATTGGGGCGGGCCGATGTACAACGAAACGCGCAGTGTCGATTACAAGGTGGCTACCATCCAGATCGACATGTTCGATGGCCGTGACGGCAAGCTGGTCTGGCGCGGCAGTGCCGAACAGATCATGAACAACTACCCGCCCAGCCCCGACGAGCGTAACAGCGCCATTCAGAAGACCGTTGCCCAGGTGCTCGGCAACTACCCGCCGGGCCGGGTCAAGTAGGCCAGTCGCAGGGGGCCGCTTCGCGGCCCTTTTCGCGACACAGGCCGCACCTGCAACGACCTTTTTGCCAGTCGACCATGCCCGTTCGTCAGATCGCGTCTACCCTGATTAGGAAACCTGACTTATCGGGTAGCAGTGTTCAACGAATGGGAAAGGCGGCCTGCCGATGCAAAGCATTGTTCTCCTGATGTGGCTTGCCTTGTGCACCGAACAAGATATCCGCGAACGCCAGATCGCCAATATGCTGACCCTGGGTTTCGCCGCTGGCGCGCTGGTCTGGCTGTTTGCCACGGGCCACTCGTGGATCGGCGCCGATGCCAGCGACGCCGGCTGGGCCCTGGCCATTGTCATGCTGCTGACGCTGCCAGGCTACATGCTGGGCCGCTTCGGCGCCGACGACGTCAAGCTGATGGGGGCGCTGGCGCTTGCTACCAGCCCGCAATACGTGCTCGGCACCTTCATCGGAGCCGGGGTCAGCGTGGTGCTTTGGTTGCTGACCCGCAGGCGCCTGTGGACGCTGCTCAACCCCAAGGTGAAGAAGCGCCTGGCCACGCTCACTGAACAAATGGGCGACAAACAAGCATTCGTGCCTTACGTGCTGGCAGGCTTTTTATTGACTGCCGTATGGATCCAATGAGCATTCACATGGTCCGATCACTTGTACAAGACTTGTACAAAATCGCAGGCAGCGTCTATTTTTTAAGCTGCCAGAGCGTCTGGCTCGGGAGCCGGGGTCATTTACGAACAGGGAGTTGATCGTGACCAAGTCAATGAGTGATGTGAAAGTTCTGGTAGTGGATGACCAGCCGCTGATCGTCGAACAATTGTGTGAATTCCTTCTGTCCCAGGGCCACCCTTGCGTTGCGGCCCACTCCACCGACGAAGCCATCGAACGGTTCATCGCCGACGACGCGATTGGCCTGGTGCTGTGCGACCTGCACATGCCCAATCGCGATGGCATCGAGCTCATGCAGGCACTGAAGGACATTGCCGGGCGCCAGCGCATGTTCGAAGCCATCCTGCTCACCGGGCGCGCCGACAAGCAGGACGTGATCCGTGCCCTGCGTGAAGGCTTCGCCGATTACTACCAGAAGCCCATGGATTTCGACGAACTGCTCGAGGGCGTGCGCCGCCAGGAGCAAGTGCTACTGGAGCGCAGGTCCAATCTCCAGGACCTGGGCAACCTCAACCAACGCTTGCAGGACCTGGCCGGTTCCATCGACGAGCTGTATCAGGACCTGGAAAAAGCCCGAGGCCAGGGCGTTCACCGCCGCGCCACCGATGTCGTCGAAGAGTCCGAAGGCGAGCTGCCGGCCGCGTTCGAGAAGCTGTCGCCGCGGCAACTGGAGGTCGCCCGGCTGGTGAGCAAGGGCAAGACCAACTACCAGATTGCCTGCGAACTGGGGATCACCGAAAACACTGTGAAGCTGTATGTGTCGCAAGTGTTGCGTTTGACCCACATGCACAACCGCACCCAACTGGCGTTGGCGTTGACGCCAAGTTCGTCTCCTGTACACCAGCGGTTTACCACGCACTGATCGCTTCCCAGGCGTTTCAGGAGGCCGGTATCGCCTGGATTCACTCCAACCGGTAGCTGAAGCTCACCATCCAGCGTGGGCTTCTGCTCATGCTGTCCAGGGCCACGTCCGCCAGCGGCTTGGCCACCTCCAGCGCCACATTGCCGTACCGCCCCTCCCCCAGCCGCACACCCAACGCCACGGAACGCATCCTGGCATCTTCGAGTGGTCCGCCGTTGTACCAGGCCTGCGCAGCATCCAGCAGCACATACGGCTGCATCAGCCGCACCCAGCCAGCGCCAGGCGCAATGCTGTAGTTCAGCTCGTAGGCGACACCCCAGCCCTTGTCACCCGCCGCCTGATCCTGCGGATAGCCATGACCGAAATGCTGCCCGCCGAAGACTGCATGCTCACTGTCGGGCAGCCGGTCATCGGTCCAGTACAAGGCGCCTGACAGCACGCCTTGCCAGCGTTGCGACAGCGAGTCGCTCTGCAACCCGGCCACGCGAAAGCGCAAAAAGTCCATGTCGTAGTCGGCATCGCTGCGTGCGCCCAGATAATCCAGCCCCTGATACACGCCGGCGCTGACCATGCGCAGCCGCCCAGGCTCGGCCTTGCGCCAATCGCCTTCGAACGACAGCGCTCGCACGTAAGTGTCGTTGCGTCCCAGGTCACCAGAAAGATCATCGTCATGCTCAGTGACCGAATAGACTTGCCCAGTGACCGCCAGCCATTCATCCGCTGTGACGATCACCGGCTGGCCAAGCCCGATCATATAGCGCTCGCTTTCGATCCTCTGGAACAACTGCGAACCATGCTCCAGACGGACCGGCGTGCCCGGCTCGCTGCGGTAGCGAGCGGCTGAAAGCAGCAGCTGGCTGCCTTGTGCATCCAGGTGCTGGGTGTAATCCAGGCGCTGGTAATGGCTGTGGTCATCACCCGCTGGCAGCAGCACGCTGGCCGTCAACTGCTCGGCAAAACGCGTCTGGGCATTGCTGGACACCTTGAACAACCCCTGCGGGTCATCGCGGCTGCCATCGCTGAACGCCGCTGCCATATCGAAGGGCTTGCGCCAGGCCCGCACGGTAAGCTGCGCGGCCCCATCACTGTGCGCCGCCTGGCTCAGGTCAGCCTGCAACGTAACGCCGGGGATGTGCTGAGCCAGGCCGATGAAGCGGCTGAGCGTCGCCTGGGTCAACGGGCGATCCGCCCGCAAGCGTTCCAGCAGTTGGTCGAGGTAAACGCCAGCAGGCCCGATATCCCCTTCCCGTCGAACGTCGTGGACATACCCCTCGACCAGCACGACCTGCACGCGGCCATCGACAAAATCCTGATCAGGCAGGTAGGCCTGCGATAGCAGGTAGCCGTCGCGCTGGTAGCGCTGGGTCAGACGCTCGGTGAACTGCTGCAACTCGCCAACACTCACTTCACGGCCAATCAAGGGTTGGTAATGCTCGCGCAATTCGCTCAACGGGTAGACCGTCCCGCCCTCGAAGCGCACCTTGTGCAGCACGAAACGCGTCGCCCGCGGCGGCGTCCAGGTGGCTATCCTGGGCGGCGCCAGGTGCAGGTCCACAGCACGGGGGCGGTAGGCGTCGATCGGCAGGTTCGCGCTGGGCAGGCGGCGCTCGTATTCATGGCCGTCGAGAAACACCGGCAATGGCTCGGCAAGCAGCAGGCTGGCCCAGGGCGACAGCAGCAGGGGCATCAGCAGAAGACGCATGGGTCGCTCCACAATCCCTTGGGTACCGGGGCGTCGCCCGTCCCTTGCAAGCGTAGGTGTTGCCCTGGTAAACGTCGAACCCTACTCGTTGACCTGGAACGCCACCCGCGCCGTTTCTCCACTTTCGTCCAAGGCACTGAGTTCGAACTGCCCGGCCTGGTCGAACCGCACCAGCATGCTGCCCTGCCCTTCGCTTTCGCCCAGCGGCTGGCCGTTGAGGAACCACCAGCGCCGCCCGCCACCGCCGAGGGCAGACACATGCAACTGCAAGGGTTCGCTGCTGGTGGCTGGGCGCCGCAGGTGGTCGCCGGGGCGCACGCCGACGATCGACAGCGGCGGCGCGCTGGCCGGTACCTGTGGCGGGCAGCTCGGGTCCACCGCCGGCAGCCGCGCCGCACGCCGCTCGACGCGCGGCAACCAAGGTTCCAGCGGCGCTGGCCACAACGCGATGTCGAGCGCCTTGGCCCCGGGGCAACTGCCATCCACGCGCAGGCCCTGGGCATTGACCCAGATGCTTTCGCGCAGCCCCAGGCCGAGCGGCTGGTCGGCGGCCTGCAAGGTGGGAGGCGTGGTGCCATCGAGGGTCCAGGCAAAGCGCTGGCGCCGGCAGTTCGGGTCCTGCCGGTTCATGGGCTGGCCCAGCGGCCAGCAGATGGCCGCCACCCCGACACTGTCCGGCACGCGTTCCACTGGTAACCGGATGCCTCGCTGGCTGTCGCGGTTGCTCAGCAGGTCATGCACTTGCAGCATCAGCGGCGCCGCCGAGGCCAGGCCGAACTGCCCGGGCACGGGCGTGCCATCAGGGCGACCGATCCAGACACCGATCAGGTAGCGCGGCCCGACGCCGATCGACCAGGCATCGCGGAAGCCATAGCTGGTGCCGGTCTTCCAGGCCAACTGTGGGCGCTGTACCAGTTCGGCATGCGGGTCGCGGTCGGGCCGCGCCTGGCCACTGAGGATGCGCCGGATGATCCAGGCCGCGCCTGGCGACATCAACTGGCGCTCCAGCAAGGGATCCTGCGGTTGCAGGCGCACCTGCGCACTGTTGCCACCCCGGGCCAGTGCCGCATAGCCGCCGACCAGGTCCTCCAGGCGGCTGCCGGCACCGCCCAGAATCAATGCCAGGTTGGGCTCGGCCAACGGCGGCAGCGCCAACGGCACGCCGGCCATGCGTAACTGCGCGGCGAAGCGTTTGGGGCCATAGGCTTCGAGCAATTGCACCGCTGGCAAGTTGAGCGACAGCGCCAGCGCTGAACTGGCGGAGACCGGGCCGCTGAAGCCCATCGAGAAGTTGCCGGGGCGATAATCGCCGTAGCGCCGCGGCACATCCTGCAACAGCGATTCGGAGTGAATCAGGCCATCATCCATGGCCAGACCGTAAAGAAACGGCTTGAGCGTCGAGCCTGGCGAGCGTAATGAGCGGACCATGTCGACATGGCCAAAACGTCGCTCGTCGTTCAGGTCGATCGAGCCCAGGTAAGCGCGTACCGCCATGGTCTGGGCCTCGACCACCAGAATCGCCGCCGAGGTGCGCTCCGGCAAGCGCGCCCGCCAACCCAGCAACAGGTCTTCCAGGCGCCGTTGCAACGAGGCGTCGAGGGTGGTGCGAATCAACGTCGGGCTGTCAGCGGTGTACAGCCGCCGCGCCAGCAGCGGAGCCAGTGCGGGTTCCTGACGCGGGGCCAGCAGCAATGGCTCCTCAACCGCCTCTTTGATCTGTTGCGCTGGCCACACCTGGTACTCGTCCAGGCGCTGCAGCACCTTGTCGCGGGCGCGCTGGGCACGCGCCGGGTGGCGGTCCGGGCGCAAGCGGCTCGGTGCCTGCGGCAACACCGCCAGCAGGGCAGCTTCGGCGGGTGTCAGCTGCTGCGGCGACTTGCCCAGGTAAGCCCAGCTGGCCGCTGCCACGCCCTGCAAGGTACCGCCGAACGGCGCACGGTTCAGGTAGATCTGCAGGATCTCGCGCTTGGACAGGTGCCACTCCAGTTGCGCAGTGCGCCACAGCTGCCGCAGCTTGCCGGCCAAGGTGCGATCATGCGGGTCGAGCAGGCGGGCAACCTGCATCGACAGCGTGCTGCCGCCGGACACTACCCGCCCACCGCGCAGGTTGAGCCAGACCGCCCGCGCCAGCGCCAGCGGGTTGACCCCCGGGTGGTGGTAGAACCAGCGGTCTTCGTAGGTCAACAGGGCCTGCAGGTAAAGGGGCGAAATATCCTCCGGACTGACCGGATAGCGCCACACCCCATCGGCATCGGCAAAACGCCACAATGGAGTGCCGTCTTCAGCCAGCACCACCCTAGCCAGGTCGTTGCCCGGCAACGGTAGCGGCCAGATGCGGTCGGCCAGCCACAACAGGCCGAGCAACACCAGAATGCTGACCGCGGCAGCACGCACAAGCCTTCCCGCTCGGGTACGCGGCCGCGCTAAGCTTGGCATCGGGAACCGACCTGGCCAAGTAGTGGCCAAAGGCTTGGGAACGGCAAACGTGCCGATTCGTTCATCAGGAAGCAACTATGCATGTAGAAGGTTTTTTCGAGTGGCTTGGCCTGGCACTGGGGTCGTTGATCCGCTTCATCGTCGACGCCCTGAGTGGCCTGTTCAACCTGCTGGCCAACGCCGGGGGCAATTTCATCGATGGCCTGGCACGCACGTTGGGCATGGACACCTCGCTCCTCAGCATCCTCGCCCTGATCATCGGCCTGATGCTGCTGTACTCGGCGATCCGCGCATTCATGCGTGCTTCGATCATCCTCGGGATCATCTGGCTGATGCTGGGGCTGTGGGTGATGAGCTGGGTGATTCACTGACATTGAACTGCCCGGCGCGGACCTGTGGGAGCGGCCTTGTGTCGCGAAAGGGCTGCGCAGCAGCCCCAGGATCTCAGCTCCGTAGCTTGAAATGCCGGGGCCGCTTTGCGGCCCTTTCGCGACACAAGGCCGCTCCCACATAGTCCGTGCAAGGCAGGTGCTTAGCGGGCTTTTACAGTCATCTCTCCTTGTCCGTCCCCTACCGCCTGCAGGTTCGGCCGGTACATCGACTCCACTTGCGGCGGCGGCACCCGGTAGGTGCCCGGGGTCACCGCACGCGCCAGGTACAACAGGTGCGTGGTGCCATAGCCGTCGAGCTTGAGGGCCGCCACGTAGCGGTCATCACGGTACTCCTGATGCACCACGCTGGCGTTCTGCATCGACTCGCGCCACTGCTTCACCGCGCTGCTGGCGTTGTCCAGGCTGGCAGCGCTCTGGGCCAGGTTCTGGTTCTCCAGTTCCAGGCCGGCAGGCAGCAGGTCAACCACCAAGGCATCCGGCACGCGATCGCTGGTCTTGAGCGCCAGGTGTACCAGCACCAGGTCGCCGCTGCGCAGGTTATGCAGGTCCAGCGGCTGGCCATTCATGCCCAGGTAGTCGCGGCGGATCTCCATGCCGTTGCCACCGGCAGCAGGCGCCTGGCGTGGATAGCCCGACAGCGTCAGTTGCTGGTAGAGCGTTTCGCTGCCCTCGTTCTGCACAGTCAGAGGTGAGGCCAGCAACGGCCCCTCGAGCTTCATGCCCGCCTCGACATTATTGAACTCACGCACCTCACCGGCACTGTCCAGGCGCGCCTTCCACGACCCTTCCGGCTTGCCCAGCAGCCCGCGGCCGGCCAGGTACAAGGCATTGCGTTCCTGAGTCGACAGCCAACGGTTGGCCGCCAGCTCGTCCGACAGGGCGAACAGGCGCTGGTCGACCTGGTTGCTGGCCAGCTTGCTTTCCTGCAGCAACGCCAGGATCAGCGCCTGGTCGCGCAGGCTGCTGCCATAGTCGGCCATCCAGCCCTTGCTGCGGCTGATGCCCAGGCCCGCCTGCAGCGCCTGCTCGGCACGCGGCTTGTCGCCCATGGCGTCCAGCGCTACCGCCAGTTGCACCAGCGGCAGGCCGGAGCGGGCATCGGCGCGGCGCTCGAACAGGCTGCGCAGGGCACCCAGCGGCGCTTGCTGGCTGCGCGACAGCACCAGTGCAGCATAGGCCTGTACGGCAAAGCGGGTGTGCTCGGCATTTTCGCTGTAGTCGACTTCGATGAGATTGCGTTCCTGCAGGTAGCGCAACAGGCGTTCGTTGGCCTTCTTCAAGGCCTCGGCCGGCACGCCGTAGCCCTGGTCGCGGGCGCGCAGCAGGAAGTCGGTGACATAGGCGGTCAGCCAGTACTCTTCTTCACTGTCCGAGCTCCACAGGCCAAAGCTGCCGTTGTAGCGCTGCATGCCCAGCAGGTGCTCGATGCCCATCTCGATCTTGCGCTTGCGCACCTCGGCCGGCTCGCCCTTGATACCCAGGCGCTTGAGGCTGGCCGCATCGGCGTACAGTGAGGGGTAGAGGCCGCTGGTAGTCTGCTCCAGGCAGCCGTAAGGGTAGGCTTCGAGGGCGCGGATCTGTTCGGCGAGGTTCAGTGGCGGGCGGCTCGACAGCGCCAGGCTGGCTTCCAGGCCGGCCGGCTCGAAGGCGGCCAGGTCGCTTTCCGGCAGGGTCCATGGCTGGTCCTTGAGGGCCACACGGTAATGCTTGAGCAGCGCCGGGTAGGCCGGGCGCACGCCCAGCGTCCATTCCCGTTCGAAGGTGTTTGCCGGTTCACCTGCCAGTTGCAGGCCATTGACCCGCACCCGCACCTTGCCCTGCCCCAGGCCACCCTGGGCCTGCACCGGGATAAGCAGCGTGCTGCGCTGGCCTTCGGCCAGGGCGACCGTCTGCTGGGCGCTGGCCGTCAGGCTCAGCTGGCCCTCGGCGAGGATCTCGACACTCAGCTGCTGGGCACGCCCCGACAGGTTGGCCAGGTCCAGCGCCAGGCTGGTGCGGTCACCGCCCGCCAGGAAGCGCGGCGCCGACAGCTCGGCGATCAGCGGCGCGGCCACCACCGTCTTGCCTTCAGCCATGCCGAAGTGCTCGTCGGTCCAGGCCTGGGCCATCAGCCGCAACTCGCCATTGAAGTCGGGAATATCGACGCTCGCCTCGCCTTCGCCCTGGTCGTTCAGGGTTACCGGCAGGCTTTGCTGGGCAACGATGGTCACCGTGGTATTGGGGCGCTTGCCCCCCTTGGCCATCGCCGCGTCACCGCCGAACGCCAGGCTGGCCAAGCGGCCCTGGCCGGCCTCGATCAGCTGGCCGTAGATGTCCAGCTGGTCGGCACCGTAGGCCTTGCGACCGAACAGGCTGGCGAACGGGTCGGGGGTCTTGAAGTCGGTGATGTTGAGGATGCCCACGTCGACTGCGGACAGCAACACGTGCACCTGCTTCGGCACGCTGCCGTCGGCATTGGCGGCCTTGATCTTCACCGTCAGCGGCTGCTTGGGCCGCATCTTCTCAGGCGCCTGCAGGCTGACCGCCAGCTTGCGCTCGGCCCGCGCCAGCGGCAGGTGCAGCACGCCGACGGCGCGCTTGGGCGTGGCATTGGCCTTGCGTTCACCCGGGCGGATCACCAGCGCGCTGATGTACAGGTCGTGGCGCGCCCATTGTTTGTCCAGTTGCACATCGAAGGTCTTGCCCTCGGCGGGCACCTCGATTTCCTGCCACCACAGCGGGCCGTCGCTGGACTCGATCATCAGGTAGCCACTGCCGGCCGCAGGCGGGGTCACGGTGACCTTGGCGGTAGCGCCGTCGGCGTAGGCCGGTTTGTCCAGCGCCAGCTTCACCTGGTCTGGCCGCACCGCGCCGCCTTCGGCGTTGTCCTGGGCGCGGTATCCGGCCCAGAAGCGCTCGCTGGAAACCAGCCCGGTCTCAGGGTCTTCCACCTCGACCCGGTACGGGCCCCATTCCACCTGGAAGCTCAATTTGGCAGTGGAGCCGGCCTTGACGCTGACCGTCTCCTCGCTCTGGGTGAGGAATTTCTCGTTGTAGTCGTAGCTCCAGCCATCGCTCTGCGAGTAGTTCCAGTAGTAATCGCGACGCTCACGGATCAGGCGCACCTTCAGGTCATTGGCGGCGAGCTTGTTGCCTTTACGGTCGGCCACGAGCACTTCGAATTCGACCGGCCCGTCGCTGTCGGTTTCCTCGCCGTCGAACAGGCCGCGCAGGCCGGGCAGGCGCTCGGCAGGCCAGATCGGCTGTTCGAGGCGGCGGGTGATCGGCCGGCCGCCGGACTCCTGCAGGCTGGCCTGTACGGTCAGTTGCAACGGCGAGCGTGCTTCGGCCCAATGGCTCTCGATATCGACCACTGCCTTGCCGGCCTGGTCGAGGGTGACTTCGTCGAGTTCCAGGTCCTGGGCCAATTCGGTTTCGGTCACGGAGCCGAACTGGTAGCCCGGCAGCGCCGGCACCGCTTCGCGCAGCGGGCGCACATAGGCTTGGCCACTCAGGCGATTGCCGGCAGCGGGCGCACCGTAGAGGTAGCGGCCATTGACCTGGATACGCGCATCCTCATCGGGCGATAACGGCGTATCGCTGCCCTTGAGTTCAAGCGCCAGGCGCTCGGGGAGGAAGTCTTCGACCAGGAACTCATAAACCTGCTTGCGCCCGCCCCCCAGGTCAAGCAGCAGCTGCCAACGGCCAGTCGGCGCCTCCGTGGCCAGCTGCAACTGATATTGATACAGACCACTGGCGTCAGCTTCCCAGACGAACTTGCGGCTGACTTGCTCATCCGGGCGGCGCACCTCGACGCTGACCGGCTGGGCCTTCACCGGCTTGCCATCCTGGTCGCGCAGCAAGCCGTTGAGCAGCACCGTTTCACCCGGGCGGTAGAGGTCGCGCGGGCCGAAGATGAAGAATTGCAGCGGGTTGGCCTGAGGGCCGGTGATGTCGAACTCGGCCAGGTCCAGGGCCGCGGTGTTCAGCCGCAGCAGGGTGGTGTGCACGCCTTGGGTAGCGATCAGCGTATCGGCCTTGGCCGTGATCGGCAGTTGGGCATGGCCGGCGCCATCGGTCTTGGCCTGGGCCAGCAGCTTGCCCTTGTCGTCATGCAGTTCGAGGTTGACGTCCTTGAGCGCCTTGCCGCCTTCGAGGGCCTGGGCGAACACATCCAGGCGGTCACGGTAGCGGTGGGCGGATACGCCGATGTCGCTGAGGGTGAACAGCGTCGCCGGCTGTGAATAGTCATAGGTACCCGAGGCGCGCATCACTGCCAGGTACACACCCGGTTCCTGCAGCGGCTTGATGCCTGCAATCGGCAGCAGCACGGTCTCGCGGGTGTTGCGCGCCGGGTTCAGGTCGAAGCGGCCGCTGTAGACCAGCTCGGCCATGTCCAGGGTTTCCTTGGACTGGTAGTAGTACAGGCTGCTGTTGCGGCCCCAGTTGGCGAGGAAGGTCGAGAGCATCTCGGGCTTGACCCGGAAGAACTCGACATCGACCTTCGGCACGTTCAGCGCGATCACCGGCAGGCCTTCGGCCAGGCGCGTGGGCAGCAACGAACCGCGGCTGGCGAAGCCGACAGTGGCTTGCATGTCGCGGGTTTCCAGGCGGCTCACGGATTCACTGTCGAGCTTGTTGCCGTTGACGGCCAGCAGGCCCTTGTCGACGGTCAGCACCAGCTTGCGCTGCGGCTCGAGGTGGCGCAGGCGCAATTCCATCTGGTTGTCGGAGAGTTCCCAGGCGCCATCGACCTTGCCTTTGACCGTATCGACCAGGTGCACCTTGGCGGCGAAGTCCTGCTTGGCGTCCAGCGGGGCCGAGAAGCTGATCGACAGGGTACTGGCGCCGTCGAGTTGCACTTCAGAGACGTCGAGCACGCTGAGCTCGCGCCCCTCATAGCGTTTGGCGAGGACGGCAGGGTCTTCTCGCTTGGCCGCGGGGGCCTCGACCGCAGCGCTTGCAGCCGGTTTTTCGGGGGACGCGGGCTTGTCCGGCGTCGAGGAATCACAGGCACTGAGCAGGGCCAGCGCGCAGGCCAGCAACAATCCTTTGTTGAGCATGGAGTGGTAACTCTTTGGCAGCGTGTACGTAAGGGCAGCAACTATAGCGCAACGGCGCGTCAGGGACTTTCGTCGATGCGGCAAGTGAGACCGTGTTCGCGCAGATTGGTTGCCTGGCCGGTACACTGTGGCCAGCCGAACCCTGGGGCGCAAAACGGCCCCACAGCCTCAGGAATTGCAATGTCGCCACTGACCACCGACTGGCAGCACCGCCCCACCCACCGCAGGGTATGGGCGCTGGCCGCACCGATGATCCTCTCCAACATTTCGGTACCGCTGGTGGCCCTGGTCGACAGCACCGTGATCGGCCACCTGCCCCACGCCCACCAGCTCGGAGCGGTGGCGGTGGGCGCCACGCTGTTCACTTTCATGGTTGGCCTGATGGGTTTCCTGCGCATGGGCTCCACTGGCTTCGCTGCACAGGCCGCCGGGCGTGCCGATGGCACGGCGCTGCGCCAGGTACTGGTGCAGGGGCTGCTGCTGGCCGTGGCCTTCGCGCTACTGATCGGCCTCCTTGCCCTGCCCTTCAGCCAGCTGGCCCTGCACGCCATGCAACCGAGCGAGGCGTTGCAGCAAGCCACCGAAGACTTTTTCCATACCCGGTTGCTCGGACTGCCGGCAGCGCTGGCCAGTTATGCGCTGGTCGGCTGGTTCCTTGGCACACAAAACGCTCGCGCGCCACTGGCGATACTGCTGACCACCAACCTGCTTAACATCGCCCTCAACCTGTGGTTCGTGCTGGGCCTGAACTGGGGCGTGCTGGGTTCGGCACGTGCCTCGGTGGTCGCCGAATGGTGCGCTGCGTTGCTCGGCCTGGCGCTGACCCGCCCTGCCCTTCGTGCCTACCCCGGGCAGATCGCCTGGGCTGCGCTCAAGCGCTGGCAGGC
>Ga0153918_1000681_pt1 | contig 15154 bp, 13 predicted proteins | sample TSFL002MetaG_FD_104687 | JGI IMG/M metagenome (GOLD analysis project Ga0153918, IMG submission 104687) | Attine ant fungus gardens microbial communities from Florida, USA - TSFL002 MetaG | ecosystem: Host-associated > Fungi > Mycelium > Unclassified | place: USA: Florida, Paynes Creek Historic... | reverse complement strand
CGCCGTCGCCGAGCGCTGGGTCGCCGCGCTCGAGCTCGAGCTGCCCGCCGCCGTCGCACTCCGCCGCGAACTGCACGCCTCGCCACGCCTCTCCGGCGACGAGCACGCCGCCGCCGCGTTCATCGAGCGCGAGCTGCGCGAGGTCCTCGCCCTGGAGACCGTCGCCGATGCCGGCCGCATCGGGCGCCTCGAGGCGGCTGCGCCCGCTGCGCCCGCCTCGCCCGCCGCGAGCCCGGCCGTCGCCGTGCGAGCCGAGCTCGACGCCCTGCCCGTCGCCGAGCGCACCGGCGCCGCGTTCGCCTCGACGAACGGCGCCATGCACGCCTGCGGGCACGACGTGCACCAGGCCGCGCTCGTCGCGCTCGTGCGCTCGGCCGCCCGCGCCGGGCTGCCGTTCGCGCTCGCGCCGATGCTCCAGCCGCGCGAGGAGACCTACCCGTCCGGCGCCCTCGACATCCTCGAGTCGGGCGCGCTCGAGCGGCTCGACGTGCGGCACGTCATCGGCGCCCACGTGCACCCCGGAGTCCCCGCGGGGAGCGTCGCCGTCGGCGACGGCTACATCAACGCCGCCGCCGACGAGGTGCGCATCTCGATCTCGGGCCGAGGCGGGCACGGCGCATACCCGCACGAGGCGCAGGACCCGGTCGCGGCGATCGCCCAGATCGCGCTCAGCCTGCAGGAGACCGTGCGGCGCACGGTGTCGCCCATGAACCCCGCCCTCGTGAGCATCGGCACGCTCATTGCGGGGGAGGGCGCGGCGAACGTGCTGCCCGCCGACTCCTTCCTGCGCGCCACCGTCCGCACCACCGACGCGCGCGACCGGGAGGCGATCGCGGTCGCGATCGAGCGCCTCGCCACGCACACGGCGCTCGCCTTCGGCGTCGAGGCGACCGTCGAGGTCGGCCGCGGCGAGCCCGTGCTGCTCAACGACGCGCGCATCGCGCTCGGCGCCGAGCACTGGCTCGGCGTCATGGGCGTGCCCGTCGACCCGCCCATGCGCTCGCTCGGCGCCGACGACTTCTCCTACTTCACCGAGGCGCTGCCGTCGATCATGATGTTCGCCGGCGTGCGCGAGCCGGACCGGGCCGACATGCCCGCGCTGCACGACGCCCGCTTCCTCCCCGACGACCGCGCCGTGCGCACCGTCGCCCTCGCCATGCTCGCGGGCTGCCTGTCCGCGGCCGAGGCGCTCGCGGGCGGTCCCGCGGCGCCGCATCTCCCGGTGGCGCCGCGCGGCGCCTGAGTCGGCGCCGCGCCGCGGCCGCGCGAACAGGACCGAGCGCGTTCGACGCGCCCGACGATGCGGCGTCCATGCGATTCGCAGCCTGCGGGGCCCGCCGGGCGAGCCCGTGGGGCGCCTCTCGGGAGCGTCTCGTCGCCCGTTGCCCGGGAGCGGCCGTCTCCTGCGCGCAGGAGGGGCGCAGGACGGCGCTTCCGGAGGCTCCCCGTCCGCCTCGTGCGATACTGGACGCGGTCTCCGAAGGGGGCCGAGAGCTTTCGCGGATGCGCGGAGCGCGGGCACGGTGCCCGTTCTCCGCTCGCGCCGCACCGTCGCAACCGCGGCGAAGGACAGGACATCCGACCGCTGAGAGGGCGGCCGGAGCATCGGATTCGACAGGGGCGCGCGAGCGTCCCCGGGGTGACCCGAGGGCCGCGCATCGCGCCCAGGGGTCGGCAAGGAGTGCACCGGCGATGGTGGAGAACGAGAACAACGAGACGGTGAACGAGGAGGGCGGCGAGCTCTCGGGCGGTGCCGTCGAGCAGCCCGCGGCCGAGACGACCGGCCTCGAGCCGGCCGGCGCCGAAGTCGAAGGCGCTGCGACGGAGGATGCCGCGACGGAGCCGGTCGCCGAGGAGGAGACCGACGAGGTCGCCGACGACGCTCCCGCGTCCGAGGAGTCCTCGGTCGACGACGCGCAGTCCTCGGAGGACGACGACTCGTCGCGGCGTCACCCGAGCGTCCCCGAGGTCGTGACGACGCGCACGCTCTACTTCCTGCAGCCGGACCTCCCCCCGGTCGCCATCCGCTCGTCGATGCGCTTCGACCGCGACGATCGGGACGGCGACGAGGAGCGCGCCGGGCGCCGGCAGCCCCAGGGCCGCGGACGCGGCCGTCGCGAGGAGCGGGTCGAGCGGGCAGACCGGCGCGATCGCGGCGCCGCCCGCCGCGACCGCGGCTCGGTCGGCCGCGACGACGCCGACGCCGACGCGCGCGAGGATGCGCCCGAGGTCGAGGCGAAGCCCGTGCTCATCACCGAGCCGCAGAAGATCAAGGGCTCCACCCGCCTCGAGGCCAAGCGCCAGCGCCGCCGCGAGGGCCGCGAGACGGGCCGCCGCCGCCCCGTCGTGACCGAGTCGGAGTTCCTCGCCCGCCGCGAGTCCGTCGACCGCGTCATGCTCGTGCGCGCGAAGGACGGCCGCGTGCAGATCGGCGTGCTCGAGGACAAGATCCTCGTCGAGCACTACGTCGCCCGCTCGCAGGAGTCGTCGCTCATCGGCAACGTCTACCTCGGCCGCGTGCAGAACGTCCTCCCGAGCATGGAGGCCGCGTTCGTCGACATCGGCCGCGGCCGCAACGCCGTGCTCTACTCGGGCGAGGTCGACTGGTCGAAGACGAACCTCGGCAACCAGCCTCGTCGCATCGAGAACGCCCTCAAGCCCGGCGACCGCGTGCTCGTGCAGGTCACGAAGGACCCGGTCGGCCACAAGGGCGCCCGACTCACCAGCCAGGTCTCGCTGCCCGGCCGCTACCTCGTGTACGTGCCCGGCAACTCGATGAACGGCATCAGCCGCAAGCTCCCCGACACGGAGCGCGCGCGCCTCAAGAAGATCCTGAAGGACGTGCTCCCGCAGGGCGTCGGCGTCATCGTGCGCACGGCCGCCGAGGGCGCGACGCAGGAGCAGCTCGAGCGCGACGTCAACCGCCTCACCAACCAGTGGGCGGACATCTCCAAGCGCGTCGAGTCGGGGCCCGCGCCCGCGCTGCTCCACTCGGAGCCGGACCTGCTCATCAAGATCATCCGCGACGTCTTCAACGAGGACTTCCACAAGCTCGTCATCCAGGGCGACGAGGAGCTCGAGGTCATCTCGACCTACCTGCGCCAGGTCGCGCCCGACCTGCTCGACCGGGTCGAGGAGTACGAGGGCGACGACGTCTTCGCCGAGTACCGCGCGACGGAGCACATCGAGAAGGCGCTCGACCGCAAGGTGTGGCTGCCCTCGGGCGGCTCGCTCGTGATCGACCGCACCGAGGCCATGACGGTCGTCGATGTCAACACGGGCAAGTTCGTCGGCTCCGGCGGCAACCTCGAGGAGACCGTCACGAAGAACAACCTCGAGGCGGCCGAGGAGGTCGTGCGCCAGCTGCGCCTGCGCGACATCGGCGGCATCATCGTGATCGACTTCATCGACATGGTGCTCGAGTCGAACCGCGACCTCGTGCTGCGCCGCCTCGTCGAGTGCCTGAGCCGCGACCGCACGAAGCACCAGGTCGCCGAGGTGACGAGCCTCGGCCTCGTGCAGATGACGCGCAAGAAGCTCGGCCTCGGGCTGCTCGAGACCTTCAGCGAGCCCTGCGAGACGTGCGCGGGCCGCGGCGTCGTCGTCTACCACGACCCGTTCACCAAGCACCGCGCGACGTCGAACGACCAGGGCCCCTCGCGCGGCCGCCGCGGTCGCGGCGGCGCCGCGAACGGCCAGGGCGGGCAGAACGGCCAGGGCGGCACGTCGAACGGCGGCCAGAGCGTCTCGCCGTCGAGCGCGCAGGGCGGGCAGAACGGTTCGGTGAACGGCGCGGCGAAGTCGGCGACGAAGAGCGGCAACGGCCACAACTCCACGCACGGCATCACCGATGAGGCGCGCGGCGCCCTCTCGAAGATCGCTGCCTCGACCATCAAGCACGACGAGGCCGGGCATCCGCACGAGGCGCACGTCGCCGAGGCCGGCGCGAACGGGCCGGATGCCGCGGCGGCCTCCGTCGAGGGCGAGCGCGTCGTCGAGGCGCGCGCGACCGCATCCGACCCGACCGACGAGCAGGCCGAGAACGGCGAGGGCCAGCGCGACGGCGGACGCCGCTCGCGCCGGTCGCGCCGCGGCCGCCGCGGCCGCGGGGGAGAGCCGGCGGAGCAGTCCGCCGACGAGACCCCCTCGGCGCACGAGGAGCCCGGCCGGGCGGGCGGGGGATCGCGCTCGATCCTCGGCATCGAGCTGCCGGCCGCCTCGGCCGAGCCCCAGGCGCCCGCGCCCGTGGTCGACCTCGCGGCGCTCGACTCGCTGCTCGACGGCATGTCGAGCGCGAAGGGCGCCGACGAGGATGCCGGGGACGGCGCCGACGAGCCCGCGGCCTTCGAGCCGGCATCCGCCGAGGCGGAGGTCGAGACGGACGGCGAGCCCGCCGAGGTCGAGGTCGAGGTCGTCGAGGAGGCGCAGGTCGTCGTCGAAGCCGAGGCCTCGGAGCCGGATGCCGAGCCCGAGGCCCCCGCGGCCGAGGAGCCGGCGGCCGAGCCCGTCGAGTCGCGAGGAGCGTCGGGTCGCCCCCGCCGCCGTCGCATCACGACGGGACCGCTCTCGACGGACGGGTCGTAGACCCGTCCCGACGCTCGCGTCGGACCGCGACACGCGGTCCGGCGCACGCCCCATCGAGTTGACGGCGTCGGAAGAACTCCGGTAAAGTTGCTCGCTGTTGCACGTCCGCCGTGCGTGGCGCCTCGAGTGCCCCTGGCGGAAGTGCGGGACTTCCAATCGGGAGACAGCCCCTCGCGGGTCTGCCCGGGTGCGGATTCCCGAGCACGGGGCACTCCCAACGCGACTGGATCACCGGTCGCACAAGCTCGCTCGACTCTGTCGGGCACGTAGTAAAGGACCAGAAGTGGTATTCGCAGTTGTGCGCGCCGGTGGACGGCAGGAGAAGGTCGAGGTGGGCACCGAGCTCACCATCAACCGCGTCGTGGCCGACGACAAGGGCAACGTGACGCTTCCGGCCGTTCTGCTCGTCGACGGTGACAAGATCACGAGCGATGCTGAGAAGCTCGCCAAGGTCACCGTGACGGCTGAGGTCCTCGAAGACCTCCGCGGTCCGAAGATCAACATCGTCAAGTACAAGAACAAGACCGGCTACCGCCGTCGCATGGGCCACCGTCAGGAGCTCACGCGCCTCAAGGTCACCGGCATCAAGTAGTCCGAGGAGCGACACAGAGATGGCACACAAGAAGGGTGCGAGCTCGACTCGCAACGGCCGTGACTCCAACGCGCAGCGCCTCGGCGTGAAGCGCTACGCGGGCCAGCAGGTGAACGCGGGGGAGATCCTCGTCCGCCAGCGCGGCACGCACTTCCACCCGGGCGCGGGCGTCGGTCGCGGTGGCGACGACACGCTCTTCGCGCTCGAGGCGGGCGTCGTCGAGTTCGGCGAGAAGGGCCGCCGTCGCGTGGTCAACATCGTCGCGGGCGTCTAGTCCACGAACACACACCTCGGTGAGGGGCGGGCTCCGGCCCGCCCCTCGCTGTGTTTCCACGGTCCGCGCGCCCCGGGCGCGCGCGGCCGCATACGGCATCCTGATCACCAGGAGTCGATCGACAACACCACGGAGAACCATGACGACCTTCGTCGACCACGTCACGCTGCATCTCAAGGCGGGTGACGGCGGCAACGGCTGCACGTCCGTCAAGCGCGAGAAGTTCAAGCCGCTCGCCGGCCCCGACGGGGGCAACGGCGGCGACGGCGGCGACATCGTGCTCGTCTCCGATCCCAACACGACGACGCTCCTCGGCTACCACCACCAGCCCCACCGCTCCAGCGACAAGGGCGGCTTCGGCATGGGCGACTACCGCAACGGCGCGCTCGGCGCCGACCTCGAGCTGCCCGTCCCGGTGGGCACGGTCGTGCGCGACGCCGACGGCGTCGAGCTCGCCGACCTCGCCGAGCCCGGCATGCGCTTCGTCGCCGCCGAGGGCGGCCAGGGCGGCCTCGGCAACAACGCGCTCGCCACGAGCAAGCGCAAGGCGCCCGGCTTCCACCTCCTCGGCACTCCCGGCGAGCACGTCGACGTCATCCTCGAGCTGAAGACCGTCGCCGACGTCGCGCTCGTCGGCTACCCCTCGGCGGGCAAGTCGAGCCTCATCGCCGCGATGTCGGCGGCCCGGCCCAAGATCGCCGACTACCCCTTCACGACCCTGCACCCGAACCTCGGCGTCGTGCAGATCGGCGACTCGCGCTTCACCGTCGCCGACGTGCCCGGCCTCATCGAGGGCGCGAGCGAGGGTCGCGGCCTCGGCCTCGACTTCCTCCGCCACGTCGAGCGCTGCTCGGCGCTGCTGCACGTGCTCGACTGCGCCACCCTCGACCCGGGCCGCGACCCGCTGAGCGACCTCGACGTCATCCTCGGCGAGCTCGGCGCCTACCCGGTGCCCGAGGGCCAGGTGCCGCTGCTCGAACGCCCGCAGCTCGTCGCGCTCAACAAGATCGACGTGCCGGACGCGCGCGAGCTCGCCGAGTTCGTCAAGGGCGACCTCGAGGAGCGCGGCTACCGGGTCTTCCTCGTCTCGACCGCCAGCCGGGAAGGCCTGCGGGAGCTCGAGTTCGCGCTCGCCGAGCTCGTCGACGCCGACCGGGAGGCGCGCCTCGCCGCGCAGGAGATCAAGCCGCGCATCGTGCTGCGGCCCAGGCCCGTCGACGAGCGCCCCTTCGAGATCCGCGTCGAGGGCGGTTCGTACGGCAACGTCTACCGCATCCTCGGTCGCAAGCCCGAGCGCTGGGTCGCGCAGACCGACTTCTCCAACGACGAGGCGATCGGCTACCTCGCCGACCGGCTCAACAAGATCGGCGTCGAGGACGCCCTCTTCAAGGCGGGCGCCGTCGCCGGGTCGACCGTCGTCATCGGCCCCGACGGGGGCATCGTGTTCGACTGGGAGCCCACGCTCACCTCGGCCGCCGAGCTCATCACGAGCCCCCGCGGCACCGACGCGCGCCTCGACGAGAACCACCGCGCGACCCGCCGCGAGAAGCGCGAGGAGTACTACGAGCGCATGGACGGGAAGGCCGAGGCGCGTGCGGAGCTCGAGCGCGAGCGCGAGGCGGGCCTGTGGACCGGCGAGGACGACTAGGATGCTGCCTATGACCGATCTGCTTCTCGTCGCGGCCGAGGAAGGCCACCACGTCGTCAACGAGCTGCCCATCCCGCCGTTCATGTACGGCGTCCTCGCGCTCGTCGCCTTCCTCGTGATCATGCTCATCACGTACGGCTTCCGCAACAGCTGGCACCGCAACCCGGAGCACTCCGAGGTCCTGCCCTTCCAGCCGTTCGTGCATCACGGCGAGCCGGTCGAGCCCGTGGAGTTCGACCAGCAGCGCTAGCGGGCAGCCGCTCATGACGCGATCGCAAGAGGCCGCCGACGACCGACCCCGCCGGGTCGGCATCATGGGCGGCACGTTCGATCCGATCCACCACGGCCACCTCGTTGCAGGCAGCGAGGTGGCCAAGCACTTCCACCTCGACGAGGTCATCTTCGTGCCCACGGGCAACCCGTACATGAAGGCGAACGTCACCTCGCCCGAGCACCGCTACCTGATGACGGTCATCGCCACCGCGTCGAACCCGAGCTTCACGGTGAGCCGAGCGGACATCGACCGCGACGGCCCCACCTACACGGTCGACACGCTGCGCGACGTGGCGCGACTGCGCGAGGGCGCCGAGCTGTTCTTCATCACCGGCGCCGACGCGATCGAGCAGATCCTGCGGTGGAAGGACGCCGACGAGATGTTCGAGCTCGCGCACTTCGTCGCCGTCACCCGGCCCGGGCACGACATGGCGATCGACCACCTCCCGGCCGACCGGGTGAGCGTGCTCGAGATCCCCGCCCTCGCGATCTCCTCGACCGACTGCCGCGCGCGCGTGTCGTCGGGATACCCCGTCTGGTACCTCGTGCCCGACGGCGTCGTGCAGTACATCGCGAAGAACCACCTCTACACCCAGGCGGAGGTCGAGGCGATCTGACCTCGGCCTCCCGCATCCATCCGGCCGTTCCGCTCCCGGGGCGCGCCAGGGCCGACGGCCCGACGAACAGCTAGGAGCTCCATGACCGCGACCGACCGTGCCATCCATCTCGCCGGTGTGGCGGCCAGGGCCGCCGACGAGCGCAAGGGGTCCGACATCCTCGCGCTCGACGTGTCGGGCACGTTGCCCCTCACCGACGTCTTCGTGCTCGCCTCGGGGACGAACGAGCGCATGGTGCTGTCGATCGCCGAGGAGATCGAGGACGCCCTCGCCGAGGAGGGCGTCAAGGCCATCCGCCGCGAGGGTCGTGAGGAGGGGCGCTGGGTGCTCCTCGACTTCAACGACATCGTCGTGCACGTCTTCCACGAGGAGGAGCGCATCTACTACGGCCTCGAGCGGCTGTGGCGCGACGCCCCCGTCGTGCCGATCGACCTCGACGCCGACGGGGCTCCCGCCGTCGAGTAGCCGGCCGCGCACCGATGGCCGATCCGTTCCGCTTCACGCTCCGCCAGCTCGAGAACTTCGTCGCGATCGTCGAGCACGGGTCGATTTCGGCCGCCGCGCGGGCGCTCAACCTGTCGCAGGCGGCCGTCTCCGAGTCGCTCGCCGGCCTCGAGCGCGCCGCGGGCAGCCAGCTCATGGTGCGCTCGCGCACGCACGGCGTGACGCTGACGAGCGCCGGCACCCGCATCCTCGCCGAGACGCGCTCGCTCATCGCACGCGCCGTCGAGCTGCAAGTCTCGATGGACGAGCGCACGGGGGAGCTCGCGGGACCGCTCGCGATCGGCCTCTACCGCGCGTCGTCGCCGTTCTGGATGCCGTTCATCGCGGCCGAGTTCATCACGGCGCACTCCGGCCTCACCGTCTCGACGGTCGAGGGCAACGGCCAGGAGCTGCAGCGGCGGCTGCTCGCCGGCCAGCTCGACGCCGTCATCACCCACTCCAACCATCTCGTCGACGGCATCCGGAACGTCATGATCGGGCCAGGTCACGGGTACATCGCCGTCGCGGCCGATCATCCGCTCGCGCTCGCCGGCCGGGAGAGCGCGAGCTTCGCCGAGCTGGCCGGCGAGGACTACGTGCTCCTCGACGTCGAGTGGGTGCGCGACCACCAGATGCCGAGGCTGCGGGCCGCCGGGCTGAACCCGCGCGTGCGCTGGCGCTCCGCCGACCTCGAGACGGTGCGCGGGCTCATCGCGCGCGGGCTCGGCTGGTCGGTGCTCGTGCAGCGGCCGCCCGTCGCCTCGTCGTACGAGGGGCGCGGGCTGGCGTACCTCGAGGTGGAGGACCCGTACCGCGCGAGCGACATCTGCATCGCCTACGGGGCGGGGGAGCCGAGCGCGCGAGTTCGGGCGCTCATCTCGGCCTGCGTCGCGGAGGGGCGCCGTCGCGCGGCCGCCGAGGGCTACCGGGACGAGGTCGTCGACTGGATCGGGCGGCCCGTGGAGGGCGCGCCGGATCCGCGCGGCCCGCGGGCGTCGCGACGCTGATGCGCCGGCCCCGTCGACGGCGCCTGCCGGCGGTTCCCGCCGGGCATCTCCCCGGGCCGGCCGAACGGTGGGTGCAGATCGAATGCCGAGCCCAGGACGAGGGCACGCGATCCGCATGAAGACGCCGATCGTCTTCACGAGCCGGTCGCTCTCGGAGTCGTCCCTCCCCACGTTTCGGTCGGACCCCGAGCGTGCTCGACGACGTCCACGTCCCACGCGGGGCGCCCGTGCTGCACCCGCGCAGCCGAGAATTCGGAAAGTCGCGCACCTGATATCGGGAAAACCGTGATCGCGTGATCATGCGGATCGCCGGTTTTCACCTCTCCGGGCGGTGTTACCGTCGATAGTGACCCCGGTTCCTCCGATGTCAAGGCGCATCAGCCGCCTCAACGGGGGCCGCGCTCGATCGAGGGCGGCGCGGGTCGATCAGCCGCGTACGGGCCCCGTCCGCCGTGCGCCCGCCGAACGAGAGGATGCCCGCATGAACGCCCCGTCGAAGCTCGCCGCGCGACCGGCCGCCCCCATCGCCGAGGCGGCGTCCGGCGGCGGGCGCGGACGTCGAGGCGTCGGCGGCATCCTCGTGTTCGTCGCGATCGGGCTCGTCGCGGGATTCCTCTCCGGCATGTTCGGCGTGGGCGGCGGCATCCTCATCGTCCCCGCGCTCATCTACATCGCGAAGCTCGACCCGCGCGTCGCCGTCGGCACCTCGCTGCTCGCGATCCTGCCCATCTCGCTCGCGGGCGTCACGACCTACGCGATCGGCGGCCACGTCGACGTGCTCGTCGCGCTGCTGCTCGCCGCCGGGTCGCTCGCGGGCGCCCCGATCGGCGCCAGGCTGCTGCACCGGCTGCCCATGCGCGCGGTGCGCGGCGCGTTCCTCGTGTTCGTCGCGGTCGTGATCGTGTCGCTGTTCATCGTGATCCCCTCGCGCGACGCCGTGGTCGAGATCACCTGGCTCACGGCCGCCGGGCTCGTCGGCGCCGGATTCGTGACGGGCGTGTGCTCGGGGCTGCTGGGCGTCGGCGGCGGCGTCATCATCGTGCCGGCGCTCACGCTGCTGTTCGGCTCGAGCGACCTCATGGCGAAGGGCTCGTCGCTGCTCATGATGATCGCGACGAGCGCCATGGGCACGTTCAGCAACATCCGCGCGCGCAATCTCGACGTCGCAGGCGCGCTGTGCGTCGGGGGAGCGGCCGCCCTCACCACCTCGCTCGGGGGCATCGTCGCGGCTGCGGTGTCGCCGCAGGTCGCGAACATCGCGTTCGCCGGGTTCCTCGTGCTCATCGGCGTGCGCATGGCGATCGACCTGTTCAAGCGCCCCGCCGGCCGTGACGAGGTCGCCGAGGCGGTCTCCACCTTCACGGGCGAGTTCACCGCCGTGCGCGCGGACGACGCGGCGCCCGCGCGCGGGCGCGCCTGAGCCTCCCGGCCTCGCGGGCGTCTTCTCCGCGTTCGCCCGCATGCCCGCCTCGGCGCACGCGTGGACGAGCTCAGGTTCTTCGCGCATCGGTCGGTCTGGCTTTGGTCGGCGTCCACCGCTCCGGAGCCGGTCGCCTCCAGGCGCGCTGAGGGTCCCACAGGGCCGGCCCGCGGATCTCCGGCCGCCCTTCGCGCATGCGCACCTGCCAGCCGTTCACATGCAGCGTGCGGTGATGCGCGAAGCACAGTGCGACGCCGTTGTCGGTGTGCGTCGGGCCGCCGAGGGCGTGCTCCTGCACGTGATGGATCTCCGTCCACGTGGAGGGCACGTGGCAGCCTGGGATCGCGCACTCCCGGTCGCGCCAGGCGATCGCGCGGCGCTGCACGGCGGTGAAGACCCGGTCGACGGTCTCCAACCCGACGATCCGCCCCCGCTCGTGAAGGACGCGCTGCACGATTCCCGTGCAGGCGGTCTGCTCCGCCGCGGCGGTGTCCGTGTGGAAGGCCGTGCCCTCGAGCGTCGCCGATGCGCGACCCGTGGCCTCGGCGTCGAAGGCGTCGGCGTCGATCGCGACGACGAGGGTGGGCGCGGCGCCGCCCAGCAGCGGCAGCTCGTCGGCGCGGGCGGCGATGCCGAGGGCCGTGGCGAGCGCATCGTGGAGCTGCTGTCCGCGGGAGAGCCGCACGGCGGCCACGGATGCGGCTTCGGAGGCTCCGTCGTCGTCCTCGTCCGCCGCGAGCGGGCGCTCCTCGGTCGGCTCGAAGCTCGGCCCGCCGCCGGCCTTCGGATTGTGGATCGCATCCGAGATCCGAAGCAGCTGGGCGGCCGCCTCCGGCACGACGCGCCCGCGGATCGGCACGAGCCCGTCGCGCTGCTCTCCGACGCTCAGGAAACGGCCGGCGAAGGTCGCGTGCTCCCGAGGCTCGGGCCCGTCGGGGTCGAGGTGCGCGAGCACGCGGTCGACGCAGCGGGCGAGCTCTTCGGGGAGCGGGAGCATGCGCGGCGGACGGTCAGCGCCCTCGGCCTCTGGCCCTGCCTCGCTCTTGACGTCGTCGGCCGGACCCTCCGCGCCTGCGTCCAGTGCATCCGAGTACTCCACGCCCCGCGCAAGCCCGGCCATGATCGCATCGGCGTGTTCGAGCGCTCCGAGCACGAGCCGCCCGGCGGCCCGGTCGAGCCGGCGAGTCACGGCCAGGAATCCGGAGAGCGACAGCTTGCCGTCGAGGAGCACCTCCCGGTGGGCGGCGTACCGGGCCGGGCGGCGCGACCCGTCGAACAGCGCCTGCCGCTCGACGCCCCGCGCGGCGGCTACGACGCGAGAGGCCTCCGCTCGGTCGGCGAGCAGCGCCCGCTGCACGAGTTCGTGCGTCGTTCCCGCCCCCGCGCGGGTGGTGACCCGCGCCTCGCGAGCCCGGTTCTCGTCGCGCACGGCGATCTCGCCGACGGCCTCGACGAGGAGCGCGTCGAGACGGCGTCGGGCGGTGCCCAGCTCCTGCACGAGGGTCACGAGCGCGGCATCCGCCAGCGCTCCGATCGCGTCGTGGTCGCGCACTTCCTCGACGAGGAGGGCGGTGCTCCTGCTCGCCTCCCGCGCCTGCGCGACCGGTTCCTTCATGCCTTCAGCACACCACGCACCACCGACATCCAGTCCGTCGGAAACCGCTGATCAGCCCAAAACCTTCAACCATTGGTCGAGGCTGATTTCCGAACGTGGGCGCCCTGCGACGAGTCGTGGGAGGCGGGCGCATCGTCCTGGTGCGCGCAACTCTGGCGAGTCGGGGCCGGTGAGCTCGAAATCGGGCTCGGTCACGCGAATTCGCCAGAGTTGTGCGCGGCATCTAGCCGAGGGGCCTACTCCTCGATCGCGCCCCCGATCGCGCGCAGGTGCTGCCGGAAGGTCGTGCCGTCGCGGTCGCGGGCGGCGAGGTAGTCGACGAAGCGCGTCTGCTCGCGCAGGCTCGTGCCGAGCCGCATGGCTGCCGCCTGCCGGCGCTCGACGTCGCGGATGCGCGTCGCCGTCTCGGCGATCTCGCTCGCGCGCTCCGCGGGCAGGAAGAGCAGGCCGTCGTCGTCGCCGAGCACGACGTCGTCGGGTGTGACGGTCGCGGCGCCCACGCGGGCGGCGTCGAGCGCATCGGCGGGCTGCGGGTCCAGCCGCTGCGGGCCGCAGGGGAGCGAGCCCTGGCTGAACACGGGCAGCCTGATGCCGCGCAGGTCGTTCGCGTCGCGGTGCAGGCCCCAGATCACGATGCCGGCGAGCCCGGCCCGCTCCGCCTCGAGCGCGATCAGGTCGCCGACGCACGCCTCGTCGTCGCGGCCGTCGTTGTCGACGACGAGCACATCGCCCGGCTGCGCGCGCTCGATCGCCTCGAGGAGCACGTCGACGCTGCCGACGTGGCGGGCGGGCCGAGCGCTGCCGACGAGACGGATGCCCTCCCAGAGCGGACGCACGCTCGCCGGCGCCTGCCGTACGGGGACGCCGAGGCGCAGCAGCGCGTCGGCGACGTGGGGAGTGGTCAGATCGTGGAAGGCGCGGTGCAGCTCATGAGCGTCCATGGCGCGATTCTCTCGCGATGCGGCGGCGTCCGCGCTCGGTTCGTCCTCGGCCCCGGTCAGCCGCGGGCCGCGGGCGGCGGCGCGACGGGGAAGAGCCTCGTCCGGTCCCATTCCCGCGTCCAGCCCGCCTGCTCGAACACGGCGTCGAGCAGGATGCCGGTGAAGCCCCACACCAGGTGCTCCGCGTCTCCGTCGCCGTCGCCAACCCGGAAGCGGAACGCAGGGCCCCGGTGCGATCCTGCCGGGGTCCCGATCACCGAGGTCCCGCGCGATGCGGGGTCGAGCAGCTCGGCGACCGGCACCTGGTGCACCTCGAGCGTCTCGTGCGCGTCGGCCACGGTCTCGCCCGGTTCGCTCCACCACCCGATCACCGGGGTCACGAGGTTGTTGCTCACGATGAGGTGCACGTCCGGGAGGCTGCCGAGCACCTCGACGCCGCTCGTGTCGATACCCGTCTCCTCGGCGGTCTCGCGCAGCGCCGCCTCCTCGGGGCCCGCGTCGATGAGGTCCACGCCGCCGCCCGGGAACGCGATCTGCCCAGGATGGTGCCGCATGCGCGGCGAGCGCCGCGTGAGCAGCACGTCGAGGTCGGACGGCTCAGCGTCCTCGCCCGGCGTCCCGCGGTGCGCCCCCGGGGTGCTGAAGAGGATGAGCACCGCGGAACGCCGCAACGGCACGTCGGCGAGCGGACGGTCGGGGCCGTTCCGCCGCAGGTCGAGGGCGAACCCCCGCTGCAGGGCCTCGCGCAGATCGTGCTTCGCGTTCATTCCGTCACAGTAGCGAGCTGTTCGGCTCCGCCCGGGCGCCGTTCCGCACGGACGTCGTCACGCAGCGGGCACGACGCCCGGCCGGTGCAGCACCTCGACGCCGTCGTCCAGGCCCAGCTCCTCTCTCCTCTGCACCGTGAGACGCACGCCGTGCCGAGAACGCGAGACTATGCATTAAGTGGAGGATTTTATCCGCTTACGGTACGCTCGCGGTCATGAACCGGAAGCGTCCCGTCTCCCCGGCCGGCAGGCCGTGGTCCCGCGCAGGTGTGGTCCTCCTGGCGCTCAACGCGATCCAGTGGATCGCGGCGGAGGCGATCACCGCGTCCGCCTGGGCGGAGCCGCCGTACAGCTACGCCACGAACTACATCAGCGATCTCGGCGTGCCCGACTGCGGGTCGCAGTTCCAGGGCCGAGACCTGTGCTCTCCGCTGCACCCGCTGATGAACGCCTCCTTCGCAGTGGAGGGCATCTTGTTCGCGATCGCCGTCGCGCTCCTCGCGCGCTCGCTGAGCTCGGGGCGGCGCGTCGCGGTGACGATCCTCGCGATCGCGCACGGGGCCGGGATGGTCGCGGTGGGCCTCTTCCACGGCTCCGCCGAGGGGCCCGACTTCGGGCTCGCCCTGCACGTGGCGGGCGCGGGCATCGGCATCCTCTGCGCGAACACGATCGTGATGCTCGCCGGCCTTCTCCGCGGCCTCGGCCTCCCGACCGGGTATCGCGTCTTCAGCGTCGCGATCGGCGCCGCTGGCCTGGTCGGCATCGCCCTGGTGGGCATCTCGCCGGACACCGCCGGGATCTTCGAGCGGAGCAGCGTGTACTCCTGGTTGGCCTGGGGCCTGGTCACGTGCGCGATGGCACTGGTCCACCGCGCCGGGCGCGGGCGGTCTCCGCTCGGGGGCCGAGGGTGACGGCGCCGACCGGTCGCGCGCT
>Ga0153918_1000680_pt1 | contig 15155 bp, 17 predicted proteins | sample TSFL002MetaG_FD_104687 | JGI IMG/M metagenome (GOLD analysis project Ga0153918, IMG submission 104687) | Attine ant fungus gardens microbial communities from Florida, USA - TSFL002 MetaG | ecosystem: Host-associated > Fungi > Mycelium > Unclassified | place: USA: Florida, Paynes Creek Historic... | reverse complement strand
TATGGAAATCTCGCTCCGGGGGCGCACCGCCGCGGAGTCAAACCTGTGTTGCAAAAGAGTATATGACACGCACTAAGGATAGGAGACATCAAATGAGCGTGCAGAAGAAAGTGTGCCTGAGTGTCAGCCCAACGGAGGAGAGGAAAAGTTGTACGTTGTTTTTTGTATTCCAAGCGCTGAAACCATTCACCAGGGATTAGGCGCGCATTATACGCTGATTTTCAGACAAAAGGAAAATGAAAACAGCGTTTCAAAAATAATCTGTGCAGATTCACATAAGATTGTTATCAACGCGTTAAGGCATAATGACAACTTATGGCGGCAGGCTCGTCACCTGCCGCATTTAGCTCAAATTTTTAGCGCCTGATCCAGGTCGGCAATTAAATCCTGCACATCTTCAATACCCACCGAAAGACGGATCAACTGCGGCACAATACCGTTTGCCCGTCGTTGCTCGGGCGGAATCGAGGCATGGGTCATGCTGTAAGGCTGGCTGACCAGGCTTTCAACGCCGCCCAGGCTTTCCGCCAGGGTAAACAGTTTCAGCTTACGGATAATCGCCGTCGCTCGTTGCGCATCGCCTTTTACCACCACAGAAATCATGCCGCCGGGCAGCGCCATCTGCCTGCGCGCGAGCTGATACTGCGGATGGGACTCAAGCCAGGGGAACCACACTTTTTCTACCTGCGGGTGCTGCTCCAGCCATTGCGCAATCGCCAGGGCGTTGGCACTGTGCTTTTCCACGCGCAGTGAAAGGGTGCGTATTCCTCGCAGCGTGAGGAAACTGCTGAACGGATCGAGCACGCCGCCCACCGCATTTTGCAGGTAACCCAGTTTATCGGCCAGTTCCGGGTTATCGCCCACAACCGCCACCCCGGCAACCACATCGGAATGGCCGTTCAGGTATTTGGTTGCGGAGTGCACCACGATATCAAACCCCGACTCCAGCGGGCGGTGAATAACTGGCGAAGCAAACGTGTTGTCGGCGACGCTGATGAGGCGATGGCGGCGGGCGATATCCGCAATCGCGGCCAGGTCGGCCAGCTTGAGCAGGGGATTCGTCGGCGTTTCGACCCACACCATACGCGTGTCGGGGCGGATGGCGGCTTCCAGTGCTTCCACGTCGCCCGGCTTAACCCAACTGACCTGCAATCCGGTGCTGCGCTTGCGCACATTTTCAAACAGGCGGTACGTCCCGCCGTAGACATCATCAATGGCAACGATGTGGCTGTCTTTATCCAGCAGCTCCAGCACCGTGGCAATCGCCGCCAGCCCGGAGGCGAAGGCATAACCGCGGGTGCCGCTTTCCAGTGCGGCAATGGCGGTTTCAAGGGCGTGGCGGGTTGGATTCCCGCTGCGGGAATATTCGTAGCCCGTATGTTCACCCGGTGACGGTTGCGCAAACGTCGATGTGGCGTAGATCGGGGGCATCACCGCGCCGTGTTGGTCGTTAAATTCACCGCTGTGTACGCTGAGGGTCGCTAAATTTTTCATTGTCTCTTCCTTTATTATTGCAGGCGGTTGCGCCAGGCGGTAAGAACGTCGCTGCGCGTAATCAGACCCAGAAAACGAGCGTTATCATTAATGACGGCTACCAGGCCGCGGTCGAAAATCGCGTTCAGCGCACTTTCCGGGGCGCGTTTATCGAGAAACTCCACCTGGCGCGTCATGGCACCGGTGACGGGAAGGGCGAAACGGTCACCGTCACCGCCGATGTGGCGAAGCAGATCCCACTCATCGATGATGCCGACGACCTTGCCATCATCCAGAACCGGGAGTTGTGAGATGTCGTACAGACGCATCCGTGCCAGCACGGTGGAAAGCGTGTCATCCGGCGCGGCGGTTACCGTGGCGCCTTCATCATGACGCAGGGCGATGTAGTCAGAGAGATCGCCTGCCTGCGGGCGAGAGATAAGCCCCTGCTGGCGCATCCAGTCGTCGTTGAACATTTTCGACAGATACTTATTTCCGCTGTCGCAGGCGAACGTCACCACGCGCTTGGGTGTTGTCTGTGCCTGGCAATATTTCAGTGCCGCCGCCAGCAGCGTGCCGCTGGAAGAGCCTGCCAGAATGCCTTCTGTTTTCAGCAGCTCGCGGGCGGTAGTGAACGCTTCGCGGTCAGTGATACGCCAGGCGCGGTTGACGCCTTCGATATGGGCCAGCGGGGGAATAAAGTCTTCGCCAATTCCCTCGACCAGCCATGAGCCCGCATGATGGTAATGCCCGGTTTCGACCTGATCGGCCAGAACAGAGCCAGCAGGATCGGCGAGCACAAACTCTGTATGAGGGGAATGTTCAGCAAACCACGCCTGAAGGCCGCCCAGCGTGCCGCCGGAGCCCACGCCAACCACAATGGCGTCGATATCGCCATCAAGTTGTTCATACAGCTCCGGTGCCGTGGTTGTGCGGTGGGCCAGCGGGTTGGCGTCATTATTAAACTGATCGATATAAAACGCGCCGGGTAGCTCGTTTGCCAGGCGCTGCGCGTAATCCTGATAATAGGCCGGATGGCCTTTATTAACGTCTGAACGCGTCAGTACCACCTGCGCGCCCAGAGCCCGCAGGTGAAAAATCTTCTCACGGCTCATTTTGTCGGGGACGACCAGGATCAGTGAGTAGCCTTTTTGCGCGGCGATTAACGCCAGGCCAAGACCGGTATTACCGGCAGTTGCCTCAATAATCGTCCCGCCGGGCTGTAACTGGCCGTTGCGCTCGGCCTCGTTAATCATCGACAACGCAACACGATCTTTGATAGAGCCGCCCGGGTTCTGGTTTTCCAGTTTCAGAAACAAGGCGCAAGGGCCGGTATTGAGTTTATGCAGTTGAATAAGCGGGGTACGGCCAATCAGTTCAGTGACGGAGTGATAAATCGTCATGGTTTTTTCCTGTATGAAGGTCATGACGGGATGATAGTGCGGCGAAAATTTAGCGATAAAGAACGTTTAACTGCTTTTTAGAACGGAAAGTAATATTAATGACTATTTCAGAAGCCCAGGCAGCAAGACGTAAAGTGGTCTGGAAGTGAGGATGGCTATATCGGTATAAAATGCTGTAAAAATGAGCGAATCGCTCCCCTCAGGGCCGTGATATATGCGTCTGGCAGATAATCATTACTGAAATTGAGCTATTTGCTTCCCGCCCAGTAAATCCGCCTTTTATTTCTTTTGGTTATAACAAATTCCTTTTTGGTCATTTAAAAGCGGATAATCGCTGATTACTATCGTTTGGACATCCATACTGCTAAACCGCTATATGCGTAACGGATAACGAAGAAGAATGATAGTTCTCAGGAATATTTCGAAGATTTTTGACAACGGGAAGGTGGCGCTCACTGCCGTTGATAACGTCAATTTGACGGTTGAACAGGGACAGATTTACGGAATCATTGGTTACAGCGGCGCAGGTAAAAGCACCCTGATCCGCCTGCTGAACGGCCTGGAAAAACCCAGCACCGGCAGCGTGACCATTAACGGACAGGATATCTCTGCCGCCAAAGGTGAGGCGCTGCGCCAGGCTCGCCTGAAAATCAGCATGGTTTTCCAGCACTTCAACCTGCTGTGGTCGCGCACGGTGAATGAGAACATCGCCTTCTCAATGCAAATTGCGGGCGTGCCGAAAGCCCGCATTAAAGCGCGTGTGGCCGAACTGGTGGAGCTGGTTGGGCTGAAAGGCCGCGAGAATGCCTATCCGTCCCAGCTGAGTGGTGGGCAGAAGCAGCGCGTGGGCATTGCGCGGGCGCTGGCAAACAACCCTGACGTACTGCTGTGCGACGAGGCAACCTCTGCGCTCGACCCGCAGACCACCGATCAGATCCTTGATCTGCTGCTGGACATTAACCGTCGATTCAAACTGACCATCGTATTAATCACCCACGAAATGCACGTGGTGCGCAAAATTTGCGACCGTGTGTCGGTGATGGAAAACGGCAAAGTGGTGGAGGAAGGGGACGTGCTGAGCGTCTTCACCCATCCACAACAGCCGATCACCCAACAGTTTGTGCGCCAGGTGAGCCAGTATGCGGAAGAAGAGACATTTAATACGGAGCTGGCAAGCGAACTGGAAGGGACGGTGATCAGACTGACGTTTACCGGGCACAGCACGCACAAGCCGGTGGTTGGCGAGCTGACGTTACGCTACGGCCTGCCGTTTAACATTTTGCACGGGAAAATGACGCAAACCGCCCACGGCGTGTTTGGCCAGTTATGGGTTCACGTGGTGGCATCTGACGAACAACTGAACAATATCCTCGCCGACCTGAAGCAAAGCGATATTGAAGGCGAGGTAATTAAACATGGCTGAAAATCTGTTTCCCCATCTGAAATGGGACCAGCTCTGGGCAGCAACCCAGGAAACGCTGTACATGACCGCGCTATCGGGCGTTGCGACCTTTGTGCTGGGCATTGTGCTGGGTCTGGCGTTGTTCCTGACCGCACGCGGCGGTCTGTTCCAGAACCGGACGGTCTACAGCGTGATTTCTATTGTGGTGAACGTGTTCCGCTCAATCCCGTTCATCATCCTGATTGTTTTGTTGATCCCGTTCACCAAGACCATCGTCGGCACCATTCTTGGCGCGAATGCGGCGCTGCCCGCCCTGATTGTGGGGGCGGCACCGTTTTACGCGCGTCTGGTCGAGATTGCCCTGCGAGAAGTGGACAAAGGGGTCATTGAAGCCACGCGCTCGATGGGCGCACGGCTGAGTACGTTAGTTTTTCGGGTTTTACTGCCGGAATCATCACCTGCACTGGTATCAGGTATTACGGTGACGCTGATTGCGCTGGTGAGTTACAGCGCAATGGCGGGGGTGATTGGCGCCGGTGGTTTGGGGAATCTGGCTTATCTGGAAGGATTCCAGCGCAACCACGGTGACGTCACGCTGGTGGCAACGGTGACCATTTTGATCATCGTTTTCATTATCCAGTTCTGCGGCGATGTCATTACTTCACTGTTAGATAAACGCTAATAAATACACACAGGAACCATCATCATGAAAAAGACACTGACACTGATTGCCGCAGCAACCCTGAGTGCCCTGAGCTTCGCCTCCTGGGCTGATACCCTGACCGTGGGCGCGTCCAACACCCCGCACGCCGAAATTCTGGAGCAGGCGAAACCGATTCTGGCAAAACAAGGTATCGATCTGGAGATTAAACCGTTCCAGGATTACATTCTGCCAAACACCGCGCTGGCAGGGCACGACATTGATGCGAACTACTTCCAGCACATTCCTTATCTGAACAGCGTGCTGAAAGATCATGCGGGCGACAAGGATTACGATTTTGTCAGCGCAGGTGCTATTCATATCGAGCCAATCGGGATTTACTCCAAAAAATACAAATCCCTGAAAGATCTGCCGGAAGGCGGCAAAATCATCATGCGTGATGCGGTGTCTGAAGAAGGCCGTATTCTCTCCATCTTCGAAAAAGAGGGCGTGATTAAGCTCAAGCCGGGCATCGACAAAGTGACGGCGCGCATCAGCGATATCGTTGAAAACCCGAAAAAACTGCAATTCACACCTAACGTAGAAGCGTCTCTGCTGCCGCAGATGTACAACAACGACGAAGGCGCTGCGGTGGTTATCAATGCGAACTACGCGATTGATGCCGGTCTGGACCCGGTACACGATCCTATCGCGGTAGAGAGCGGTGAAAACAACCCATATGCCAACATCATTACGGTGCATCGTGGTGACGAGAAGAAGAAAGATATCGTGGCGCTGGTGAACGTGCTGCATTCTAAAGAAATTCAGGACTGGATCCGTACCAAATACAAAGGCGCGGTGATTCCGGTAAACAACTAATCATTTGATTTCTCAGATGAAGCCCGGCGAGTATCTCGCCGGGCTTCTTTTTTGTATCCAGCCGACGAATCATTTAAGCTGAGTCTTTAGAGCAATGGAGTGAGAGCAATGGGCAATGTGACCAAAGATGACGCGCTGTACCAGGAAATGTGCCGGGTGGTAGGGAAGGTCGTGCTTGAAATGCGTGATTTAGGACAAGAGCCAAAACATATTGTCATTGCCGGCGTGCTGCGTACCGCGCTGGCGAACCAGCGCGTCAAGCGTAGCGAGTTGACCACTCAGGCCATGGAAACGGTGGTTAAAGCGCTGGCCGGGTAACGCGCCAGCGTTTTGCGAGCAGCTCAAGAGAGCAGCACAGCAGGTAATAAACCACACCGGTAAAGATAAAAATGGTGGCCGGGTAAATCTGCACCCGGTTGTTCACTTGACCCGCCACCGTGGTCAGTTCAGGCACGTTTACAATAAAAGCCAGAGACGTGTCTTTCAGCAGGCTGATAAAAATACCCAGCAGTGACGGCAGAATATTGCGTAAAACCTGCGGTAATAAAATCCGCCACAGCGTCTGTCCCGTGCTAAATCCTTGCGTCAGTGCCGCTTCATACTGCCCGGCGGGCAACGCGCTCAGCCCTGACAACACCGAATGCATCACCGCCGCCGCACTAAACCATGCCAGCGCCAGCGTGACGGTCATCGCGCCGGGTAAATCCCCCCCGGTGATCAGTGGCAAGAGATACCACATCCAGAAAATAACAAAGATAAGCGGGATACCACGGATAAGCTCTGCCCACAAAAAGAGCGTGTTGCGTACCACCCCCGGAAAACGCCAGGCGAGACACGCCAGCCCGATACCGCCCGGTAGCGCCAGCGCGGCGGCACCCAGCGCCATCAACAGCGTCAGAAGCACTCCGCCGGGTTCACCGGCCGCCAGACGACCCCAGAGTAAATAATCCAGGTTATCAGTAATAACATTCAGCCCGGCAATCATGCGTTCTCACTCCCTGTGTTGGCGATAGCGGCCCGTGGACGGCGGGTGCGTTTTTTTATCGACGGACCTGTTCGCGCGAGGATCAACCCAATGGCGACCCCGGTCACCAGATAGAGCACGGTTCCCACGCTAAACGCCTCCAGCGCATGAGCGTTATAGCTTTCGATTTGTCGCACCTGGTAGGTGAGTTCGGCAAACCCAATCCCGCTGGCAAGCGATGACAGCTTCATCAGATTGAGATACTGCCCAACGATGGGCTGCCAGGCGTTCGCAAGCCCTTGTGGGAGAAGGATGTAACGAAAAAGCCGCCATGCAGAAAACCCCTGAGCCAGCGCGGCTTCCCGCTGCCCGTCAGGGACGGAGCGCAATCCGGACTCCACCTCCTCAATCAAAAAGGCCGAGGTGAAAACGCCGAGTCCCCAGGCGGAACAGAGGAATTCCGGCGCGAACCACCAGACGTTGCCGGGTAAAACCGACCAGCTGTGATCGGCATTCACCAGTTCGCGAAAAGCCTGCGGCAGCCCGTTCCAGGCGGCGAAATACCAGAACAGCAGTTGCACCAGTAACGGCGTATTGCGAAACAATGAAACCCAACCGCTGACGATGGCATGTCCGGCTCGTCCACCTGAAAGACGTAGCAGCAGAAAGAGAAGCGCCAGAAGGCTTGCCAGAATCACACCGGCGAGCGTGACCCACAGCGTGGTCAGAAAACCGGAGATAATCCATTGCAGGGGTTGCCCGGTCAGCACCCCGTGCCAGTCGAGCGCAGGCATTACAGATGCTCCTGATGCAGCGGGTTAAGCACTTTTTGCAGGAAACGCTGCGCGCGTGGATGGGCCGGCTGGGTAAAAAACTGCTCAGGTGGCGCGGTTTCCAGAATTTGACCCCCGTCGATAAAGACAATCCGATCGGCAATTTCACGGGCGAACTGCATTTCATGCGTCACCACAATCATGGTGATCCCGCTGTGGGCCAGCGTTTTCATCACAAATAGCACCTCGCCAATCATCTCTGGATCCAGCGCGGAAGTGGGCTCATCAAACAGGATGATTTGCGGTGAAGAGGCCAGCGCACGCGCGATCGCCACCCGCTGTTGCTGGCCGCCGGAAAGCTCGGCAGGGAAGTGGTGCGCTTTTTCCAGCATCCCGACGTTGTTGAGTAACTCAAGGGCACGTTCCTCGGCGGGCTGCGGTTTCCAGCCGTGAACATGTTCCAGCGCCAGGGTGATGTTCTGGCTGGCCGTAAGATGGGCGTAAAGATTGAATTGCTGGAAAACGAAGCCAACGCGGCTGCGCAGCTTGCGAAGCGCGGCCCCGGTGAGTTGTCCGGTGGGTTTGTTATCGATAAGGATCTCACCGCCGTTCAGGGTTTCAAGCTGGTTGATAAGACGGATAAGAGTGGATTTACCGGAACCGGAAGGGCCAAGAATGGCAACCACTTCGCCAGGGGTAATGCTGAGATTAATGCCTTTTAACACGTGGTGGTCGCCGTAGCTTTTTACCACGTCACGAAACTCAACGCTGGCCTGTTCCAGATGTGAAAAATCCGCGGCACTGGCCGCGGAGCGTGAAAATAAACCTGAGAGCATATTACTGAGCTTCTATTTTAAATGCGCGAGGCTGCGGTGACTGGGTTTGCGGGCCAAACCAGACGTCATAAATACTGGCGGCCTTGCCATTTTTCTCCAGAGCGACCAGCTCATCGTTGACCACTTTCAGCAGCGCCGTTTCGCCTTTTTTCACCCCGACGCCAATCTCTTCTTTGCTTATCAGATCTGGCAGGATTTTAAAGTTTGCTTTATCCGGCGCCTGTGCCAGCAGCCCGGCCAGAATGGTGCTGTCCTGGGTGATGGCCTGCACGTTGCCATTACGCAGTGCCGTCAGTGCCAGCGGGATATCGTCATAAGAGAGTACGCGAGACTGCGGGAAACGCTGGTGTAATGTCTGCTCACCCGTGGTTCCTTTCACCGCCCCGATGCGCGCCCGGCTGTATTCGTCCAGCTTATCGGCGGATTTTGCCGGTACCAGGAACTGCTGCCCGGTCACGAAATAGGGGGTGGAGAAATCAACAACCTGCGCGCGCTCTGGCGTGATGGTGATATCGGCCACGATCAGATCCGCCTTACCGGACTGAAGCAGCGGGATACGGTTCGCCGGATTAGTCGCAACCAGCTCCAGTTTCACGCCGAGCTTTTTTGCCAGGGCTTTGGCGAAATCAACGTCGTAGCCCACAATTTCATGGGTTTTCGCATCGATAGAGCCAAACGGCGGGTTGGCATCGAAGGTAGCCACTTTTACCACGCCTGCGGCCTTGATATCGGCCAGTTGATCGGCCAGAGCCTGTGTAGAAAGAATGCCGCCTGCCGCCAGTAAACCCAGTGCCAGTGCCAATTTTGTGTAAGCTGCCATAGTGTTATCTCATCGTTTTGTTTTGTCCTTCCACGCTCCCATAAGTGAACCCTATCGCCAAATAAGAAATCGTGCTTTGTAATTAACGAAAAAGCATTAGTGAACAAGGTGTTATCGTCAGGTAAATGAAAGGGCTCTATTTGCACTTCCTGCACATCAACAGTCGATATTGGTATTTCACTTGCACGAGAAAGGGGTGTTTAACTTAAGGCAGGTTCAGCAACGAGGGGTAAAGGCGATGAAAAAGTGGATAAGCACGTTACGGCGGTTTTTTGCGGGCTCACCAGCAAGTGCGGAGAACAGCGCGCAACGTGTTCTTGAGTCGATACTGCCTGTTGCCAGCCTGTATGGCGTGGATATCGCGAACATAGATCCGGAGTGGTTCCATGATCAAACGTCACGCTGAATTGCGCCTAAAGCGCGAAATGTACTGGAATGAGCTGTGCGAAGGGTGCTGAGGAAAACAGGGGGGTAAAAACACCCCGAAGATCGGATAACGGCACGGTTTTTTTGTTCTCATAAGGGTTAGCTGATAATGTCGACTGCCTGAATGACGACACCCGTTAACACGATGAGTAATTCAAACCTGATTAAACGCAGCATCGCGGTCTGGGCCATAGTCTGCCTGATTAGCGGTGCGTTGTTGTACGCCGAACAAATCCGCCGCCAGTTCTGGGTGCAGGATCGCGAATTTTCGGCGCTCTATTCCACTATCGGTGCCGTACTGACGCAAAACGAATCGGTGCTGCCGCTCCTCAGTGGCGATGAAGATATCGCCGCGCTGCGTAAAAAATTCCCGCATATTCTGGCACTGGAAAAGACAACGGATCGGGAGCTGGATGCGGCCAGAGTTGAACCTTTGCACGATCAGCAGTATTGGTTGTACAACCCCTGGCGTCAGATCCGGGTGCTTATCGACCTGGCACCGCTGCTGGCAACCAGCCACACGTTCTCCCGGCTTCATATGCGTTTTTCGACGACCCCTGATGAGACAGCGTCTGGTGCTTTCTGGCACTGGCAGCGTACTTTCCCGCAGCACACTCAACCCTTTACGCTAAATGCAGACGCGGAACCCGACTGGCTCGGGGTTTCGTGGTTTAGCTTTCCACTGGTCTTTTTCGGCTGGGCGGTGGTGATTGCGGTGGCGAGCGTGGCGTTCTGGCAGCGCAAGGCGCGAAAAGAGGCGGAACAACGTGCGCACTACTACCAGCACGCCAGGCTGAACACGCTGGGGGAGATCACCGCGGGCATCGTGCATGAAATCAACCAGCCGCTCACTGCGGTACAGACCTGGATCCAGGGAGCGCAGCGCCAGCAGATGCAGGATAACCCGCAGGCGGTGTCTCAGGCGCTGGCGGCAGCGCTGGTACAGACCCAGCGGATCGGTGCGCTGTTAACGCGTTTTCGTGAACACGTGGTACAGGAAAAAGTGACCCTGCGCGACACCGACCTGGCGCAGTGCTGGCAGCAGGTGGTGAATTTACTCGAACATGAGCGCAAGGCTGAACATATTACGGTCAGCCATCACTTTGCGCCGGATGCATCGACAGTGCAGGCAGACCGGCTGTGGCTTGAGCAGGTGCTGCATAATATCCTCAGCAATGCTATCCAGGCGCAGCAGGACATTCCTCAGGGTTGGGTGCGGATAGAAAGCCAGAAGAAAGGCGATGTCGTACAGATAACCGTCACCGACGGTGGCCCGGGTTTTAGCCCTGAGGCATTGCAGAATGCATTTATGCCTTTTTACAGCGGGCGAAAAGAGGGGATTGGGCTCGGCATGACCTTAACGGAGTCACTGATGACGCGTATGAACGGCGTCATTACGCTTAACAACGCACCGGACGGTGGCGCGCAGATCCTGCTTCAGCTGGCGAATGACAAGGAGACATCACATGGTTAACGCTATTTATCTGATTGATGATGATGCGTCAGTCCGGGAATCGCTGGCATTTTTACTCTCCGGGATGCAGTGGCAGGTGAAAACCTATGACAGTGTTGACGCCTTCACGGTTGCGCATCAGGGAGACACGGCGCTGGTGGGCTGCCTGCTGCTGGATATGCGGATGCCCGGTAAAGGCGGGCTTGCGTGGCTGGAAGAGGGGGAATGGCCGTGGCCGCTGTTACCCGTGATCATCATGACCGGGCATGGCACCGTCGATGCCTGTCGCCGGGCGTTTCGCAATGGCGTATTCGAGTTTTTCACCAAGCCGCTTGATGCGGATAAGCTGATTGAGACGGTTGGTCTGGCCTTTGAAGAGAGCCAGCGGCTTCTCGGAGCCTGGCAGGAAACATCACGCATCAAAGCCCGCTTTGAACTCCTCACCGCGCGTGAGCATGAGGTACTGAACGTGTTGATGGAAGGGCGCAGCAATAAAGAGGCGGCCGCGCTGCTCAGCCTGTCACCCAGAACCGTTGAAGCGCACCGCGCCGCGGCATTGACCAAGCTCGGTGTGACGAGCCTTGTTCAGGCCATCCGCGATTACGACAAATTGCAATCCGTATAACTACCAGGAGAAGTGCGTATTCAACCGAATTACGTTTCCCCGCGCGTCCCGATAACCTCGTGGTGTCTCCCAATAATCGAGGATGTGCGATGAAAAAGTTAATGATGGTTGCGGCGTTTATCGCGGGCAGTGTGAGCCTGACAGCACAGGCCGATGTGCTGGCGCAAAAAAATATCTCTCTGGCCCAGGCGAATGCCCTGGCGACCTCTGCCATTCAGGCCTGCATGGCGAAAAACTACCAGGTGACGGTGACCGTGGTTGATCGCGCGGGCGTCATTAAGGCCGTGCAGCGCACCGACAACGCAGGCCCACACACGGTGAAAGCCAGCGAAATGAAAGCTTATACATCGCTCAGCACAAAGAATGCCTCGGGCAAAGTAATGGAAGCGGCGCAGAGTAATGCCGGTGCACAAAACATGCGTGATGTTCCGGGTTTCCTGCTGCTGGCTGGCGGTTTACCGTTGAAAGTTGGGGATGAAGTGATCGGGGCGATTGGTATTGGCGGTGCGCCGGGTGGTCATCTTGATGAAGCGTGCGCGCAGCAGGCGATTGATAGCCTGAAGCTGTAACGGGTAACCTGCACCGGGTGTTGCATCCGGTGCAGGTCAATTACGTGATCAGATTTTGCAGGCGTCGCCGCAGTCATCGTCAGCTACAATAGCCTGAGCCTTTTTATCTGCGTCATCCAGACGCTCAGCATTGCGCTCTTCGGCTTCATCCAGTCCGTTAAACACCAGATTGTCGAGATCAATTTCCATCATTTACCTGCTTTGTTCAGTTTTTGCGGTCAGCACAGTATAGGGCAAAAACAGGGATTGATGCATCCCACGGGCGGCAGAACAGCCCAAAGTGCAAAATGCGGGTAGGTAACGGGCTATGTGGTCGGGTCAGCAATATAATTCTTGTATGATGTTAAGCGGGGTAGTTAAACTTTACGAACGTGATCACTGTCACGTCTAAACTAAAACAGATAAAGAGACATTGCTATGCAACATATCATTGAAGGTTTCCTCAGCTTTCAAAAAGAAGTTTTTCCGCAACGTAAAGAACTCTTCCGCAGTTTAGCGTCCAGCCAGAATCCCAAAGCGCTGTTCATCTCCTGCTCCGATAGTCGCCTGGTACCAGAGCTGGTAACGCAGCAAGAGCCGGGACAGCTCTTTGTCATTCGAAATGCTGGTAATATCGTTCCACCGTTCGGGCCTGAACCAGGCGGTGTGTCGGCGACGATCGAATACGCAGTAGTGGCGCTGGGTGTGACCGATATTGTTATCTGCGGGCATTCCAACTGCGGCGCGATGAAGGCGATTGCCGACAACGCCAACCTGGAGCCTATGCCTGCGGTATCCCACTGGTTGCGCTATTCCGATGCGGCAAAAGCGGTTGTGGAAAACAAAACCTGGACCAACGGTACGGACAAAGTGAATGCGATGGTGCAGGAGAACGTTTTCGCGCAGCTGAGCAACATCAAAACGCATCCGTCTGTGGCAGTTGGCCTGCGCAATAACTCTATTCGCCTGCATGGCTGGGTTTACGATATCGAAAGCGGTGATATTCGCGCTCTGGATAAAGAGACCAAAACCTTTGTGTCGCTGTCTGAAAATCCGGAAGTGTTCTTCGAATAATCCGGTTACTCAGGGCAAGGATGCCCCGTTAATTCTCCACAAAAAACAATTTTCTGCGAGGCCGGGATGCAGGCTTTTCTGCCGCTTTTGCCATCGCTTTTCCTCTCTCCGCGCATTCCGCCAGCCCCTGCACAAAAGGCTGATCGTGCATGAGCCAGGGGATTGCCCCAAAGGCTACCCGTCCGCACAGCGATTCGGGCGCCTGCAACGTATAATCCTCTCCCACATCCGGTATTTCATCACCTGTTGCCAGAAGCTGTTTACGCAGCGTCGGGAAGGGCAGGTCTTTGGTTTTGAGCGGTTTTTGTCCGCGCGCATCAATAAATACATCGAATTGCCAGGTGGCGTCCTGGGTCGTGATAACAGTACGATCATTGCCGATATCCAGTTCGTACTCATTCCCCAGCGTAAGAATGCTGAGGATCCCCGCCTCGCGCAGTGCCAGTAGCCGGCGAATGGACTGCGGCGGAATGGTGGCATAGTTATCAATAAACACCCGCGCCAGCCCTGCTTTAAAACGCTCGCTGTCTTTCTCGTTAAGGTGAGGAACGATTTCCCCCACCACATCGTGTAGCCGCAGCACGGTATAGCGCCATGCGACGGTGCGTTTTTCATGTTTGTTCCGCACCACCTCCTGGAGGTTGTCTTCCGCCCATAAGAAAGGGTCGTGTCTTTTGCGATCTGCAAACCAGGCATCAAGGAGGGTGTCAGCATTAAGCCTGTGAAGATTTATTGCGTCGCACCACTGTGGGTCGGCATTCCTGAGTTCTTTCACCATGAGAGCGAATATCCGGTCGAGCAGGCCGTTAGCTCCTTTTTTGATTTCGGCTTCTGCGACGGCACCGGTCAATATGGCGAGGGGTTCATACGGGATGGGACAATAAAAATCGGCCTCCGGCAGGATCCCGGTGCGCGACATTAATGTCATTTTCAGCCCCTGACTTTTTTCCGCCAGCCGGAACTGGTCGTCGACAAACGTCCCGTGCTGCATCACTACCGCCATGGCGGCATCCAGGCCACTCAGCGAGGTGCCCATAATGCCGACGTGGCAGGGGCGGACTTCCGCGTCCATCAACCCGGACCACGGGCTTGGAAAGTAGGCGCGGGTGGCTTCATCATCGTCAGGCCAGACGTGGCCAGTGGCAACGATGGCAAGATCCACGCTTTCGGCGAAGGGTTTATCGTTGACCGACAGTGTGACCCCGTCTGCGTGGGCGTCGATGTCGGTCACGCAGGAGGATTCGTATACCTGTACCGCAAAACCCCGCTTTTTAGCCTCTGCGACAATGGCCAAAAACCGATCGCGAAAAAATTCGCCCAGTAAAATACGCGGTAAAAACTGGCGGTCATGCAGTGAATTTTTATCAACGCCATAGCGGGCGAGATGGGTCTGACTCTGTGTCTTAAGCCAGTCGAGATAGGTGATGAAGAGTGGGGGGATTTCAATACTCGCAATGTTCGCCAGCATCAGGCGCGAATTATCCTCAACGCTGTATGGCATCCCAACTCCGGCTTCCTTTTCCTGCTCAAAGACGGAAATCGAGAGTGGCGTTTTGTTATTCAGCAGAGCAAAAAAGGTGTAAATCCCGGTGGGGCCCGAGCCGATAATCGCGATTTTTTTCATCGACGGTGTTCCTGCGTTTTTCATGAGAAAAGCGTAGCAGGTGAAGAATGAATAAATCAGAAGATTGGGATGATTCAGAATACTAAGAGAGGATTTGCACCATTTCAGGACTGAAATGGTGCGTCCGAGTGGACTCGAACCACCGACCCCCACCATGTCAAGGTGGTGCTCTAACCAACTGAGCTACGGACGCAGAATGGTGCGTTCAATTGGAC
>Ga0153918_1000678_pt1 | contig 15190 bp, 21 predicted proteins | sample TSFL002MetaG_FD_104687 | JGI IMG/M metagenome (GOLD analysis project Ga0153918, IMG submission 104687) | Attine ant fungus gardens microbial communities from Florida, USA - TSFL002 MetaG | ecosystem: Host-associated > Fungi > Mycelium > Unclassified | place: USA: Florida, Paynes Creek Historic... | reverse complement strand
CACGGCTACTCCACCTCGCGCGGCATTCCGCGCCTGCGCCGCGCCATTTCGCGCTGGTACGCCGAGCGCTATCAGGTTGAGATCGATCCTGAATCGGAGGCTATCGTCACCATCGGCTCGAAAGAGGGGCTGGCGCACCTGATGCTGGCGACGCTCGATCACGGCGATACCGTGCTGGTGCCGAACCCCAGCTATCCTATTCATATTTACGGTGCGGTGATCGCCGGCGCGCAGGTGCGCTCGGTGCCGCTGGTGGCGGGCGTCGACTTCTTTGCCGAGCTGGAGCGCGCCATTCGCGAAAGCTATCCCAAGCCGAAAATGATGATCCTCGGCTTTCCGTCGAACCCGACCGCGCAGTGCGTTGAGCTGGACTTTTTCGAGCGCGTTATCGCGCTGGCGAAACAGTACAACGTGCTGGTGGTGCACGATCTCGCCTACGCCGATATCGTCTACGACGGCTGGAAGGCGCCGTCGATTATGCAGGTGCCGGGCGCGCGCGACGTGGCGGTGGAATTTTTCACCCTGTCGAAAAGCTACAATATGGCGGGCTGGCGCATCGGCTTTATGGTGGGCAATAAAGAGCTGGTCGCCGCGCTGGCGCGCATCAAAAGCTACCACGACTACGGCACCTTTACGCCGCTGCAGGTGGCGGCAATTGCGGCGCTGGAAGGGGATCAGCAGTGCGTGCGTGATATCGCCGAGCAGTACAAGCGTCGCCGCGACGTGCTGGTAAAAGGGCTGCACGAGGCGGGCTGGATGGTGGAAAACCCCAAAGCCTCGATGTACGTCTGGGCAAAAATTCCCGATCGCTATGCCCATCTCGGCTCGCTGGAGTTCGCTAAGCATTTGCTGCAGGAGGCGAAAGTGTGCGTCTCGCCGGGCGTCGGCTTTGGCGACTACGGCGATACCCACGTGCGTTTCGCGCTGATCGAAAACAGCGATCGTATTCGTCAGGCGGTGCGGGGAATTAAGTCGATGTTCCGCGCCGACGGTATCTTGCCGGGCAGCGTCAAAGCGGCGGAAGCGACGGAGTAAAACAGAGCGGGGCGACAAATCTGTCGCCCCAGGCTGAGGCTACAGCATCAGCACGAATGTGCCGACCCAAAGCAGCACAAAGAAAGAGATTCCCATCAAGGCGTATTTCACACACAACTCCTCTGAGCGGTTACGACGAGAGCGATCCCAGACCAGCGCAACGCGAACAGAATGAGAAAAACGCATCAGGTCATCGTCGCCTCAGGCATTTTCTCAGGTCGTTCTGAGTAACTCAGAACAGGATCGAGCGCTAATTTACGCGTATTCGATCCTAAAATAAATAGCTCCAGCGTGAGAGATACCTCACATTTTTACTCGACTTCAATCTCCGGGATGGCCGACATGCCCACCCGCAGCTGCGACAGATCGGGCTGGTTGCTGTCCAGCACGATTTTGACCGGAAGCCGCTGGACGACCTTAGTATAGTTACCTGTCGCGTTATCGGGCGAAATCGCCGAGAAGGTGGCGCCGGTCGCCGGCGCGATGCTGTCGACGCGGCCGGTAAAATGTTTGCCTGGCAGCGCATCGACGCTGATCGTCACCCGCTGCCCCGCGCGCACGTCGCTGAGCTGCGTCTCCAGATAGTTGGCGGTGATATAGGTCTGCTGCAGCGGCACCACCGCCAGCAGACGCGTGCCGGCGGAAACGTAGGCGCCGACGCGCGCCGCGCGCTGGCCAACCATGCCGTCCACCGGCGCGACGATGCGCGTATAGGAGAGATTCAGGCGCGCCTGATCGACGCTCGCCTGCGCCGCCGTCACGTCCGCCTGCGCCTGACGCACCGCCGCCTGCAGCACGTTGATCTCTTTTATCGCCGAGTTAACCGCCGCCTGGCTCTGACGCACGGTCGCCGCGGCGGAGCGCTGGGTCGAACTCGCTTTCTGCTGATCGTCGGCGGCGATGGTGCCGCTTTTATACAGGCGGTTATAGCGCTCGGCGTTCTGGCCGGCGTATTGTGCGGTCGCCTGGTTCGCCGCCAGCGTCGCCTTCGACTGCTCGATGGCCGACTGCTGCTGCTCCAGCTGCGCCTGGCTGCTCAGCAGCTTCGCCTGGCTCACCTGCAGATCCGCCTCGGCGCTCTCCAGCGCGACGCGATAGTCGCGATCGTCCAGCGTTGCCAGCACCTCGCCCGCCTTGACCTGCTGGTTATCCTGCACCCTGACCTCGGCGATATAGCCCGAGACCTTCGGCGCCACCAGCGTGTAGTCGGCGTTGACCCAGGCGTCGTTGGTGCGGTGATCGTTGCCGGTCATCAGTGACCAGATAAAAAACGCGATGGCCAGCAACAGCAGCAACAGCAGGCTCAGCAGCACGGTTTTTCTCATTACTAAAGCACGCATAATCTTATTTTCTCGATGTCGAAGAGGCAGGTTGGATCAGGGTTTGCGGCGGCCAGACGCGTTTCGGCAGCCAGGCCGTCAGCAGCAGTAACAGCGCGGCGAAGGCGATCAGCAGCAGCCAGCTGTCGCTCAGGCTCAGCACGGTGGCCTGATGCTTCACCAGCGTGGCGAAACCGCTCAGGTTCTCGCTGCTGCTGACGCTGCCGTCCATCAACAGCGGACGGCTGGCGCTCGCCTCGGTGCTGCTGGGCGCGCTCATCAGCCAGGGGCGGCTGGCGGCCTGGTCGAGCAAAATGTTGGAGTGGATCTTCTCGCGGTGGCTGAGGAACACCTCTACCAGCACCGAGGCCGCCACGCTGGAGAAGCCGCGCACGGTGTTGAACATCGCCGAGGCGAAGGGGCCTTCCGGCGGCGCCACCACGCTGGTGGCGCTCATCAGAATCGGCAGGATCACCATCGGCTGGCCGAACGCCTGCAAAATCTGCAGCGTCCAGAAGTTCTGCCGCGCCCAGTCGCTGGTGATCTGCATGCCGAGCAGGCAGGCGGCGATCAGCAGCGCGACGCCCGCTGCCAGCACCCAGCGGCAGTCGATCCAGCGGATATTCAGCAGCGCGGCGACCAGCGGCGCGATCAGCAGCTGCGGCAGGCCGACGGTAAGCGCCAGCGGGGCGAACTGCAGCGTGCGGAAACCCTCGACCTGGCCAAAATAGGCGGAAGGCAGCGCGGAGCCGGAAAGCGAGACCACCAGCACCGCCGCCAGCGCCAGCAGGCCGTGCGCCAGATTGCGGCGCGACAGCATCTGCAGCCGAAACAGCGGCAGCGGATGAAACCATTCGTTAATCAGAAACACCAGCAGCAGCGGCGCGGCGGCCAGCAGCATGGCGGCGATCGCCGGGGAGTCGAACCAGTCGAGGCGCTCGCCCTGGGTCAGCCCCAGCACCAGCAGCGCCATGCCGCTGCAGCCGGTCAGCATGCCGAACAGGTCGATCTGCTTAAAGCGCTCCAGACGCAGCGGATCCTGCGGCAGGCCCCAGCCGAACAGCAGCATGGCGATCAGCATCAGCGGCACCACCTGCCAGAAAATAAACATCCAGCTGACGTCGTCGGTCCAGAACGCCGCCAGCGAGGCGGCCATATTCGGTCCGAAAGTGGCGGTCAGCGCGTAGCCGCCCAGGCCGTAGAGCTTGAGCGGCGGCGGCAGAAAGCGCAGCGCAACGGTCATCAGCATCGGCGGCAGCGAGCCGCCGAACACGCCCTGCAGCACACGCAGCGCGATAAAGCTGCCGGGCGAGGGCGCCAGCGGCAGCAGTATGCCGCACAGCATAAAGCCGGTCGAGACCGCCAGCGAAAAGCGGCGCAGCGAGAAGGTGACGGCAAACCAGGGCGCAATCATCATCGCCGCCACTTCGGCAGCCTGATAGGAGGAGACGATCCAGCTGCCCTGATCGTAGCTGACGCCGATGGCGGCGCGGATATCGGCCAGCGCAATATCGGTAACGCGATCGTTAAGGCCGGAGGTGAGCGCGGCGATCAGCACGCCAACCAGCCCCAGCGCGAGGCGAAGCGTAAAGGGATGCGGCGTCGGCGCAGCGGCGGGCTGAGCGGTCATAGCAGGTTTCTCATTATTATGATGCAGTGTATTGCGATGTGATACAGGGCGCAATTTTACATTTCGATATGCTGTATTGCAATGTGGTACACGCTGTAAATCGTGCCTTTTTCGCGGTAGAGTAGGGCAGCTGAAAAGGACGACTCATGGCAAAACATCCATCCAGCCGCGAGGATGAAAAATCGGGCGGTATTCAGGTTATCGCGCGCGCGGCAAACATTCTCAACGCGCTGGGAGAGCATCCCGGCGGCATGAGCCTGGGCGAAATCGCCCAGGCGGTGGATCTGCCGCGCTCGACGGTGCAGCGCATCGTCGCCGCGCTCGACAGCGCCCAGCTGGTGCGCAGCAGCGGCGCGGGCGGCCTGCGGCTGGGTCCGGCGCTGCTGAAGCTGATCTCCAGCGTGCACACCGACGTGGTCGATCTGGTGCGGCCCAAGCTGGAGGCGCTCTGTGCGGCGACCAACGAAACCGTGTCGCTCTCACGCGCCAGCGGCACGCAGCTGACTATCATTCACTATGTGGTGGCGTCGCGCGAACTGCGCGTGGTGCCGCGTATGGGGCTCAATCTGCCGCTCTACAGCACCTCGGGCGGTCGCGCGCTGCTGGCGCTGGAGTGCGACGACGACGTGCGGGTCATGGTGGGCGAAGCCTACCGCGAGCTGACCGATAAAACCGTCAAAACGCTGCCGCAGCTGATGACGCTGATTAATGAAGTGCGCAAAACCGGCATCTCCTACGATCGCGGCGAAACCCTTGAAGGCATCTCCACCATGGCGGTGGCGCTGGATACGCTGTTTGGCCGCTTCTCTGTTTCTCTGCTGGTGCCGACGTCGCGTTTTCAAAAAAATGAAGCGGTTTACCGCGACGAGATGCTGAGATGCAAAGAGGCGCTGATACGCGAAATCGGCAAAATCGCCGCTGTTGAAGGATAAACTCTGATGAAAACACTGCTGATGGCTATTGATAATTCGCCGGTCGCCGAGAAGGTGATCGCGACGGCGATTGAGGAGGCGCTGGCGCACAAGGCGCAGGTCGTGGTGCTCTGCTGCGTCGATCCCGCCTACTCCTCCTGCAACCAGCCGATCGATATCACCGCCGGCGAAGATCCGCAAGATTTCGCCGTGGCACAGGATGAGCAGAATACCGCCGAGCTGGTGGTGCGGCATGCGCTGGCGCCGCTGCTGCGCGCCGGCGTCGACGCGCGTGGCCTGATTGTGGCGGGCGAGGCGGCGGACACCATCGTCGCTCAGTCGCAGCAGCTCAACGCGCAGATGATCATTATGGGCCGGCGCCATCTCTCTTCGTTCAATCGCCTGCTGAAGGGGTCGGTGAGCGCGGCAGTGATTGAGCGCGCCCACTGCCCGGTATTAATCGACGTTCGTAAGGATTGAGCAACTTCGCATGACCTCGCTGTGGATCGTCACGCTGGCGGCCTTCGCGCTGCTGGCGCTTATCATTGTGGTGTTGATCAGAACCACCCGACTGCGCGCCTGGCAGGGCGTGCTGCTTTTTCTGCTGCCGCTGCTGCTGGCGAATCTGCTCTGGTTTAGCTGGCTGAAGCCGCAGCAGCAGCGCGCCGCGCAGCAGCAGGTGGCGATCGACTATCTGGCGCAGACGCCAGGCTATCGCGTGCTGCAAACGCAGGAGCCCGCCCTGTGGCAGCTGCTGGTGCAGGAACTGCAGCACCGCGTGCGGCGCGGCGAAACGCCGCAGCAGGCTGCGGGCGAGCTGCGCGGCTGGCTGGCGGACGTGATTAACCAGCGGCTGATGCGCGCGCCGGACAGCGCGGTGGTCAACTATATTCGCGTCTCGGTCAGCGCGATGCAGGCGCTTGGCCAGCGCGATCCGCAGCTCTGCTTTCGTTTTCTCTACCCGCAGGTGAGCGGCGGCGTCAATCTGGTGACTACGCTGTCGCCGAGCCTGAACGCGCAGGACGCCGCGGCGATGGAGCAGCTGCTGCTGGCGAGCCGCGGCGGAGAGGTGCCGGTGGACCAGCCGCAGGCGCAGCAGGATTTGCAGCGCATCGTGGCGGCGCTCTATAAGAAGTGGGGCGATAAACTGCAGCAGCTCAATATGCCGGCCGACACCGCCGTCGATCGCTCGTCGATGTGCGCGATGTCGGTCGATCTCTATAGCGCCATCCTCGCATTGCCTGACAAACAGGCCGCCAACCTGTTGCGTAGAATGGTGGCGCTTTCCGGCTGAGCGGCAAAAAAAAGCCCGCTCAGCGCGGGCATAAAATCAATCTGAATGTTTTCTTGATATCACCTGGTGTGGTGCAGACGCTGTTTTGTCTGAAAGCATCATCCCATGCTTTAGATGATAGCAATAGCCGTTTGGTCATATCATTTTAATCGGTAAAAGCTTAAGTGCAGAGAGTAAGTCGGGCAGTTTTCTGATAGCCGACGCCTGAGCGGCGGCTTAAACTGCTGCGGCAATGTGAGGAAGAAAAATGAAATCAATTATCGTCAGCGCAATGGCGCTTTTATTGTTGACCGGCTGCAGCGTCAGCAAACCAGGTGGATTTGAACGGGTCGATGAAGATCCCAGCGCAAATACCGTACAGTACCGTTACGATCCGCAGAAATTAAACCGGGACGCGATGGCGCTGGACCTGGCGGATTATTGCGGCAAAAAGGGATTTGATAAAGTTGAAGCGCTGACGCCGCAGCCCAGCCATATTCCTGGACTGAAAACCGGCTGGTTCCAGTGTAACTATGCGATTAAAAGTTAAGCGGCGGAAACAATAAAATGGGCGGGTAATATCCCGCCCTTTTTTTATTTTATGCTGTGTGAAATCTTTGCCCTTAGCGGTGATGATGCCAGCCGTGGCCGCCGCCGTGGTGCCAGCCGCCGCCATGCCCGCGGTCGATAATACATCCGCTCAGCATAGAGATAACGGCAATAACGGTTGCAACTTTAGCGATTTTTTTCACTGGACGTTCTCCTCTTTTCCAATGGGTATGACATTACGCTGGAATAGTGGAGTGAAGATGCAGTGAATGTAGAGTTATATAGAGAGATATTGCGAGATATTTCAGGGCCGCCCATTAGTGCCGCCACAGAAAATAAGCCTATCGGAACTGCCTGAATAAACATGATTATCGGCAAGACAATTCTGAAAAGCAAGGGGCGCGTTTTCACCTTCTGGGGCAAATTCAGGCTACAGTATGCTGATGCGAAATAAAAAAGGAGGCGGTATGACGCGTGAAGTGAAAAATGTGCTGGCGTTGCAGGCAGAGCTGGGCGAGTGTCCGACCTGGTCGACGCGCGAACAGGTGCTGTGGTGCGTCGATATCCTGGCGCCCGCCATTCACCGCTTCGATCCGCGCAGCGGCGCGCTGGACACCTTTCCGCAGCAGGAAGAGGTGGGCTGTATCGGCCTGCGCGAGCAGGGCGGCCTGATCGCGGCGCTGCGCAGCGGCGTCTGGCTGCTGGACGCGCAGGGCAAGCCGCAGCGCAAGATCGCCGATAACCCCGGCGAGGCGGCGAAAAGCCGCTTTAACGACGGGCGCATCGATCCCTGGGGCAATTTCTGGTGCGGCAGCCTGTGGGAGCCGCAGGATAAAAACGGCGCGCTGCTCTGTCGCGTCTCGCCGTCGCTGCAGCTGGAGGTCAAGGCGCGCGACATCATGATCTCCAACGGCGTCGCCTTTTCTCCCGACCGCCGCTGGATGTATCACAGCGATACGTCCAACGAGGCGCTCTACCGCTACCCGCTGGATGAGAACGGCGAGCCGGGCGCGCGCGAGCTGTTTCGTCGCTTTGACGCCAGAGGCGGATTGCCGGACGGCGCGGCGGTAGACAGCGAAGGGTTTTACTGGTCGGCGCAGTTCGACGGCGGGCGCATCGTGCGTATCGATCCCGTCAGCGCCGAGATTGTTGATGAGATTGCGCTGCCGGTGCGCTGGCCGACCATGGTCGCCTTTGGCGGGGCTGATCTGAAAACGCTCTATATCACCAGCTCGCGCGAGGATCGCAGCGAGGAAGAGCTGGCGCGCTATCCGCAGTCAGGGGATATTCTGGCGGTAGAAGTTGAGGTGGCGGGGATGGCGGAACCGCTTTTTCCGGCATAACGCCTGAAACATGCGGCAGAGCAGGCGCGTGCTGCTCCGCTCTGCCGCGCGCAACGTTAGCTGCGCTGCAGCACCTGCTCCGCCAGCGGCTCGCGCTGCGGCAGACGAATGGTCAGCGACAGCAGCAGCGAGATCACCAGCAGCGTCATGATCAGGCTGAAGGTCATGGTAAAGCCGCCGAATACCGAGGCGATCAGCGAGCCGAGCACGCTGCCGATACCAAAGCCCAGATAGAGCAGGCCGTAATTTTTCGTCAGGTTATTCAGGCCGAAGAAGTCGCTGACCAGCGACGGGAAGACGGTAATGGTGCCGCCGAAGCTAAAGGCGACGCACGCCAGCGAGGCGAAAAAGGTCATTTCATTCATGCGGGTGAAGAGCAGGATGCTCATACCGCTCAGCGAAACAATCTGCGCCAGGGTAATGACCCGAATACGCGCCATCTTGTCGGACAGCACGCCCAGCACCAGACGACCGCTCAGATTGGCGATAGCGATAACCGTTACCGCGCTCGCCGCTGTCTGCGCGCTGAGATGCACCAGACCCTCGCCGATATCCTTCGCGACGCCAATAACGTAGAGGCCGCTCATGCAGGCGGTTAAAAACATCAGCGCCAGCATCCAGTATTGCGGCAGACGCACCGCCTGTGCCAGCGTATAGTCGCGCGCCTGGCGAGCAGCCTGACCGGCCGCGCGCTGAACCGGCGCATCGCGCATCAGCAGCGCGCCGAGGATCACCATGCTCATCGCCATTAGCCCCCAGATAATAAAGGTCTGCTCGAGGCCGACGGCGCCCAGCAGCGCGCCGCAGATAAATTTAAAGCCGAGGCTGCCGAGGCCGTAAGCGCCGATGGCGCAGGCGGAGATTACCCCTTTGCGTTCCGGGAACCACTTCACGCAGTTAGAGAGCGTCATTAAATAGCCAGCGCCGTCTGCCAGGCCAACCATCACGCCGGCGCTGAGGTAGAGCATCATCAGATTGTCGGCGTGGGCGGTCAGCCAGAAGCCGGCAGCCATCAGCACGCCTGCGCCGATAGCGACGCGACGCACGCCGAAGCGTTCCTGCAGTTTGCCCGCCAGCGATGACGCTACCGCCAGGCCCAGGCTCAGCAGGCCGAATGAAAAGGCGACCTGGCTGACAGAGGCGTCGAGTTTCGTCGCCAGCTGGCCGTTAAACAGACTCCAGGTATAAACCGATCCCAGCGCGAACTGGGTAATGATGGTGCCGACTAACGTCAGCCAGCGGGTGCGTTGATAAGAAGACGTGGTGAGTTGAGTCATGATTCTCTCTCCCGTTTGGGGATCTGGATACTGACGTCAGAGTAGAGCGAGGCGACGCGCGTGCGGTAAAAAACGGCATGAACAGGACGAAACGCGTCATGAAATGCCGCTCAAAGGGTATGAACGGCAGCGGCTCGCGCTTCGCTAAATTATGACCAATCCAGCAACCTGATAACTTTTGGTTACCTGAGGTAAACGGATGTGTCTCAGAAGGGGTTTTATCAGCGGAATGGCAGAATATTTGCCAGGCTTAAGGTTCACTTTACAGGAGGAAATATGAAAGACCGAGCATATGAATCCCTCAGCTGCGAGGACGAAGTCCGCTGCATTATCGGTCAGGCAGTGATTGAACTCAGCGATGAGCAGCAGCCGGTGACCAAATCCACCCTGGCATTGAAATTGCTCTCCATGGCCGACCAGGATAATGACGACGAGCGCGTGCTGCTCTACTGGATTGCGCGAAAGGCCATCAATCAACCTCAACAACTTACCGCAATGCAGCGCCGGGCATGATGCTCACCCGGAGCGGGCCGAGGCCCGCTCTCTGCTTCAGGCGGCCGCGCGCCGCCGCAGCGCAGGCATCCGCGCGAACATCACCATATTTCCCGCCAGTATCATCGCCAGTCCCAAAAACGCTTCGGCGTGCCACTGATAGCCTTCATAAACCGTCGACAGCGTCAACGCCACCAGCGGAAACAGCAGCGTGCTGTAGGCCGCCTGACTGGCGCCGATGCGGCCAACCAGCGTGAAGTAGGCGCCAAAGCCGATAACAGAGCCGAAAATCGCCAGGTAACCCACCGCGCCCATCCACTGCGCGTTCCAGACCGGCTGCAGCGATTCGCCCTGCAGCAGCGTCAGCAGCGCCATCGCCAGCGCGCCATAAAGCATCGCATAACTGTTGGTGGTCAGCACGTCCCGCTTTGCGCGCTGATGACGCAGGCTAATCATATTGCCCAGCGAGAATCCCAGCGTGCCGAGCGCGCTCAGCCCGGCGCCCCACAGCAGCTGCGCCGAGGCCGCGCTGCCGTGCAGATCGCGCCAGAACAGCGCCATGATGCCGCCGATGCCGAGCGCGGCGGCCGGCAGCAGCCGAACAGAAGGGGGCTGGCGGAAAAATACCCAGCTGTTAAGCGCGTTATAGAGCACCGCCATAGAGAAGATCACCGACTCCAGGCCGCTGTTGATCCAGGCGGCGGCGTGATAAAAGCAAAGAAAATTGAGGCCGAAGACGCAGCAGCCCTGTAGCAGGCAGAAGAGATGATCGCGCGCCGTCAGCGGGTGCAGGCGCTTCAGCGCTTTCAGCGCCGCCAGCATCACCAGTGACGCCACGATAAAGCGCCAGAACACCGCCGCGCCGATGCTGCCGCCGCTTGCCGCCTGCTGGGCGTAAATCGCGATCCAGGTGGTTCCCCAAATCAACACCACCGAGAGATATAAAAAGATATTCATAGCACGCCTCTTTTCTGATCCAGCGCGCAGTATCGCTGAGCGTAAACCGGGCCGCTTGCACCGCTCTGCGGAGCACTTGCAAATTCTTGCGCTTTTTTTGCCGCCGCAGCGCATAACTCTGTTCTCTTGACGCCGCTCTTCATACACTAGGCCTCTGTTAACAGGAGAGCGCCCGTGAACCCGCCGATTTATCAGACCTTTTCCATGCTGCAACGTCATAAAGCCCAGCTGCGTCATCACGCGCGGCTGAACGACGGCATCCAGCTGGCGCACTGGTTCAACAGCGGCGACCGGGTCACTAATCACAGCGATCACCATACTCTCAGCCTCTATATCGCCGACGGCTACGACACCTGGTACAAAAGCCCCTACGGCTGGCGCAACGGCGGCGGTCCGGATCGCTTCTGTCTGATGCCGTCGGGCGTTGAGTCCACCTGGGATCTGCGCGACGATCTCTCTTTCGTGCATCTCTACTGCACCGACGCGCATCTGCGCCAGATGGCGGAGGAGATATGGGATCGCAGCCCGGCGCGCCTTGAGCTGCATGAAAAAATCTTCGCCAGCGACGATCGCATCACCCAGCTTTACCGGCATTTTCTGCTCAGCTGCGACTGGCGCCAGCCCGCCAATCAGCTGATGCTGAGCAGCGCCTCGACGCTGCTGATGACCCATCTTCTGCAGCACTACAGCCTGCTGCAGTGGCGCGCGCCGCAGGCGCGCGGCGGTCTGGCACCTGCAGTGCTGCGTCATCTGCTGGCCTTTATTGACGCGCATCTCGACCAGCCGCTGACCCTGGCGCACCTGAGTCAGGAGGCAGCGCTGAGCGAGTTTCATTTCGCGCGCATGTTCCGCCATTCCGTGGGCGAAGCGCCGCATCAGTATGTGATGCGCCGCCGCATGCAGCGCGCGAAAGCGCTGCTGGCTAACGCCTCGCTCTCGCTAACGGAGATTGCTCTCGGCTGCGGCTTTCATTCTCCCAGCCATTTCAGCAACCGCTTCAGGCAGATGAACGGCGTTTCGCCTTCGGTTTACCGCCGCGCACGCGGAACGTAAAGGCGCTACGCGCGACGCAGCGGTATTATTTACTCGCTATTTTATTTACTCTGTTAATTATTGTGCTAAGGTATCATTCGCGGCGTGTGGATATATTTCTATATTTGCCGCTGGCAATTAATCGCATTGATTCCTGTCAATATTTAATTATCCCCATGCGTTTCCTCCACTCTTTTTTCCTCATTCAAAATAAGCCGCCATTATTAATCTGTCAGCCAGTCAGAGAGACGCGTTAAGCGCAGGCTGGCCAGATCTGTTTTTATTAACAAGCATCGTCAAAAGGCAATGTTTTTTATTTTTTCACTCCTAAAATCTGATTGATTGATCAAATAAGGCACTCTGGTCTACTATCGCCTGTAGCTAAACGTCACGATATTCAACCTGGCGTTAAAAAAGGATTGTCTGATGAGCGACCATTTCTACCCGGATAAAGCCCAACGGGATATGACTTTTCACGCCGGTTTATCGGTAAAAAAGATGAAAAAGCGCAACGCATTCGCGCGGATAGCGCAAGGGCATCGGCTTATTATCCAGCCCGTATTAACGCCGTTCTGGCTTAAATCAATCAGGATGTTTATTCACAACATATCCTCAACCGTGAGTGGCAGTGTTTGAATTATGTGTGAAAGCAAAAACGAAGCCGTCGCGCCGGTTAATATCGATGCATTACTGCAAAAAACATGGCTAAAGGCCATTCGCCTGCGTAACGGACTGCAGTTTAAAGAGGGAGAAGGCCGTCCGCTGTGGAACCGCTGCGTAAAGGATATCGTGCGCGTACAGACCGCCCTGAAAGTGGCGCAGCTGGATGAGGACAGCCGCCAGCATATTCTTTACGCCCAGTGCGCGCTGCTTGACGAGGTCGTGACAGGGCGCGGCGTTCAGGACGACGCTTTTCTGCAATGGAACGGCATTCCCCTGCAGACTTTTAACCAATAACGCAAGTGGCTAAATATCGGGATATTTTTCCCAATAATATGAATTTTTTACCCGAAATTTTACCCAAGATGGTGGCCTGTTAAGCGATTCCTGAAATTGACGTAATCGCTGTACTTCCAGCGCGAACGCCCGCTGATTTTATAAGGCCTGCAAAGGGTGCCATCTTTGATGCGGTCATAAATAAAGGTTTTGCGAAAACCAGTATCCGCCATAATAAACTTCAGATCCACCAGTGTGTCATCACGTAGTTCCATATTCTTTCTCCTGTGGTTGAGCCGCTTATGGTCTTTTCCAGAAGCAGCCGGAAACATTTTCAGCTGCTGACTGAGCCTGGCGTTGACTGTCTTCTTCAGCGGGATGCGGTATATCGTGAAGAGGGGTACAGCGCAGAAAGGGCTGCCGCCAGCGCCTCGTTCATGAAGGAGGCCGGGCCCGTAATCGTCGTGCGCAGACGGAACATCTCCGTCGTTTCCGCCACTGCACCGGGCACAACGTTGAGTGCAGCACTGGCCACCCGGACCAGGCGCGGGAAGTCGAACAGAGAGGCCGTCAGGATCAGAGAGGCCTGTTTATTGCCCTGCTGAAAGATGATTTTCATGGTGTCTCCTGAAAATGCGTTATCCGGGAATACCGGCAAGATAAGCCACACTGATCACGAGGGCAGACAGGGCAAGCGAGCCTGCTGTCAGTCCGGCCCCGGCAATCGCAGAGAGAGTAAAAAGCCAGACAAGCGCCCGTAATACCGGGCGCTTTCTGGTGTGGTCAGAATGGTTATTCATGGAGAGTTCCGTGCAGATGAAAACTGACCCCTGCGCAGGGACGGACGCATGGCGAGGCTGACGTCAGAGAGCGTCTGTTTCTGGCCAGCAGTCAGTCGTCGCGCAGGCAGAGGGAAATGACTTAAGGCTGCCGGTCACCCGGGTGAAGATGCCTGGCGCGGCCAGCAAAACCGGTAACGTGGCGTCGTCATCCAGGATGACTGGGTGTTACCTGCGTCAGGGATGCCGTCCATTGTCGTCTTCTTTTGCACGAGAAGACTCGTCGCGTCCTGAAACAACCGCCGGAAACCGTTCATCCATTGTCTGACAGAAACCGGCACGTTTTTCTGCCCAGTTCTGATTGACTGCCCGGCAGGCGCAACCGGCCGCTTTCTTCCACATTTTTGCGGCAAGCGCGTAATTACCTTCTCTTTCAACCAGCGCCGCATCAGAAGCAATAAGGGAATACGGGCTGACGCGCTGGCGGTAAACAGGGGATTTCATTCTCTTCTCCTTTCTGTATCACTCACGCCGGCCCTGAGCGCTTCGGCCGGCGTGAGCAGGTAGCATGTCAGGGCATCCACTTCATGGCTTTCAGATGGCGGATGGCGTTCAGCTCAGCATTAATCAGGCTGTCCACCAGCCGGGCGTAGGCATACTCCGCGTCTTTGCTGTAAAGCGTGCAGACAATGCCTGACGGCAGGTAAGGGGAGGCAAACTGATGGAGCTTTTCGGGGAAAAACGACACAAGCTCCTCCCGCAGCGCCTCCATTTCATCCTCTGCAGCCTCAGTGTCCCGCTGCTCCTGGCGTCGTTCTGTGCGGGGAAAACAGATCATGGCTTGCCCTCCTGAAGCAAAATCTCAACAACATGGTCAAAGGCAATCTGTAACAGCGGCAGCGGTGGCTGGGGTGGAAGAGCCGGCGGCGGCTGGGATGAAAAGCTGGCGCCGGTGACGATATTTTCCGGTGCGAACTCGATATCGCGGATAGCGTTAAAAGGGGGAGCAAAAGCGGCATCGCCCCTGATGTGTGACTGCATCATGGGAAATGTTCCTCTGTCTGGCTGGGGGGTTAAATCTGATTGTTGTAGTCGGCATGGCTGAGTAACTCCCAGCGCCGACCGTTGTCTCGTGAAAGCAGGCGCCAGTGCGGGGTAACGCGCAGTGTCAGGTACCCGTCACGGTAGGTTCGTCTGGCGTGAATGTGCCCTGCGCGCCACTGTCTGATCTGCTGTTGTGCGCGCCGGGTTATCCTGTCGGGTGCATGAGGCTTGGACATCACGGCTGCCTCATCTCAGCGGCGCAGGCAGCGGCGAGCTTCTGCACAAACACCCAGGTAATGCCTTCCCTGAAGCTGACAAACTGCCGGCTTCGTTTTAATACGCTGGCGGTAAAGGTGTAACGGCCATCATGGATCTGAATAACCATACCGGGCCTCCTTCAGGCATAAAAAAACCGCCACAGCGGGCGGTTGAGTTCAGGGTTGTCAGTAAAATGTTCACTGCTGCGGGCTTTCTTTGTGTTCCGGGGATTCGCCGCAACAGCAGCAGGTTGGGCGCAGGTCAGGATGAATGCCGAAAATCGGGCTGACGATGGCATGCTCCATCTCTTCCAGTAAGTTCATCAGGGCCGTACGATAAGCGTCGGCCTCTTCTT
>Ga0153918_1000677_pt1 | contig 15194 bp, 16 predicted proteins | sample TSFL002MetaG_FD_104687 | JGI IMG/M metagenome (GOLD analysis project Ga0153918, IMG submission 104687) | Attine ant fungus gardens microbial communities from Florida, USA - TSFL002 MetaG | ecosystem: Host-associated > Fungi > Mycelium > Unclassified | place: USA: Florida, Paynes Creek Historic... | reverse complement strand
TCGGTGAGTAAGAAATCACTCAGAAGGGGATGCGCTATGGACGAGTACTCGCCAAAAAGGCATGATATCGCGCAGTTGAAATTTCTCTGCGAATCCTTGTACCATGACTGCCTTGCCAATCTTGATGAAAGTAACCACGGCTGGGTGAATGATCCAACGTCTGCCATCAATTTACAGCTAAATGAGTTGATAGAGCATATAGCGACCTTCGCACTTAATTATAAAATTAAGTACAATGAAGATAATAAACTGATTGAGCAAATTGACGAATACCTGGATGACACCTTTATGTTGTTCAGCAGCTACGGCATTAACGCACAGGATTTGCAAAAATGGCGTAAATCGGGAAACCGCCTATTCCGCTGTTTCGTCAACGTGAGCAGAGCGAACCCTGTTAGCTTATCCTGTTAAAATTATTACAATGACTAAGGTGAATTTTATGTCTGATAAACCATTAACCAAAATCGATTATTTGCTGCGTTTGCGACGTTGTCAGTCAATAGACACGCTTGAACGTGTTATTGAAAAAAATAAATACGAGCTTTCTGATAATGAACTGGCTGTATTTTATTCAGCGGCTGACCACCGTCTTGCAGAACTCACCATGAATAAGTTGTATGACAAAATCCCTTCTTCTGTATGGAAGTTTGTACGTTAATCACGAACTGCTGACCGTTGAGACTGAACACCACTTTCTAAGCTGAATTCACCTTTCGTATTGCTAACCCTGTGAGCCGGACAGGCCCCCTTAACAAATGTGCTTATCCGCAACAATGTTGTGACTGTAATCACACTCCTTTTTCGGGAACGTTCCCATTCTGGTTTATGACCATTACCCTGTAGGTGATCGATTTTTCCAGGAGGCTCCCATGAGTGAAGAAAAGCAAAAGATGATTGCAGGTGAACCCTACCGTCCCGGTGACGATACATTACGGGCCGATCGCTTGCGTGCCCGCCAGCTGGTTCATCGTTACAACCACACGTCTCCAGACGACAAACCAGAACGCCAGTCGATCCTGGCTGAATTACTGGGACAAAGCGAAGGAGCCTATATTGAGCCCAGTTTCCGCTGTGATTACGGCTACAATATCTATCTTGGCACAGCGTTTTACGCTAACTTTGACTGCGTGATGCTCGACGTCTGCCCAATCCATATTGGTGATAACTGTATGCTCGCGCCGGGCGTTCACATCTATACGGCAACACATCCGCTGGATGCCATCGAGCGCAACAGCGGTGTTGAATACGGTAAGCCGGTGACCATCGGTAATAACGTCTGGATCGGCGGGCGTGCGGTGATAAACCCTGGCGTGACGATTGGTGATAATGTGGTGGTGGCCTCTGGGGCTATTGTCACGAAAGATGTCCCCGCCAATTCGGTCGTCGGTGGTAATCCCGCCAAAATCATCAAAATGCTGTAAGGGTGTGTCGGGTAACTGTTATGATCTTTCCCCGCATAACTGTTACTTTTTTCACCCCACCCGCTCCACTAAAATAGGCAGATCCCCTGTATTTTCAAAATTCATGAAGGCAAAAAATGACAGAGATACAGCGCCTGCTCACCGCCACCATCGACGACCTGAACATTCGCGAAAAGCGCGACAATCGCCCGCGCTTTAGCATTAGCTTTATTCGTAAACATCCTGGTCTGTTTGTTGCGATGTACGCCGCCTGGCTTGCCACGCTGATTGTGATGCTGCGTTCCGAAACCCTGGTGGATTCGGTCTGGCTTCTGGTTGTGTTGTTTGTGGTGTTTAACGCGTTCTTCTTCTTCGACGTTAATCCTCGTTATCGTTACGAAGATATCGACGTGCTTGATTTTCGCGTCTGCTATAACGGCGAATGGTACAACACTCGCTTTGTGCCCTCTGAGCTCATCGACAGCATTCTCCACTCACCCGACGTAAACTCCGGGCAAAAAGAGAAGCTGCAAAAAATGGTCGCCACCAAAGGTGAACTCTCGTTCTACGATGTCTTTACGCTGTCACGCCCTGTTGCAGCGTAATCAGGTGTTGTAAACGTCGGATACCGGACGTGAACTGAGAAGCAGAGGTATTGCCGTATCCTAATACCAGGCCGGTTTGCCCCTGATTTGTATCAAGGTAGTATCCGCTCAATGCAGCAGGTGCCAGCTGAAAAGCTCTTGCCTGCTGCACAATGGCTTTATCATCAATCCCGTCAATAGCCACCGTCAGATGCATTCCGCCCTCGCCTGCCAGAACGCGGTGCTCCACGCTAAGTTCAGCATTCAGCACCTCACGTAACTGCCTGTACCGTTTACGATAAAGTCGACGCATTGCCGCAAGGTGTCGCGCATAATGTCCCTCTTCAATAAACAACGCCAGCGTACGCTGTTCCGCGCGATGCCCGCCACGCAACAATGCGCCAATTGCTGGTTGTGCCGCCTTCGCCAGCGCAGGGGGTAACACCATAAAGCCAATACGAAGCGAGGGAAAAAGCGTTTTGCTGAAGGTGCCCAGATAGACCACCGGCGCGTGCTTTATCATGCCTGACATTGCCGGAACCGGCTCACCGGTGTAGCGAAATTCACTGTCATAGTCATCTTCCACAATCCACGCCTTTTGCGCCTGAGCCAGCTCCAGCAGCGCCAGGCGCCGGCGGGCGCTGAGTACACTGCCATAAGGAAACTGGTGTGAAGGTGAAGTAAAAATGAGTGAGGGAGCGTCTGAATGCTGCCCCTCCCAGCACATCCCTTCATCATCAACGGGCATTCCGACCATCGTGAGCCCTGTTTTGGCGAACGCGCTTTTTGCACCTGCATAACCGGGATCTTCAATCCAGGCGATATCCCCGGGTTCGCTCAGGAGCAACGTGCAAAGGTTAACGCCTTCGAGCGCGCCTTCGGTGATGACTATCTGGCTGGCATCGCAGGTGATACCGCGTGATAACGCAAGGTGCCGGGCAATGGCCTCGCGCAGGGACATCTCCCCTGCGGGATCGCCATAGCCCAACAAGGCACTGCCCTCTTCCCGCAATACCCTGTCGTATAAACGCCGCCATAATGGCAGAGGAAAATAGTTAATGGCGGGCGTTCCCGGAGTAAATGCAGGAACCGGCGTTCCCCTTGGTGTAGGCACAGGCAATAATGAAACGCGTTTTGCGAGCGTGACGACAGGCTCGGGTGACGGATGGGCAATATTGCGCTTTGCCAGCTGTGCAACCCGCGTACCCTGGCGGTTTCGCAGCAAATAGCCTTCAAGCGTGAGCTGCTCCAGCGCGGCATTCACCGTGTTGCGTGAAAACCCAAGCTGCCGCGCGATGACGCGAGAACCTGGCAATCGCGATTCCGCCTGCAACCGTCCGTGCAAAATAACCTCCCGCAAAGCGAGATAGAGCGCGCGTTGCAGCGTTTCTGCTCCGCGCTTTTTCAGCGTATCCAGGATCAGGGTATAGAATTCATCGCCAGGTATATTCATCTTTCCTCCGTGGTACCAACAAAACATATCCTGGTGGTTCTTTTTAAGGAACCAGTTATTTCATAACCTGAATGCCTTTACACCGCCACGGAAATTAACATGAATACATTCAATCAGTTTGGGCAACCCATCGGGGAAGAACTTGTCGACTGGCAGCCACGCCAGCATCCGGACAGAGTGGTACTTAATGGCCGTTACTGCCGCCTTGAGCCGCTGCGTGTAGAGCACGCCGGGGCGCTGTTTGCGGCCTATCAGCAGGCTGAAGACACCCGCAGCTGGACCTGGCTATTACGTGAACCGGATACAACGGTTGCTGAGTATTCTCAGTGGATTGCCAGCGTATGTGAGCTATCCGACCCGATTCATTTCGCCGTCATCGACAACCAAACGCAGTTGCCGGTGGGCTCTCTGGCCCTGATGCGCATTGATCCTAAGAATGGCGTGGTGGAAGTCGGGCATGTGCATTTTTCACCGCTCATGAGCCGCTCACCGTTGTCCACAGAAGCGCAATACCTGCTGATGCGTTACGTGTTTGATGAGCTGGGATACCGCCGTTACGAGTGGAAGTGCAATAGCCTGAACGAACCCTCACGTCGCGCCGCACTGCGTCTGGGGTTCCAGTATGAAGGGCGTTTTCGTCAGGCGCTGGTGGTAAAAGGCCATAACCGGGATACCGACTGGTTTTCCATCCTTGATAAAGAGTGGCAGGCCCTGGAGTGTGCTTTTCAGAGCTGGCTTGCCACCGACAATTTTACCGCCGATGGCAAGCAGATAAGATCCCTGGAAAGTTGGCGCGCAACACGTTTTTAGCGTTTTTTCTTACGTCCCTGCACCGCTTTAAAACGTGGGTTGGACTTACAAATAACGTACAAGCGCCCTTTGCGTTTGACTATCTGGCAATCGGGATGGCGCTGTTTTGCACTGCGTAGTGAGTTAAGTACCTGCATGATTAGCCTCGTTTGGCGTTAAGAAAGCCACCAAAGCGCTGGCGGAAACGTGCCGCACTGCCTTCGGTTGAGAATGACTTCTGCTTACCGGTGTAGTACGGATGCGATTTTGACGATACCTCGATGGTGATATACGGGAATGTTTCACCGTCGAGTTCAATTTCGCGATCGGTTTTGATAGTCGAACCGACTTTAAAATATTCATTGGCACTGGTGTCGTGGAAAACGACGGTGCGATAGGCTGGGTGGATATTGGGTTTCATCGTAGACTCTTTGTGTTTTGTTATAACATAACAAAATACTATCCGAGTCCTCCTGCAAAAACAACCCCGCACAATGCTTCATCCTGGCATTGTTTTTTTCTGATTCGCCTTCGCTGGACTGAAATCCATCCCCATCACGTGCTATAACTATATCATTTCGCAATAAAATATTTCTCCTCTGGCGAGCAGACTCTGTGCCCCGGAAGCGGGCATCTGAGAAAGGAAACAGCAGCATGAGAACCCGACATTTGGTCAGCCTGGTGACCGGCATTCTGATCTTTTCCGTGCTCGTTCCCATTTGTCTCAGCGTCTGGCTGGCCCACCGCCAGGCGGAACATGAATTTATCGACGCGCTGGACAGCTATTCATCACGAGTGCTGGTTCGCACGGAAAGGGTTGTTCAGCAGGCTAAGGATGCGCTGAAGCAATTAGAGAGTTTCGAAGGCGTTCCCTGTAGCCCGCTGCAAATGCGCGAAATGCGTCGGGTAGCGTTCTCTGCACGCTACATCCAGGAAGTGATGTATCTCGATAACCTGAAACCGCTATGCTCTTCCCTTGAGCAAGCCAGTAACGCCTCTTCGTTCCCGCCGCCGATGCGGATCACTGCTGATGGCTATAACGCCTGGCTGACCCAGCAAAACGATCTCGGATTTAATCGCTACATGGCCGCGCTGGGACACGGGCATTACCTGGTGATGATCGACCCCGCCTCACTGGTCGATGTGATACCTTTTGGCGCACTCCCTGTTGATGCCGCCCTGGTAGGCCTTGCCAGCAACAGCGTTTTTGCCAGCAGCAGCACGCTTGATCTCCACGTCCGTGAACTCCTGGAAAACCGGGGCGTGACACATCTGCAATACAAGGGCGCGATGTATGTTACGAAGCCGGTCCCCGATCTGGGCTTTACCATTGTCACCTGGGCCACGCTAAAACCACTCGATGAAAGCTGGCATCAGCAGCTTCTGTTCTGGCTTCCTTTTGGCATTCTGGTGAGTCTTATTGCCGCGCTTTTTGTGCTGCGTATCTTGCGCCGGATCCAGTCGCCAAGAAATCGCCTGCTTGATGCCATTAACAGCCGTGAATTTGTTGTTCACTATCAGCCGATTATCGCTTTAGGCAGTGGGAAACTGGTGGGTGCCGAGGCGCTGACGCGCTGGCCTCAGCCGGACGGAAGTCACCTTTCACCGGATATTTTTGTACCGCTGGCAGAGCAGACCGGGCTTATTTCGCAATTAACCCAGCTGGTTTTCGAGAAAGTTTTCGAGGATATGGGAAGCTGGTTACAGCAGCATCCAGGCCAGCATATCTCTGTTAACCTGGCCCCCGCCGATTTGACGTCCGGTAAGCTGCCGCCACTGTTAAGCCGCTTGTTGAACCAGTGGCGAGTTCACCCGCAGCAAATTGCCCTTGAACTGACCGAGCGCGGCTTTGCCGATCCGAAAATCAGCGCACCGGCCATTGCGGCATTCCGTCGTTCCGGGCACGCGATTTACATTGATGATTTTGGAACCGGCTATTCCAGCCTCAGCTACCTTCAGGATCTGGATGTCGATACGCTCAAAATTGATAAATCCTTCGTCGATGCGCTGGAGTACAAAAACGTGACGCCGCATATCATTGAAATGGCGAAGTCTCTTGATCTGGCGATGGTGGCGGAAGGCATCGAAACGCAGGGGCAGCTTACGTGGCTGCGCAGCCACGGCGTGCAGTACGGACAGGGGTGGTATTACAGTAAGGCACTCCCAAAACTGGAATTTATACTCTGGGCTGAGCACAACCTCGCACACACATAAGGCGCAATCTCTATTTGAGATAGGATTTCATTACCTGCAAAACCACGCCAAGATCGGCTTCTCGCTGCGCCTCTTCGGGTTCTTTGACCACATGATCGGTTAAGTGCCCTTCGATCACCTGCATCATCATGCCATTCACCGCACCGCGAATCGCCGCCAGCTGCTGAAGCACCTCAGCACACTCATGATCGCTGTTGAGCATTTTTTCCAGCGCGGAACTTTGCCCCTGAATTTTCTTCAGGCGCGTCAATAACATCTTCTTGTGGCGAACCGTATGCGACATCTCACTCTCCCTTATTTTTGCCACTGAAGCATAACACGCTCTACTCCCCCTGAGTATTTTTCTACTGGGGGGTAGTATTGTACTACTGGGGGGGAGTAGTATCAGAGCACTTTTTCTTCCCCGGTATTCTTAATGAACGATTTCACTTCACTCCTGCAACAAGGCAACGCGTGGCTGTTTGTGCCGAGCGCAATTCTGCTGGGTGCTTTGCATGGCCTGGAACCTGGGCACTCAAAAACGATGATGGCCGCGTTTATTGTGGCGATCCGCGGTACGCTTAAACAGGCGATCCTGCTGGGGCTGGCAGCAACGTTTTCCCATACGGCGGTGGTCTGGATCATTGCGATGGCAGGTTTATGGTTTGGCCGTGGCTGGGATGCCAATACCTCTGAACCCTGGTTCCAGCTGATTTCAGGCGTGATGATTATTCTGATCGCGCTATGGATGGCGTGGAGAACCTGGAAAGAGAGCCAGCCACACGGCCACCACCATGAAGACGAACGTCACCATGACCATGACCATGACCATGACCATGACCATGACCACCATCATGATCACCACGATCATTCGCATCAACTGGTTGATGAAGCGTGGCAAGACGCCCACCAGCGCGCACATGCTCAGGACATTAACCGTCGCTTTAAGGGGCAGAACGTCACGACAGGGCAGATAGCCATGTTCGGGTTGACCGGTGGACTCATCCCCTGCCCGGCCTCCATTACGGTGCTATTGATCTGCCTGCAACTGAAGCATTTCGCGCTGGGCGCTACGCTGGTGTTGAGTTTCAGTATTGGTCTGGCATTAACGCTGGTTGCCTCAGGCGCCATTGCCGCCCTGAGCCTTAAACATGCCACCAAACGCTGGCCGGGATTCAGTGAGTTTTCACGAAAAGCGCCGTGGATCTCAGCGGCACTGATAACAGTGGTGGGAATTTATATGAGCATTCACGGGTTAACCGGGATCCTCGCCTGAGCCATGCGGCCACAAAACGTGGCCGCATCTTTTGCGTTACTGCGTCTTTTGCTGCCAGCTAAAGGTGTAGTGCAACTGGCGGGTGTGCAGGATAAATTCTGGCGACACGCTCGGGCTCCACGAATCATCGCCCCCCACGCCCATATGGAAAGAATCCAGATTTAACCAGCAACCCGGCTCTTCCCTCAGCAGATGCTGATGTGTGGTATTACGCAGCTGCTGCTGACTGTAGCGACTCAACGAGAAATGGAAATCCCCGGCGAACTGATGAGCGCCAAATTCAAGCGCACGGGTATCACAACGCAAGCCATTCTCCGTCGGGAAAATATAAGGCGTTTGCAGGGCATTAAGTGGTAATTCCCAGCGCCCCTGTTGCGCCGCCAGTTTTCGGTCCGGGTAGTTTTCGTGCGGCCCAAGCCCCTGCCAGCTCACGGTTTCAGGCGTTTGGGCAAGCTGACAACCCAGCCCTATACGCGCAGGCTCAGGAATATCAGATGCAACCTGCACCCGCACATCACCATGCAATACCCCGTTGCTATCGACCCGCCAGGTTTTGCGGCTAAGGAACAGCGTTTTACCCTGATGTTCCCAGGCATGAAGCGTGCTGACAACAACATCGCCGCTATGCTGTTCACCGTCACACTGCAATAACCGGGCAGACATATCGTACATGCCCGCCGCTTTCCAGCGCTCGACCCAGGCATTAGGATCAATGCGGGTTGCCTCACTCACGCCAATATCATTATCCAGCGGCGCACGGGTAAAGTTATCCGTTAGCGGGGAAAGCAGGGTTTCAGCGCCCTCATTCCACCACTGCGTCAGATCCCCTGAAACACGGTCAAAGTGCCAGCGCTGCTGCTGATGGGTTATTTCCAGCACCGTCTCTTTCACCGTTAATAACGGCGTCACGCCCGGCTGCGGGGCTGGCGCAATATACAGTGGCGCAGGAAGCGGCCACTGCTCCCAGGCGCAGCGATGATTTGCCGACGACCATGGCGTGCTTTGCGTCTGGTACACCTCGACATTCAGCCAAACGTCACCCGGCGCAGCCTGTAATTCTGGCAGCGCGATCTCTACATGCTGTGTACCCTGCGGGGCCATATTCAGGGTAATATCGCCCGCTCCCAGCACATTCCCTTCTCGGGTGATCGTCCATCTCAGCTGTTCGTTATCGGTGTTGCGGAACAGGTAGTCACTTTTAATCTCAATCACCAGTGGCGAGGTACTTACCAGGCTAAAGGTGAAGAATTGCTGCGCGCGCTGGGCTTCATACAATGCCGGATGCGGCGTGCGGTCAGGGAACACCAGTCCGTTCAGGCAAAACTGTCGATCATTCGGCTTATCACCAAAATCACCACCATACGCCCAGAACGCATTGCCGCTTTCGTCTTTCTTCGTCAGCGCCTGGTCAACCCAGTCCCAGACGAATCCGCCCTGCAAACGCGGGTGGGTTCGAAACGCCTGCCAGTATTTTGCAAAGCCACCGAAACTGTTGCCCATTGCATGAGCGTATTCGCACAAGATCAGCGGACGTGTTTCATCCGGCATCCCGATCCATTTCTTGATTGACCATTTCGGTACGGCCGGGAACGGCTGATCCTGATCAACGCGCGCATACATCGGGCACACTATGTCGGTTGCGGCGGTATTTGCACCACCGCCTTCGTATTGTACCGGACGGGTCGGATCGGTAGTTTTCAGCCAGCGGTAGAGCGCATCGTGGTTAGCACCGTGACCGGATTCGTTTCCGAGCGACCAAATGATAATCGACGGATGATTACGGTCGCGCAGCACCATGCGGGTGACGCGCTCGCTCATGGCGGGCAACCAGCGCGGATCGTCAGCCAGACGGCTCATCGGCACCATGCCGTGCGTTTCAATGTTGGCTTCATCCACCACGTACAGGCCATAGCGATCGCAAAGCGTGTACCACAGCGGATGGTTGGGATAATGCGAACAGCGCACCGCGTTAAAGTTGTGCTGCTTCAGCAATTCGATGTCGCGGCGCATGGTGGCTTCATCCATCACCTGCCCGTTTTCAGGGTGATGTTCATGGCGGTTAGCGCCGCGGATCAGTAACGGTTTGCCATTGAGTTTAAGCAGGCCGTTGCTTATCTCTACACGACGAAAGCCCACGTCACAGGCCTCGCACTCGATGACCCGCCCCTGCGCGTCCCTCAGCGAAATCGTCAGGCGATACAACGCCGGAATTTCGGCGCTCCATAATTCAGGTGCAACAACAGGCATCGACACCGTTAAGCGCTCGGCCCAGTTGCCGCGCTCATCCACAATTTCCGAGCCCGGACGCTGGGTTACCCTGGCGCACGGCTCACCGTTTCGCCACAGGGTAAGCGCCACGTCACACTCAACGTATTGGCTTCCGGCAAGCGCCACGTCCACCCTGAGCACCGCCCGGTCTAATTCGGTATTTAACTCGGTGACAACGTGGTAATCCGCAATCTGCGTTTCCGGTTTATGCAGTAACGACACATCGCGGAAGATACCGCTCATCCGCCACATGTCCTGATCTTCAAGATAGCTCCCGTCACACCAGCGCAGCACCATGACTGCTACGCGGTTCAGGCCCGGACGAAGTATTGTTGAGAGATCAAATTCAGCAGGCAGACGGCTGTCCTGGGAATAGCCAATCCAGTGGCCGTTACACCACAGATGAAAAGCTGAATTCACCCCATCAAAGATAATTCGGGTCTGCCCGCTCAACAGCCATGCATCGTCCACCTCAAATGTGAGCGAATAACAACCTGTTAGGTTTTCTTGCGGGACAAAGGGCGGGTTAACGGCAAAAGGGTAAGTGACGTTGGTATAAATTGGGGTATCAAAGCCCTGCATCTGCCAGTTAGACGGCACGGGCATCGGAACAGCGTCGTCGCAGTCTCCATCTACCCATTCTTGCGGGACACGCTCTGGCGCGGCAAAAAAGTTGAAACGCCACTCCCCGTTAAGAGAACGCTTATTCAAGGCTTTCTGCTCATCTCTGGCGTGTTGTTCATCATGCCAGCTGTGAAACGGCGCATGGGCCGCCAGCCGGTTCCACTGTGTAACACCAGGATTTTCCCAGTCCCGACGAGCCAGAAGTGCGCTGAGTGTCAGCGGCGATGTGTTTGACATATTACCCTCTATGCGAAGCGCTCACAATTTATGTCAACATGCCCTGGCAAAACCTTGCGGTAAAGCGTCCGATCGCGGCGAAGCGAGTCAGATCACAAAAGTCCTATTCGCGTGCTAATTGTTCAGCCAGGAGTGCCAGGGTTTTCAGCTGCCGGGCCAGATCTTCACGATCCGCCTGCTGCGACGTGCGTCGGGCGCTGGAGTGACGGGTAATAAGAGTCACCGGAAGTTGCGTTTGCCGGCATTCGTTGCCGGAAGACGCGGTCAGTAGCCACTCAACGCTGCGTTCGCCCGCCTCACGAAATGCCTGGCGAACCGTGGTCAGAGGTGGAGAGAACCAGGCGCTATCGGTTGTGTCATCAAAACCCACAACGGAGATCTGCCCGGGCACAGCAATGCCTTTTTCCGCGCAGGCGCGCATCACCCCTAACGCCATCTGATCGTTCGCCACCAGAATCGCCTCCGGCAACTCCGGGCCCGATATAAGCTGATGACCCTTTTCGTAACCGGAGGCGGCACTCCAGTCACCAAATGCTACACCGGCAGGTTCAAGCCCGGCCTGCGCCAGCGAAACCTGCCACCCGACCCGGCGAGCTCTGGCAGAGACAGAGCTTTCAGGCCCATTCAGCAGGGCAATACGCTGATGGCCCAACGAGATAAGATGTTCAGCCCCCAGTTGTGCTCCCTGGGCTGCATCAAAGACCAGGCTATTAACCGGCGCAGAGGGTGAAACATCCAAAAACAGCACCGGCACGGGTGATGCCAGCGCCCTGAGTTGTTCGGCTTCAGCGTCTTCCAGCGGCACGTTCACCAGCAACCCGTCAACACGTTGCGCCAGGAGTTCCTGCACGGCGGCCTGACAGCGTTGTGGGTGTTCCACCATAGAAATCAGCACACTCGCCCCCTTCTCCACCGCACGGGTTTTTACCGCCGAAGCAATTTGCGAAGGGGCGTGAAGCGCCAGATCGGTCGTAATCAGTCCCAGCGTTCGGGTGCGTTTACCCGCCAGCTGTTGCGCGCCACGGTTGGGCACATAGTTCAGTTCCGCCATGGCCTGCTGCACCTTTTCCCGCGTGCGGGCGGAGACATGCTCCGCATCATTAATCACGCGGGAAACGGTCTGATAAGAAACCCCAGCGAGGAGGGCTACGTCATAAAGAGTGATAGCTTTCATGCATTCTGACATCGCGACAAGAGATGGCGATATTCTGGCACAGCCGCGCCGTTAATACTTGTGAGCGCTTCGCATAATTAAACAACTTGCTCAGGCTGGGGTATCTTTTGCACCAGCGGTTTCTGACGAAACCAGGGCAGGCAGATCTGGATCAGCGGGCCAATGGTTAATGCATACAGCACCGTACCGACACCGAACGACCCGCCAAGCAGAATACCAATCAGTAACACCGATACCTCAATGGACGTACGCACACTGCGGATAGACCAGCCCAGTCGGGCATGAATGCCTGTCATCAGGCCGTCGCGGGGGCCTGGCCCAAAACCGGCGCCAATATACATCCCTGTCGCTATCGCATTAACCACAATGCCCGCTACCAGCAGAGCAATGCGCAGGGGAAGTGAAGTCAGCTCAGGGATCAGCGCCATCGTCGCATCCGCAGCCAGGCCAATACAAATGACGTTACTTATCGTGCCAAGCCCAGGCCACTGCCGCAGCGGGACCCAAAACAGCAGCACCGCGGCGCCGGTTAAAATAATCACTGTACCAATGCTCATACCCAACTGTATTGCCACCCCAAGGTGAAATACGTCCCACGGATCGACACCCAGATCGGAACGAATAAACATTGCGGTTGAAAGGCCATACAGCCCTAATCCGACATAAAGTTGTACCAGACGACGTAACATTTTTATCTTCTCCGAAGAACCAGGCTTTCATCTTCGGCGAAAATGGTCTTATGATTAATGTCCAGTTTTCAAATAGTGGACTGCATATGTCATCTCGTCGTTTTGGTAGTCAGTCACTGGTACGCTTGTTAGGCCACTGGCAGCAAACCACATCCCGCACACCGCTCTGGCGACAGCTGGCAGATGCCTTGCGCCTGCTTATTCTGGATGGCCGACTGGCGCTTAACACCCGTTTGCCGGGCGAGCGTGAACTGGCCTCTTCGCTGGACGTCAGTCGTACCACCATCAGCAGTGCATTAGCCCGCCTGCGGGATGAGGGCTATCTGGAGAGTCGTCATGGCAGTGGTTCACGCGTGATCCTGCCGGATTCCCGGGCCGTACCGACTCTCTCTGCGGCAAGCGTAGCACTGGATCTTTCCACCGCGGCACTCAACGCCGGGCCGGAAATTCACCAGGCCTATACGTACGCGCTATCGGCCATCACGCAGTATCTTTCGCTCACGGGTTACGATCAGTCCGGATTACTGGCTCTGCGGGAAGCCATTGCCGCACGCTATACCGCACGCGGGCTGGCGACTCGAGCAGACGAAGTGATGGTCGTCAACGGCGCGGTCAGCGCCTTCGCGCTGGTGTTACGTATGATGACGGGCCCCGGCGACCGCGTTGTGGTGGATCATCCAACCTACCCGCTGGCCATTGCCGCTATCCAGGGGGCGCTGTGTCGTCCGGTAGGCGTCTCCTTACCACAAACGGGCTGGGATACCGACGGTTTTGCCGCAACGCTTGCGCAAACTGCACCACGCCTGGCCTACCTGATGCCGGATTTCCATAACCCGACAGGGCGCTGTATGGACATCCCGACCCGCAAAGCGATAACCGACATTGCCGCACAAACCCGCACCACGCTGGTTGTCGATGAAACCATGGTGGATCTCTGGTTTGATTCTCCACCGCCCCCGCCGCTGGCATCCTTTAACCCGGAGGCGACGGTCATCACCCTGGGCTCGGCAGGAAAAAGTTTCTGGGGTGGCCTGCGTCTGGGCTGGATCCGCGCGTCATCGCGCACCATTGCTACCCTCGCCCAGACCCGCGATACCCTGGATTTGGGTTCACCGGTGCTGGAACAGCTGGCAACGCTGTGGCTTATCGAAAACAGCGACACGTTTTTGCCTGCCCGGCGGCAAATGCTGGCCGAACGCCGTAAGCGGTGCAGTGAACTGCTGCGTGAGCATTTTCCGGAGTGGACTTTCCACGACGCGGAAGGCGGGCTTTCTTACTGGGTGGAACTGCCAGGAATGCAGGCAACACAGCTTGCCGCACGGGCAGAAACGCTGGGGATCAATCTGGGTACCGGAACACGATTTGGCCTGTCGGGGGCGTTTGACCGCTATTTACGTATGCCCTTTACGCTTGACCCGGCAGAGCTTGAGAGCGCGCTGATGAGAATCAAGCCGCTGTGGACGGCATTAAATAAAACCACGGCCCCTGCCATAAAAAGGAGCATTGTTTAATGTGATGAAGATTAAATCTGGGGTTGAAATTTACGCTGGTTACATAATGACCCGTGATTATTATCACAGATAATTTCACAGCGAAATTAAGAATAAAAACTGCTGACTGAAATGAATGCAGTCAGCAGTTTTCACAGAATGGTACTTAGTGCTGAGGAGGAATAGGGAAACCCTTAAGAGAAATAACGAAGTTTTCTCCTTCTTTCTTTATTTTCGCGCCGGTATCACACCAGTCAGACGCAATCCGAAAGAACTCATCACTACCTACATTCCAGCCAAGACGTACATGTTTCACATAGCCTGAACGCAACAAATCGCAGGCCTCTTTGTAGTCATTGGCAGTTGACAGTTGTTGTTTCATTTTCTCTTCTTCAGAAGTTTACGTAGAGCCTTGATTTCTTTAGGAGTAAAAGGAGTTACACTCTCTTCTTCCGTATGCTGATTATCAATATCCTCTTCCGATACTCCCACCTCTTCTACCGCTTCAAATGCCAGCTGTAGCAGTTTCTCTGTGGTCACGCTTAAATTCTCATTATTTACTTCTGCGTAGTGGCGAAGTCTTTCTTTTAGCGCTTCATCAATCTTAACGTTTAATACCGCAGTAGCCATGATTGTCACTTCCCTTCGGAATAAGTTCTTTATTTAATACACGAAGTTAACAATGTAATCCAGATTTATATTTTTTACTTATGACAGAAAAAAGACACCCGAATATAAAATGGCAGTCTATTATTACATGTTTATGACAATAATATTTCAGTTGGATGAATGATATATTACATATTGAATTAAATACCTTTAATTCCTGTGGAATTAGGCAACCAGCACTAGGTTTGGGGAACGAAAAAGGTTCGGTAAAATCTGAGGAGAGCAGAAATGGGTGGGGGCCCTGCCAGCTACATCCCGGCACACACGTCGTCTGCCCTGGCTGCTTCCTTCCGGACCTGACCTGGTGAACAGAGTAGCGTTGCGGGAGAACCAACAGAGCCCCCATTG
>Ga0153918_1000676_pt1 | contig 15222 bp, 16 predicted proteins | sample TSFL002MetaG_FD_104687 | JGI IMG/M metagenome (GOLD analysis project Ga0153918, IMG submission 104687) | Attine ant fungus gardens microbial communities from Florida, USA - TSFL002 MetaG | ecosystem: Host-associated > Fungi > Mycelium > Unclassified | place: USA: Florida, Paynes Creek Historic... | reverse complement strand
TGGCCCATGCTGCTCCAGTCGTCGACGATCACCAGGCCGGGGGTGTCGCGTTCGACGAATGCCAGTTGCGCACGGTCCTGCTCATCCAGCGCCAGTACCCCGATCCAGTGGGCGTACAACGAGCCGGTGCAGTAGCCTTTGCGCCCGTCGATGCGAAAGCCGTCGCCTTCGGCCACCAGGCGGGTGCGAATGTCCTGGACGGTCTTGCCACCGGTTTCCGACAGGGCATTGGCAAAGCGATGGCCCTGCAGCGCCAGGCCGAAGAAGTGGCGTTGTTGTTCGGCGGTGCCTTGCAGGCGGATGTCTTCGAGCAGGCAATAATGATTTTGCGGAATTTGCCCCAACGAAGGGTCGGCGGCCGAGACGATGGCGATGACGCGCGCGAGGGTGGCATACGAAACCTCGGCACCGCCATGGGCCCGTGGCACGGTGATGCCCCACAGCCCGCTGTTGGAGAAGGCGTCGACAATGTCTGCCGGTACTTGCCGCTGTCGATCGCGTTCGGCCGCGCCTTCGCGCAGCAGCGCAGCGACCTGATGGGCGACGGCGATCGCCTCGCCGTCGTCTTCGATGATGTGGGCTGCAGGGCGGCGGATTTCGTAGGCTGCAGAGAGGATTTCGCTAGGCATGGACAACTCGATGTGTAGTCGGACGACTTCACATTGCAGCTGTTGTGCCAGGCCCGGGAGTGCCGCAAACCAAGGCCTTGCAGCCAGCCGCGGGGGAGCGTTCCTGTGTGGATCGCCGCCAACTGTTGGCCGGCTGTTGCCTGTGCAACAGTGTCAGGCGTGCTTGCGCAGGGCTGCTACCAGTTCGGCCTTGGTCATGGTCGAGCGACCTTTGATGTCCTTGCTGCGCGCCTCCTTGAGCAGGCTTGCCTTGGTCTGGCTTTCCAGCGAGCTGCTGGATGAGCGGGCGTGCCCTTCGCGTGACTTCGCTGCACGCCTGGCCGAGTCCGAACGGGCGGTCTTCTTCTCGCCAGCGGAGGTCTTGCTGCCCGAGCCGCCTGACTTCTCGCCACCCCCGGACTGCTTGTTGACGGTGGCCCAGGCGCGCGCCTCGGCTTCATCCTTCGACACGCCCTTGTGCTCGTAGCTCTCTTCGATATGCTCGGCCTTGCGCTTCTGCTTGTCGGTGTATTTGTCCTTGTCGCCGCGTGGCATGGCATTCACTCCTGCGTGGTGTACCTGAAGGGTTGAAGGCCTGGGGCGCCCGGAGTGCCATTGAATGGACGGACGGTGCGCTCAGGGTTCGCTCATCTGCGACAGCGGCCTGGCCACCTGTTCGAGCGAACACCGCTCGGCCGCCACGCCCCACAGCGCCTGGGTCAGCGCGGCAATGATCATCAGCGCCGCGCCGATCAGGTAGCCGTACAGCACGTAGGCGCGTTCCCCGGTTTCGATCAGCGCGCCGAACAGGGTCGGCCCGATCAGGCCACCCAGACCGGTGCCGAAGGCATAGAACACCGCAATCGCCAGGGCACGGATTTCCAGCGGGAAGGTTTCCGCCACGGTGAGGTAGGCGGAACTGGCCGCCGCCGAAGCGAAGAAGAAAATCACCATCCAGGCCAGGGTCTGCTGGGTCACGTCGAGCAGTTCTCGCTGGAACAGGTAGCCGCTGATGGCCAGCAGCCCCCCCGAGACCAGATAGGTCGAACTGATCATGATGCGCCTGCCGACCACGTCGAACAGCCTGCCCAGCAACAGCGGGCCGCAGAAGTTGCCCAGCGCGAATGGCAGGATGTACCAGCCCACCTTCGCCGTCGGCACCTGGTAGAAGTCGGTCAGCACCAGCGCATAGGTGAAGAAGATCGCGTTGTAGAAGAATGCCTGCGCGCTGAGCAAGGTCAGGCCTACCAGGGCACGACGCCGATGCTCGACGAACAAGCTCTGGAACACCTCGCGCAAAGGCGTATGGTCGCGAGCGCGCAGCTTCAGCGCAGGGGCCTGAAGCGGTGGGATGGCGATCCCGCGTTCGTGGTAATGCCGCTCGATGTCGGCGACGATGCGCTCGGCGTGTTGCGGCTGGTTGTGGATCATCAGCCAGCGCGGGCTTTCCGGGACCCACAGGCGCATCAGCATGATCAGCAGGCCCAGCACTGCGCCGATGCCGAAACACAGGCGCCAACCAAGGTCGCCACCGGCAATCGCCGGGTCGAGCAGCACCACCGCACCGGCCGCGCCGAGCGCTGCGCCGATCCAGAAAGTGCCGTTGATGGTCAGGTCGACCCAGCCGCGGTACCGCGCCGGGGTGAATTCCTGGATGGTCGAGTTGATGGCCGTGTACTCGCCGCCGATACCGGCACCGGTGAGAAAGCGGAACAGCAGGAAGCTCCACAGGCTCCATGAGAACGCCGTGGCTGCCGTGGCGCCGATGTACAGCAACAAGGTGATGAAGAACAGCCTGCGCCGCCCCAGGCGGTCGGTCAGCCAGCCGAAGAACAGCGCACCGATGACCGCGCCGGCGATGTACGTGGCGCCTGCCAGGCCGATGTCGGTGTTGCTCAGGTGCAGCGCAGGGCTGTCCCTGAGCGCGCCCGCCACCGAGCCCGCCAGGGTGACTTCCAGGCCATCGAGCAGCCAGGTGATGCCCAGCGCCAGCACCAGCAAGGTATGAAAGCGCGTCCACGGCAGGCGGTCGAGGCGGGCAGGGATGTCGGTGCTGTACACGGGGGCGGCACCGCGCTCCTGCAAGGCTTGGCTCGTCACTGCAATCCCGTCATTCAGCCGTCCGATTGCTCTTCTGGCGGCACCTGCCCCTCAGGCCAGTCTGGAGCCTCCTGTTGCGGTTCGGGTCGCGGCTTGGGTACGGGCTCGCCCGGATTGTGCGGCACCTCGTCGACATACGGGTCAGGGTGGTTGGGGTCGATCATGGCCTGTCTCCTGAAAGCATGGTTACCTCCCGTTAGGGTGCGCAGGGGCGTTGCTGTTCAATCCGATTCGCCAGTGGCTGCCAGGGAGTCTGCCCGGGCGCGAACGGATCAAACTTTTGCGTGCCGCAGGGCTCTTCTTAAGAGACACCACTGCCACGAGGAGCACCCCATGAAGCACACCGACGGCAAGACCGGCGATAAAGTCCCCCGGCCGATTTCCTCTGAAGAGGCGCAGCGCGGCGAGAAGGCGCCGGACCCGGTGCTTGAAAACCCGGACCCCGATACCGAGGCCGTGGACAAGGTGATTACGCCGACATCGGTGAAGGAGCAGGAAGAGCTGACCCGCCAGACCAAAAAGCGCTTGGCTGAGGTTGATGAGAAAACCCGGCACTGAGCCTTACGTCCAGCGTGTTTGTGCTTTGGGCGAGCGGCGCAGGCGGTGATAATGGAGGGCCATCCCAAGGGCCAAGCCATGCTGACCATTTCCAACAACGTGCAGTTGCCAGATGCCGACATCGAGCTGACTTACATCCGCGCGCAAGGCGCGGGTGGGCAGAATGTCAACAAGGTGTCCAGCGCCGTGCACCTGCGCTTCGACATTCGGGCCTCGTCGCTGCCCGAGTTCTACAAGGCGAGGCTGCTGGCGCTGCGTGACAGCCGCATCACTGGCGATGGCGTGTTGATCATCAAGGCCCAGCAATACCGTACCCAGGAACAGAACCGCGCTGACGCTTTGGCGCGCCTTGCCGAGTTGATCGTCGCTGCCGGCAAGGTCGAGAAGAAACGCCGGCCTACCAAGCCGACCCTCGGCTCGAAGACACGCCGGCTGGAAGGAAAAGCCAGGCGCAGTACTGTCAAGGCGGGGCGGGGGAAGGTGGAGTTTTAGGTTCTCTGGAGGATGAAAAGCCTGTTTTTCGCGACCAGAAAGAGCCGTTTCAAATACCACCACCGTATAGCATCGACTCGATAATATGGCACATCATCCCATCAAACGAAGAGGATTCAGCATATACATTATCAAAGACTTGGCGATCCCGGACCTGGTATTTTTTAGATGAGATCTCCAGCACAAATACATCCATGTCACTATCCCCGAATACCAGATAATTCGTCATCCACTCCGGTCACGCCAATTTAGATTTACCTCAGCAAAATCATTCGTCTGGCCAGCACAGTCTTCAAACTGAATGGGGTGAGTTGAGTAGACGAATACGCCGTTTTCCGCTCCGCCTTTGCCGATACGTAAAAAATCCAGATGCACGGAAGGTGGTGCAATGAATAAGAATTCCCTACAGCGCTGGATAAACGAAAGCAATTCATTCTCAGATGCGCCGGGGGCAAATTCCGATACTCCTGACGTAAGCGCAGGATAGTTCATCAGGGCTCACCTTCGTAATGGCATTAATAAGAAGTCATAATCAAACAGCTAGCCGCATGCAAACTCCTTTACGCGATCGAATAACTTCTGCTTAGAGAGTTCGTATTCATCCTGCCTGTCAATGATAAATCTATATTTATCGTTGGCAGACCAAAGCAATTCGACTACACGGCCTTCCCAATTTGTAAGTTCTACAAAAGCATTCCCCACCCCTTGAAGGTTCTCGATTTCCTCGAAAAGGTAATCCAATTTAAGGTAGGCGCCTTGCTCTTCTGTACCGGCTCCTGTCTTTGGATTGTCAAAATAGACCAGTAGCTTCGGATGCTTTTCACGCTTCCAATTCAATGTGGGGACACTTCGCAGACGCAATTCCCTGAACGCTTCAGGGCACTCATTTCCCGAAAACTCGCATCTAAAAATTGGAATGCACAAAAATAGCTTGTTTCGATCGATTCGCTTCAATCCTTTTAAATAGCTGTGATAGTTGCTAGGTACCACAATGACATGGGTAAACCTTGAGCTTTCCTTAGGCAATTCAAAAATAGCAGGCCTATCGGAGGGTGTGCTATGAGGTACCGCATCGACTATGGCTAGCGCAAGCTCATCATCAACGTCGGTTTCCGAAACCACTAAAAGATCTCGAGCTTCCGACCCGGCCAACCAATAGCTGTATGTGTAGCTCCGCATTTTATCCTGAAAGAACACTACGTCGCGCCGGACTTCTCTAACTTGATCAAACTCCTCAGTCAATTCTTTTTTTGTAATCATGATCACCTCCGTCTAGTCGTAATCAGGTCCGACGTCTTGCCTATACCTGACCCCGCTCGCAGCCATCTTCCCACCATCCGAACTGTTTGCTGACCGCAATCTTAAACTCAAACCACTCGTATCGTTGTAGAAATCATTTCTATCGGCTCTGCTCAAATTGTAGCCCTTTTGATTCCAGTGCTCAACAACTGCGGTGTTATGCTCGATAGTTAACCTAGGATCATCCCTTGCGACCCTTTCACCGTCGGCCGTCATGACCTTTCCTGCATTTTTCCCCTCTGTAATCGTATTAGCATCAAGTACTTCATTCTTCACACCTGCCCTGTAACTACTTGGGTATTCCGTTCTCCTGTCATGCCTAATAGATTCAGTGCTTCTGACAAAGCGACCATTTGGTCCTCGTACCACCTCGGATGACGAGGTGTGGCTTTTCGATGAGACATCAACGGCGGATGGACTTCGCCTGATAACTTTTGAATTTCCGAGGTTTGAACCAAACCCATCAGCTGGTTGAAACCTGTATCTCGCAGTCAATCCACCTACTACGACTGCACTACCAAAGGCTATTAACTTCTGCTGATCTGACCCTTCGCCATAATTGCGTCCGCCATACCTATGTCCCGCTGTACCGCCAACCACGCCCCCAAACATCCCCCACAGCGCCATTGCCGGCCCCACCAACGCTACCGCACTGGCAATCCCCACCCCCAATACCGTGGCCTCAAGCCATCCGGGCACTTGCGGTTCGATCTCATCCGTGGTCTCGGTATCCCCTCCGATAAATACATTCGAAGACCCCTCACTGATCCTCGCATCACACACCGTGCGATCCCCAACCCTCGCCGCAGGTTGCCCGTTGATGTAAACCGTGCGACTGCCCTGAGCCACGGTTTGGCGCGCCCCGGAATGATCACTGCACACCGCTTGATCGACATGCGCTCTGGCAGCGGGCCGGCCATTGATGTGCACATTGTCGGAGCCTGAGGTGATCCAGCCTGTTTCACGGTGAGCATGCGAAAGGCTCCCCAACAGCTGGCCAATGCCCGCGCCTGTCGCAGCCCCAGCGCCAATCATGGCCGCAATCGCAAGGCCACCCAGCCCACCGGTTCCGACCACAGCAATCCCGGCCAGCACCGCTGCGGCACCCAAGGCAAGTCCGCCGAGTAGCCCGTTCAATGCACTGGAATGCTCTATCGGATCATCCTGTCGCGCAGCTGCGCCGGTCATTCGGCGGCTGCCTGTTCAACGTCCGCTCCACGCAACTCCAGACTGCCGATCAATGCTTCGAAGGTACTACGCTCGATGGCGGTCATGCCCTTGGGGTTATTGCTGGTTGCCGTGATCTGAATCAGCAGCGGGCAGCCGTGTTCGTCCCTGTGCAGAAAAATCAATTGAAGCTGGTGTACCGGTTGACCTTGTTGGCGCCAGCGCAACTCGGCGCGTCGGGCTTCCATGCCTGCCACCTCGACCGGTGACACCGGCTCGATCCACTGAATATGAGCAAGTGATTTTTCCAGCTCCTTCAATAACTGCTGAGAAAGCAATTCCAGATCTTGGTCCGGAGACACTTGTGACCGGCCTATCACCAGCGAAAACGGACTCGGCCCGATATCAGTCAATGTCAGCAAGTGGTATGTCTTGTCCTTGAATGCTGCTGGCCGCACAAAGCTCAACTCATTGGTGCAAAACCGCGGAGGCGGTAGTGCTTTCAATGCCTCTTGTTGCAACCGCTCACGCGCGAGTCGCTCTTGCTCCTCACGACGTTGTGAAATCCGGTCGTAAATATTCGGACGATGCATACGACTGTTCCTTGTCCTGATTACTTCTTGTTCAGATTGATGATGCTGCTACCGGCGAGGTCCAGCTCCACGCCAGACAGGATGACCTTGCCATTCGCCTCCATTCGCAACATGCAGCTCCCCACTTCAAGCGTGATTGAAGTGGCCGCCTTGATCCGTACCGCTCCGTGATCGACGGTCACCAGGTACGATCCTTCTTCCACCGCAATACTGGATTCCAACCGGATGGTTTCCTCGTGCCTGCCACCGACCGTGATGGAGCGATTGCCACCCACCTTGCGTTTTTCATCAGCCTCGACTTCGGTATCGAGGTTGCGCTCGGCATGCAGGCTCACCCGTTCAGCCCCGTTCTTGTCGTCAAAACGCAAGAAGTTCGCAGTGCGGCCATCGCCCTTGATCGAACGCGTCAACAACCCGCTCTGGGTCTTGTTCGCCGGCAGCGCCCACGGCGGGGTATTGCTGCTGTTGTAGAGGCTGCCGATGATCAGCGGGCGGTCCGGGTTGCCATCGAGAAACACCACCACCACTTCATCTTCCACCCGCGGGATCTGGATGCTGCCGAAGCCGCTGCTGGCTCCGGCCTGGGCCACGCGCACCCAGCAGGAGCTCTGGTCGTTGAAGCCGCCGTGGCGGTCCCAATGGAACTGCACCTTCACCCGGCCCAGTTCGTCGGTGAAGATTTCCTCCCCAGGGGGACCGACGACGATCGCGGTCTGCGGGCCGGCAATGGTCGGCCTTGGCGTAGTCAGTTGTGGGCGGAACGGGATCTTCTTGCGCACACAGGTGAAGGTATTGAAGTAACCGGCCTGCTGGCCGCTGAGGTAGTTGTTGTGGCCTTCGCAGCTCACGGCCATCAGCAGAAATTCGCGTTCCTCCACGGGACCGGTCTGGTGGCCCGGGTGCTGCAGCAACTCGAAGCTGTAGCCGGGGCGCATGGCGCGGCAGTTGCTGGCGCCCTCGAAGTGCTTGCCGGCCAGCTCCAGCACTTCCACGCGCCGGCGCAACAACGCCTCGCCTTCGTCATAGGTGCTGTGGGTGTACTGGCCGGGGTCGTAGAGTTCGAAGCGTTGCACGGCGCCTTGCTCGTTGAGGCTGCGCATGGCCACCGGCAGACGGTTGCGGGGTTGGCGGTAGTCGAAGGTCTGCGCGGCCATGCTCCCGGCCTGCAGTTGACGATGGCCGCACCACCGGGTGATGGCGTCGGCGGTTTCGGTGACCGAGGCGCTGTGGAAGCGGATTTGCGCTTGCTCGGGGAGCGCATCGAGCACGGTGGAGTCGTCGCCGATGACCAGGGTATGGCCTTCGAGGCTGTGCTCGAAAAAGTAGAACAGCCCGGCTTCATCGAGCAGGCGCTGGACGAAGTTGAGGTCGCTTTCGCGGTATTGGGTGAGGTAGGTGTGGCGCTTCTGCGGTTGGCTCAAGCGCAAGGCGTAGTTCGCGTAGGCCGGGTACCGGGCAAAGACTTGCGCGAGCACCTCATCGACCGTGCAGTTCTGGAAAATACGCGTGTCGGTGCGGTGCCTGAGCATCGTCAGCCAGGGGCTCAGGGTTGCGCCGTAGTGGTCCAGGGCGCCGTCGCTGCCTTTGCTGGCAAAGCGCGTGAGGTAGCCGTTGATGAAGCGCGGCGCGGCATCGGCCAGCTCGACCTCGATGCTGACCTGCTGGCAGATCATCGACTTCAACGGCAACTGCGGTGCGTCGCAGATCAGTAGCAGCTCGTAGGTGAAGGGCTTCGACAGGCCTTCGCTGCCCCGGAAGCTTTCCAGCAGCAATGGCTGATCGGGTTCGGTCAGGTGGTGAAACTTGAACAGTCGGCGGTGCTGCGGCGACAGGCGCTCGGCCAGGTCCATGATCATTGCAATCTCCTTGCGAACTCGAAGCGCTCGGAGGTTAGGGCAACGGTCGAATGGCCAGCAATGAACGGTGTGTTGAAGGGAAAAACGCTTTTGTAGGACCGTGAAACCGGGTGATTTCTCGCTTTCCTACACGGCCTGCGAGCGTTTGTCGCCGGGAGAAAGCGCCGGCCCGGCAATGGCGCTACTTTGCGGCAGCCATACCGCTTTGGAAGACTTTGGCCTCGTTCAAGGTGAACTCACCTTTAGTAGGCTTTGCCGAATCAAGGCGTTACAAAATAACTGACAATCGCACTGACCTGCGCTCCAGGCAGCCAGCATGCCTGGCCGCCTGGGGCGTTGCACTGTCAGCTGGCCAAGCGCTTGAGCAATGCCTTGGCCACCGCCTCGGATGAGGCAGGGTTCTGCCCGGTGATCAGATGGCCGTCTTCGACCACATGGCTTGCCCAGTCCGCTGCTTTGGAGTACTCGCCACCTTTGGCCTTGAGCATGTCTTCCACGAGGAAGGGCACCACGTGGGTCAGCCCGACGGCCTCTTCCTCACTGTTGGCGAAGCCCGTGACCCGCTTGCCTTTTACCACCGGGTGGCCGTCTGGCGTGTTCACGTTTTTCAGAACGCCTGGAGCATGGCATACCGTCGCAATCGGCTTGTTGGCGGCATAGAACGCTTCGAGCAAGGTCTTCGAATCGGTATCCTCGGCCAGGTCCCACAGCGGTCCGTGGCCACCGGGGTAGAACACCGCATCGAAGTGATAAGGGTCGACCTCGCCCAGCGGCACGGTGTCGGCCAGGGCCATCTGCCCCTCGGTGTCGCTGGCGAAGCGCCGGGTGGCGTCGGTCTGGGCGTCCGCTTCGTCGCTTTTCGGGTCCAGTGGTGGCTGGCCACCTTTGGGCGAGGCGAGGGTGACGTCGGCATTGGCGTCGACGAACACGTAATAGGGCGCGGCGAACTCTTCCAGCCAGAAGCCGGTCTTCTTGCCGGTGTCGCCCAGCTGGTCGTGCGAGGTCAGTACCATCAGGATCTTTTTCATGCGAGCCAGTCCTCCAGGGGTAAATGGGCAGTGGGCCGTTCGTCCTGCATGATCATGGGAGGGCAGGGCGCAGCAGGCGTTCCATGATAGCCCTCGAAAAGATGCGCGGTTTGCCGCTCAGCTCTATTACCCTAGTGGCACGATCATTTCATTGATGGATGCCTACCCATGAGCAACACCTCATTCCGCCAGCCCGTCATCGCTGACGCCGAGCGCTGCTACGCGATCGAAATCGGTGCCTACGAGGGCGACGAAGCGGCCACGCTGGAGAAGATCCGCACGCGCATCAGCCAATACCCCGAAGGCTTCCTGCTGCTCCAGGACCCCCACGGCATCGTTGGCTTCATCAACAGTGGCTGCGCCCACGAGGTGGTGATGTCCGACGAGGCATTCAAGGAACTGGTCGGCCACGACCCGCAGGCGCCGAACGTGGTGATCATGTCAGTGGTGGTGGACACGGCGCACCAGGGCAAGGGCTACGCCAAGCGGCTGATGCGCGAGTTCATCAGCCGCATGCAGGCCCAGGGCAAGCAGACCATCCACCTGATGTGCAAGGAACAGCACGTCGAGCTGTACCGCAAGATGGGCTACCAGTATGTGCGGCCTTCGCCCTCGGATCACGGTGGCATGGCCTGGCATGAAATGGTCATGGCGCTCTGACCTCGGCCAGTTGCACGGCTTCATGATCAGCGCAGGCAGCTGATGGCAAGGTATCAAGTCACATTGGTTACCAAGCAATGACAGCCCGTTGACTGTGTCCCCCGTTCTAGAGGGGGTTGAAGGGTTCACTGCCATTCAACAGTCACAAAGCTGTAACACAGCTGCTGCAAAGTGTGTCGGCCATCACACGGAGCGCTTTTTCCATGATACGCCTGATGAAGTCTGCTGCACTCGCCGTTGCCGTCTCGCTCAGCGCCACTTCGGCCTTTGCCGCAGACAACGTTCGCCTGACCGGTTCCGGCGCCAGTTTCCCTGCACCGATCTACCTGACCTGGTTCAAGGACTTCAGCAAGAACACTGCTGGCGTCACCGTCGACTACCAGTCCAAGGGCAGCGGGGCAGGCGTTCAGGACTTCCTGAACAAGACCGTCGACTTCGCCGCCAGCGACTCGGCCATGAGCGAAGCAGACATTGCCAAGGTCGGCGAAGGCGTGCAGCTGCTGCCGATGACCGCCGGTGAAATCGTCCTGGCCTACAACCTGCCAGGCAACCCGAAAGGCCTGAAGCTGCCACGCGATGTGTACTCCAACATTTTCCTCGGCAAGATCACCCAGTGGAACGACCCACAGATCGTCAAGGCCAACCCGGGCCTGAAGCTGCCTGAGCTGCCGATCACCGTGGTGGTGCGTGCCGACTCCAGCGGTACCAACGCCGTCTTCACCAAGCACCTGTCGGCCATCAACGCCGACTTCAAGAAAGACCTGGGTGAAGGCAACACTGTCAACTGGCCGGCCACCGACAAGTTCATCAAGTCGCCGAAGAACGATGGCGTGACCGCCACCGTTCGCCAGACCCCGGGCGCCATCGGCTACATCGAATACGGCTTCGCCAAGCTGGCCAAGGTCGACTTCGCCGAGCTGGAAAACAAGGCCGGCCACTACGTCGTGCCGAACGCCGAAAGCGGTGCCGAAGCGCTGGCTGCAGTGAAGATGCCGGAAAACCTGATCGCTCACCTGCCAGACCCGGAAGGTGCCAAGTCCTACCCGATCACTTCCTATACCTGGATGATCTTCCGCAAGGACAACGGCAGCCCGGAAAAGGCCAAGGCCATGCGTGACATGGTCGAGTACGGCCTGACCAAAGGCCAGAAGATCGCCGACTCGATGGGCTACATCCCGCTGCCGCCATCGGTGGTCGACGAAGTGCGCAAAGCCTCGCAAAGCATCCAGTAATACCTCCAGGCGCTCCCGGCGTGGTGTGTCGACCATGCCGGGGGTGGCTGCCCTTAGTCCCGGAACCCGCTAAATGAACACACCTTTTGCCATACCGGATAACCCAGACTCCGCGTGCCAGCCGCCGTCCACCAAGGACTTCCTGGTCGATCGCACCTTCCGTGCCCTTGCGCGCATCGGTGTGGTGCTGATTCTCGCGCTGGTATTCGCATTGGTATACGAAGTAGGACGCAAAGCACTTCCAGGCATGGAAAAGCACGGTTTCGACGTGCTGTTCGGCAGTGTGTGGGACGTCAACCAGGGCAAATACGGCATTCTGCCCGCCATCTGGGGCACGCTTTACAGCGCCCTGATCGCCTTGTTGATCGCTGGTTTCTTCGGCGTCAGCATGGCCATTTTCCTTACCCAGGATTTCCTGCCGGCGAGGCTCGCCGCGGTGTTTCGCACCATCGTCGAGCTGCTCGCCGCCATCCCCAGCGTCGTTTACGGCCTGTGGGGCATCTACGTAGTGATTCCGGCCATCCGGCCGCTGACCGCCTGGCTGAACAGCGAGCTGGGCTGGATCCCGTTCTTCGGCACCTCCCTGAGTGGCCCCGGCCTGCTGCCGGCGGCGTTGGTGCTGGCGATCATGATCCTGCCGACCATCGCCGCGGTTTCCCAGGATGCGCTGACCAGCGTACCGATGAAGACCAAGCAGGCTGCCTATGGCATGGGCACCACCCACTGGGAGGCCATCCTCAAGGTCATGGTGCCGTCGGCCGCCACTGGCATCTTCGGCTCCCTGGTGCTGGGCCTTGGCCGCGCACTGGGTGAAACCATGGCCCTGGCGATGCTGGTGGGTAACGCCAACACCATCACCCTGTCCCTGTTTGCCCCGGCCAACACGCTGGCAGCCTTGCTGGCGCTGAACTTCCCGGAAGCCGGGCCGAACGAGATCGAAGTACTGATGTACGCCGCACTGGTCCTGATGTTCATCACCTTGCTGGTGAACGTGTTCGGGTCGCTGATCATGCTCTACGCCCAGCGGGGTAACAAATAATGACTGACCTTTCTGCAGCCACTACCGCCTTGCCCAGCCTGCAGCGCCGCTTCGAAGGCCGCGCCCTGCGCAGCCTGGTGCTGACCAGCATGGTCTGGTGCGTGGCCCTGTTGGCCAGCGTGCCGCTGATTTCCGTGCTGTACATGCTGATCACCCGCGGCGGTGCGCGCCTGAGCCTGGAAGTGTTCACCGAACTGCCACCCACCGGTTTCGAGATGGGCGGGGGCTTCGGTAACGCCCTGGCCGGTACCTTCGTCATGGTCGGCATTGCCGCCGCCATCGCGGTACCGGTCGGTATCCTGGCGGCGGTGTTCCTCGCCGAGCTTGGGCCCGAGAGCAAGCTGGCCAACGCCTCGCGCTTTGCCGCGAAGATGCTCACCGGCCTGCCGTCGATCCTTGCCGGTGTGTTCGCCTACGCCCTGGTGGTGATGACCACCGGTACCTACTCGGCCCCGGCCGGTGGTGTGGCGTTGGCGGTGCTGATGCTGCCGATCGTCGTGCTGACCGCTGAAGAAGCCATGAAGATGGTGCCCAAGATCATGAAGGACGCGGCCTACGGCATGGGCTGCACCCGCGCCCAGGTGATCTGGAAGATCGTCCTGCCGACCGGCATGCCGGCCATCCTTACCGGCGTCATGCTGGCCGTGGCCCGCGCCGCAGGCGAAACCGCGCCGCTGCTGTTCACCGCGTTGTTCAGCAACTACTGGATCTACCACGACGGCAGCCTGGCCGTCATGAACCCCACGGCCTCGCTTGCCGTACTGATCTACAACTTCTCCGGCATGCCGTTCGACAACCAGCTGGAGCTCGCCTGGGCGGCCTCGCTGGTGTTGGTGATGATCGTGCTGGTAGTCAACATTCTTAGCCGAATCTTCGGCAAGCCAAAGTATTGAAAGGGAGCATTCGACCGTGAACGTATCAACTGCACAGAGAGCCGCTCCCATGGTCAGCGAAGCGCCAATCGTCATGGACTGCAAGCTGGACAAGATCTTCTACGGCAACTTCATGGCGGTGCGTGACAGCCATGTACCGATCCGCAAGAACGAAATCACCGGCTTCATCGGCCCGTCGGGCTGCGGCAAGAGTACCGTGCTGCGCAGCCTCAACCGCATGAACGACCTGGTCAAGGGCTTCCGCTTCGAAGGCCATGTGCACTTCCTCGGCCAGGATGTCTATGGCAAGGGCGTGGACCCGGTGGTGGTGCGCCGTTACATCGGCATGGTGTTCCAGCAGCCGAACCCGTTCTCCATGAGCATCTTCGACAACGTCGCCTTCGGCCTGCGCCTGAACCGCTACAAGGGTGACATCGGCGACCGCGTCAAGCACGCCCTGCAAGGCGCCGCGCTGTGGGACGAGGTCAAGGACAAGCTCAAGGTCAGCGGCCTGTCGTTGTCCGGCGGCCAGCAGCAGCGCCTGTGCATCGCCCGTGCCATTGCCACCGAGCCGGAGGTGCTGCTGCTCGATGAGCCCTGCTCGGCACTGGACCCGATCGCCACCCGCCGCGTGGAAGAGCTGATGGTCGAGCTGAAGAAGGACTACACCATCGCCCTGGTGACGCACAACATGCAGCAGGCGATCCGTGTCGCCGACACCACTGCGTTCTTCTCGGTCGACATCTCCCAGGGCACCCGCACCGGTTACCTGGTGGAGATGGGCCCGACCACGCAGATCTTCCAGAATCCGCGTGAGCAACTGACCAGTGACTACATCAGCGGCAAGTTCAGCTGAAATGGGTGCGACCTGTCGTCTTCACCTGCCAGCGGTAGAGCGCGCACTGCGCGAAGTGCAGGGCCGCTTTGGCGAACTCAGCCAGCATTTCACCGAACCGCGTGATCCGTTCACCGACGAGGTGCTGCTGAATGTGCTTGAAGGCTATGCCTTGATTGATGACTATGTCGCACGGGGCGTTGACCTGTTCGACCTGCAGCAGCTGAACCTGATGCTGGAGATCAACGCCACCGTGCTGTGCGGCAGCGACCCGGCGCGCCGCCACGAGTTTGCCCCGCACCTCGCGGCCACCGAGGCACGCTTTTTCAACAACGTGGAAGGTGGCATCAAGGACCTCTACAACTGGTATTGGGCGTACCGCAGCGAGTCGATCTGGAAGCGCGCCGCCGGCGTTTATGTACGTATCCTCAGCAAGCCGCAGTTGTTCATCGAAGGCAACAATCGCACCGGGTCGCTCATCGTCAGTTATCTGCTGATGCGGGCCGGGCTGCCGCCGTTCGTGCTGACGCTGGACAACGCCGAGGGTTACTTCAACCCGTCCTCGGTCATTCGCAACTCCGCCAAGCATGGTGTGAAAGCTTTGTACGAATTGCCCAAGATCAAGAAAAAGTACGCCGCCTTCCTCGAGGCGCAGGCGCCTGAACCCGAAAAGTTCTTCCTGCCCGGCACCGGTGTGCCGGCCCGCCAGGGGAGCCGATGATGGAAAGGTATTCGATGCTGGAACAAGGCAAGGCCGGTGGCCGACGTGCGTGGCGGGCCATCGGGCGCAAATTCAGGCGCCCGCAGATGCGCATTTCCTTCGATATCGATGACACGCTGGCCTGCCTGCCGCATCACGCGGATGAAGAACACAGCAAGCTGC
>Ga0153918_1000675_pt1 | contig 15249 bp, 13 predicted proteins | sample TSFL002MetaG_FD_104687 | JGI IMG/M metagenome (GOLD analysis project Ga0153918, IMG submission 104687) | Attine ant fungus gardens microbial communities from Florida, USA - TSFL002 MetaG | ecosystem: Host-associated > Fungi > Mycelium > Unclassified | place: USA: Florida, Paynes Creek Historic... | reverse complement strand
CTGGATCAGCGCCGCGATCTTGCCGTGGGAGAGTACATATCCGCCGAGCACGCTCGCGAATACGACGATGATGCCGATAATTTTAGCCATAGGATCAAAGCACTTGCTGTCGTGGTCAGGGAGAGGGACGGGAGCTTTAAAACTCTTCTTCTACTTATCGGCAGAACTGCGCCAGACTATAGCCACTCAAAGCGAAAAGCCAGTTCGGACTGATGCCAAAATGCCAATGGAATCCAAGGTGCCCACTCAGAATCCGCGTACCCTAGAGGCCTGGGTCAAGCTGCTGGACGGTGTTCGCGTACCGGTACCCAAGCAGAGTTACGACCGGGTAATGGCCGCGATCAACGACAGTCGCCGCTCGTTGCGCGACATCGCTGAACTGATGCAGGACAGTCCCGCCCTGGTGCTGTCGGTGATGCGCGAGGCAAACCACCCCGCCAACGCCAGCCAGGCCGAACCGGCTGAAAGCCTGGAAATTGCCCTGAACCGCCTGGGCCTGGCACGTAGCAGGGAACTGTTGATGCGCCTGCCGGCCGTACCGGAAGACGACATCCCGCCTGTGCTGCGCCAATTCCTGTTGATCAGCCAGCATGCCGCACAACAGGCCAGCGGCCTTTTCGCCAGCCGCCTGGCGCGCCTGTGGCAGGAAATCCACTGGGGCAGCCTGCTGTTCCTCGCCCCTCTGTGGCCAGTGGCCCTGGCCTACCCCAAGCTGCTTGACGCCTGGGAGTTGCGGGTCATCCACAAGGGCGAAACCGCGGCCGACGTGGAGCAGGAACTGTTCGGCGTGCGTATCTTCGCCCTGTGCCAGGCGATGGCCGAACACTGGCGCCTACCCAAGTGGGTGACCCAAGGCTATCGCCTGCTGCTCGAAGAACGCGACCAATTGGCCTTGGTACTGAGCATCGCCCGTGAAGAAGACCTGCTCAACCAGCAGCATCGCCTGGACGAGGCGCCCGGTTTGCGCCGCTGGTTCAACGAACCGGCCAACACCGTACTGCTGGCCAACAACCTGGCGCTGGCAGCCCAGGTCGGCTGGGACAACCCTCATTTGCTGCGCTGGCAGCTGCTCACCGCGCTCTACCTGCAAACCTCACTGGAGGACGTGCAACAGCAGGTGCACCAACAAGCCGCCGCCAGCGCCCGGCGTCACGCCAGGCATGCACTGTTCCACCCGGCCGAAGCGCTGATCTGGCCTTGGCAGCAACGTCGCCCGCACCCGGACATGCTCAAGCCGCCACCGCCTTCCAGCGACGACCTCGGCCGCTGGCGCAAGCTGTGCCAGGCGTTGCTGGCGCAACCCAGCCCGTTCACCAACGCCGTGCACCTGGCCACTCAGGCGCGCGAAGCCATGCTTGCCTGTGGCATGCAGCGCATCATGCTCCTGACGCTGGACCGTGCCAGCGACCACCTGCGCGTGCAGCAGACCGCCGGCCTGCCCCGGGAGGCCGCTGCCATGGACTTGCCCCTGGCGCAGAACAAACTGTTGCAAAAGCTCATGAGCAAAGCCGGCCAGTTGCGCCTGACGCCCGACAATCACGCCCAGTTTTCGGCACTGCTACCGGCACCGTTGCAGGCACTGTTCCGCAGTGAGCACCTGCTGCTGCGGTCACTGGCAGTCAGCGACCAAGTGCTGATGCTGGCCGTGGCCGACCAGGGCGGCAAGCCACTGACCGATGTCAGCGTGCAAGCCTTCGGCAAGACTTCGCAATGTATCGAGCGTGCGTTGGCGGTGTTTGCCAACCGCGGTGCCTGAGCCTTGCGCTACAATCGCCCCTCTTTCCACACTGGAGACCGTGGATGACTGACTTTTCCGGCCTGCCTTTGGTGATCGAAGCCGCAGACCTGCTGCCGCGCCTGGATTCGCCCCAGTTGATCCTGGTCGACCTGAGCAGCGCCAACCGCTATGTCAGCGGCCACATCCCTGGCGCCCGCTTCGTCGAAGGCAAGCGCACCCAGCTCGGCCAGCCGCCGGCGCCTGGCCTGCTGCCGGCCCTGGGCGACCTGGAAAAGCTGTTCAGCGAACTGGGCCACCGTGACGATGCCGTCTACGTGGTATACGACGACGAAGGTGGCGGCTGGGCCGGGCGCTTCATCTGGCTGCTCGATGTGATCGGCCATTCGCGCTACCACTACCTGAATGGCGGCATCCAGGCCTGGCCGGCGGACAAGCTCTCCACCGACGTGCCAACGCCGGGCAATGCCCCCGTGCATCTGCAATTGCGTAGCGAACCGACTGCCACCCGTGAGTACCTGCAAAGCCGCCTGGGCGCTGACGACCTGGTAGTCTGGGATGCCCGCGCCCCGCAGGAATTCAACGGCGAAAAAGTCCTGGCCGCCAAGGCCGGGCACATTCCCGGTGCCGTCAATTTCGAGTGGACGGCCGGCATGGACCTCAACGACCATCTGCGTATCCGCAAGGACATCGCTGAAGTCCTGCAACAATTGGGCATCACGCCGGACAAGGAAGTCATCACCCACTGCCAGACCCACCGCCGCTCCGGTTTCACCTACCTGGTGGCCAAGTCCCTCGGCTACCCACGCATCAAGGCCTACGCCGGTTCGTGGAGCGAATGGGGCAACCACCCGGACACGCCTGTCGAAGTTCAAGGACCATCAACCCAATGAAATCCCGTCTGTTCATCCTCAGCCAGTACCTGCTGCCGCACCATCTGCTGTCGCGCCTGGCTGGCTGCGTCGCTGAGTGCCGTGCGCGCTGGTTCAAGAACGCCTTCACCGCCTGGTTCGCCAAGCGTTACCAGGTGAACATGAGTGAAGCACTGGTCGAAGACCTCACCGCCTACGAGCACTTCAACGCCTTCTTCACTCGCGCCCTGAAACCCGGTGCACGCCCGCTCGACGAAACCCCGGGCGCCATCCTCTGCCCGGCCGATGGTGCGGTCAGCCAACTGGGCCCGATCGAACACGGGCGTATCTTCCAGGCCAAGGGCCACAGCTTCAGCGCGCTCGAGTTGCTTGGCGGTGACCCGGCACTGGCCGCGCCGTTCATGGGCGGCGAGTTCGCCACCATCTACCTGTCGCCGAAGGACTACCACCGCGTGCACATGCCGCTGGCCGGCACCCTTCGCGAAATGGTCTACGTGCCAGGCCGCCTGTTCTCGGTAAACCAGACCACGGCCGAAAACGTTCCTGAGTTGTTCGCCCGCAACGAGCGTGTGGTGTGCCTGTTCGATACCGAGCGCGGCCCGATGGCCGTGGTGCTGGTGGGTGCCATGATCGTCGCTTCGATCGAAACCGTGTGGGCTGGCCTGGTCACCCCGCCGAAGCGCGAGCTGAAGACCTTCCGCTACGACGAAGGCAGCCGTGCGCCGATCCACCTGGAAAAAGGCGCCGAACTGGGCCGCTTCAAGCTGGGTTCGACCGCGATCGTGCTGTTCGGGCCTGAGCAGGTGAAATGGGCACAGACCCTGGGCGCAGGTTCCGCTGTGCGTATGGGTGAGCTGCTGGCGAGCCCTGCCCAGGCTTGACCCTGAAATAAAAAAGGCCCTGCATGCGCATGCAGGGCCTTTTTTTTACCGCGAATCAGCCACGGCCGTCGCGATCGCGCAGGCCCAGCAGGTACAGCACGCCATCCAGGCCCAGGGTGGAAATCGCCTGCTTGGCCGACTGGCGCACCAGCGGCTTGGCACGGAAGGCCACGCCGAGGCCGGCCAGCGACAGCATCGGCAGGTCGTTGGCGCCATCGCCCACGGCGATGGTCTGTTCCAGTTGCAGGCCTTCTTCACTGGCCAGCTGTTGCAGCAAGTCAGCCTTGCGCTGGGCATCGACGATCGGCTCCACGGCAACGCCGGTCACCTTGCCATCGACCACTTCCAGTTCGTTGGCAAACACGTAGTCGATGCCCAGGCGCGCCTGCACCTGCTTGGCGAAGTACGAGAAGCCGCCGGACAGGATCGCTGTCTTGTAGCCCAGACGCTTGAGCTCGGCGAACAGGTTCTCGGCACCTTCGGTCAGGCGCAGGGAAGCACCGATTTCGTCGAGTACGCCGACATCCAGGCCCTTGAGCAGCGCCATCCGCTCCTTGAAGCTGGCACGGAAATCCAGCTCGCCGCGCATGGCTCGCTCAGTGATCGCAGCCACCTGCTCGCCCACACCAGCGGCCTTGGCCAGCTCGTCGATGACTTCCGCCTCGATCAGCGTAGAGTCCATGTCGAATACCGCCAGGCGGCGATTGCGGCGGAACAGGTCGTCCTTCTGGAACGCGATATCGATGCTCAGCTCTTCGGACAATGCGAAGAAATCAGCCCGCAATGCCTGAGCGTCGCTCGGCACGCCACGCACGGAAATCTCCAGAGCCGCCTTGCTCTTCTCGCTCGAAGCGTTCAAGGCAACCCGCGCCGACAGGCGCTCGATACGCTCGATGGTCAGGCCATACTGGCTGATGACTGCACTGACGCGTTGCAACTGCTCGGGGGTGATCTTGCGGCTGAGCAGAGTCACGATGTGACGTGCTTCGCCCTGGGCATCAGCCCAATGCTGGTAGTCGGCCTCGGAAATCGGCGTGTAACGCGCTTGCAGGTTCAGCTCGTGGGCTTTGGACTGCACGCTCTGCAGCAGGCTGGTCGCCACTTCGTTATCCGGGATATCGACCAGGATGCCGAACGACAGCGTGCCGTGCATGACCGCCAGGCCGATGTCGAGGATGTTCACACCGCCCTGGAGCAGGACGCCGGTAATGGCGGCGGTAAGACCCGGGCGGTCCTCACCGGTGATGTTGATCAGAACGATTTCGCGCACAACCTGGCTCCGACTTCGATGAAAAATGCGCATTCTACCGATTTTCCATGACCATCGGGCGCCAACTCTACTTTGCCGACAAAACACTGCTCGCTATACTGCCCAACACTTTTATGCCATTAAGAGCCGCGCTCTGTGAACCGGCCCACGCCCGTCAAAACCGACAACTTCTTCATAATGATCTTCCGAGCCCTGCGCCAACGTCGCGTGCCCCTGGCATTGCGTATCGCCACCACCAACATTTTCCTGGTGGCGCTGGCGCTGGTGATCTATGCCTGCGTGATGGGCCTGCAGTTCAAGCAAGCCATGCACGAGCAGGCCGACGCCCTCGGCCAGAGCCTGACCACCCAGACCGCCACCTCGGCAACCGAGCTGCTGGTGTCCAATGACATCCTCAGCCTCAATGTGCTGCTCGGCAACCTGGTGAAGAACCCGCTGGTGGCCCATGCGGCCATCTACAGCGTGGATAACCGTATCCTCGCCGAGGCTGGCCAGCGCCCGCGCAACAGCCTGCTGGGTGAAGCCGAAGGCCTGTACCAGACCAAGATCACCTTCCAGGACGTGACCGCCGGTCAGCTGCGCATCAGCCTGGACATGAGCCAGTTCCAGCAGCCGATGCTGATCAGCCTGCAGAGCATGGGCATCCTCGCCGCCATCCTGCTGGCGTTGGCGCTGAGCCTGAGCCTGCGCCAGGGCCGCCACATCACCCTGCCGCTGCTGCAACTGCGGGTGTGGCTGCGTGACCCGCACCCTTACACCCCGGCCATCGATCGCCAGGACGAGATCGGCGACATCGCTCGCCAGCTTCATGCCCGCCTGGCACCACCACCTCCGCCAGAGCCGGAACCGGAGGATGAAGAAGACGAGTTCGACGACCTGCACCACGAGCCCCCGGCCAAGCCCGCACAGCGAGCCAAGGCCGTGGCCCAGGCGGACGAGGATGACGACGCGGCCTTCGCCGGCCTGCTGGACGACGAGGAGCAAGCTGCTGCCAAACCTGTCATGGTCGAATCCGATGAGCCGCAAAACACCGCCGTACTGGCCGTTCAGCTGGGCTCCCAAGAGCAATTACGTCGCCTGCCGCGCACACGCCTGACCGAGCTGCTGGAACGCTATCGCGGCTGCCTGGAGCAGGCTGCCTCGCTGTATGAAGGCGACATCCACACACTGAACGACGGCAGTACCCTGGTCCTGTTCCACAGCCGCGATTGCGGTGAGGACTACCTGACCAACGCCATCTGTTGTGGCGAGTTGCTGCGCGCGCTGGGCCATGCCCTGCAGATCGAAGTGGCCGACAGCGGCATCACCCTGCAATTGCAGCTGGGCCTGGCCCTGGGCGATGACCTGCAAGGGCTGGAGCAGGTCGACCTGCTGATGGCCGAAAAGGCTCAGGACGCGCTGGCGCTGTCGCAGCACAGCCGCAACCTGCTGCTGGTGGAGCGGCAGATCAGTGATGACGAGCTGATCCGCAAGCGCGCCCGCATCCGGCCGATTGCCAGCCCTGAAGGGGCATGCTGTGTGGAGCGTCTGATGGAGCCTTACCCGTCGATGCTGGAGCGCCAGCTGGCGCGGATGCACGAACGCCGGGCCTGATAGCGGGCCGGCCTCATCGCGGCGGTTCGGCGCGATGAAGCCGGCACAGGCAATACAAAATCTTCACCCACAAAAAAGCCCGCGAACATGCGGGCTTTTTTGTGGCTGGCGGTTCGATCAGAAGCGATAGACTTCCATATCGGTACGAATCGGCGAAGCCATCGGGATCTTGGACTTCTCCGGTTCTTTCTTCACCTGTACCGGCGCTGCCTGTTTCTTCGGTGCTTCTTCAACAACTGCAGGCTGATTGGCCAGCGGCTTGACCGCCGTGCTCAGTTGCTCGGCAAGCTTCTGCAGCAACTGCCCCTGGGCTTGAACCTGGGACGACTCGCTGCCCTCATGGTGCTGCTCGAGGTGAACGATACGGTTGTCACGCACACGGCCACGACGATCGAGCAGGCGCCATTGCGCATCGAGAACCGCAGGCTGGTTCTTGCCCGAGTCCAGGCGAGTGATCGACAGCAGCACCTGCACGTCCGGAGTGAAGCCGGCGCTGGCCGGGGCCAGTACCACGCGCTGGCTGTCGAGACGCCACGCCAGCTGACGTACCAGCAACTGATCGATGTCCGCTGACAGGCTACCCGCCCAACGACCGTCGGTCGCCGAACTCAGGCTGCCATCGGCCTGACGCTGCAAGAAGGTTTCACGCTGCAGGTAATCGGCTATCGACACCGGGCCGAGTACCACGGCCATGCCCGCACTCTGTGAAGGCTGGCCAGGATCACCGCTGTCGAGTTGGTACAGGGCAACCGGCTGATGCATGCTGCATCCGCCCAGTCCCAACAAACCCGTCATCAACAGCGCAAATGGAAGGCGCAGGAATTTCATTCAACCCATCCAGGCGGTCGCCACCAGGCAAACCGCAGTGATACTGATAGAGATTCAATCGGGCACACGGCCACGCCGGCACCGCAGGGGCACTATCATCCGCGAAATATCGGCCCGACTCCAGCATTTCCGCCTGGAACGGCGCTGAAATTGCCGTTCCAGACATTTCGTCGGATTATGCCGGCCCTTCCACCTGCAGGCTGTCGACCCGCTGGAAGCCCCGGGGCAGCTTGCTGCCGCGTCGGCCACGTTCGCCCTTGTAGTGCTCCAGGTCGTCTGGTTTAAGAGACAGGGTACGCTTGCCGGCCTGCAATACAAGGGTCGAGCCCTCGCCAATCACCGCCAGGTCAGTGACAAATTCTTCACGGCTGGCGACCCGATCACCGGGCACACCGATGATCTTGTTACCCTTGCCTTTGCCCAGTTGTGGCAGGTCGGAAACCTTGAACACCAGCAGGCGACCTTCGGTGGTCACCGCTGCCAGCCAGTCCTGTTCACGGTCGGCCACCGGGCGTGGGGTCATGACCTTGGCGCCGTTGGGCAAGCTGAGCAAGCCTTTGCCAGCCTTGTTCTTGGCCTGCAGGTCCTCACCCTTGACCACGAAGCCGTAACCGGCATCCGAGGCCACCACATACAGCGCCTCATCGTCTGGCAGCAGCACGCATTCGAACGTTGCCCCGGGCGGGGGCGCCAGGCGGCCGGTCAGCGGTTCGCCCTGGCCTCGCGCCGATGGCAGGGTATGCGCGGCCACCGAATAACTGCGCCCGGTGGAGTCGATCAGCACGGCAAACTGGTTGGAACGGCCCGCAGCAGCAGCCTTGAAGCCGTCGCCGGCCTTGTAGGACAAGCCGGTAGCGTCGATGTCGTGGCCCTTGGCGCAGCGCACCCAGCCCTTTTCCGACAGCACCACGGTAACCGGCTCGGTCGGCATCAGTTCGTTTTCCGACAGGGCCTTGGCTTCGGCGCGCTCGACGATGGGCGAGCGGCGGTCGTCGCCATAGGTTTCGGCATCCTTGATCAGTTCGCTGCGCACCAGCTTGCGCAGCTTGGCGTCGCTGCCCAGCAGGGCCAGCAGCTTGGCCTGCTCCTTGAGCAGTTCGTCCTGCTCGCCACGAATCTTCATCTCTTCCAGGCGCGCCAGCTGACGCAGGCGGGTCTCGAGGATGTAGTCGGCCTGGATCTCGGTCAGCTGGAAGCGCTCGATCAGGGCCTGCCTGGGGTGCTCTTCGGTGCGGATGATGTGGATCACTTCATCCAGGTTGAGGAACGCGGTGAGCAAGCCTTCCAACAGGTGCAGGCGCTTCTCGACCTTGTCCAGGCGGTGCTGCAAACGGCGGCGAACGGTATGGGTGCGGAACTCCAGCCACTCCAGCAGCAGCGCCCGCAGGTTCTTCAGTTGCGGGCGACCGTCGAGGCCGATGATATTGACGTTGACCCGGTAGCTGCTTTCCAGGTCGGTGGTGGCGAACAGGTGCTGCATCAGTTCGTCGGCATCGACGCGGTTGGAGCGCGGGATGATGACGATACGGCACGGGTTCTCGTGGTCCGACTCGTCACGCAGGTCAGCGACCATCGGCAGCTTCTTGGCCTGCATCTGCGCGGCAATCTGCTCAAGCACCTTGGCCCCGGAGACCTGGTGCGGCAGCGCGGTGACAACGATGTCGCCATCTTCGACACGGTACACGGCGCGCATGCGGATCGAGCCACGACCGCTCTCGTAGATCTTCTGGATTTCCGCACGCGGCGTAATGATCTCGGCTTCGGTCGGGTAGTCCGGCCCCTGGATGTGTTCGCACAGCTGCTCGATGGTGGCCTTGGGCTCGTCGAGCAGGCGCACACAGGCGCTGGCCACTTCACGCAGGTTGTGTGGCGGCACGTCGGTCGCCATGCCCACGGCGATACCGGTGGTACCGTTGAGCAGGATGTTCGGCAGCCGCGCCGGCAGTACCGCAGGCTCCTCCAGCGTGCCGTCGAAGTTCGGCACCCAGTCGACGGTGCCTTGGCCCACTTCGCTGAGCAGCACTTCCGAATAGCGCGACAGGCGTGCCTCGGTGTAACGCATGGCGGCAAACGACTTCGGGTCGTCCGGTGCACCCCAGTTGCCTTGACCATCGACCAGGGTGTAGCGGTAGCTGAACGGCTGTGCCATCAGCACCATGGCTTCGTAGCACGCCGAATCGCCGTGGGGGTGGAACTTGCCGAGCACGTCGCCGACGGTACGGGCAGACTTCTTGTGCTTGGCGTCGGCATTGAGCCCCAACTCGCTCATGGCATAGACGATGCGTCGTTGCACCGGCTTCAGGCCGTCGCCGATGTGCGGCAAGGCCCGGTCCATGATCACGTACATGGAATAGTTGAGGTAGGCCTGTTCGGTGAAGTCAGCCAGCGAGCGGCGTTCGACGCCGTCCAGGCTGAGTTCCAGTGAGTCGCTCATGCGGGCCTCGTCATTTCAGGTTCTGGCGCAGCAGCATGGTGCCGCCGCGCTGGGTAAATTCAAGTTGTTTCAGGGCGCTCATGCCCAGTAGCACGGTGTGCCCGTCCAGGCCCGGCACCACCAGGGCGCGCACGTTCTGCAGGCGGATATCACCCAACTGCAGGGTAGCCAGCCGGGTGCGGTAGCCTTCGGTGCGGCCGTTGGCAGTGCTCAGCATCACCGGGCTGCCGCGCTGCAGGCCCAGGTCGTTGGCCAGTGGCTCCGGGATCGCCACGTCGGTGGCGCCGGTGTCGAGCATGAAATGCACCACCTGGCCATTGATCGCGCCGTCCAGCACGAAGTGGCCCTGGCCATTGCTCAGCAGCCGCACTTCGATGAAACCGTCGCCATGGGACGACTGTACCTGAGTGTTCGGGTTGCGCTCATGGTCCTCCCATTGCCCGAAGAATCGCGTGGCAAGGAACAACCCCGCCGCCCAGGCGACGATCATCAGGACCTTGCCAGCGCGCTTGCCCGGTGGTGCGGTCATGGGTTGGCGCTCCAGCCGCCCTGTGGCGCTTCGAAGCGCCAGACGATCGGCCGGCTTTCGCCATCGGCACGGTCACCGTTGTTGTTGTCCAGGCCGATCCAGGCGCCCTTGGCATCGATCACCAGCGCTTCAGCCAGGCCATACGGCTGATCGTAGCGGCGCTCCGGTACCAGCGCCTCGGCGGCGAATGACCAGCACTGCTCGACCTTGCCGCTGGTAGCGTCGCGCCGACACACGCGGTACGCGTTGCGTTCGAGGGTAAACAACTTGCCCTCGAACCAGGCCAGGTCGGCGAAATCGCGCGACAGCGCCCGAGGGTTGGGCATTTGTGGCGGCTGCATCTCGACCCCGGCCTCGCTCAGCAACACGCAGCTGCGCCCACACGTCCATACCGACTGCTGCCGCTCGATGGCCACCAGGCCGCGCCGCTCGCGCTCAGCCGCCAGCCACAGGCGGTCACCTTGCGGGTTGATGGCCAGGCCCTCGAACAGGGCATTGAAGTTGAGCAGCATGCCGCTGGCCCGGGCCTGGCGGACCATCGCCGGGTCGATCTTCAGCCACTCCGGCTCACCCTCGGCAGGCAACTGCAGCACCGCCGCATGGGCCTCGCTGACCAGGAAGAGGTTGCCCGCCTGGTCACAGGTGATGCCTTCGTAATCCAGCTCGCCACCGCGCACATAGGACGCCGCCCAGTTACGCGACTTCAGCCCCCACGGCAGGCCGCTCTCGGGCACCGACGGTGGCGTGAAGATCAGCGGCTGTGCGCGCCAGACGGCGCTCTGCTGGTCGAAGCGGTAAATACGGTCGTCATCCCGATCGGAAACACCCCACAGCCCGCCCCGACACTCGACAAGGCCGGACAGGTTGCCGCCGCGCATACCCTCGATCGGGTGCTCGGAGGCCAGCTTCAGTTCCGGCCAGTTGCCCGCCAGGCTCGGCAGGGCAACCAGCGCCAGGCAGGCCGCGACCAGCAGACGAATCAAACCAGAACCTCAGCCAGGTTGCCTTTGGTCTCCAGCCAGTTCTTGCGGTCACCGGCGCGCTTCTTGGCCAGCAGCATGTCCATGATCTCGGTAGTGCCCTGCACGTCATCCAGGGTCAGCTGGACCAGGCGCCGGGTGTTCGGGTCCATGGTGGTTTCCCGCAGCTGCGGCGGGTTCATTTCACCCAGCCCCTTGAATCGGGTGACCTGCGGCTTGCCGCGCTTCTTCTCGGCTACCAGGCGGTCGAGAATGCCGTCACGCTCGGCTTCGTCGAGGGCGTAGTAGATTTCCTTGCCCAGGTCGATGCGGTACAGCGGCGGCATGGCGACGTAGACGTGGCCGGCCTCGACCAGCGGACGGAAGTGCTGGACGAACAGTGCGCAGAGCAAGGTGGCGATGTGCAAGCCGTCGGAGTCGGCGTCGGCGAGGATGCAGATCTTGCCGTAGCGCAACTGCGACAGGTCGGTCGCGCCCGGGTCGACACCGATGGCCACGGCGATGTTGTGCACTTCCTGGCTGGCCAGGACTTCGCCACCATCCACTTCCCAGGTGTTGAGGATCTTGCCACGCAGCGGCAGGATGGCCTGGTATTCCTTGTCACGCGCCTGCTTGGCCGAACCACCGGCGGAGTCACCCTCGACCAGGAACAGTTCGGCACGCATCGGGTCCTGCCCGGCGCAATCGGCCAGCTTGCCTGGCAAGGCCGGGCCCTGGGTGATGCGCTTGCGCTCGACCTTCTTGCTGGCCTTGAGGCGACGGCCGGCGTTGCTGATGGCCAGTTCCGCCAGCTGCATGCCCAGCTCCGGGTGGGCGTTGAGCCACAGGCTGAAGGCGTCCTTGACCACGCCCGAAACGAACGCTGCGGCCTCTCGGGACGACAGGCGCTCCTTGGTCTGGCCGGAGAACTGCGGTTCCTGCATCTTCATCGAGAGGACGAAGGTGATGCGTTCCCAGACATCTTCCGGCGCCAGCTTGACGCCACGCGGCAACAGGTTGCGGAACTCGCAGAACTCGCGCATGGCATCGAGCAGGCCCTGGCGCAGGCCATTGACGTGGGTACCACCCTGGGCGGTGGGGATCAGGTTGACGTAGCTTTCCTGAACGCTGTCTCCGCCTTCGGGCAGCCACAACAGAGCCCAGTCGACGGCCTCCTTGTTACCCGCCAGGCTGCCGCAGAACGGCTCGTCGGGCAGGCGCTGGAACTCGCTGACCGAATCGACCAGGTAGGAACGCAGGCCATCTTCATAGTGCCACTCGACCTTCTCGCCGCTGGCTTTGTCCTCGAAGCTGACCAGCAGGCCCGGGCACAGCACGGCCTTGGCCTTGAGCACGTGCTTGAGGCGGCTGATGGAGAACTTCGCCGAATCGAAGTACTTCGGGTCCGGGCTGAAATACACGCTGGTGCCGGTGTTGCGCTTGCCGACCGTGCCAACCACCTCCAGCTCGCTGGCCTTGAAGCCATCGGCGAAGGTCATCTGGTACTCGTTGCCGTCGCGCTTGACGCGCACGCGCACCTGGGTCGACAAGGCGTTGACCACCGAAATACCCACGCCATGCAGGCCGCCGGAGAACTGGTAGTTCTTGTTGGAGAACTTGCCGCCGGCGTGCAGCTTGGTGAGGATCAGCTCGACGCCCGATACCCCCTCTTCAGTGTGGATGTCCACCGGCATGCCACGGCCATCGTCGCTGACCTCCAGCGAATGATCGGCATGGAGGATGACCTGCACCGAGCGGGCATGGCCGGCCAGGGCTTCGTCGACACTGTTGTCGATGACTTCCTGGGCCAGGTGGTTGGGCCGGCTGGTGTCGGTGTACATGCCCGGGCGTTTACGCACCGGGTCGAGGCCGGAGAGGACTTCGATGGCGTCTGCGTTATAGGCGCTAGCGCTGGGATTGGCCATGGATTCTCGTCGTCAGTCTGGTGAATGCAAAAAGATCAAAATACAGAAAAATCGAGCGCCGCATACTGCTGCCGGGCAATGCCGGCGAACGCCAGCAGGCCTGGCAACTGCGCGGCAAAGCCCTGGAAGCTGTGATCGCCACCGGCCTGGATGCGCAGGGCGCACGCCCGGTAATAATGCTCGGCGTGGCGGTAGTCCAGGGTTTCATCGCCGGTTTGCAGCCACACCTGGTAGCGGCCAGGGTCGGTCGGCGCCGGCACTTCCAGTTCGGCCAGCGCCTGCACATGATCCAGCGTCAGCTCCCAGGTCTCGCCCGTGTAGTGGTTGCGCTGGGTACCCAGATAACCATCGAAAAGCTTGTGCGGGGTGACGGCCGGGTTGACCAGCAGGGCCTTGAGCCCATGGCGCTCGGCCAGATGGGTGGCATAGTAGCCGCCGAGCGAACTGCCGACCAGCAGCGGCGCACCGAGCTCGGCGATGGCGGCTTCGAGCTGGGCAATCGCCTGCCGTGGATGGTGGTGCAACTCCGGGATGCGCAGCTGCTGCGACAGGCCCAGTTGCTGCATGACGGCCGCGAGCTGGCGTGCCTTGGTGGACAGCGCCGAGCTGTTGAAGCCATGGATATAGAGGATGGAACCCGACATGCTGACCCCGGAATCTTTGGCTTCGCACCCGATCGAGCGGGCGCAGGGACGCGCAGTGTAGCGCGTTCGCCGGGTTTTGGCGCCGCGGCAGGGATTTAGCAACACATTCTTCAAAGAGCCGGGGCCGCGGCGTGGCGCCAGGTCTTCAATATCCCGCGCTGTTGAAGTCGAGCTTCACTTCAAAATCAGCGGCCCGCTCTACCCCCGTCTCCACCCGCCCATCGGCATGCAGGCGCAACCAGCGATAGCCAGGCTGTTCTTCGCTGACCTTGAAGTCCTCGCTGCCCACCGCAAACTGGATGCAGGTCGACGGTGTGGCCAGCAGGCGCAAGCCATCGCGCTGTTCATCCCACTCCTGGTGAATGTGCCCCCAAAGCAACACTTTCACCTGTGGATAACCCTGCAGGCGCCGCAGCAGCTGATCGGCATTGCGCAGACCGATCGGGGCGATCCAGGCACAGCCGATATCCACCGGCTGATGGTGACAGCACACCAGGCAATGGCGCTCGCCGGCCGAAGCCAAGGCTTGATCGAGGATCGACAACTGGTCCTGCTCAAGCAGCCCATGGGTAGCGCCCTGCACCGCCGTGTTAAGCATGACCACGCGCCAGCTTCCTATATCCGTCACCGACTGCACCAGCTCTGGCGCAACCTGTGCCATGACCTGTGCTTCATCATGGTTGCCCGGCAACCAGCGGGTCGGCACGGCAAAGCCGCCGGTCAATGCGCGGAAAGCTTGGTACGACGCGACACTGCCATCCTGGGAAAGGTCGCCGGTACACAGCAGCAAGTCGATACGAGGCTGTTCACGACCCACCTGGGCCACCACGTGCCGAAGGCTGTCGCGGGTATTGAGGCCCAGCAAGGTACCCGCCGGGCTGGCGAACAGGTGGGCGTCGGTCAGTTGCACCACATGCACGGGCGCAGGGCTAGGGTCTGGGTGCGGCAAGGGCCGTCTCCTCGAACGGATTCTGCACGAATTATGGCGCTGTAACGGTTGCGAGCAAACACTCGAAACCGACCCAGGTCACATTTCAGCGCACACTTGCCAGTTCGTGGCCACAGGCCAGGCAATGGCTGAGCCATTCGCCGAGGAACAGATTGAGCTGCGCCTTCTCGTCCGGCTGGTGCATGGCCTCGTTGGGGTAGGGATAAATGCTGCGCAGGCGGCGGGTGTGCTCGGCGCTGATCACTTCGGCCATGCGCGCATCGTGATACACCTGCACTTCCAGGTGCGGCACCGGCAGCCAGGGCAGGCTGTGCTCCTGGCGCACACGCAAGGTGGTGGTGTAGGGGCAGGCCAGCAGCACATCGAGCACCAGCACGCCGAGCATCTGGTCGCCCTGGGTCATGCCGATGCGCCGCGAACTCTGGGTGGTACGCATATCGGGCAGCAGGCGCATGAGCCGGGCATAGTTGGCCTCGCAGGCTGCTTGCAGCCCGGCCAGATCGACCCGATAACGCTCACGCAACAGGTTCACTTCCACATACCTCGAACTTCATCTTTGTTCAGCGCCAGCCACTGCAGGCTGATGATGGTCGCCGCGTTGCAGATTTGACCATCGCGCACTGCCTGCAT
>Ga0153918_1000674_pt1 | contig 15288 bp, 14 predicted proteins | sample TSFL002MetaG_FD_104687 | JGI IMG/M metagenome (GOLD analysis project Ga0153918, IMG submission 104687) | Attine ant fungus gardens microbial communities from Florida, USA - TSFL002 MetaG | ecosystem: Host-associated > Fungi > Mycelium > Unclassified | place: USA: Florida, Paynes Creek Historic... | reverse complement strand
GCGGTAAAGCGACGCTTTCGGATCATTCAACTCTGTATACAGGCGATACAGGTTATAATAGATCATAGATTTATTCGGGTCATTAGGGAAGCGGGAGATCAGGGTTTCATAACTCTCTATGGCCTCTTTTTTATCCTGAAGTATATCGCGGTAAAAATTGGCAATATCCAGGTAGGCATTATAAATGCGTTGATTGGATTGATCTGTCTGCTCTGGCGTGCGCGGAATACTTTGCTCCAGCTCCTGACGATAATCATGCGATGCCACTCCTTCAGCACTTTTCTGAATCTGGTTGGGTACGGCGTTCGGGTCAACGTTTTGTGACAGGTTGGTGGCGTTAACCGTCATATTGCTGTTAGAACGTTTGCTGCGGCGCCAGTTATCTTCCAGGTGACGGTTGCCCCAGCGCTTTTTAAAATCAGTAAAGCCCTGACTAACAGCTCCCGCATTATAAAAATAGAACGAACTACCAACGGATGTGCCCGGGGCGCCCTGCGCATTCGTTACGCCTAAATTATTAAAAGGACTGGTTTGACTGGCAAACGGATCGCCACTGGCTGCGGCCTGTTGCTCTGCCGCCTGCATTTGTTTTAAATGATTGGCCGCCATTTCGTCAAGGCGGGCCTTGCGGGTAGGCTCATCCAGTTTGGCCAGCATTTGCAAGGTATCTTCATAAGATATGATATGTAGGCGGTCTGCCAGTACTTGTAAGTTCTCGGCTTTCTTTTGAATCAGCGCATATTCAGGGTATGACGGCGATAAGCTGGTGAGTGTGCTGTCATAATATTTCTTAGCCGCCACGTAGTTGCCTTTATTTTTAAAGTTGATGTCAGCCAGGCGCAGGTAGGAGAGGCCTTTCTGATTTTGGTTACGGATGCTTTTTCTTACCGATAGTTGCAGGTTCTTCACTGCTGCATCAATATCATTATTGGCCAGGTTAAGCAAGGCCATCTGGTAATAGATTTGATCTGTAAACTCAACATTCTTATCATCGCGCAGCAAACGGATTAAACGTTGCATGCGGGTGAGGCCAGCACCCTGACGTGCATCTTCCAGGCGGATGCGGTTCAGGTTGGCGTTAAAAGAGAGCTCGAACGAGGCATTACTTTTCTCTACCCGCGAGTAGTTGGCATAGGCATCGGCCGGTTCATGGTTCAGCTCCTGCAGTTGCGCCAGGATGAATGTCCAGCGCAGGCGCTGTGTGCTGTTGCCGGTGTGTTTAAGCGCTAACTTTAAATGTTGCTCGGCATCGGGGTAAGCGCCGGTTTCTATATCAAATATAGCGGCTGTAGCGTAGGCATCGGTTGGCAGGCCTTTTTTCTGTTCGGCATTTTTTAGCACCGAGTCAAGTATAGGCCGTGCCTCGGGCATTTGATTAAGGTAGATGAGCGAACGCACCTGCCAGATGCGTGCCTCTTGTTTTAGATCTGCCCGTTTAGGGAAAGAGTTAATGACATACCTGAAATACTCTACCGCATTATAATAATGGCGGTACAGGTGATTGGCTTTGCCCAGCACCAGGTAAGCATCGCCTATATAATGGCTCTGCTCTTTAATGGCGATGATGTTATTGGCTTTTGCAATAGCCGCATCCAGATCCTTATCGGTTGCGGGCACCGCCACGGTATCGCGGTAGATAGCCAGCAATTCGGCATAGTTATCTATATAGGTCTGCTCGTAATCGAGTTGTTTTTGTTGCAGTATCTGGTTTGCGTTAAACAGAATGTTGTAATGTGCTGTCAAATTTTGCAGTCCGCGGTTTACCGCGCTCTCTTTTTCAAGCGAACAGGCGGCCAAAAACAATAGCAAACAAAGAGAAGTTAACAGGTATAGGGTAGATGTATTTTTGCGCTTCAAGGCTTAATTTCGGTATATTTATATAATGCTAATTTACTAAATACATTATAACAGGATCAATAAATTTGCAAGATGGATGAAAATGAACGCAAGCTAGGCAAAGCCGGTAGTGACTATGCCAAGTATACCGGGCTGGGTTTCCAGATGGTTGTCATCATTGGTTTGATGACCTGGGGTGGTTATGCTATAGATGAGCATGCCAAACACGATACCAGGTGGGTTACGGCAATAATGGCTTTAGCGGGGGTTTTTATATCTTTGTACATTGTTATAAAATCCGTTAGTAAACAAGATTGATCCGCATTAGTATTTCCTTCCTTATTTTTTCTGCAATTATTGCCGTGCCTCCGCTCATATTATCATATATGGGCCATGGAGAACTGCTAGATCCAGCCTTTTGGAAAATGTTTGCTTTTTTCTTCATGGTAACCACCTTAGTGTGCGGTACTGTAATTTTGGGGCAGCAAAAAAACGATAAGATGGGCATACAGTTGTTTTTAGCTGCAACTACCATAAAGTTATTAGCCTGTATGATTTTTGTGTTAATTTATTTGCACAAAAAGCCCCATAATTCGCTCCATTTCGTGTTGAGCTTTTTTTATTTGTATTTAGTTAATACAGGTTTTGAAATATATGGTCTATTGTGTAACTTGCGCGACCAAAACGGAAAGTAAAAATCTTCAATTAAATGGATTTTAAGCACATTTTCAGATCAAAAAAACTTACCTTAAGCGTTGTTTTAAGCATTTTTTTATCGGTATTGACATTTAAAACTTTTGCTGCGCAAGGTGAAAACAGCGCAAATGAGGTTAAAAATGCCGAAAAGGAGGCGTACAATCCAACAGGTGCAATCTTAGAGCACATCGGCGACTCACATTACTGGCATGTAGGCGGCGAAAAGTACATTCCACTGCCAGTGATATTGATTACAGATAAGGGTACTGAGTGTTTCTCGGTCGATAAGTTTAACCACGGTGAAGCTGCTTATCAGGGTAAATATTATACCTATAAATTAATAGAAGATAAAATAAAAGTAGTTGATGCTGCGGGTAACCTGGATAAAGCTGCTTCTTATCATGTCTATGATTTTTCAATCACTAAAAACGTTCTGGCTTTATGGGTTGCTTCAATCCTGCTGCTGATTATTTTCTTCAGCGTAGCCAAATCTTACAAAAAACGTGTTGGCCAGGCGCCAAAAGGTTTCCAGTCGTTGATTGAGCCGGTAATTTTATTTGTTCGTGATGAGATTGCCCGTCCTAACATTGGTTACCGCTACCAAAAGTACATGCCTATCCTGTTAACCATTTTCTTCTTTATCTGGATCAATAACCTGCTGGGCCTGGTGCCTTTGTTTCCTGGTGGTGCTAACGTAACCGGTAATATTCTGTTAACTTTTGTATTATCATTTATTGTGATGCTGGTGGTTAACTTCAGTGCTAATAAATATTACTGGAAACACATCTTTTTACCAGATGTACCATGGTGGTTATATCCAATCATGATTCCTGTGGAATTGATCGGCGTTATTTCTAAGCCATTCGCATTGATGATTCGTTTATATGCAAATATCTCTGCGGGTCACATTATTGTGTTGAGCTTAATTGCGCTGATCTTTATATTCAAGACCATGTGGATGGGTTTGGTATCTGTACCGTTCGTGCTATTTATGGACGTGTTGGAGTTACTGGTAGCTTTCCTGCAGGCGTTTATTTTCACGATGCTTACTGCGCTGTTTATTGGTACAGCCGTTGAAGAGCATCACCATTAATAAGTACATAATTATACATTATATTTTAACCCTTAAATTTTAACAAAATGACTGGAAGTATTGCTGCATTAGGTGCAGGTTTAGCTGTAATCGGTGCTGGTATCGGTATCGGTCAGGTTGGTGGTAAAGCCATGGAAGGTATCTCACGTCAGCCTGAAGCTTCTTCTAAAATTCAGACTGCCATGATCATCGCTGCAGCCCTTGTAGAAGGTGTTGCTCTGTTCGGTGTGGTAGTTGCGTTACTGGGCAAATAATTTGCCAAACCAAAACACAGCACGGTAGCGGTTGGCAACCGGCTGTGTTTTACTTAAATTGTAAAAATTTAAAACTCAAGATCTAATTACATATAATGGAAGAATTATTTGACGGCTTATTGAACGACCACCTTGGTTTTGTTGTTTGGGCTTTAGTTGCGTTTGTATTGTTGCTGATTTTACTGGGTAAATTTGCCTGGAAGCCAATTATGAATGCCATTGGCGAACGCGAGCGCTCTATTGAAGATGCTTTGCTGAAAGCTGAAGCTGCAAAACAAGAAATGGCTTTGTTAACCGCCGAAAACGAATCTTTACTGAAAGAAGCACGTGCTGAACGCGATCGTATTTTGTCTGAAGCTCGTCAGCTGAAAGATCAGATTGTTCATGAGGCTAAAACTATTGCACAAATTGAAGGTGCCCGTATGATAGAGAACGCTCGTCTGGAAATTAACAACCAGAAAGCAATTGCTCTGGCTGATGTTAAAAACCAGGTAGCTACACTATCAATAGACATTGCCGAGAAAATTTTGCGCAAGCAGTTTGAAGATGCCAGCAAACAGGATGAGCTGGTAGCCGATCTATTAAAAGAAGTAAAGCTGAAGTAATTTCGAATTGCGGATGTGGAATTTAGGATTTAAATTGCCGAATTCCTGAAACCCAATTCTGAAACAGTAAATACGAAATCGAAAATTCGAAATCCGAAATAAAAGATGTCTGAACTAACAGTTGCAACCAGGTATGCCAAATCGTTGATTGATCTTGCTACAGAGCAGAACGCGCTGGAGCAGGTGAAAACCGATATGGACGCTTTTGTAAAAACCGTACGTAGCAGTGCAGAGCTGCAGGCGGTATTGGCAAACCCCATTATTGCACACGATAAAAAGAAAAAAATACTGGATGCGCTGTTTGCTGCAAGCTTCAACAAAACAACTGCATCTTTTTTACGCATCATGGTTGATAAAAGCCGCGCCGAAATTTTATATGGCAGCGCGCAAGAATTTATCAATCAGTATAACGTAATTAAAAATATTATTAAAGCTACTGTGGTATCGGCTGCGCCGCTTTCTGAAGAAAACAAGAAACAGCTTACTGCCGAGGTACAAACCATTACCGGCGGTAACGTTGTGTTACAGGCTAAGGTTGATCCGAGCCTTATTGGTGGTTTTGTGCTTACCGTTGGCGATCGTCAGATCGATACCAGCGTGTTGGCAAGCTTGAATCGTATAAAGAAAGATTTTGCCCAAAAGGTGGTTCTATAATTAATTGAAACTAACACTAAAAAAATAAAAATTAAAAATGGTAGAGGTTAGACCAGACGAAGTATCGGCAATCCTGCGTCAGCAGTTGTCGGGCTTTAAGTCAGCAACTGAATTAGAAGAAGTAGGTACTGTGCTTCAGGTAGGCGACGGTATCGCACGCGTTTATGGATTAACAAAAGTACAGTCGGGTGAGTTAGTGGAGTTTGAGAACGGCCTGCAAGGCATTGTACTTAACCTGGAAGAAGATAACGTGGGTGTGGTATTGTTAGGTCCGTCTGAAGGTGTTAAAGAAGGTGACACTATTAAACGTACCAACAAAATCGCTTCTATCCGCGTAGGTGAAGGTATGCTGGGCCGCGTAGTAAATACGCTGGGCGAGCCTATCGATGGTAAAGGCCCTATTGCCGGTACAACTTACGAGATGCCACTTGAGCGTAAAGCGCCGGGTGTTATCTACCGTCAGCCGGTAAACGAGCCATTGCAAACTGGTATCAAAGCTATCGACGCAATGATTCCAATTGGCCGTGGTCAGCGTGAGCTGGTAATTGGTGACCGTCAGACTGGTAAAACTGCGGTTTGTATCGATACCATTATCAACCAAAAAGAATTCTACAAAGCAGGTCAGCCTGTAATTTGTATATACGTTGCTTGCGGTCAGAAAGCATCTACCGTAGCTAACATTGTGCGTACCCTGGAAGAGAACGGTGCTATGCCATACTCTATCGTTGTAGCAGCTAACGCATCAGATCCTGCTCCAACCCAGTTCTTCGCGCCATTTGCGGGTGCTGCCATCGGCGAGTACTTCCGTGATACCGGTCGCCCTGCGCTGATCGTTTATGATGATTTGTCTAAACAGGCGGTTGCTTACCGTGAGGTATCGCTGTTGCTGCGTCGTCCACCGGGCCGTGAGGCTTATCCTGGTGACGTATTCTACCTGCACAGCCGCCTGCTGGAGCGTGCCGCTAAAATCAACGCTAACGATGACATCGCTGCACAGATGAACGATTTGCCAGAGTCAATCCGTGGTATCGTTAAAGGTGGTGGTTCATTAACTGCGCTGCCAATTATCGAAACTCAGGCTGGTGACGTATCTGCTTACATCCCAACCAACGTAATTTCTATTACAGACGGTCAGATCTTCTTAGAGTCTAACCTGTTCAACGCAGGTGTGCGTCCGGCTATCAACGTAGGTATCTCTGTATCTCGTGTAGGTGGTAACGCTCAGATCAAATCAATGAAAAAAGTAGCCGGTACCTTGAAATTGGATCAGGCCCAGTTCCGCGAGCTGGAAGCTTTTGCTAAGTTCGGTTCAGACCTTGATGCTTCTACCAAAAACGTAATTGATAAAGGCGCCCGTAACGTAGAGATTTTGAAACAAGGCCAGTTCTCTCCGGTAACTGTAGAAAAACAGGTTGCTATCATCTACGCTGGTACTAAAAACCTGATGCGTAACGTACCGGTAAACAAAGTACGTGAGTTTGAGGCCGAGTACACCAGCCAGTTGGAGCTGCGTCACCCTGAGGTGTTAGCCGCGCTGAAAGCCGGTAAATTTGATGACCAGTTAACAGGCGTACTGGAGACAGTGGCGAAAGAACTGGCAGGTAAATACTAATTCAGATATGAGATGTTAGATGTGAGATCTGAGACAGGTCTTACATCTAACTTTAACCCATAAAAGAGGCGAGGGGGTGAAGGAGGGTTTATCTCAGATCTCACATCTCAAATCTCACATCTCAAAAAATGGCTAATTTAAAAGAAGTAAGAAACAGGATATCATCCATCAACTCAACGCAGCAGATCACCAAAGCCATGAAAATGGTTTCGGCAGCTAAGCTGAAGAGAGCTACCAACGCCATTGTACAGCTGCGTCCATATGCCGAGAAGCTGAAAGAACTCCTGGGCAACCTGTCTGCCAGCCTGGAGGAAGGTTCATCGCCATTCTTACAAGAGCGCGAGCCAGTACGTGTGCTGGTTGTTGTTGTAACCTCAAACCGTGGTTTGGCTGGTGCCTTCAATACCAACGCTATCAAAACCGCTAATAACCTGATAGCAGAGAAATACAGCAAGCAGTTAGCTGCCGGCAATGTATCTATCGTTGCTATCGGTAAAAAGGCACAGGAGTTTTATCAGCGTCGTAACTACAACGTTATTGGTAACAATAACGAGGTTTATACCAACCTTAACTTCACTACTGTTTCTGCAGTTACCGAAGCCATTATGGAAGGTTTTGTAAACGGTAAATATGACAGGGTAGAACTGGTATACAACCACTTTAGAAATGCTGCCGTACAGATATTAGTTGCCGAGCAATTGCTGCCGGTGCCAAAAGCTGAGGCTAAAGCATCAGCCAAAGCCACTGCAGCATCGCAGGTTGACTACATTCTGGAGCCTTCTAAAGAAGAGATTGTTGCGGAACTGATTCCTAAAAATATCAAAGTACAATTGTACAAAGCGGTACTGGACTCGCATGCTTCAGAGCACGGAGCCCGCATGACCGCGATGGACAAAGCTACAGACAATGCCGGCGAACTGTTGAAAGCCCTGAAGCTTTCTTATAACCAGGCCCGCCAGGCAGCCATCACCACCGAGCTGACAGAAATTGTGAGCGGTGCGGCAGCCTTGTCAAACGCTTAAGCTTTTCCACTCAAGATAACAGAAGGCCATCCTGCGAAGGGCGGCCTTTTTTGTTTTACCGCGGATTTTGTTTGATGATTAGGTTGATTCTGATGGTTTGTACTACTTCCTCGCAATGACGTCTTAGTTATGCATTGGATTTTTTTACACCCAAAAAATCTTATCTCCCATGGGTTACTTTTGTTCATCATCCCGTATCAATAAGAAAATAAACCACACATCCTCAGCATAAAACGCCGGCCGGCTGAATTATAAAAAGGGTGTCTCTTAACGACCAACAAAAATCTAAACATCATGAAAACAAAATTATTCATGCTGCTGGCCGGCATCGTACTGCTTGCCTCATGCTCGCGCTCAAAATCAAAATACGAGATAGCAAATACCAGTGCATCCGCCGCTGATACAGCAAGAAATTATTCGGCCGCAGATAGCGCAGCCAGCCCTAAACTGGTTAAGACTGCCGAGATGCGTTTTAAAGTCAAGAGTGTAGATAAGGCTTCAGAAGAGGTGTCGGCACTCACAAGTAGGTTTAATGGAATGATCACTCATCATCAAATGAATTCGGCGGTGGAAAGCAGTCGCGATATCCGTAAAAGCGAAGATTCGATAATGAGGGTTACGGCTTTAAATACTACAGCCGATATTACCGTAAAAGTCCCCTCAGAAAAGCTGGATGATTTTATGACACAAGCTGCAAAATTAGGAACGTATGTAAGCCTGCGCCGTATGGATATTGAAGACAAAACGCTCGACTATCTATCGGCCAGATTAAAGCTACAAAGCAGGAAGGAGGTAATTAACGGTCAGAAAAAAGGTAAGGTAGTTATTAAACACGCGGAGGATGTGATGGCGCTGAAAGATGATATGATTGATCAACAGATTAATAACCAGCGCATTGATCTGGAAGTGAAGTATAGCGTGGTAAGTTTAAGTATTTATCAGAATAACACCATTAGCACAGAGGTGATAGCAAATGATAATCCGGATGCTTATCGCTTGTCGTTCATAACCAGGGTAGGCCAAAGTTTGGGCGACGGATGGGATATATTTAAAGAGCTGATTATAACGCTTTGTAATCTTTGGGTGCTAATTATTATTGTTGGGGGTGCGTTTTTTATCTTTCGCAGATATAAACGTCGTGCTGATGAGACAAAACCATTGCCTGCTGTTTAAAAAATTGAAACAAATGCAGGTAATTAGGTAAACATTTTTATTTTTGTGCCGATAAAATACTGAAAGCAATGAACAACACAGATGCAGCTAACTCACCAAGCCACTACATGTTAATCACCTTAGCCGTTATTATTGGCTTAGCAGGCGTTTACGTTCGTTTTGTTGGCGATCAGACCGTTAACACTACTTCTATCATCGGTAACGCACTGATGGTATTGGGTACCATTGTAGCTTTAAAGGCAGTTTTCTCTATCCTGAAAGGCTAGTTGAAACAGAATGATATTATAAAAAGCGCCTCGGGATCTCCTGAGGCGCTTTTGTTTTTAGGTTGCTCTGCTGAGGAACGAAGCAACTCTGATGCAAATTGGCTACATATTCGCAAAGATTCTTCGTTGCCGTTCATCATGACAGCATGATCAGTACAGCTGCATTACTGCTTATTACTCTTTCGCTTTCGGGCGATATTTAGACTCTTTGAGGATTTTCTGCGCATCATCATCAGCCATCAACTCTTCCAGTTTAACATCCGGATGCTTATCCATATACTGACGCACAATTTGCCAACCCGTCCATACGGCCAGTTTTGGCGCTGATTCGTTTTTCTCGCCCAAGCCAGGGGTGAACGGGGCCTCGCTCAGGTACTTGCCCATTTTTTGATCGTCTACCTCATATAATAAGTTTTCGCCTAAAAAATAACCCCAGATTTGCGATTTAAAATCTTCGCACCATTTCAATTGGGCATTGGTGTAGCCAATCTTGATGCTGTCGGCCGCGTCGGGCAGTAGCTGGTCCATGGCATAGAGGATCTTACCGTTGTAGACCATTTTAGCCAGCAACGTTTTATCGTTATCACTTTCGGGATACATATCTTGTGTTAAAAGACCTTCTACCACGCGGGGAGTAATATTTTCTGGTGTAAACCGGCGCGAGATATAATGTGGGTAAGCATTGATGAGTGCCGGATAAAATTTAGAATTGGCGCCCAGAAACTCATCCAGCCCGATGCCGAAGTAATTGTTGCCGATAGTGGTCTGCGCCTGGAAGCCGGAAAAGTAAGCATATACTTTAGGCAACGGCTTGCGAGGGAAATAGTAACGAATGCGGCGGAAGGCATCGGTCAACTCCTCATTCTGTTTATCTACACTGGGGTAAACAGAATCTACTGCATGTTTCAGGTCTTTATATGCTTGTGTGGCAAAAACCCGGCGGAGGGTGGTAAAATAGGCTGTATCGTTAACATTGCCCGCCTGTAAAACGCGTTCAATAAAATCTTGATAAAAGGCACCGTATTTTTTTTGCAGAAAAAGTGCCTGCTGGGCCATGGGCTTGCGACTCATGTCGTCAAAGTCGTGGTCAAAGCGCTCAATCTTCACATTGACGTCAATATTGCTTACATCAACTTTTTTGTTGTGCGAGCAGGACGCCAGCAGAAGACCCAATGCAAAAATTAAGTAAATTTGCTTTGTTTTACCGGAGATGTTCATCATTTTCATGCTTCGGCAAATTTATAAATTTTAGTCGGGTGCCACCGGCGCATATTCTACCATATATCATGAAGATAGCATTAGCACAGCTTAACTACCATATAGGCAATTTCGATTCTAACACGGATAAGATTATCAACGCCATTCATAAGGCCCGTAACAACGGGGCAGATCTGGTGGTATTTGCAGAACTCTGTGTGTGCGGATATCCATCGCGCGATTTCCTTGAGTTTACCGAATACATTGAGCTGTGTGAAGCCGCTGCTCAAAAAATTGCCGCAGAGTGTAACGGCATCGCCTGTATCCTGGGTATCCCGACAGAAAACCACATGGCCGAGGGTAAAGATCATTACAACTCAGCTTACTTTATTGCCGATGGCAAGGTACAAGCGGTAGTAAACAAAGCGCTGCTGCCAAATTATGACGTGTTTGACGAATACCGCTATTTTGAGCCATCAACACGGTTTAATTGTATTGATTTTAAAGGGCACCGCATAGCGCTGACCATTTGTGAGGATCTGTGGAACACGCTCGAGAATCCACTGTACGTTAACCGCCCGATGGACGAGCTGATTAAACAGCAGCCCGATGTGATGATTAACATTGCGGCCTCGCCATTCGCTTATAATCACGATGAGGAACGTATTGCGATCCTGAGTGATAATGCCAGACGTTATAACTTACCGCTGTTTTACGTGAACCATGTGGGCGCGCAAACAGAGCTGATTTTTGATGGTGGTTCGCTGGTATTTGATAATGCCGGTAACATAGTAGACGAGCTACCTTATTTTGAGGAAGCCATTACTTACTATCATCTGAAAGATAAAGCTGCTATTGAATTGCTGCAGCCATCTACCATAAAAGAAACCCGCCAGAGCGATATTGAGCAGATCCATCAGGGCTTGATACTGGGCATTCGCGATTATTTTTATAAGTCGGGATTTAAGAGTGCCATCCTGGGCCTGTCAGGTGGTATTGACTCAGCCGTGGTATGCGCCCTTGCTGCTGAAGCCCTGGGGGCAGAGAATGTAATGGCTGTGTTATTGCCTTCCAAATTCTCTACCGATCACTCATTAAAAGATGCAGAAGACCTGGTGAAAAATCTGGGCTGCAAACATGAAATTGTTCCAATCAAATCTATCACTGATTCATTTGAGGAGGCCTTACATCCTCAATTCAAAGGTCTGCCGTTTAATATTGCTGAGGAGAATATCCAATCCCGCAGTCGGGCGGTATTGCTGATGGCTATGTGTAATAAGTTTGGTTATATCCTGCTCAATACCTCAAATAAAAGCGAGGCCGCGGTGGGTTACGGCACACTATACGGCGATATGTGCGGCGGTATTTCCGTATTGGGCGATGTTTTTAAAACACAGGTTTACCAACTGGCCAACTACATTAACCGTGACAGCGAACTTATTCCGGTTAACTCTATAGTGAAGCCGCCATCGGCAGAACTCCGCCCGGATCAGAAAGACAGCGACTCGCTGCCGGAGTACGATATTCTGGATACCATCCTGAAAGAATATGTGGAGAACCGTCAGTCGTCATCGGCCATTATTAGAATGGGTTATGACGAGGCAACGGTACGCCGCGTAATTCGCCTGGTTAATATTGCGGAGCATAAGCGCTATCAAACGCCGCCAATCCTGCGCGTATCACCAAAAGCGTTTGGCATGGGCAGAAGGATGCCTATTGTAGGTAAATACTTGTCGTAGCAAATCCTCCCGGCCTCCCCGGAGGAGAAAAGGAGTATCTTTTTTTATATGTTTTGAACTCCTCCCGTTAGGTGACGTTAGGAGGGGGTAAAACTAAACCTTTTCCTCCTTGTTTTGTCTAATAGAAACTAGAAAGAGAGGAGTACATATCTATGAAAAGGAATATCTGGGGCATGCTGGCGCTGTTGGCCGTATGCCTGCTGGCTGCCTGCTCAAGTTATACTTATTACTCGGTTGGTAATGCCAATAACTTGAGTAAGTACAGCACGTTTGCCTGGCTGCCACCATTTAATAATACTCGCAACCCTTATTATGACAATGATGTAGCCGATCAAAAGATCAAAGATCAGGCTACGGCCGATCTGGAAAGCAGGGGTCTTCGTTTACGTGATCGTAATCCTGATTTGCTGGTGCGCTATTCTATTATGGTTAATACCAAGGTGTCTACCTATAACCAGCCAATGTACAGTTATAATTGGGGAGGCTATTATCCGTCATACCGTTTTTATCGCGGCGGCCGTGGTTTCTATTATCGTTACGGTGGTGCTTACCCGGTTTATGTGGGAAACGAAATTTATCAGGTGCCTTATAAAGAAGGTACGCTGATTATTGACCTGATTGATCGTGCAACTCATAAAGTGATCTGGCGCGGTTATGGTATTGGGGTGGTCAATAATCCGGAAAGTGCGGTGAATGATTTACCGAAGGTGGTTGACGGTATTCTGGAAAAATTGCCGCTCAGCAAAATGAGGTAACAAAGAACTTGCTGAAAATAAGAAGAACCTTTTCATGCAAAAAGGTTCCTCTTATTTTTTCTGATATACCAGCTACCTGCCGCCAATGCTAAAAACACCAGAAGGTAAACCCAGGTATCGAGCGGACACCCTGTTTCATCTAACGGGTCAGTAATAGTGCCTGTACCATTATTATCACATGGAGTGCCGGGATCGGCCAGTGCTAAAAACGGCATAATCACAAAAATTAAAAATGGAATTGCGCTCTTAAAAAATCTTTTCATCTCTTGCTACTCTATTTCGCCTTAGTGATTTTTTTCTGTCCCACCAAAGTTTGTGTGTTGTTATCTAAAACCTGTACAACGTAAACTCCCGGCAACAAGTTACCAATGTTTTCTTGTATATGGTTACCATCGGTAACCTTGCTGAATTTCAATTGTCCGCTACTATCAAACACCTTGACAAGCACCTGGTTTGGTATGCTACTGTTATTTAATTTAACGTTCAGATCGCTCACCGTTGGATTGGGGTAAACAGTTAAAACATCGCCGGTAAAGGTACTATTATCAAAATTAATAATTATGGGTTTACTGTAGCTGATGGTTTCAAAAGGATCATTCTGCTGTAACCTGTAAGTGTTTGCACCCGTTGATGGTGCTTTGTCTACCCAGGTGTAAGTACCTCTGCCGTCGCTTTGCATGCCATAAATGGATATGAACTGTTGAGCGCCATCTGCCTTTTGAACACTAAAACCAGTTAGGTTTTGCTCATTCTCCACCCGCCAGGTAAGTTGTACGCCATCTTTTACCTGCATCCCGGTAAAGCTGAGCAAATGGTAATTTAAGCCCGGCTTTTTATGAAATGCCAGTTCAAAACGGTTGGCGCCGTAAGAAGCTGTATCGCTGGTGATATTGAAGTTGTATCTTTTATAAAGACTGATTTGCAAAGAGTCTTTTTTGTAGTGATCAATCAGGAAGGCGTCGTAGCGGGAGTCGAGTGATTCAAAGCCAGAGGCCGAGAGCGTATCAATGCCGGTTGAACTTATAACGTTTACATATAGTTTTACATGGGTTGTTGAGTCTATGCTTTTTAACCGGTTTACTACAAGTAATGTATTATCATCTTTGGGATAGGTGCCAAGGGTAGATACATTGCCTATTCCGCTTAAGCGTGGGGCATCACTAATAATTTCATATTCGTTTTTTGATGCTGGGTCAAAAATAAGCAGCGCTTCATCAGTATTTATAGAGTCTTTGGCCAGCCTCAATTTCATTACTTGTAGTTTCGCCGCTGTTAAGCTAGCAGTGCCTGGAAGGCTCATTAACGCAGGCAAAACAAAATTTGGAGATGCTGTTGACTTTGAAGCCTCTTGAAAGGTTAAACTAGAAGTACCCGATGCTAAAACAAAGAAGCCTTGCCCGCTGGCTATGAGGTTAGTACCATTTCCTGTGGTACCAGCGCCTGCGGTATAAGTTGCGTAGTTTTTGTTTTTATAATCAAACTGATAAATAGTAGCAGATACGTTTGGCCCGTAGATATTTGCCGTGCTTGTTGATGATGAGAAATTGCTCCAATCTATGGTACAAGGATAAGGATTGCCCACCAGGTTATAGCCTGTTTTGCTGGTGCTTAGGGAAGTGCCGCCGTTTAGCCAAATTTTCATAGCTATAGTACCCTGGTTAAGAGTACCGGATGCCGTAGCTGTTGAAGCATCCACAGCTATGTAGTTACCTCCATAACGGCTGGCTTTATTTAAAGCCGATGAAGAAGCAGATGCATTGCTAATATTATTGCCTACATAGTAAAGCATAAATCCATTGCCCGGGTAAAGGGTTGTTGTACTAGTGCCAGAACCTGTTGAATATCCTACGGTCGTAGAGGTAGCTGCTAAATTGGTGATCCCTTTAAAGTTTCCGGAATTAAAGGAAGTATTGCTGGCAGCAACGTTCTCTTGATATAGGTAGACCGTAGAATTTGCCGTTGATGAAGGCATATAGGTGAAGCCGCCACCCGTAGGGCCAGATGTAAAAATACCGGCGCCTGCGGTGCTTAGGTAGCTTAATGTATAGGTACCGCTAGCGGTTCCTGTTGATGATACCGGACAAGCTAACAGTCGATAACTGCGGGTATAATCGGCAACTCCGCCATTGGCTGCGGTTTGCGCGGCCATGTACCGCTCAACTTTGTAAGTACCTAACATCGCATTAGTTGTACTTCCACTCATATCCCCAATTGCTGCTGAGCCATTGGCATCAGATTGTAACGTAAAAGTCCCGGTATTATTTACCGATGTCTGATACTGGTTACCAAATTTTATTATAGAGGTAGAACCTAAGTACATAGTTCCAGTATTGTAAATTGTTGCTGCTGTACTTTGATTTTGAGGCTGACTATTTAAAGTGATTAT
>Ga0153918_1000673_pt1 | contig 15297 bp, 19 predicted proteins | sample TSFL002MetaG_FD_104687 | JGI IMG/M metagenome (GOLD analysis project Ga0153918, IMG submission 104687) | Attine ant fungus gardens microbial communities from Florida, USA - TSFL002 MetaG | ecosystem: Host-associated > Fungi > Mycelium > Unclassified | place: USA: Florida, Paynes Creek Historic... | reverse complement strand
ACCTTTGAGTCGTTTCTATCTCGTGTCTGTATGTGTGTAGTTGTTGGAAGATTAGGTTTTTGCAATCAATAGCTCATTTTCCATGTGCGCCACTGAGCCCAGAACAACCGGCACGTGTCACACTGATGTTGAACAAGGGAAAACGTAATTTGGCGCTGCCAAATTAATCCAAATGGCGATTTGACTTGCCTAATGGAAATCGGCGGTGGAGAAATTCAAAACTCCACATTTAGACAAGTTGGGATATGGTTTCCAATCGCACATTAGAGGGCATCCGGGGAGGAATCTTGCACGGTTGAATAGATCTTATCCCATGATACTCAATTGCTGAACGAGAGAGACATAATTAAGTTCACCCCGTCATTGAAACGGTTTTGACTATGCCATAACCCATAGAATAACTCGGTGTCAGCATTTCCACGATTGATGGCAATAAACAGTGGGTCAATATCTCAATAAAGAACAATCATGTCAATTTGTCTCCTGAGTGGCTTTGGTTCCGTGAGCTCTTCAGGATAATTTTAGGTCGGGATTAAATAGACTTAGAGGATCACATATGAGAGTTCAATATATGTTGTTGCAGGCATATATTAATGACAGACCTCTTATTGAGATAGACGATGTTTCATTTTGACAGATGTGGAGATCATGATGTCAATTGTACATAATTGAAATAATGCAATATACGAAGCCTTCAGTCATGCCGTAATGACGAACAATATACAAACAAAGTAAGGCATAACCAAGGCGGACAATAGCAACTAAATTGAATACATGCTAGAGCATTGTCGAAATACACAATTGTAAGAAAGGTCGAGAACCGAGGTAACGAATTGTCCATGAAGGGAATAGTAGTCATGAATCTAGCAACAAGCAATAGATAATCAATCAAATTTGTTTCCAGGTGATTTAGTCAGGAATTGGATAGCAACATGAATGATTAGATCAAGATTTATCAAAAATTTCAGGTACCGCACGTGCAAGAGGTGATGGCTTCTTTAGAAAAGACTCACACCTCGTGTAAGGTTTTGCAAGATTTGAGGAAAGCAAGCAATACTAAATCATGGGGGAGAATGATGAATGCGAGAGTGATGGTGGTGCGGTGAGTGGTGATGAGGTGAGCTACCATTAGTCTTATCTTCGTAGTGATTACCATGTTGAGGAGGTGGTGTAGCTGTCAGACGTTGCGCGACCGATGCCATATGGCCAAGTTCGCTTTGCCCTGCACGCGTTGAGTTATAGACCCGACGCATGTCTGTGGCTTGATCTCCTGCTTCCTCGTACGAGTAACTATATTGTTCCAGTCCAGCGATACAGTTCTTAACTTCGGGTCGACCCATTCTCGCAAGTAATGTACCTGCCTGAATGCAGCTCACGTGCATGACTGCAGGGTCCAACCGCTGAAAAAAATCGGAATCAGAATCTATATCATTCATAATAAAGATGAAATTTACCAAATATCCATTGGATGTTAGAACACCAGCCTATCGAACAAGTGATCAGTCTTTCTACGTGATTTTTGGGGAGGATCATTACCAAGCCGGCTATACGTAAGGCTCCGTGAAGTGCTTCATCTACAACCTTACGCCTGATTGATTCAATCTCAGTGAGATTGGGCGGAGTCATGGCTGCATTAAGCTCTTTGATACCATAATCATCGAGTGCATTGAAGAGAATGATCCACATAACGTGATATGTTGCATCGCTTGCGCATGAAGAAACCGCCTAAGCAAGTGAGTTGAGTCTGAATCAACTACTCAAGAGTGACTTACTGAAACGAAATCCCATTGTCCCTCGAAATTGCTTGGGACTCCAACTAGATTGAGAAAGTCTTCCTTCCAGGACAAGAGTTCATGTACCAAAACACAAACACTCTCATATCGGACACCGTCCGACTCTGTCACCGGACGCCACAGTTTTTTTGACATGTGACGTGCGGTGCGTGCCAGTGAGTGTGCAGCCCGATAATAACCCTTCGATGCATAATTAGCGGACATCCAATATCCCTAGTTAGATAACTTACGAGAAACTGGGATTGAGGCATGAGCTTCTTGCATCAAATAGAATATAATATAAAGACACACCTCTAACTGCTCCCGAGGAGAAGGCATAGCGGTATGGGTATCAACAAGGCCAGGGTTCACCGGATCCACAGTGTAGAAGTCAATATCATAGTCATGATCATCAAGGACTGGCTTTCGGCGATAATACGCAGAAGCGTACGCGTCAGAGATACATGCCATCCACCATGCAAAGATCATTGTTCCGCGACTTTCTGGATCCTGAATGTTCCCCATGACAGCTTTATGGTTGATCTAGTGTCATACAGAGTTTGAGAACATGAAATTCCGTCAACAATGAGGCTTACGCCAAGTTCTAGCAAATGCCGTGTCGCACTTGTAAGCCAGAATCCATGGTAACCTGGAAACGATGTAAGATGAAGCTAAACTGTATCAGTGCCTAACAAAAGAACATACCGGTCGGATCATCTGGATTTTCTGCTCATTATTATGAGTGGATGTTGTAGAGATACGAGAAGATGTACTGACGATTTTGAAGCGGCTCAATGAGAAGGCCAATGACCACATGTTCTGTAGAGGCCACACGATGAACCTTGAGAGCTTCAGCAAGATCACGTGCACGATCTATGAGCGCTTTTGCTAAAAGGCTCTGCCCACCACGTCTTCTCCTATCTGCTAATAGTAATGGATGCTCAGAGAACTTGGACCCCCAGGCGAGAACAGTGGCAACCAATGCAGGATGTAAGGGTTTCTCGTTATTGTTGGAATTGGAATTTGTAGGATATAATTGAAGTCGACTTCGGAACTGGGCGGGATTAAGTAGGGGGAGCCGAGTATGAACAATTTGAAAGAACACTTCAACGAGATCGAGAGCAAATCTGAGTCATCATTAGTATTGAATTTGAGGGCTTGATCAGCATTAATTAAGAGAAGGAATTGGAAGAAAGTCATGAGATATATAGTTATGACGAGGCAGGCTGACTCAATGACATCTAACGCAGCGATCAGCGGACAAGACTCACTCAGACCTGAATTTATCATCGTCCAGCTTGTGGGCCAATTCACCCCACAAATCATATGGCAGTTGAATGAGACTAGGCGACGTGTATGGCATCGGTTCGCTGTCAAAAATAGAAAATGAGCGAAGAAGTGAATCAATATTCACTGAACCTACTTGATGTTTTCTGGGGGTGCGAAGACGAATCTCAGGACCTCGCGGGTGGGAGTATCGGCAGTTATTCCCGGATGAAGACCGTATCTTACGAAAAGCGATTGCGATTGAGAGCTGCTTGCCAGGAAGGAGGTTAGAGATGCTTGTTCAGAAAGTGGGGATAATCTAAAGGTTAAATGAATGTGAGATGCGCCCGTTCGAGTGATTGGAGTCAGTAGGCATACTGTTTGATGGAAGCAGGGTATGGTGCACTGTAAGAATGAAAACCGGCAAGGTCATTGATCCAGGAAGATGAAAGGAGCAGGATTCATAGCTGCTGACAAGGTACCCACCTGGAGCTTGCAGAGCTGAGATTTCTTCGCCGGTTGACGGTCATACGCTTCTTCTCACTAGTAGCTTGTTGCACGAAATGCCTGCAATGAGAAGTCAAAATTATATATGTTATAGTTGTTCGGGTGGCACGGACGTGCATGGATAATTCTTGGATGTGCAGTGCTGCCGCACAAGTTAGGATATTGAACACGATGGTAGTAAGGGCTGACCTGGCACTATATGACACCCAGGAATGATAAGTCGATGGTTGCGAGACGTATGAAATATGGGGTACCTTGTCTTGGCCAGGAATCCTGTTACACTTGACCTTCCTGGATCTGACATGGATAAGAAAGACAAGACAAAGTATACACTGATCGGCCAACCTGCAGGCATCACAAGCAGTGTTCTGCTTTCGAGGTGCGGGTTGAGGAACAGGAAGGGATTTTGCAAGTTCATGGATATGGTTCTGCATGGACTGATTTGGTAAACTGAGGTCTGGAGAAAAGAAGATTTCAGGAACTGTCCGGCAAAGGACGAAGGGAAACACAAACTCTGTTGGTGCCCAGACAGAGAGGAGGGATTATCCCTTGGATTATCGCTCTGCATCGTGGATGAGCGCCAAGGGAAGAAGGGGCAGGAGGAAATGAAACTGATAGCGGAGGGGTATATATGGACAGCTAACAATTGCTTCCCTGTCCAGAATAGCAAGCCCCGTCACCCACACGTTTTTTGTCACTTCTTCCATCGTCCCGTGCCCGCCGAGTTCGCCACTGTATCCCAGTCTCCCGTCACCAAGCCTAAACCGGTCGTCGTTTCGGAGCCGAGAATACGTTTTCGATGACGTCACGTGGTATTGTCATCACATGTCAAGTCACAAGTCGCAACGCCTTTGTATTCAAACTTCACCAATGGTCAAAGTCGAAATTGTCGAGGAAAAGGAAACTGCTAACTCTCCATATGGCTCCCTCTCTGCTTCCCGCACCAACTCAACAGATTCACTTTCTTCCATTGCTTCCGATGTTTCCGTCGAAGAGTCCTTCTTGGAGCGTGTAGCTGCCCTTGCCGACGTTATCCCCCCCGCCACCCGCCACTCCATCTCGTCTAGAATCTCAAAAACTGCTTCTTTCCTCAGGAAGGGCAGAAAAGTTGCTGGGAATATTATATGGGTTGTGACCACCTCAGCTTTACTTGTGGCATTACCACTTGCCCTCAGCCTTGAAGATGAGGCTAAAATTGTAGCTCAGGAAAAGGAAATGCTTGAGCAACAGCAGGGAGCGCAGCAGGTGTGTTGTCTTTTTGGCGGCACCTGCCATTCAGTGCTGCATACATTCTCTTCCTGCCTTCTTGCTGATAGCTTTTGCTCTTAGATGCTCGCACCTATGTATCCACCCAACCAGCAACAACCAAAAGCTCTCGTGCCTCCCGGTTTCTAGACTTTCTCCTTCATTTAGTTATGTTTGTACCTCCCTGTGTGTATATGCTATACAATGTCTTACTTTGTGGCTAATGGTACGTTCTCACTGACCTTGTGAGCTTTGATAAACGCCTCCCATCAGCTGCCCCAGTCAAAGGTATACATACATTCAGCCTTATCTATTAATAAGATGGGAACTACGTGTCGAGCCGTTGTCTTGGACTAGTACTCCTCTGCCTGCATGAAGCGGATTAGCTGAAAGGGACACATGGAACTTAATTCTCTTGCTTACAACAACCTTGGGAGATGGTCTTGGCGGAATCACTGTTGGTCGCACGTAGTTTTCCCTGAAGAAGTCCAAAACATCGGTATAGGCTCTCAGGTCAAACTTCAAATAACTTACGCAGTCCGGTGGTGCCTCAAATATGTGATGGCATGGGATTCAATCTCGGTAGGATCTACGCCAACGGCTTCCCAGTCGCCAGGAACATCGGTATCATCAATGTGGCGCCTCACAACTTCGTCAGGGCTCAATGCTGGCCACCACACGCTTTGTGCCAATTTAGCAAGTGCGAGTGCAATAGGTTTTGGTAACATCGGAGCTTTTGAAGGTGGACGAACGGTCACTGATGAAACGAGATCAAGTAGATATTCGTAGGTCAAGGTGGAAGGCCCTGGAAGAGACAGTGTGCTTCTGGGAATGGTATTCGCAACTTGATTAGCAAGAGCCTGAGCGACATCCAAGACCTACGATACAATTATCTCGTCAATTATTCGCTGACGTGGATAGATCAGTGCTCACATGTACAGGGCGTATTTTGGTATCTGCCTGGTTCAGCTTCCACCAGATAGGCCAGGCTGAAAGGAAACACTAATGAGTGCTAATAACATGGCGGTAAAACGACACCCACTTGCAATGTTGTTCAGTAGCTTGTCCTCATAACCATACATGGCAGCAGGCCTAAAGATAGTTGCATTGGGGAATGCGGTTTTGACCCGTTCTTCCCCTTCTGCCTTCGTTCGATAAAACTGCGATTGTGAGGAAGAGGAAGCGTTCAGGTGTGATACGTGAATGAGGCGTGGGACGCCTTCTTCCACGCAAATCTTGGCAATACGCTCGGCACCGTCTACATTCACATCACCAAACTTGAAATTTCTATGTGATGATTTTGACAAATTTAGATATCTGTTCAAAGATATTGACAAGTATTACTTACTTGGTTTCATAATCCCGTCCAACGAGGTTAAAAACGGTATCAGAATGCCTCACACACTCTGCAATCTGCTTTTCATCACGAATATCCCATTCCTATTGCATGGGAGTAAGTTCCATATGAACCTTTTGAGCATTCACAAAGCATACCATTCGGATGATCTGCCCCAAATCACCCATTGGCTTAAAAATTCGGGCTTTATCTTCATCGCGGTATGTAACGATGACTCGTGTCCCAAGTTTACCTGCGGAAGCAAGCACCGAAAGATACTAGCGTAAGGGGACTGAGCCTTAATTAACGATTTTGCCCGCACCAAGTTTAGAAACTAGATATCTCCCAAGGAAGCCCGTGGCACCGAAAACTGTGACTGTGTGCCCGGATACTGCGCTATATCCGGGGGGTCCAAATGAAACGACAGGTTTCTGGGTAGGGAGTGTAGTGAGGTCGTGGTATGCTCGCTATCGACCGGATAAGTAAATCAGAGCATTTATTTCTTGCAATAAGAAGTGAGCACCTTTCCAGCGTTTCCTACATACTGCAAGCGCAGCACTCTCGGAATAGATGCAAGCATACTCTTGCTTGAGAAAAATAACGTTCTGACGATTCGACGGCGGGAAGAGTCACGATGAAGTTCCACGTGATGGATGTTACTCTTCTCATCTATTTTCCATTAACCACAGGTCAGTTCGACTCATGGCGCAGGGAAAAACAAAGGGTCTTCAAACTAAAGCACCTTCTGCTCGACATTCTCAAAAAGCTGCCGCAAACACGAAGAAGGGCAAAAAATACATTCCTCCGAAAAAGCCAGTTCTTATCAAACATGCCCAGATGCACAGAGTCAGTTCATGATTATCTCTTGACCCGCGTGAAGCTGATCTAGTCGACAGTCCTTGAGCGCGAAAATTGGCAATTCCATTGAGCAGCAAATGGTCTCCGCTGCCTCAGCGGGCAAACTGACAATCATGAAAAACACTGCAGAAGCGTGAGTTTCACTGTCAAACAATGGCTCAGCTCAGATTGATTTTGATGCCTACAATAGGTCGTCTTCAGCGTCCAAAGATAAGAAGCAAATGACCACTATAACTAAGTTGCTAGCAAAACATGTCAATTTGACTTAAATCCGTGGGACTATTCATCCCATACATTGCATGGGAGTCGGTCAATGAAAAGATTTGCGGAGATTGTCGGTGAGGTATGGACAGCAAGCCAAGGCCACTGTTCGGCAGTTTTTTTTGGGCTAATTCAGATGTTGGTAGATGAGCGATGAGTATGAAAAAGATCATATTTTTGGAGCCATGCGTAGTTATCGTGTGACCCTCACTGATATAGTACGGGCGATATTAAGCACTGAGACCGGGTTAAAGCCGGTGCGCTGTGTACTGTTCACACTACCCTTTTAGTCTATCGAGTCGCCAGGATGTCGCGAGGATTCAGGCTTTAGTTCGGAGAACGCCTTATGTAATCGTGAGGAGATAGTCAATGACGTTAATAGGCATTTATAGATCTCTAGAGATGCTCTGACGAATGAGTGACGAAAGAGAATGGTTGAGGGCCACTCGAGTCACTGGACCTGTGGATTGAGTCAGAGAGAATTATGTAGTCCAAGAACAAGGATGAATGTCCATGCTTAAGATACCTCGCACAGCTGTGCTGATTACATAACACACTTGATCGAAATTTCTGTCCAATTTCTGTCTACGACTTGGACTAGATGGTTAGACGCCTCTCAAAAAAGTCAAAAGGGAACAAAAAAAAGCAATATTTAGGGGAGAGGTCAGCCGCAAAGCTTGCCAGATGGGAGACTGTTGACGACATTCCCCTGGAAGAAGAAGATGCATGTGAGCGTGGTATTTGCCTCACGGTACTGCAGTCCCTGAGTTGACCTTCCTGTGCTCTAGTCCATGCCTCGAGAGACAAATTACTTCTTGATGAAGATGAATACGGTGGTGATAGTGACGGTGATGATGATGAAGTATTCGCATTAAAGGGGCTAGAAGACGGCGGGGACTCAGATGACTACACTGATGATTATGAGGGTGAAGATACCAGAGGAGCAGATTCGACGTTGAGTGAAAAGTCGAAGAAGAAAGATAATAAAAAAAAGAAGGAAGAACGAAACGATGATGATGATGAAGAGGAGGAAGAAGAAACCTGGGGACGAGGAAAGGCTGTTTACTACTCCTCTAATGTAGCGCAACTCGAGTCCGATGATGAAGAAGGCCATGAGATGGAGGAACAAGAGGCCAGGCGACTGCAGAAAAAAGCTCTGGAAGGGATGACCGACGATGACTTTGGTCTCAACGATAAACATGAGATATCACAAACGGATGACACAGCTGAGTACGCATATGGCTATCCTTGTTCCAGCTGGTATTGAACTATCTCAGAGTAGCAGCCGATAATGTGAGTGCTGTGCCTTCGTTATTACAAGACAAACACACTCTCCTCCGCCATCTCGAGAAAGTTAACCCAGAAGCTCTCGCATTGGCTCGGGATTGGGAAGACACAGTGCAGGCATTGATAGAAACACATCGGAAGATAACCCAGTGAGCGAACAGTCTTCTACATTCTCTTAGAAATCTTGATCTTCACTAGGCTACATTCCAAGGAGCCTGATACGCAAGATGCGGGTTTGCCACACCTTCATTACCGTGAGTTGAAAGCTAGTCACTCTGTCACTTTTATTTACAATCCCTAGAGGCGCTGCTGACCTACGCCACAACTTTGGCTTTCTACCTTCATTTACGAGCAAGTACCAAATACGCTCAACGGCCTGAGCTCTTAACTTCTCACCCTATTATGCAACGATTGCTAACCCTCAAGCAATCTGTGTCAACACTAGAGGATCTAGGCTTTGCGCTCCCCGACTCTGAACCCGAATTTGATGAGGACGACGATGAAAGTTTAGACTTAATGGATGATGGGGATTCCATGGAGGAACTGTGGCAAAAATTGGAACCTGGGGAGTTAGATGATCTTCTCCGAGATGTGCAGATGTTCGCTTCATCTGTCCAACCAAAGCGTAGAATTGTGAAAGCTCAACTTCCTGTGAATGAGCCACCGAAGAAGAAGCGTAAACTTTCACCGGAGTCATCAAAGGCTTCTGTCCCCATATTTGATTTGGAAGAACCAGAGTTCGTCCCTTCCTCCAAGACAAAAACGAGATTACGATCCAAGGCGAATGTAGAATCAGACGATGCTTTTGGCGAAGCAACACATCTTCAAGTTACTGACGCCGCTGACAAGAGTGCTCGCAAGAAATCACTGCGTTTCCATACATCCAAAATTGAGAGCACAAATGCTCGTCGTCAAGAGGCGAGAAACCAGATCATGGGAGGGGACGACGACGTACCATACCGCGAACGATGGAAAGAAAGGGAATCGCGACTGTTACAAGAGGCCAAGAACCAGTTGCAGAAACAAGGTGGTGAAGATCTGGATGATTCTGAGCCTCCCAGGCGCGAGCCAGAGAAAAGAGATGATGCAAGTGACGGCTCGGATGGGCCTGACGGATACTATGAACTTGTCAAAAGGAAAACGAAGGAGAACAAAGAACAAAAGAAGGCCAAATATGATGCTGCTCGAGCCGCTGAACGGTAGAATTGCCATTCCATGTCTTTGGGCGGAAGACTAATATGCGTTGGCTTTTTAGGGTAATCGAGAAGGAAACTCTCGATGGACCTCGATCACTTACGCGCGCTATCCTTACTAATAAGGGTCTTACTCCTCATAGATCCAAGGCAGTGCGCAATCCTCGTGTCAAAAAACGTCAAAGATTCGAGAAAGCGAAGAAAAAACTGGCCTCCCAAAAAGCGATGTTCAAGGGTGGCCTATCACAAACAGGAGGCCACTACGATGGCGAGAAGTCAGGCATTTCAAAAGTTGTCAAGAGTGTCAAGCTTGGTTGATGTTTAGTTTGTCAAGTACAGGATTCTACATTCTCTAGTATTTTGTGTATGGTAGCAGGTCATCCGACCTTGACCTGTGTGTCCGTGGATCGGCTAACAAAGGACACCGACTATTGATCCATTAAGCCAAATGGTAGATTACGAGAGGCCAGAGGTCTTTCGTTGACGACCAAATTACAGCCCAGGAGCACGTACATTTTACCACTTTGGCTTTCGTAGAGCTTGCTTGACTCTGAGGGTATTTTTTCCTCGCGCGCCTCTGACGGCCTGTAGTTCGTTGAATTTCTTTTTCGCATATCGTTTGGCTTCTGCATCGTCAACAAGTTCATCCACTAGTGTTCGTTTGCGTTGGCTTCGAGGGAGATTGTCACCAGCTGAGTTCCCGAAAGGAGATCCTGTCGCAGCAATTTTACCGATCTGACGACAAGGTGTGAGTTTGCATTCGACGCTGTAATGAAGATAGAACATACTGCAAAGTATTTAGGCAATCCTTTGGTTCCTTTTCCTTCTCCTTCGTCTTTCCGGTAGAACCTCTTGGGATCAAGCTGGTTGCGCAGGCGCATCGCCTCGTATTCACGATGTAGTCGGGGTAGCTCGGACTCAGCGGGAGCGGGCATATCGAACCAGTCCGGCCCTGCAGTTTGTTTCCTGGACTGTGACAGCCTTGAGATATGACCAAGTTCAAACAGTGGGCAGAGGTGCTTACCTCTTTCCTTTCTTTCTTCGTGAGAGGTTTTCCTGATTTTGTAAGCTCTGGCGGAGGGAGAGGAGGAGCAACGGCCGTCTGTTGCTGCTCAGATTTTTTCTCAGCTTCTTCTGTCTCGGGATCGCACACTAGAGTCCCACCCTTGCCTCGTCCCTCGCCGAGTTGGATATAGGAGGTTGGCAATGTCCCTGGATTGAGTTGTGGAAGTGGTCTGCGGAAGTAGCATCTAGTTGACAAATTTCTTGAACAAAGACTGAAACGCACGGGGGCTCTACGTCGTCCAGGGTCAAAATTTCATCGTCTTGCAGGAAAGGGATTCGTTCTGCCTCTGCTGCAGCCGCATTCTGTCTTGCCTGTTGTAGAAGCATATCCAGGTATTCTTGTGTTATTTCCTCGTCAGATTCACTAGAGGATTCGCCTTCCGATTCGCTTGTTGAAGCTGAAGCATCGCTGGAGTCGGAGTAATCAGAGCTTGAAACATCTGAAGAGTCAGGATCAGCAAATAATTGTGAAGACCGGAGAAAGTATCTACCAATTGCTTTTTGTTTTCCTTTGTCGTCTCCTGAAGTTGACCCGGCAAGCATTTTGATGTCAAGTTGTTATCAAGCCAAGTCAAGTCACCATCCAGTCACACATATTATGTTCACTTTTCCTTTGCACTTGGAGGTGGCCTACGCTGACCTTCTGCACGCCCACTGTCAGTTTATCTTGTATACTCAGCCACTATTCTATTTCATGCTGAATATCCACAGTTTGGAAAAGACATGTACCCATCTTCACGTGGTCTTTTGCTTACATAATGATTGACAACCTGAACTAAAAAATTGCGCCACATTCCTTTTTTCCCTGCTTTCAGCATGCAGGCTTTCATTCGTAGACTTCGGACACCTCTACCTAGGAACGGTTCAGCTTTGCGTTATGTGCCAAACTCAAGACAATTTTCAACTGACCCGCCTCAACCAGCCTCCTTTGGCTTCAGGACTGTGCCAGAAGAAGCCAAGGAGAGTATGGTGCAGGAGGTCTTCGACTCAGTTGCCTCAAAATATGACTTCATGAATGACATATCGTCGGTGGGCGTCCACCGGCTATGGAAGGATGACTTTGTGGCTTCATTACAACCTGGCAGGCGGGGACCTCAGAAGTGCATAGACGTTGCTGGTGGAACCGCTGATATAGCACTTCGTATTCTTGATTTTGCTCGGGAGAAGTATGCTTGTAGAGAAACAACTGTAGATATTGTGGACATCAATGGGCAGATGCTGAAAGAGGGGTACAATAAGTTCAAGAAGACTATGTATCATAATAGTATGCTTTTCTTCCACTCTCTGCCGTCTAGGTATCTCAAGCAGCACCCTAGCGTCACAAGTTTCCTTTACAGAAGGTAATGCACAGCAACTCTCAAGGGAACGATTTCCCGACAACACATACGACATTTACACAATTGCGTTTGGTGTCCGCAACTGTACTTCCATATCCGCTGTCCTTGAAGAAGCTTATCGTGTGCTGAAACCCGGAGGAACTTTTGCTTGCCTAGAATTCAGTCGCGTGAACAACCCGATCCTTAGCATGTAAGCTAATGTTCAGACTTTGAGAGTTTGGGCAGAGATTCAATGAGGTTATTGTTAGCCTGTATGACAAGTACTCTTTTTCAGTGATCCCTCTTCTTGGAACGATCCTCGCGGGGGATAGGGATTCGTACCAGTACTTGGTTGAGTCCATCAGAAGGTTTCCGCCACAGGCAGAGTTTGCTCAAATGATCCGGAATGCTGGTTTCAAAACTGGTAAGGACGTCGACGGAGCCGCTTGGGTTAGTCTCTGGGGTGGAATTGCCTGTATTCACACCGGCGTTAAGATGTGATCAAGATATTGTTATTCTTCAGCCTCATATTGTCCAGTATGTTACGTATTGCTTTGACTACAAATCTGCATAGTTACAATTGACTGTCCTAATTAGTAATTCAGGGTAAGATAGCTAACAATGATGTAAATTGGTAACTCTATCACAACTGAAACAGGCAGTCATCAGACAAAGAAGTTTAGATGAAGTTTAGATCAGTTTAGATCAGCTATTGTCTTGATGGCTTTGCACAAGATCGATAGTAGGTGGGATGATGTGCTGGAGCCACACTAGAACACTTGCTCAAGTGGTTGAGTAAATTTGTGCATTAAAATTTCTTCTCTATTCTTAGTTCATGCACAACAGTATAGAAATAGCCTTTCCATAGATGATCAAGATAACAATTTTCGCATGTATGTCAAATCCCTTACATAGGGTCCACCGAGGGTAGACTACGCTTACTTCTATCCTTGGCTTACTCCACCCCTTGACTTAAGGGTAGACTTATAGTTGCATAGTCGCTGAGAAAAATGACTACGTCCTATCTGATACAGAAGATGAATGCATGTAGGACAGCCTTCCAAAACAATTTATCTGTTCAGCATGTTGGCTAAGTATTGAGCATGTGCAATACACATGATATGTTTCACTTCGCATTTCAAGTAGATTCATAGTTCTTTGTATTGATCACCTGTTTGCCTACAGAGGTCAGTCTGTCCGTTGCTCAATTATTATCGCTCAAATGCCATAGCGTTATCAACACAATGCCTAGTTTGAGCAAGAATTAGTATAGTAACAATATTAGACTGAGTCTCATGTGTCGTGTTTCAGCACGATGAACTAGTCAGGATTCATATCTCACTCGTGATGCGGTGCATTACAATGTGCACAGAAGCCAGAATATAAATAGCTTGACTTGATGACACCCTATTAACTTGACGCGTTCTCCTATCATTTTTACCACCATGTCCCGCCAAAATCTTCCTATGCCTGCCTCAACGGCTGACCTCACCACGACGTGGGCTTTTCTCGAAGAAGGCGTCAACCATATCATGACTCAGCTCCAACTGGGAGTCTCTTTCTCAAAGGTTTGACAACCTCTTCGTCCTTGGATGTGGAACTTATGTGCTTATGTATAGTATATGTCATTATACACTGTTGCTTACAACTATTGTACATCATCCCGTATGAGTCACTCATTGCCAGAGGCTCACGGATCGCGCAGTATGTACCAATCTGTCTTACCTGTGTAGGGTGAGGGGTTAATGATCATTCCAGCTGGAGCAAACCTCATGGGTTCTGATCTGTATAACCATTTGATACGTTATTTCGCTGTACATCTCAAGTCTCTACGTGAGGTAAGGACAGGGCCATCCTGCTCCGAGTGTCAGTATTAACCCACTTCCCAGAAAGCCGATGTATTACAAGATGAGGTACTGCTCGAGTTCTATGCCGAAGAGTGGGATCGCTACACAACAGGGGCCAACTATATCAATCGTCTCTTTACATATCTCAATCGACACTGGGTGAGGCGCGAACGAGACGAAGGCAGGAAGGGCATTTATCCTGTATATACTGTGCGCCGTGATCTACCCTTGCTGAGACGTCATTGATGATCATCACTTGTAGCTTGCGCTTGTCCAATGGAAGAATGACCTGTTTATCCCAATCCAGAACAAACAACATAAACTTGCCAGTGCCATTCTGCGGCTGATTGAATTGCAACGAAACGGAGAAGTGATCAATCAGGGTCTCGTGAAGAAAGTCGTCGACTCCTTTGTATCCCTTGGGCTTGATGACACAGACACAAACAAAGCGTGCCTAGATGTCTATAGAGACCACTTTGAACTTCCCTTCATCGAGACCACAGAAAAATATTACAAGCATGAGTCCGAGACCTTCCTTGCCGCGAACACTGTATCGGATTACTTGAAAAGAGCAGAGGAACGCTTAAGAGAAGAGGAAGATCGCGTCGATCGCTATCTCAATACTCAAACACGGAAGCCACTGGTCTCGAAGTGTGAACATGCTCTCATTCGAGAACACTCCGAACTAATGTGGGAAAACTTTCAGTCACTTCTAGATTTCGACAAAGATGAGGATCTTCAGCGAATGTATTCACTGCTTTCCCGAATACCAGAGGGCTTGGAGCCCCTCCGAAAGAAGTTCGAAATCCACGTGAAGAAGGCAGGAATTAGCGCCGTCTCGAAACTCGTTGAAGAGACAGGAGATAATGTCGATTTACTTGACCCCAAGGCTTATGTCGATGCTCTGCTAGAAGTGCACTACAAAAACACTGAGACAATCAATCGGAGTTTCCGGGGCGAGGCGGGTTTTCTCGCAAGCTTGGACAAAGCATGTCGCGAATTTGTCAACAAGAATCCGGCTACAGGCACCTCTTCGTCAAAATCTCCCGAGCTTTTGGCTAAACACACAGATCTTCTGCTTCGAAAGAACAACAAAGTTGCGGAAGAGGTGGACCTCGAAGATGCTCTGAATCGTGTGGTTTGTATCTTCCTCTAATGTAGGCTTGCAAGGAATCAATTCTGATGGCCATGTACCAGATGGTATTGTTCAAGTACATTGAAGACAAGGATGTTTTCCAGTCCTTCTATACAACTCGTTTATCAAAGCGTCTGATCCATGGGGTTTCTGCGTCCGATGAGAGTGAAGCGAGCATGATATCCAAACTGAAAGAGGCGTGTGGATTT
>Ga0153918_1000672_pt1 | contig 15311 bp, 16 predicted proteins | sample TSFL002MetaG_FD_104687 | JGI IMG/M metagenome (GOLD analysis project Ga0153918, IMG submission 104687) | Attine ant fungus gardens microbial communities from Florida, USA - TSFL002 MetaG | ecosystem: Host-associated > Fungi > Mycelium > Unclassified | place: USA: Florida, Paynes Creek Historic... | reverse complement strand
TCATAGCGCTCGGCCGGGTCCTGGGCCAGCACGGTGAAACCGATGCCCAGGGCCTGCGCCGCCTGTTTCAGCTCCGGGCCCTGCAGGCCATCGAAGTTCACCCCGACCACCTTGATGCCATCGCCCGCCCACTGTTTGGCCGCCTGATTCAGCTCAGGGACCTCGGTTCGGCACGGGCCACACCATTCGGCCCAGTAATTGAGCACTACCCAGTGCCCGTCGATCTGCTCCGCCTTTACCGTCTTGCCATCTTGGTCCACGCCGTAATCGGCACCGCAACCACCGAGCAAAAGACTCGCGGTGATGGCCAGTACTGCTGCCAGACGCCTTGCCATGGGTCAATCCTTCTCGAAGTTTCAAGCAAATAGGTCAGTCGCTGCGGTTAGAATAGCTGCCACACCCAGCTGGATGCGACCCGACATGACTGACTTGACGCTCTATCATAACCCGCGCTGCTCGAAATCCCGCGGCGCGCTGGAACTGCTTGAACAACGCGGCCTGGCACCGACCATCGTGCGCTACCTGGAAACCCCGCCCGATGCCGCCACCCTCAAGGCCCTGCTCGGCAAGCTGGGCATCGCCCCACGCCAGCTGCTGCGCAGCGGTGAAGACGAATACAAGGCCCTTGACCTGGCAAACCCGGCACTGAGCGACGCGCAGCTGATCGACGCCATGGTAAACCACCCCAAGCTGATCGAACGCCCGATTCTGGTCGCCGGTGACAAGGCCGTGGTCGGCCGCCCGCCGGAGAAGGTCCTGGAGATCCTGTCGTGAGTGCGCCGTATATTCTGGTGCTGTATTACAGCCGCCACGGCTCGACCAGTGAGATGGCCCGGCACATCGCCCGCGGCATCGAGCTGGCCGGCATGGAAGCACGCCTGCGCACGGTGCCGGCGATTTCCACCGAATGCGAAGCGATAGCCCCGGACATCCCGGCCAGCGGCGCGCTGTACGCCACCCTCGACGACCTGCGCCACTGCGCTGGCCTGGTGCTGGGCAGCCCGACCCGCTTCGGCAACATGGCCGCACCGCTGAAGTACTTCCTCGACGGCACCAGCAGCCTGTGGCTGGGTGGCGAGCTGGTCGGCAAGCCGGCCGGCGTGTTCACCTCCACCGCCAGTTTGCACGGCGGCCAGGAAACCACCTTGCTGTCGATGATGCTGCCACTGATGCACCACGGCATGCTGGTGATGGGCCTGCCGTACAGCGAGTCGGCGCTGCTGGAGACCCGTGGTGGCGGCACGCCTTATGGCGCCAGCCACCACGCCGGCGCCGATGGCAAGCGTGAACTGGACCCACACGAGATCGCCTTGTGCCGTGCCCTTGGCCAACGCCTGGCGACCACGGCCAAGGCCCTGGAGGCCGTGCGTGGCTAGAAAGCCCAAGGTGTTGCCGCCGCTCGAGTGGCTGGCGCCACGCCTGCGCCTGGCGCGGGCGTTGAGCCTCGCGTCGTTCTTCGGCCTGATGGCGCTGCTGGTGGTGAACAACCTGTGGTTCGCCAACCTGCATGGGGCGCGGATCGAAGTGGTCCTGGCGATCGAACTGGTGCCGCTGCTGTTGCTGCTGCCGGGCATGTTGATGGGCAGTGCCCGGGCCCATGCCTGGACCTGCTTCGTGGTGAATATCTACTTCATCAAGGGCGTGCTGGCAGCGTTCGACCCGGCGCGGGCGGTGTTTGGCTGGGTCGAGGTACTGGTAAGTCTGGGCCTGTTCGTGGCCGGGCTTTTGTATGTGCGCTGGAAGTTTCAGTTCGAACGGCGCCTGGCGGGCGAAGGGCGTTAGCTTCTTCGCGGGTGAACCCGCTCCCACAGGGAGCGCGCCTCGCTCAAGGCCTTTGCTGTACCCGCGAAGAGGCTACACAGGACTCAGTGGTTGACGGTGTGCGCCAGCATCACCGACAGCTGGCACAGCGGTCGCCCGCTCTCTGCGTGCCATTGATTGAACGCCTGCTGCACCAGGGCCAGGTCGCGCTGACTGGTCGGCTGCTTGTCGATCACTTTCTGCGCGATCAGGGCCGCCGACATGTCGTCGGTGGGGATAAAGGTGTCCTTGCCGACCATGCGCAGGAAGCGCGGCGCCGACAACCCGCCCAACTGGTTGCCGTGCTTGGCCAGGTACTTCCACAGCCCGACGATGTCGGTCTCTGGCCAGTCGGCGATGAACGCGCCGAAGCTGCCCTTCTCCTTTGCCACATCGAGAATCATCTGCGCATTGCGTGGCACGCTCTTGAGCTTGCCCAGGTGGCGGATGATGCGTTCGTCGTGCATCAAGCGCTCCAGGTGCTCGGCCCCCATCAGCACGACCTTCTCCGGGTCGAAGCCGAAGAATACCTGTTCGAAGGCTGGCCACTTGGCATCCACCAGGCTGTGCTTGAGCCCGGCGCGAAACACACGCAGGGCCAGGGTCGACAGGTAGCGGTCGTCAGCGATGTCGCGCAACTGCGCAGGCGTGCGCGGCTGCGGCAGGAAGGCTTCCAGCGCCTGGGCCGAGCCGAAGCGGTTCAGGCAGTACTCGTGCAGCCACTGGTAATCGCGCATGGCTTCAGATGTTCACCACGTCAAGGAAACGCGGGGTGGCGTTCTCGTCGATCTTCAGGCTGGTGAAGTCGAACAGGTTGCGGTCGGCCAGCTGCGACGGCGCCACGTTCTGCAGGGCGCGGAAGATGCTCTCGGTCCGGCCCGGGTGCTTGCGCTCCCACTCCACCAGCATGTCCTTGACCACCTGGCGCTGCAGGTTCTCTTGCGAGCCGCAGAGGTTGCACGGGATGATCGGGAACTGCTTCATGTCCGAGTAGGCCTGGATGTCCTTCTCGCTGCAGTAGGCCAGCGGGCGGATCACCACGTTGCGGCCGTCGTCGGCACGCAGCTTCGGCGGCATGCCCTTGAGCGCGCCGTTGAAGAACATATTGAGGAAGAAGGTTTCGACGATGTCGTCGCGGTGGTGCCCCAAGGCCATCTTGGTCGCCCCGATCTCATCGGCGAAGGTATACAGCGTGCCACGGCGCAGGCGCGAGCACAGCGAGCAGGTGGTCTTGCCCTCGGGGACCAGTTCCTTGACCACCGAGTAGGTGTCCTTCTCGACGATGTGGTACTCGACGCCCAACTCCTTGAGGTAGGCCGGCAGCACATGCTCGGGGAAGCCCGGCTGCTTCTGGTCCATGTTCACCGCGACGATCTCGAACTTGATCGGTGCCACCTTCTGCAGGTGCAACAGAACGTCGAGCATGGTGTAGCTGTCTTTGCCGCCAGACAGGCAGACCATGACCTTGTCGCCATCTTCGATCATGTTGTAGTCGGTGATGGCTTCGCCGGCGAGGCGACGCAGGCGTTTTTGCAGTTTGTTCTGGTTGACCGAGAGGGTGCCCATAGCGCTTGGATCCGCGAGGTGTGACAAAAGCCGGCTATTTTACGCACAAACCACGCGCACCTGTAGGGATTCCGATAAAGACTTCAAGGTAATCAACAGCGGGCGCGACAGCGCAATTTGCTCTAAAAAGCAGGGTTTGTGCAGGGATTGACTTCCTATACTGCGACATAAGGCCACATTACCGTTCTGCTTCGGTGCCTTGGCCTCGGGCCGCTTGCGCTCCATGTGGGGGGCGATTGGCAACATTGAGAGGAGTGACCGGCATGATTCATCACGTTGTGGGGCTGTTTACCCATCCCGACCAGGAATGGCGGGAGATTCGTGGCGAAGAAGAAAGCATCAGCCACATGTACCTGACCCATACCCTCATCCTGGCGGCGATTCCCGCCATTTCGGCGTTTATCGGCACAACCCAGGTGGGCTGGGTGATCGGTGGTCGGCCAGCGGTGATGCTGACCATGGATAGCGCGATCTGGATGAGCATCATGTCCTACGTGGCGATGCTCGCCGGGGTTGCGGTGATGGGTGCGTTCATTCACTGGATGGCCCGCACCTACGACGCCAACCCGTCCATGGCGCAATGCATCGCCTTTGCCACGTACACCGCCACTCCGCTGTTCCTCGGCGGCCTGGCGGCGCTCTATCCGCACTTGTGGTTGGGCATGCTGGTGGGGACCGCTGCCATTTGCTACACCGTGTACCTGCTGTATGTCGGCTTGCCGACCTTCATGAACATACCGTCGGATGAAGGCTTCCTGTTCTCAAGCTCAGTACTGGCCGTAGGCCTTGTAGTGCTGGTGGCGATCATGGCCGCAACCGTGATCATCTGGGGCTTGGGCGTGGGGCCCGTGTACACCAACTAGATCAGATCCAGCCAACATAGGGCATCAAGCAGAGGCCGCCGCAAAGGCGGCCTTTGCCTTTGTACCGATGGCTGCTTGCTGACCGGTGGTTCGGCAAGCGCGACGGGCATGCGGCATAATGCCCGGTCAGGAGAACCACCCCGCCATGCCCGAGCTGCTCAAACAACGCGTCGAAACCTGTTACCAGCAAGCCGAAGCCTTCTTCAAACGCCCCTTCCCGCGCCCGGAAGTCAGCTTCAAGCTACGCGGCCAGAAAGCCGGCGTCGCCCACCTGCACGAGAACCTGCTGCGCTTCAACCTGCAACTGTATCGCGAGAACCAGGACGACTTCCTGCGCCAGACCGTGGCCCATGAAGTGGCGCACCTGGTGGCCCATCAGCTGTTCGGTGACCGCATCCAGGCCCACGGTGAGGAGTGGCAGCTGATCATGCGTGGGGTGTATGAACTGCCGCCGAACCGTTGCCACAATTATGCAGTGCAGCGGCGCGTGGTGACCCGCTACATCTACCGCTGCCCGTGCCCGGAAAGTGATTTCCCGTTTACCGCGCAACGTCACAAGCTGGTGCGCCAGGGGCGCCGCTACCTGTGCCGGCGCTGCCGCGCGATTCTGGTGTACAGCGGTGAAACCCGCCTCGAATAGCCAGGCACAAGAAAGGCGACCCGAGGGTCGCCTTCTTTTTTACCGCCTGAGGATCAGCGTACCGGGGTTTCTGCCACGCCCAGGTCATCGGTAGGTACCGACAACTCCAGCGGTGCGCCACCGGAAGCCAGCTCGGAGGCCAGCTTGTCGTCGTCCATCTCTTTCACCCACTTGGCCACGACCACGGTGGCTACGGCGTTGCCGATCAGGTTGGTCAGTGCGCGGGCTTCGGACATGAAGCGGTCGATGCCGAGGATCAGCGCCAGGCCGGCAACCGGCAAGTGGCCAACCGCCGACAGGGTGGCAGCCAGCACGATGAAGCCCGAACCGGTCACCCCGGCAGCACCTTTGGAAGCCACCAGCAGCACCAGCAGCAATGTGATCTGGTGGGTGATGTCCATGTGGATGTCGGTGGCCTGGGCGATGAACACCGCAGCCATGGTCAGGTAGATCGAGGTACCGTCGAGGTTGAACGAATAGCCGGTCGGGATCACCAGGCCGACAACCGACTTCTTGGCACCCAGGCGCTCCATCTTGGCCAGCATGCGTGGCAGAGCCGACTCCGAGGAGGAGGTACCCAGCACGATCATCAGCTCTTCACGGATGTAGCGGATCAGCTTGAGGACGCTGAAGCCGTGGGCGCGGCAGATAGCGCCCAGCACCAGCAGCACGAACAGCAGGCAGGTGATGTAGAAGCACGCCATCAGGTAGCCCAGCTGCACCAGCGAACCCACGCCGTACTGGCCGATGGTGAAGGCCATGGCGCCGAAGGCACCGACCGGGGCCAGCTTCATGATCATGTTGATGATGTTGAACATCACATGGGCGAAGCGGTCGATCAGGTCCAGCACTGGCTTGCCGTAGCTGCCCAGGCGGTGCAGGGCGAAGCCGAAGATCACCGAGAACATCAGCACCTGCAGGATGTCGCCATTGGCGAAGGCGCCCACTACGGTGCTGGGAATGATGTTGAGCAGGAAGCCGACGGTGGTCTGCTGCGCGCCGGCGGCGGCGTAGGCGGCCACGCTGCTGGCGTTCAGGGTGCTGACGTCGATGTGCATGCCAGCGCCCGGCTGGACCACGTTGACGACCACCAGGCCGATGATCAGGGCGATGGTGGAGACGATCTCAAAGTACAGCAGCGCGTAGCCGCCGGTCTTGCCGACCGACTTCATGCTCTGCATGCCGGCGATGCCGCTGACCACGGTACAGAAGATGATGGGCGCGATGACCATCTTGATCAGTTTGACGAAACCATCGCCCAAAGGCTTCAGGGCGACGCCGGTTTCGGGGTAGAAGTGGCCGAGCAGGATGCCGATGGTGATGGCGACCAACACCTGGACATACAGGGATTTGTACAGCGGCTGACGTGTCGTCATGGCTCATTTTCCTCACGTGTGCCGGCTTCACCCTTCCCAGGGTGTTCGGGCACCTGAATCGCTAACCCTCCTGCACCTGGAGGGATTTGTCGTTGTGTTCGAGCTGCCTGGGCAGGCCTCTGCCAAGTGAGATAGCAAGGGCGATGCCAAAATGCCCATCTTGGGTGCAGCGCTACTGTTTACGGGCTGTAAATGCCCAACGACGGGGCGATTTTGCTGAGCAATGGTGGCGGATTTCCGCCCGATGGCGGGAAAGGTACAAGGGATATGGCGGGAATCCGCCCGCCCGGCGTGGCATCAATCCAGGTGGAAGGTGATGCAGAAGACGGCCCCGCCCAACGCGGATTCATCGAGGGTGAGTTCGGCGCCATAGCTGTCGACGATATCCTTGACCACCGCCAGGCCAATGCCCTGCCCCGGGTGCTGGCGGTCCAGCCGTTCACCACGTTCAAGTATCCGCTGCCGTTGGTCGAGCGGAACGCCGGGGCCGTCGTCCTCAATGCACAGCGTCAGCGTGCCGGGCGACTCCTGCAGGCTCACCCGCACGCGCCCCAGGCTGAGCCGGTAGGCGTTCTCCAGCAGATTGCCCAGCAGCTCCAGCAAGGCCCCCTGCTCCATCGGCACGTGCGACTGTGCCGGTACATCCAGCTCGACCTCGACGCGCTTGTCGCGATAGACCTTGGCCAAGGTGCTGCACAAGCTCTCCAGCACCGGCCGCAACAGCACGTTGTGGCGCACCAGGCCGCTCTTGCGCAGGCTGGCGCGCTGCAGCTGGTAATCGATCTGCTGGCTCATGCGCTCGATCTGGCTCTGCAGCACCCGCGCCTGCTCGCGCTCGCCGGCACGCTGCTGCATGCTCTCGCCCACCCCCTGCAACACCGCCAGCGGGGTCTTCAGGCTGTGGGCCAGATCACCCAGTGAATCGCGGTAACGGGTGCGCTGCTCGCGTTCGCTGCTCAGCAAGCGGTTCAGCGAGCGGGTCAGGCGCAGCAGTTCCCGTGGGTGCTCACCACTGAGGCCATCACGTGCGCCAGACTCCACTTCATCCAGTTCGACACTCAACCGGCGCAACGAACGCAACCCCCAGGTCAGGCCGGCCCAGAGCAGCGCCAGCAAGACCAGCAAGGCCGCGCCAAAGCCCAGGTAGAGTTTTTCGCGCAGGCCATCGAGCGTGGCCCTGTATTCACTCACCGGTTGCAGCGCCACGATGCTGTAGGCCGCGCTCTGGCCACCGAGCAGCTTGATCTCGACGTCATAGACGAAGAACTCTTCGCCATCGTCCTGGTGGATGCGGGCAAACTCGTTGCCGCGCCCGTCGTAGCGCGGGCGGTAGTTGATATGCCGGTCGCTGGTGGCACGCGAGCGCCAGACCAGGTTGCCGTCACGGTCGAAGATGTAGCCGAGCAGGCCGGTATAGGGCAGGTTGTAGCGCTCATCCGGGAGCAAGTCGGGCATCTGCAACTGGCCATGCTCGATGCGTGCTGCGGAAATCAGCGTGGTCACGTCCGAAGCCAGGCGCTGCTCGATCGACTCCTGGAGGGCCAGGCTGAAAGCCTTCTGCAAGGCTGGCAACAAGGCCAGCATGAACAGCAGCGCCAGCACCGCGGCCGCCAGCATCAGGCGTACCCGCAGCGAGCGGATCATCGGCAGCGCTCGGTGAACAGGTAGCCCAGGCCGCGCACCGTGTCGATCGGCTTGAAACCGTTCTCGCCCTCGAGTTTGCGGCGCAGGCGGCCGACCAGCACCTCGATCACGTTCGGGTCGCGCTCCTCGTCACCGGGATAGAGCTGCTCCATCAGGCGGTCCTTGGCCACCACCTGCTGGTGATGACGCATGAGGTACTCGAGGATGCGGTACTCATAGGCCGTCAGTGCCAGCGGCTGTTCATCCAGGGTTGCCTGCTTGCGGTTCAGGTCAAGCACCAGAGGGCCAGCGGCGATGGTCGATTGGGTGAACCCGCTGGAACGGCGCAGCAAGGCGTTCAGGCGTGCCTCGAGTTCCTCGAACTGGAACGGCTTGACCAGATAGTCATCGGCACCGGCAGCCAGGCCTTCGACCTTGTCCTGCCAGTTGCCACGGGCGGTGAGAATCAGGATGGGAAAGGCCTTGCCCTGGCTGCGCAGGCGGCCGATCAGTTCGAGCCCGCTGATGCCTGGCAGGCCAAGGTCGACGATGGCCAGGTCGAAGTGAAAGTGTTCGGCCTGGTACAGCGCCTCTTCGGCATTGGCCACGGCTTCGACCACATGGCCGCTTTCACCCAGACGCGTATGGAGGTGGTGCCGCAGCAGGGCTTCGTCCTCGACCACCAGCAGTTTCATTCAACGCTCCTCATTAATGTACTGCCTGTAACGGCCCTTTCGCGGGTAAACCCGCGAAGAGGCGGTACAGGATAACCCGGCTCGCCGGTCAGAACTTGTAGGTTGCAGCCAGATAGGTCTGTGCACTGCTGGTCAGACGCAAGGTACCGTCCTTCGGCCCGCCACTGGCGCCCACTTCGGTAGCAGCATTGGTGCGCAGGTAGCGATACCCCAGCTCCATCGACGCCTTGTCGGTGATTTCCTGGATCACGCCGGCCTGCAAGCCGACAGCATAGCCGTAGTCGGTATCCCGGCTGGCCCCCGGTGAATCCTGAGTCAGCTTGGTCACGCCCAGGCTGCCACCGCCGAACAGCTTGGTGGTGTCCCCCACTGGCAGCAGCAGGTCATAGCTGCCGAGCAGGTTTTCCTGGCGCAGCTTGTAGCCGCTGTGGTCGCCGGAAACGTTGTCATAGGTCATGTAGTAGCGGGCCTGATCATTGATCTTGCCCAGGCGCACACCCCAGGTATCGTCCTTGCCAATGATGCCGTCGGCGTTCAGGTGGTCGGTGTTGCTCTGCAGCAGCCCGGACTTGCGTACTTTGTCGCTGGTCTGGCCGTAGGTGAGGCTGGCGAAGGTGTCATCGGCGGCCTGGGCAGTGGTCATGCCAGCGGCGCACACGGCCATGGCAGCGAGCAGGGTGTTGAAGGTTTTCATGACTTCTTACTCCAGTTGAATGCGCTGTTGCGGTCTGGAAGCTAGAGTAAGCAGGGTGCCCTGAACCGCGGCTGAACCCTGACTGAACCGCGGCTGAACGATTCGTGTGCAAACAAGGAGTAGTCAACATGCGCGCCCTGCTGGCCCTGATTCTGATGTGCAGCGCCGTCTTCGCCCAAGCGGCAGTGCAGACCCGCGAGATCCGTTACCAAGATGAAGACGGCACCGCGCTGATCGGCTATTACGCCTACGACGACGCCGTGAAGGGTAAACGCCCGGGCGTGCTGGTGGTCCACGAGTGGTGGGGGCTGAACGACTACGCCAAACGCCGTGCCCGCGACCTCGCCGCGCTGGGCTACAGCGCGCTGGCCATCGACATGTATGGCGAAGGCAAGCACACCGAGCACCCGCAGGACGCCCAGGCATTCATGGCCGAGGCGATGAAGGACCCGTCGGCATCGGCCAAGCGCTTTGACGCCGGCCTGGACCTGCTGAAGAAACAGCCCTATACCGACAGACACAAGCTCGGCGCAGTCGGTTACTGCTTCGGTGGCAAGGTGGTGCTGGATGCCGCGCGCCGGGGCGCGCGACTGGATGGCGTGGTGAGCTTCCATGGTGCACTGGCCACCCAGACACCGGTCACCCAGCCTGGTGTGGTGCGCGCCTACCTGCTGGTCGAGCACGGGGAGGCCGACAGCATGGTCACCCCGCAGCAGGTGGATGCCTTCAAGAAAGAGATGGACGCGGCGAAGGTCAACTACCAGTTCGTCAGCATCCCGGGGGCCAAGCACGGGTTCACCAACCCGGATGCAGACCGCCTGAGCCATGGCGATCATGGCGGGCCTGACATTGGCTACAACGAGGCGGCGGACAAGAGCTCCTGGGCGGACATGCAGGCGTTCTTCAAGCAAGTGTTCAAGTGACGATCGCCGGGGCTGCTTCATGGGGCTGATGGCTGGCACAATACCCGCCATGAACACACTCCCTGCCTGCTGCGCCCCGCTTCAGCATCACTGGCCCCTGCCCCGCCCACTGCCCGGCGCAGTGCTGGTCAGCTGTGCCTTCGACCCCGCCCATCTGGCCGCCGATGACTTCCAGCGCGCCGGCATCGTGCCCAGTGCCAGCCTGCAGCGTTCGGTGGCCAAGCGCCAGGCCGAGTACCTGGCCGGCCGCGTTTGCGCCCGCGCTGCACTGCAGCGCCTGGATGGCCGCGACTACGTGCCCGGCAGCCATGAGGACCGCTCGCCGATCTGGCCCACGGGTATCCACGGCTCGATCACCCACGGCAAAGGCTGGGCCGCTGCGGTGGTCGCAGCCGAGGGCACCTGCCGTAGCCTGGGCCTGGACCAGGAAGCGCTGCTGGATGACCAGCGCGCCGAGCGCCTCATGGGCGAGATCCTGACGCCCGCCGAACGCGAACGGCTGCTCCCTGGCCAGCTGGGCCTCACGGTCACCCTGACGTTCTCGCTCAAGGAAAGCCTGTTCAAGGCCCTCTACCCGCTCACCCGGCAGCGCTTCTATTTCGAGCATGCCGAAGTGCTGGCGTGGTCGGCCGATGGCCTGGCGCGTTTACGCCTGCTCACCGACCTGTCGCCGCAGTGGCGACACGGCGCCGAAGTCGAAGGCCAGTTCTGCCTGCAGGACGGCCACCTGCTCAGCCTGATCAGCGTCTGAGCCTTACTGCGGAGCCTGTTCACGCGGCCAGCTGAGGCTGAAGCAGGCCCCGCCCAGCGCCTCGCTGCGCCCCACCGTGGCCCGGCCTGCGTGCCAGTAGATGATCCGCCGCACGATCGACAGGCCCAGGCCATGCCCGCCGGAAGCGCGGGTGCGACTGTCATCGAGCCGGGTGAAGGGGGTGAAGATGCGATCCCACACACCCTCGGGGATCCCCGGGCCATCGTCTTCGACATCGATGCGGCAACGCTGCTGGCCCAACTGGTAGCTCAGGCGCACTTCACTGCTGGCGTGGCGCAAGGCATTGCTCACCAGGTTCTGCAGCGCACGATGCAGGTAGCGCGGTTCGGCCTCGACCCAGCAGCCGTCGCTGGCCTGGCACGCCCCGCGCAGCAAACGGACCTTGCTGTTGAGCGGCGCCAGTTCTTCGATCAGCCGGTCGAACAAGGCATCCAGTTCGACCCGCTGGAACTTCAGCGCCGGGGCGCCCTGCTCCAGCCGCGCATAGGTGAGCATCTCGTCGACCAGCTGGTCCAGGTCCTGGATATCGCCATCCATGCCGGCCAGGTGCTTGGCGCGGGCCTGCTCGGTGGGCGCACTTTCGATCATCTCCAGGCCAAAGCGCAGGCGTGCCACCGGGGTGCGCAGCTCATGCGACACCGCACGCACCAGTTCGCGCTGCATGTTCAGCGAACGTTGCAGGTGCTCGGCCATGCCATTGAATGCCGCAGCCAGGCGCCCCACCGAATCGGCATCACCGGCCGGCACGCGGGTGTCCAGGCTGCCTTGGGCGATACGCGTGGCGGCGATTTCCATGCCTGACACGCGCCGCTCCAGCTGGCGTACCAGCAGGTACACCACCAGGCCGATGAGGCAAAGGCCAAGAAAGGCAATCAGGATCAGCAGCTGCGGTGGATAAGGGTTGAGTTGATAGAGCGGACCGATCTCCAGCACCAGCGGCGAACCTGGCAGCCCGGCGAACACACGGATGGAGTCACCATCGCGCCCCAGCGCCATCACCGTATCCCCCTCCTCCACCCGGCGCCGCTGGTCGTCATCCAGGCCGACCCGCTCGATGCGCTGCAGGGCGACGCCGAAGCCGAAGCCCTTGCTCTGGGTGATCTCCGCCAGGCGCTGTTGCTGCTCGGTCACCGGGTAGCGCACCAGCTCATCGGCCAGCAGATAAAGGGTGGCACGCGCCAGCTGCTCGCTGACCTGCTTGACCTGAGCCACCAGCATCAGGTCCTCCTGGCCGACCTTGCGCAGTACCTGGGCGGCGTGTGGCCCGGTCTTCTCCACCACCACCAGGCCACGGTACAGGCGAGCGCGCTGGCCGCCATCGAGGGTACGCGCCGACATCGGCTGCAGCGCCAGCGGCACGCCCAGCAAGCGCTCCCACATCAACAGCGAGCGCTTGCGCTCGGTTTCGTTCTGCTGCGCCAGGTTGTCGGCCATCAGGCTGAACGTGCCCTGGGCCAGGCGTTCGCGGTGCTGGGCCGCGCGCACCTCGTTGACCCAGTGCAGGCTGAGCGCGCCGAGCAGCGCCACCAGCACCAGCACCGCGAGCATGCCGCCGTAGATGCGCAGGAAAATCGAGCGGTTCATGGGGCATCGCCAACAAACAGGTAGCCCTTGCTGCGCAGCGTCTTGATCAGCCGCGGGTGGATCGGGTCGTCGCCGATCTTGGGGCGAATCCTGGAAATGCGCACGTCGATGGAACGGTCCTGGCCGTCGTAGCCGACCCCGCGCAAGGCAGTGAAGATCTGCTCGCGTGACAGCACCCGCCCGGCGTTGCTGGCCAGCAGCCAGAGCAGGTCGAATTCAGCGCCGGTGAGGTCGATCTGCTGCGCGCCGAGCCAGGCCTCGCGCAGGCGATTGTCGATGCGCAGCGCACCGAAAGCCAGGTCATGGCGCTTGGACTCTGGGCTTTCACTGCGCCGCAGCAGGGCCTGGATCCGTGCCAGCAGCAAACGCGGACGCACCGGCTTGCACACGTAGTCGTCAGCCCCCAGGTCCAACCCCTGGACCTGATCGAGCTCGTCGCTGCGGGCGGTCAGCATCAGGATCGGGCCGGGGTACTGGCCACGGACGCGACGGCAGATGCTCAGCCCGTCTTCGCCGGGTAGCATCAGGTCGAGGATCACCAGGTCCGGTTGGCTGTCGACGATGCGGCGCGCGGCGCGGGCGCCATCGCCCTCGACGGCAACCTCGTAGCCGTTGGCCTGCAGGTATTCGGCGGTGAGTTCGGCCAGGCGCTGGTCGTCTTCGACGATGAGGATGCGATTGCTGGGTTGGTCCATGGCCCCTGCCTTTGGATTATTGTTTTTCTGTCGGTACCGGCCTTTAACCAAAAGGCAACATCACCCCCGGATACTACGTGCCGCCCGCCAGTACTGCCAACCTGCCCGCCGGTAGCCTCGACTGAACCGTTTTTTGTGGTAGGGTGCGCGCCCGAAAAATTCTCGCTGCGGGCAGCAGCCCTGTGAAAAATAGTGCAAACCTCTTGGCACAAGGCCTACAGGGAATACCCACTATTCACTCACAAAGTACGCACAACTTATCCACAGGCGATTGCCTTGCAAAGCCCCCAAGACCGCATTATCTTGTATCCCTATCGCAACGAACCACTAGATGTTGGGGTTGACCTTTCGTCACCAACACCAGTCAGCGCAGAAATTCAAGCGATATTTCTGGCAGAACTTTACGTGGTTTCATCAGCCAAACCGCTCCAGCGGAAGCATTGAGAGCAACAGCTTTCGGGGTCATCCCGTTGAGCATTTGACTTCGGCCAGGGAGCGGCAGGTTATTGCCCCTTATTCCTGATCTGTCCCGAAGTCGGTACGCCCGAGCGGGTGGATGCGCGTGCATGACGCATCCTCGCCAAGGCCATCGAGCAAGTGGACGGAACGGTGGGCGCCGAAAAAGCGCCTGAACACTATAGAAATTGTGGAGACACCCACCCATGCAAACCGACACAACTCGCGAGAACCCGCAGGCTTTGGCGCCGCAGGCCGCCGATTCCAATCAGGATCTGGCCGCCACCGCTCCGGGCCAACTGCGCGTGATCAAGCGCAACGGCACTGTCGTTCCCTACACCGACGACAAGATCACCGTGGCCATCACCAAGGCGTTCCTCGCAGTTGAAGGCGGCACCGCCGCTGCCTCGTCGCGCATTCACGACACCGTTGCGCGCCTGACCGAGCAGGTCACCGCCACGTTCAAGCGTCGCATGCCATCGGGTGGCACCATCCACATCGAAGAAATCCAGGACCAGGTCGAACTGGCCCTGATGCGTGCCGGCGAGCAGAAGGTCGCCCGTGACTACGTGATCTACCGCGACCAGCGCGCCAAGGAGCGCGCGACCCGCAGCAACGCCGAGGCCGTGGTCGAGCCGCACCCAAGCATCCGCATCACCCTGGCCGACGGCAGCCTGGCGCCGCTGGACATGGCGCGCCTGAACACCATCATCAGCGAAGCCTGCGAAGGCCTGGCCGAAGTCGATGGCGAGCTGATCCAGCGCGAAACCCTGAAGAACCTGTACGACGGCGTCGCCATCAAGGACGTCAACACCGCCCTGGTGATGACCGCCCGTACCCTGGTCGAGCGTGAGCCGAACTACTCGTTCGTCACCGCCCGCCTGCTGATGGACACCCTGCGTGCCGAAGGCCTGGGCTTCCTCAACGTTGCCGACAGCGCCACCCACCACGAGATGGCCGACCTGTACGCCAAGGCCCTGCCAGCCTATGTCGCCAAGGGTATCGAGTTCGAACTGCTGAACCCGGGCCTGGCCGACTTCGACCTGGAAAAACTGGGCAAGGCGATCAACCACGAGCGCGACCAGCAGTTCACCTACCTGGGCCTGCAGACCTTGTACGACCGCTACTTCATCCACAAGGATGGCGTGCGCTTCGAGCTGCCACAGGTATTCTTCATGCGTGTGGCCATGGGCCTGGCGCTGGAAGAGAAAGACAAGGAAGCCCGTGCGATCGAGTTCTACAACCTGCTCTCGTCGTTCGACTACATGGCTTCGACGCCGACCCTGTTCAACGCCGGTACCCTGCGTCCACAGCTGTCGAGCTGCTACCTGACCACCGTGCCGGACGACCTGTCGGGCATCTACCACGCGATCCACGACAACGCCATGCTGTCGAAATTCGCCGGTGGCCTGGGCAACGACTGGACCCCTGTGCGTGCACTGGGCTCCTACATCAAGGGCACCAACGGCAAATCCCAGGGAGTCGTGCCGTTCCTGAAAGTGGTCAACGACACCGCCGTTGCCGTCAACCAGGGTGGCAAGCGCAAAGGCGCCGTATGTGCCTACCTGGAAACCTGGCACCTGGACATCGAAGAATTCATCGAGCTGCGCAAGAACACCGGTGA
>Ga0153918_1000671_pt1 | contig 15352 bp, 14 predicted proteins | sample TSFL002MetaG_FD_104687 | JGI IMG/M metagenome (GOLD analysis project Ga0153918, IMG submission 104687) | Attine ant fungus gardens microbial communities from Florida, USA - TSFL002 MetaG | ecosystem: Host-associated > Fungi > Mycelium > Unclassified | place: USA: Florida, Paynes Creek Historic... | reverse complement strand
CGCCTTTATCGGTATAGATCTTCTCAATTTGTTTGAGTGACTGTTTGGCTTCGTCTGTAGACGGGTAATCTTTAATCACACGTTTAAATGATTCTACCGCAAGGTCATCTTTATCGGCATTGTAATCAATTAAACCAACGGTAACCAAAGCGCGAGGGATGTAACTGCTGTTAGGATATTTCTGAATCATATCCATCAGGTCGCTCTTGGCACGGTCTCCGTCGTTTTTCAGGAAGTAGGTGTACGCGATTTCAAAAGCCGCATCATCCGCAAAATCTGAGTTTGGGAACTGGCTCAATACGCTGTTCAGTGTGCTGATCTTTGCATCGGGCGAGCCCTGCAAACCCTGGATCATGCCGCGTTGAAACAACGCATAATCCTGTCCCTGGCTGCGCTGGGCTATAATGCGGTTATAGTAGTTCATAGCCTTATCGTAGCTTTTCAGCACGAAGTAGCTATCGGCTACACGGGTAACGGCATCGTTAATGGTGTTTTTATCTTTCTCCTCGCCGGCCAGGAAACGTTCAAAATAGTTGGCCGCTTTTTTATACTGCTCATCATTAAAGGCTGAATAAGCCAGTGCATAGTTAGCATAGTTAGCAAGCCCGGTACTTTTTGCCTCAGGCATATTTAGGAAGTTCTCAAACTGCTCTACCGACTCATGATACTTGCGCACCTCATACATGGCTTCGGCCATCCAGTAGGTGGTAAGTGCAGTGATCTTATCATCCATCTGATACTTCAGCGAGCGCAGGAAGATACCGATGGCGTTTTCAAAAGCACGCTCGTTGATGAATTGCAAACCACGATAGTAGGTTACTTTTTGGTAGGCAATTTTAGCGCTTTCGGTTTTGTTTTGAATTGGCTCCAGAATTTCTACTGCTTCGCGATAGTTGTGCGATGTCAGTAACTCTTCGCCCAGTAAGATCTTCATCTCATCAGTGCGGCTTGAGCGTGGATAGTTTTTTAAATATAAGCGGGTAGCATCCAGCGCCTGGGTGTTAAAGTCCAGTTCGTAGGAGAGCTTGGCGTATTCATACAATGCGTCTTCCTGCAGCTGCCGGTCAAAGTTTAATCTTGATGCAGCGAAGAAGGCGTTGCGCGCGCCCTGTTTGTTGCCCAGTTTCAGGAAAGCGTCGCCCAGGGTATAGTTGCCGTTCTGGCTGTAAACGTCGTCTTTATCAACCAGTTTTTCCAGTTCAACGCTAGCTTTTTGGTAGGCTGCAATTTTATAATAGGCATAACCAATCTGGTAGCTATCCTGCGTGTTCTGCGTCGCACCGTTATCCTGCGCCTGGAACTTGCTGTAGTATTTAACCGCGTTAGGGTAATCGCCTTTGGCAAAATAAGAAGCACCTACAATGCGGAACATTTCGGTTTCGTTCTTCTGATGCGTGGTATTAAGAATCGGGATGGCATAGTTTAGTACATCATCATAACGTTTATCTAAAAAGTAAACGGCGGAGATATAGTAGGGATAGCTGTCCTGATACTTTTTCGAGTTTTTTAATCGCTCAAAGTTTACCAGCGCCAGCTGATAATCTTTGTTGAGGTAAGCAATGTAAGCGAAGTAATAAGTAGCATCCTCGGTGTATTTGGATCTCTTATTTTTTACATCGCTAAATAGCGCCTGCGCGTTCTTGTAATCATTGTTCATGAAATAGGCGTAGCCTTTCATGAATTTGTATTCGGTGTTTTCGCTTCCGTTCAGCTCGCCGGCTTCTACTTTGCCAAACCAGCGCAGCGCATCGTTATACTTGCCCTGTTTGAAATAAGAGCGACCGATCTGGAAAAACGCCAGCTTGGTAAGCGGATTTTCCGGATGCTCTTTTGCAAAACGCAGGAACATGCTCTCGGCGTCATCATTGCCCAACTCCAGTGCACAGAGTGCCTCGTAGTACTGCGAGTTTTCTTTCAGCAGCGATACATTGGTCTCAAAATCTGGTTGGGTGGTAGTTTTAATCCGCGAATTTTCTACTATTCTGAACTGCTCTGCAGCAGCTGCATATTTGCTTTTGTCTAACAGTTCAATGGCGGTATGATAAGTGCGATAGAGCTGTCCGCCGGGATTTTGTTGTGCGTAAAGCGTTGATACAGAACAAGCGGTGAGGAAAAAGGTAATATATTTTACTTTCATTATCGTAGGTAATGCTCACAATTTGGGCTAAAATAGCAATTAGGCCATGATGTAATCCACAAGAGTAATTAACAACGTGTGGATAACGCAAATTAAACGGTACGGTTTGCCGCTTGGTATCAATGTGGAAAAGTTATGTGAATGGGAGGGTCGCGGCGGTTGGCGCGAAGTGATTTATAAAAGATATTAACAAAGCCACCAGCAGTTAATACCTTAAAAAAAGGTTTGAATGTTTGTTTCTTCTTAAAGAAACGCACTTGGGCCTTTTGCTCGCCCTTATGCTAAACTAATCCTGCGGACAGGGCTTGAAAAAGCTTCTCTATTTCTATGGGCTTGCGTAAGAAACCATTGAAGTAAGAGGAGTATTCTTCCTGATGTTCAGCAGTAATATCGGCTGTTAGTGCAAAAATTGGTGTGGTAAAGTTAGGGTTGCCGGAGCTTTCGCGAATGTTGCGGGTGGCATCAAACCCGTTCATCTCGGGCATATGGATATCCATCAGTATAAAATCAAAAGCTCTTTCTTTGGATTTTTCTACTGCCTCTGCGCCGTTTGATACATGCTCTGAAATTATGCCCCAATTTGATAATAACTTTCTGGCTACCATAGCATTGATGAGATTATCTTCAGCCAATAATACAGTTTTGTTTTGCAGCTGGCCAACAGGTATTTCTGTTTTACGGATGACGCTGGCGGCTGTTTTCAGTTTCAGATCGAAATAAAACTCAGACCCATAATTTACTTTACTGCGCACATGCACTTTGCTGCCGTGAAGTTCTACCAGTTTTTTTACAATGGCTAGCCCCAGGCCCGAGCCTCCTTGCTTGCGGGTAGTTACCGAACGGGGTTGTGTAAAGCTTTCAAACAGATCTGCAAAGAAGTTTTTGGGTATGCCTACGCCGGTGTCTCTCACAACAAAACGCAATACATCATAATGCTTATCTGCTTTAATTTTATTAACGCTGATATCAACCCGGCCAATTTCGGTGTATTTTATGGCATTGCCAATAAGGTTGCCCAGTATTTGCGATAGTTTGGTCTCATCCAGGTCGTAGCTTTCGGCTATTTCACCGGCAACACTCATGTTTAGATTTAAACCTTTCTCTACTGCCATGCTGCCGTAAATCTGTTTCAGATTATCCAGCAGAGTTCTAAAGTTGCAGGGGTGAATATCCAGCTGCATTTTACTGGCATCCAGTTTGGTAAAATCAAGGATATCGTTAATGATGAGCAGCAGATTGTTAGACGCAAACTTAAGTGAGTTTAACAAGCGTTGATCCTCCTCGTCAGATTTATCTTTTAATAAGGACGTAATAGTGATTACCGCATTAAGCGGCGTACGCAGCTCATGACTCATGGTAGAAAGAAACTCCTGTTTCACTTTGGCTGTTTGCTCGGCTCTTTCTTTTTTCTTAATGATCTCTGCCCGTTCTTTGGCCTGCCGCGCCTCTTTTTCCATTGATTCCATGCGTTTTATCAACTCATAGTTTTCAATAATCTGCAGGGTTTGGGCATTAATAACGGCTTCTTTCTGGGTAATATATCGTTCCAGGTATTTAAGGGCATTATCTGTATCGTGCTCTGATTTGTAGAGTTGATACATCAGGTGCTCACACTTAAACTTAATGATAATAACGTTGAACTCTTCGGCAAAGGCGATGGCCTTTTCCAGTAAGTTTCGGGCCGCAGTCAAATTGCCTAATTTCAGGTAAAGTTCGGCCAGGCGGCGTTGTACCATGCCCAATCCCAGTTTTTCACCTACTGATTGGTGTATATCCATAGCATCTTTAAAATCCTCTTCGGCTTTTGCATATTCACCAGTTCTAAGGTACACCTTACCACGACCGTACAGCGCAAAGGCCAGTCCGCGGGTGTCGCCGCTTTCATTTTTCATGGCAATGGAGCGTTCTACCAACTCCAGCGCCAGTGCCACGTTGCCTTGTTTTAAGTATATGCCAGAGAGTGGGTTGTAGGCGTTTGATTCAAGACTGATGTCCTTGGCTTGCTTTGCGGCTTCAATAGCACCCTCGTAGGCTTTGATAGCGTTGTTCTGATCGCCAAAAAACTCATAGATGGTACCTAATGATTTTTGTGTGCGTGCCTGGTTATGATAATCGTTATATTTTTGATAAGTAGCCAGGCAGTTTATAAGGTAGATAAGACCTAAATGGAAATTATCGGTCTTGTAATAATTGCCTGCTATGTTGTAGCGGGCATCGGCAATACCGCGGTCATCATGTAATTCTTCAAAATAGGTAATGGCTTCTTCGGCCATACTGATGGATTGTCCATATTCACCACGGATCATATAGAAAAGCGACAGGTGGTTAAGGCTTTTACCAATCAGCGCCTTATCGCCCAATGTGCGACTGATGTCAAGTGCTTTCTGCGCCTGCTCAATGCTGAATGTGAGGTTGCTGATGCGGCTTTTATAAGCTTCATCCAACAACGTAAACACATTGCTGCTATTACCCGGCAGTATTGTATCCATTTAGTTTAGGTTATATGGCTCAAATAGTTTAAAAATTGGGGCGCAACCAATATACATAAATGTATTTATACATATTTTATAGGTGCACCTAAATATTATTTAGTGCATTAATGGTGTTTTTTAATAAGTTATAGATGGGAGCGGCTAATATGGGCAATAACAGAGTTAAAGTTGTTGCCTTATAATTGGTACGAAGAGGTGCTGGCAAAAGTTGCCAATGTATTAATTTGTTTAAACAAAATTAATACATTCATGAATTTTTGTTGTTTCTACTTTTCTACGTTCGTGTAGTATTACTATTGATACCTGTCTGTCAAAGTTTTGGTAAATACGTAGTAGCTTTTCTGGCATTTGGCACAAAACATTTTGCGCACTTTCAGAAAAAAGAAAATGTTTCGGGTAGCCCAGCTTCTGCGCTGGTGAAAATGATACAGGTTGCCGCACTTTGGACAGCAATTCCCTGATTTAATGTTTAAAAGATTAGACAAAGGTTACCGGTGCTGATTATTCAATTAGCAAAGCTATGCTTTTTAATTGAATAACCTCAATCCTTTATATAAAATTTTCGCAGGCATTTAGCGCAATAGAAGCGTTTAACATTTAACCACGGGAGAAAATATTTGATAATTGCTCCACGCCGAACACGCTCTGCGGTAGAACCGCAACGACGGCAAATTATTCGCGAACGCGTGTCACTCAGTTCAGTTTGTTGATGAGAGGCAACCATAGCTTGGGGCTTTTTTGATGAAACAAAATTAATATTTTTAGGCACACATGCAATATTATGTGTTTTAAATTGTATAATATTTATTTGTTTAATTGGTTGTTTATTAATTTAATAGCGCATAAAAAAAGTGTTTTACTATTTATGTAAAACACTTTAATGGTTAATAATAGATATGTGCCTTTTTAACACTTTTTAATAAGTGTTAGCGGCAATTCTTTAATGTTTTCTAATAACTGTTACGTTGTGGGATGGATGAGTTACTGTATGGTGCCTGCGATAGTAGGCGCGACGCTGTGCCCTGCGCACTTTTTCTACATGCCTGCGGTGTTCATTACCAATAATATAACCACCACCGGCGCCAATGGCACCGCCAATAAGCGCACCTTTAACACCATGGCCAATCAAGCCGCCGGCAACTGCACCACCGGCGCCACCAATTATAGCGCCTTTAGCCTGCGAACTCATTTTTCTATGTTCTTGAGCCATGCTTTGTGTACTGAGCGCAGTAAACATCATGGCACTTATAATACTGAAGCAAAAAAATAACTTTTTCATAGCATTAGGGTTTTAGTTGTAATTATTGGTACCAATAACAAATACCCTGCCACTAAGTTTTGTTGGCAAATAGTTGTTAAGATTTATTGCTGTTTATTGGCCGTAACGCGTGATCCTTCTTTGTCCAACGTTTCAAAAACAATTGTTTTATCATCTAGTTGTGACACCCAAAATGGGAAACTGCGGCTTTGTCCATCGCCTAATTGCTCGGTAAACTGTATGTTTTTGCCTTCAGTTTTGAAACTGCCGTGCGACAGGAGTTTACCGCCCCACCAAATTTCGAGTTGGTTATTTTGTTTAAAAAGGATGTAAGGTTTGTTTGCGTTCAGCTCATCGTTATTCACCGTGTCTGTAGGGTCGCCCTTGGGATGATCTATTTTAACATAGTTCCATTTACCATAAAGTTTGTCGGCGCTTAAACCGCCGGTGCAGGCAGTAATAAAAAGCGTTACTATGGCCAGCAAGCCAGCGGCGGTTTTAAAATTAATCATGGGTGCTAATTAAAAATCAGTGTGCATAATAGCCTGTTACTGATTGAAATATTTTTATATAAAACCATCTGCATAACCTTATGTTAAAATAAATACATACAACTTAAAGCTTTAAGACATGAGTGCGCAAATCCCCAAAAAAACGATAAAAAAAAACGGTGATAGCGGCGAACTGAAAACCGATAGTCCGTTAAGCGAGAAAGATGAAGTGAAGGCTGCCGAAGAGCGAACAGCCAACGCTAACAAAAAAAACGTTGGCAAAACAACAGGCTTAAAAAAAAAGAAATGAGGTTATTTGTGTAATTCTTTTAATTCCTGTTTTATTTCTCTGAGCTGTTGCTGGGTTTGTCTATTTTCCAGGTAGAAATAAATAGCGCAGATTAAAAATATTTTGCCCAGTACAAATATGGCTGTAACTACCCATCGCCAGTTTTTATGTACCCGCATATGGCTTGATGCTGATTCTACATCAATAAAGCCCGGAGTATCATTATAAAAATTTTTCTGGCTGCTTTGATCACCAAATCGGCGGGCACGCGCCTCCTGTACAATAAGCGAGTTTATCTCGGCTTCTATTTTAGACCAACTTTCTGCAGGCGGGGTAACAGCCATAGTTTGGGCAATGTGCTGCATATCGGCTTCTAACTCATCCAAAGCCTTACGTACTTCCGGGTATCGTTCTTTTAAAAACAATACTTCCTGCTCTTCTGCAGGTGTAGCAGCACCGGTTGCAAAAACTTCCAGCGCACCACTATTTATGTATTGTTTTATGTCCATTTACGTAGCTTTCCTTATTGCGGCAAAAGCCTCTTTTAATATTTTACCGATCTCGCTTTCATCCATCAGGAGTGACGCCGCCACTTGTGCCGTGCTTTGCCCCAGGTAATATATACGGCAAAAGATGGTTTGTTGTTCTGGTGTCATTCCCAACAGAAATTTATTTTGCTTTACCGGTAAATAAGATTCAGCGTTATTACTGGTGTCAGCATGTTTTATTAATAGCTTTCGGGCCATTAATTGCAGGTGCAGGTAAATGTTTCTATCGGGTTGGTGGTCTTTTAATTCCAGCGTTAAATGGGCAAATACTTCGGCCAAATACTGTTCGGCCAGTTGCTGGTCTTTTACCACTTCATAAATATAGCCCAGCAACATAGCACCATACTGCTCATATATGGTACGCGTGGCATACATATGATTGGATGAAACAACTGGTTGACTCACAGGTGGAAAAATTATATAGCGCCGGTAAAGTTTAGCACATCAAATATAAATATAAATATCAAATAGTCTGAAGTTGTGATTTCTTTTGAATTAAATTTTTAAAATTTATTGATAATTGGTATTCCTGTTAGCTATAGGAGTAAGGAGATATAAGCGGTGGGTATTTAAAACAAAATATTGTTCTGGTTTATTTTATCAACATATATGGCTAAACATAATAACACATCTGCTAAGGCGGTGATGCGGGTATTAAATGGACAGCTTAAGGTGGATGAACAGGCACTGACCAGGATTTTTCTGAAACAATTAGATAATATTTACTGCGTCAAAAAGCATTTACTTACGGTGCTGCCAGATCTGTCGGCAAAGGCATCTTTTAAAGATTTAAAGGATGCTATTATTGCCAATATTGATATGATAAAAATGCAGGTGTTGCGGATGGAGGTGATTTATAAGATGTTTAGGGCCTCTTATAATCCGGAAAATTGTATAGGTATAAAAACATTTTCGTTAACCGCGCTTGAAGATGTGATGCAAAGCAGTAAAGAACCCCTTGAGAACGACCTTGCACTGCTGGTACACCTGCAACTGATAGAGAGTGTAGAGATAGCCTATTTTAATGTACTCAGAAATATTGCCGTTGGCCTTAATAATACGGAGGTAGAAACCCTGCTCTGTCAAAATGCCGATACTGCCACTTCCACAAAAAAGCTGTATGAATTAATTGCTAACGAGTATTTGATCTGAATTAGTTTAATGCCTGTTCAGTTTCCTTGTTGCTTTTTACGGTACCCAAAGATGAAAGAGACATGGGGATAATGATATTAGGCTCGCCGGCTTTAAAGGCTTTAAATTCTATTTTGCCTGCCGCCTGCTGCGTAAAAATAGCTTCACTTATCCAGCCGGTATCTTCGTCTAATATAAAACTCATTTGTATATCTCCGGGCAGATTGTACTTCACCCGGGCCCCGTTTTCTTCCATAAAGTTGGTGGTATCAACCGGCATCACCTTGGCAGTAGCTTTTATAATATTTTGCCCGTCTTTATCTATCGATGTTAATTGGTAAGAAACATCTGCAACTGATGGAACAGCGTCGCCCATTGATTTTTTAATATGCCACTTGTCATCTTCCTTCAACGCTTTCCCTGGACTAATAGCCGTCCAGTTTTCTACATTTTTTCTGAAAGCTGTTTCGCCCAGAAAGCGTTGTAAACGCGTTTTCATGCGATCGCGATCCAGCAGCGAAAGGCTCGGATAGTAGTTCAATGCGTCGTCAATCTGCTTATCCATATTGGTAATAAAGCTAATTTTGCCGCTTTGTGTCATCACTATATTAAAGGGATGTTTAATAACTGATGCAAATATTACCTTGAATGGGTTATGATCGAAACTATTATCAGAATCGAAGTAAAAATCATTTAGTCCGTTTCGGGTTTTGTCTTCCAGGTGCAAATGTTCGTAGCTAACCTCCATATGATACAGGGTGTCCTGCGGAATGTCTGTTACTTTAAAAGCATAGGCAACCTCAATCTCGGTACTTAGTTTATTGATTTTTCCCTGGTAAGTTTGCTGCAGATCTGAGTTTTGCTTAATGATGAAATGATAGGTTTTATCTTTATCCAAAGCTAAATGCAGCTTGATAGTTTTTGGCTTGCAAGAGGCAAGTGCCAGTGGAATGGCCAGCAGAAAAAACATTTTTTTCATGTGAAAAGGTGCAACTGTTGAGTGCCGAAAGATACTGTTTTAGCCAATAAAAAAACAAGCAATTTACCGGCTCGTTGGGTATCGGTTTAATTAGTCAAATAGGCATTGGGTACATTAGGTGGTTGATAATCCATCCCATAAGCTTGTTTCATTAATAGCGATACAACTTTTGCTACGGTGATTGGGTCGCGGTGCATTTGCGGCAATAGCCCCATCATAGCATAACTCAAGGGGTTTACCGCCGGAATAAATGTTTCCCACTCATAGCCTTCGCCCCACACCAAAGCTTTAACGGTGATATCTAAATCGGGCTGATGCTGAAGAAACAAATGAAGCAACACTAACTCATGGCCCCCCAAACTGTTTACCAAATGAAAGATGGGTGTATGCCCTCCGAAGCCATTTTTATCCAGTCCTGCCCGCGCATTGATATCGGCGCCATTATTAAGCAATACTGTTGCACAGGCCAGGTGCCGGTATTCTGCTGCGTAATGCAGCAGCGTGCCCCCCCGTAATGGCGTAAAAGTGCATTTAAAGTGGTTGTAAGTACGATGTATAATGTTCGGGTCGGCTTTTATCAGGGTTTCCAGCTTATCAGCATCATCAGCAAGCACCGCCAGGAGAGGAGCATCATCAAACTGTAGTCCGTAAGCTATAAAAATGCGCACACATTCTTTAAACTTGGCCGAGCGCGAGTACATATCTGCCAGCCGGTTAAACAGAGGCTCGCTTTTGCGCATCTCATTGGGATTGCCCTGCGTTTTAAAATAATTCTCTATGGCTGTTGCATCGTGCAGTTCAAAGGCCGTAATAATGTTGTTGGAGTTGCTCATGTTGCTAACATACAGCTATTTATTTACAGATGAACTGAAGCGGAAATTTATTAAATTAGGCAAGGCTTACAGCCTAATAAAAATATTAAAAAAAACCTGTAACAATTCATTTAACCTTAAATCTTATTATCGATTTCATGACCAAGGTACTACAAATGTCATGATCATCGTTCGCCGCCCGCACCTTCAGGGCAGCCTTTAAAACAATCTAAAAACAATTATCAAAAATGAACAACTTGATTAACTTCTGGTGGTTGCTGCCGCTTGTTGCAGCTGTTATTGCGTACAAATTTGTTTTACGCGCTTTCTTCGGGATGATCATCGTGCCCGACGACCGTATTGGCCTGGTCATCAAAAAGTTTGCGCTTTATGGCGATAAGCGCTTGCCTGATGGCCGTATCATTGCTATCAAGGGCGAAGCCGGTATGCAGGCCAAACCTTTGGCGCCAGGTTTATACTGGCGCATGTGGCCATGGCAATACAGTATTATCATGGAGCAGTTTACCATCATTCCACAAGATAAACTGGGACTGGTAAAAGCTAAAGATGGCGCCAGTATGGATACCGGCCGTGTGCTGGGCAAACCGGTTGATTGCGATAAATTTCAGGATGCCCAGGCATTTCTGGAAAACAACGGGCAGAAAGGGCCGCAAGCTGCATTCTTAACACCGGGTAGCTATCGTATCAATACCTTTTTGTTTGAAATAGAGATGGTGCCTATTACCCAGGTGCAAGAGAATAAAGTGGGTATTGTAACCACGCTTGACGGTGAACCGCTGGAGAAGGGTGAAATTGCCGGCGGCTCTGTAGAAGGGCACCGTAACTTTCAGGACCCGATGGCCTTCATTCAGGCCGGTGGTAAAAAAGGCTTGCAGGAAGACGTGATCCTGGCTGGCACTTACTACCTCAACCCTTGGTTTGTAATTGTAGAGCAGGTAGCCATGATGCATATCCCTATAGGTTATGTGGGGGTAGTTAACTCCTTCGTCGGACCTGAAGGTACCGATACCAGCGGACTAGCGTTTAAACACGGCAATATCGTTAACAAATACGAGAAAGGTGTGTGGAATGACCCGCTTGATCCTGGTAAACACCCGGTAAACATTTATACCCATGCGGTAGAAGTGGTGCCTACAACCAATATTGTATTGAACTGGGCTAACAGTCGCACCGAGTCACATGAGTTGGATAAGAACCTGAGTACCATTAGTGTACGTTCTAAGGATGGTTTTACCTTTAACCTTGACGTATCTCAGATCATCCACATCCCGCGTAATGAGGCGCCAAAAGTAATTGCAAGGTTTGGTAACATGCGCAACCTGGTATCACAAGTATTGGAGCCTACCATTGCCAACTACTTCCGTAACTCTGCACAAAAAAGTGGTGTGATTGAGTTTTTAACCAACCGTTCGCAAAGACAGGAAGACGCTAAAGCGCAGATCAGCACTGTGTTGATGGCCTATAACGTTGAGGGCGTAGATACGCTGATTGGTGACATTGTGCCGCCGGAAGCCCTGATGAAAACCCTGACCGACCGTAAAATTGCCGAGGAGGAGCGCGTAACTTATGAAATACAGCGTAACGCTCAGGTAGAGCGTAAAGAGTTTGAGAGCGCTAAAGCCGGTGCCGATATGCAGCCAGAGGTAGTGAAGTCAACCCGTCAGGTAGAGATCAATACCCAGATGGCTGCAGCTAAGGTTGCTGCTGCTAAGGGTGATGCAGAGTCTAGATCTATCAACGCCAAAGTGGATGCTGAGATCAAAACCATCACCAGTAAAGCTGAGGCTCAGGCTACCGAAATTAACGGTAACGCCGAAGCTGGAAAGATCAAAGCCATAGGTTTGGCTGAAGCCGAGGTAACCAAACAGAAAACTGAAGCCATGGGTACCGAGCAATACGCCGTAGTACGCGTAGCCGAAGCCCTGGCCAGCAATGGTGTAAAACTGGTACCTGAAATTTTGATTACCGGTAAAGAAGGTGGTACCAATGATATGGTAAGCGCACTTTTAGGTACCGAACTGATGAGGAAGTTAAAGGATGAGAAAAACCAGAACTTAAATTAAACGAATTCTTTGGATTGATAGGATACGAATAGCCTGTTCATAAATTTAAATTCTTTGGATTGAGTATCTCAGTTTAAGAAAGCAAAAGGCCCCGAATTTCGGGGCCTTTTCTGTGTGTTAATATATTGTTCAATTGATAAATTTAGCAGTATGAATACCGTAAATCCAAGGAATCCGTTCAACGGCTGAGCCTTCTTGGGTGCTCTAAAAATAACTAACTGTCGAAAAATCCTGGTTTCTATTTCTTCAATGCCGAATAAATAGTATTAGTTATCAGATCACCGCCTTTATCACTTGGGTGAGTACGGTCTGCGTTAAACAGGCCATTGCTGTTAGCCTGTGCAAACGGACCGAAGGCAACATTCAGGTTAATATAAGCCGTTTTATTATCAAGCGAAAGCTGGTATAATACTTTGGCGTAATCGGCTTGTTTATATTTTCTAGGAGCGTCTGATGTTTCGTACACCGTTTGTGGGGGGCTCATCAAAATAATATCACAATTAGGCGATATTGCACGCAGTTTGGTAATAATGTTTTGTACACTGGTTTTATAATAAGCAGGATCAATATCCTGGATCTGCTCATTTACACCATATTGAATAAGTGCGCCTTGTGGTGCCAATAATTGCATAGACTGGTTCCACTCATCGTTCTGAGCCGGGTAATCTGCCCGTGCGCCAGAGATGCCGCATTTATCCATCATCATTTTATTGCCGCCCCACTTGCTGATTACGCCGCAAAAATTCATGCCAACGCTTAACGGGTCTATATCTACAGTGAAATTATCGGTGGCCGCGCTTACGTCAACCGCAGTTGTGCCTATTGAAGTAGTGGCATTTGCAGTAAGGTTAACGGTTGTCCAGGCACCGCCATTAACCCTATATCTGAAACTTTGGGCTACAGTTGGCCTTTCGTAAACGATGGTTAGGGTATTAACCGCTTCTTTTGATGTAACGGTAATGGTAGCGTTAGTTGCGGTTGTATTAGTTACCCATCCGTCTGGGCCAATGGTTTTTTCGCGGGTATAATTCCACTTGGTATAGTCATAAGTACAGTATAACACATTAGGATCTATTGACTGGTCCATAATATGGAACCCTTCGTCATCTACACGACTAAAACTGCAATAGCCAGAGCCGCCATCGGCGTAGCCGTCGTTTAATACCTTGTAAAATAATTTCCAGGCGTAGTAATTGCCCTGGGTATAAGAGTCGCCTATTAATACCCAGTTGTAGGCTGCGTTGGTTGGGCTCGCTTTATATGTTTTCCACTGCGTCAGATTGTCTGCGCCAACCAGTGCAGTTGTGGGTAGTCCGTCACCTGTTGATCCGCCTGATCCTGGCTGCGGATCATCGTTGGTGCCAGACTTCTTACAACTTTGGGCCGACGTCAGGATGATTAGAGCCGCCAGTAGGCTACCTGATTTTTTTAAGATTTTTTTCACTTGATTTAGATGTTGGTTAAAATGCTTGTGTAAGGTTTGAAGTTGTTATTTGTAATAAATGATTGATTTGGTTTCAAATTGTGAAATAAAATCTCATGCAATTTAGTAAAATGGTACTTTTAAGTAATAGTGTAACAAAACGATTACATAAATATAAATCAACCTCAACATTGCAATAAAACACAAAACGGCCTGTAAAAAAGCCGTTTTATTTTTCAAAAGCAGATATAGGGTGATTGCAAAAAATGCCGTTTTAAAAGCAGACAGGATCATTAAATGTGTCTGTTAAAAAGTTTTTCAAAGTAAATGTTATTGGTATGGTTGGTCTACCGTTAAATCACGGTATTTTTGATGTTTTTACGCGCCTGTGAATTTGCAGTACCGGCGCTTATAAGTTTTTGGTATATCTTTAGTAAATGGCAACAGAAGTAAAATGTCCGTCGTGCGGAACCAATTTCCCGTTAGAAGAAGCGTTAAATGAGGATTATAAAAAAGAACTGCGTCAGCAGATGCAGGGCTTTATTACACAAAAAGAGCAGGAGTTTAAACAACGCGAAAAGGCATTTGAAACCAAAGAGCGCCAGCAGCAGGAAATATTTGAACAACGCCTGGTAAAAGAAAAACAGGAATTGCAGCGCAACATGGAAGAAAGCCTGCGCCGCACCATTGCAACTGATTACGAGAATCAGCTAACGCTTCTGCAACGCTCAAAAGAAGAAACCGACGAAAAGCTAAAGCTATCGCGCCAGAAAGAATTGGAGTTTCTGCAAAAAGAAGAAGGCCTGAAACGCCGCGAGGAGGAAATGGAGATTGAAACTCAGCGTCGTTTACAAGAGCAACGTAATGAACTGGCCGACCAGATCCGTAAGCAGGAAGCTGAGAAATATAACCTGAAAGATACCGAGTACCTGCTGAAACAGCGCGAACTGGAAAAACAACTGGAAGACCAGAAAAAGCTGGTTGACGAGATGAAACGCAAGGCGGAGCAAGGCTCGATGCAGTTGCAGGGCGAAGTGCAGGAACTGATACTGGAAGAACTATTGCGCGAATATTTTCCGTTTGATGTTATAGCCGAGGTAGGTAAAGGCATACGCGGTGCCGACTGTGTACAAACCATTCGCAACCAGTTTGGGCAGGAGTGCGGTCGCATTATTTATGAAAGCAAGCGCACCAAAGAGTTCTCTAACGATTGGATTGAGAAACTGAAGAAAGATATGCGCAGCATAGGCGTTGATGTGGCCGTTATTGTGAGTCAATGTTACCCTAAAGGCATGGATTGTTTTGGCCAGGTTGATGGTGTGTGGATTTGTTCTTTTGAAGAAGTGAAAGCCGTAGCCTATGTGCTGCGTGATGGTATCATCCGCCTGTCAAACCAGGCTAAATCACAAGAAAACAAGGGCGATAAAATGCACCTGCTGTATGATTACCTGACCGGCAGCGAATTTAACGAGCAATGGAAAGCCATCCGCGAAGGCTACATGAGTATGCGTACCTCCATCCAGCGCGAACGCGATGCCATGGAAAAAATGTGGAAGGCCCGCGAGAAGCAATTAGAAAAAGTACTCCTCAACGCAGCCCACATTGCCGGCTCCATAGAAGGCATCGCCGGTAGTGACTCCATCCAGCTAAGCCTGACCGATGAGACGGATGATGCGATGATGTTGGAATAGTCATTGGTATTGATGAT
>Ga0153918_1000668_pt1 | contig 15432 bp, 14 predicted proteins | sample TSFL002MetaG_FD_104687 | JGI IMG/M metagenome (GOLD analysis project Ga0153918, IMG submission 104687) | Attine ant fungus gardens microbial communities from Florida, USA - TSFL002 MetaG | ecosystem: Host-associated > Fungi > Mycelium > Unclassified | place: USA: Florida, Paynes Creek Historic... | reverse complement strand
GGTTGGGGAAGTCGTTTTCAATACTTCAATGACCGGTTATCAAGAAATCCTCACTGATCCTTCCTATTCTCGCCAAATCGTTACTCTTACTTATCCTCATATCGGCAATGTCGGCACCAATGCTGCTGACGAAGAATCCTCTCAGGTACATGCGCAAGGTCTGGTCATTCGCGACCTGCCGCTGATTGCCAGCAACTTCCGCAATACCGAAGACCTCTCTTCTTACCTGAAACGCCATAACATCGTGGCGATTGCCGATATCGATACCCGTAAGTTAACGCGTCTGCTGCGCGAGAAAGGTGCACAGAACGGCTGCATCATCGCGGGTGATAACCTGGATGCGGCACTGGCGCTTGAAAAAGCGAAAGCCTTCCCGGGTCTGAACGGTATGGACCTGGCGAAAGAAGTGACGACAGCCGAAGCCTACAGCTGGACGCAGGGGAGCTGGACGCTGGAAGGCGACCTGCCGGAAGCGAAACCAGAAAGCGAGCTGCCGTTCCACGTGGTTGCCTACGATTTCGGTGCCAAGCGCAATATCCTGCGCATGTTGGTTGACCGCGGCTGCCGCCTGACCGTAGTTCCGGCACAAACCTCTGCCGAAGACGTGCTGAAGATGAACCCGGATGGCATCTTCCTCTCAAACGGCCCTGGTGACCCGGCGCCGTGCGATTACGCTATCGACGCGATTCAGTCTTTCCTGGAAACCGATATCCCGGTCTTCGGTATCTGCCTCGGCCATCAGCTGTTGGCGCTGGCGAGCGGTGCGAACACCGTGAAGATGAAGTTCGGTCACCACGGTGGTAACCACCCGGTGAAAGATATTGATAACAACACCGTAATGATTACGGCGCAGAACCACGGCTTCGCAGTGGATGAGGCTTCCATGCCTGCCAACCTTCGCGTAACGCACAAATCGCTGTTCGATGGCACCCTGCAAGGTATCCATCGTACCGATAAGCCTGCGTTTAGCTTCCAGGGGCACCCGGAAGCCAGCCCTGGCCCGCACGATGCTGCGCCGCTGTTCGATCACTTCATCGAACTTATTGAGCTTTACCGTAAGACCGCTAAATAATCAGGAGCCGAGAAGACAATGCCAAAACGTACAGACATAAAAAGCATCCTGATCCTTGGCGCTGGCCCGATCGTTATCGGCCAGGCCTGTGAATTTGACTACTCCGGTGCGCAAGCGTGTAAAGCGCTGCGTGAAGAGGGCTACCGCGTCATTCTGGTGAACTCTAACCCGGCAACCATCATGACCGACCCGGAAATGGCTGATGCAACTTACATCGAGCCGATTCACTGGGAAGTGGTTCGCAAAATCATCGAAAAAGAGCGCCCGGATGCGGTGCTGCCAACGATGGGCGGCCAGACTGCACTGAACTGTGCGCTGGAGCTTGAGCGTCAGGGCGTGCTGGCAGAGTTTGGTGTGACCATGATTGGCGCCACCGCCGATGCGATTGATAAAGCAGAAGACCGTCGTCGCTTCGATGTGGCGATGAAGAAAATCGGCCTCGACACCGCGCGTTCCGGTATTGCACATAACATGGAAGAAGCGCTGGCTGTTGCGGCTGACGTGGGTTATCCGTGCATCATCCGTCCTTCCTTCACCATGGGCGGCACCGGCGGCGGTATCGCTTACAACCGCGAAGAGTTCGAAGAGATTTGCGAACGCGGTCTGGACCTTTCCCCAACCAAAGAGCTGCTGATTGATGAGTCGCTGATTGGCTGGAAAGAGTACGAGATGGAAGTGGTGCGTGATAAAAACGACAACTGCATCATCGTCTGCTCCATCGAAAACTTCGATGCGATGGGGATTCACACCGGTGACTCCATCACCGTTGCGCCAGCCCAGACCCTGACCGACAAAGAGTATCAAATCATGCGTAACGCCTCGATGGCGGTACTGCGTGAAATCGGCGTTGAAACCGGCGGTTCTAACGTTCAGTTCTCGGTGAACCCGAAAACCGGCCGTCTGATTGTTATCGAAATGAACCCGCGTGTATCCCGTTCCTCTGCGCTGGCCTCTAAAGCAACCGGCTTCCCGATTGCTAAAGTTGCCGCGAAACTGGCGGTGGGTTACACCCTCGACGAGCTGATGAACGACATCACCGGCGGCCGTACCCCGGCGTCCTTCGAACCGTCTATCGACTACGTTGTGACAAAAATTCCTCGCTTCAACTTCGAGAAATTTGCGGGCGCGAACGACCGTCTGACCACCCAGATGAAATCTGTGGGCGAAGTGATGGCAATTGGCCGCACTCAGCAGGAATCCATGCAGAAAGCGCTGCGTGGCCTGGAAGTGGGCGCGACCGGCTTTGACCCGAAAGTGAGCCTGGATGACCCGGAAGCGCTGACCAAAATTCGCCGCGAGCTGAAAGACGCGGGCGCAGAGCGTATCTGGTACATCGCCGATGCCTTCCGTGCTGGCCTGTCCGTAGACGGCGTGTTCAACCTGACCAACATCGACCGCTGGTTCCTGGTGCAGATTGAAGAGCTGGTTCGTCTGGAAGAGCAAGTGGCGGAGCTGGGCATCACTGGCCTTGACGCTGATTTCCTGCGCGTGCTGAAGCGTAAAGGCTTTGCCGATGCACGTCTGGCAAAACTGGCAGGCGTACGCGAAGCGGAAATCCGCAAGCTGCGTGATCAGTACAACCTGCACCCGGTCTACAAACGCGTAGATACCTGTGCGGCAGAATTTGCGACCGACACCGCGTACATGTACTCCACGTATGAAGATGAGTGCGAAGCGAACCCGTCAGTCGACCGCGACAAGATTATGGTGCTGGGTGGCGGGCCAAACCGTATCGGCCAGGGCATCGAGTTCGATTACTGCTGCGTACACGCCTCTCTGGCGCTGCGTGAAGACGGTTACGAAACCATCATGGTTAACTGTAACCCGGAAACCGTATCGACTGACTACGACACCTCTGACCGTCTGTACTTCGAGCCGGTAACGCTGGAAGACGTGCTGGAAATCGTGCGCATCGAGAAGCCAAAAGGCGTCATCGTGCAGTATGGCGGCCAGACCCCGCTGAAACTGGCGCGCGCGCTGGAAGCGGCTGGTGTACCGGTTATCGGTACCAGCCCGGATGCGATTGACCGTGCAGAAGACCGTGAGCGTTTCCAGCAGGCGGTTGACCGTCTGAAACTGAAACAGCCTGCGAACGCCACCGTGACCGCGATTGAGATGGCCGTTGAGAAGGCAAAAGACATTGGCTACCCGCTGGTGGTGCGTCCTTCATACGTACTGGGCGGCCGCGCAATGGAAATCGTCTACGACGAAGCCGACCTGCGTCGCTACTTCCAGACTGCGGTAAGCGTCTCTAACGATGCGCCAGTGCTGCTCGACCGCTTCCTGGACGACGCGGTAGAAGTGGACGTTGACGCCATCTGTGACGGCGAAATGGTGCTGATTGGCGGCATCATGGAGCACATCGAGCAGGCGGGCGTTCACTCTGGTGACTCTGCATGTTCTCTGCCAGCGTATACGCTGAGCCAGGAAATTCAGGACGTGATGCGCCAGCAGGTACAGAAACTGGCCTTCGAGTTGCAGGTTCGTGGTCTGATGAACGTCCAGTTCGCCGTAAAAGACAACGAAGTGTACCTGATTGAAGTGAACCCGCGTGCGGCACGTACCGTACCGTTCGTCTCCAAAGCGACCGGCGTTCCGCTGGCGAAAGTGGCGGCGCGCGTGATGGCTGGCCAGACGCTGGCTCAGCAGGGCGTGACGAAAGAAATCATCCCACCGTACTACTCAGTGAAAGAAGTGGTTCTGCCGTTCAACAAATTCCCGGGCGTTGACCCGCTGTTAGGGCCAGAAATGCGCTCTACCGGGGAAGTGATGGGCGTGGGCCGCACCTTCGCAGAAGCGTTCGCAAAAGCGCAGCTGGGCAGTAGCTCCACCATGAGAAAATCAGGCCGTGCGCTGCTCTCCGTTCGTGAAGGCGATAAAGAGCGCGTGGTTGACCTGGCCGCCAAGCTGCTGAAACAGGGCTTCGAGCTGGATGCAACCCACGGTACGGCGATTGTGCTGGGTGAAGCGGGTATCAACCCACGTCTGGTGAACAAGGTGCATGAAGGTCGTCCGCACATTCAGGACCGTATCAAGAATGGCGAATACACCTACATCATCAACACAACGGCGGGCCGCCAGGCGATTGAAGACTCCAAGCTGATTCGCCGCAGCGCGCTTCAGTACAAAGTGCACTACGACACCACCCTTAACGGCGGTTTCGCAACAGCCATGGCGCTGAACGCGGACGCGACCGAGAAGGTGATTTCGGTGCAGGAAATGCACGCGCAGATTAACAAGTAAGTACAAATGCCCGGCGGCATTCCGCTGCCGGGTATTATCCCCACCTTCAGAACCTTCTGGTTTTCCATCCGCTTTCAGTCAGTTAGCCTAAAATGGTTAGGTCGATAATGAAATCCAACTGAATGCAGGGGAAAACACCATGCAAAATAAATTACTTATCACTTCTGTTTTTGCTGCCGCAGCACTGTTCACCGTCGCGGGCTGTTCCTCTAATCAGGCAGTAAAAACCACCGATGGCAAAACCATCGTCACAGACGGGAAACCACAGGTTGATGAAGATACTGGCCTGGTGTCATACAAAAATGCTGAAACCGGTAAAACGGAGCAGATTAATCGTGACCAGGTGAAATCGATGGGTGAGCTGGATAACTGATTGATGATGCTGGCCCCTGCGGGCCAGCGTTGTGCTCTAGAGCAGGTCGTTATTGATTTTGACGACAATCTTGCGCAGCCGCGCACCGGCATCAAGTGCACTCATCGGGCGGTGTAATTCCCCCGGGAACAGGATAGCCAGCTCCAAAGGATGGAGATGGATCAGCGATTCACTGCTGATGTGTTCGCAAAAACCAATGTCGTGAGCCGCATTAAACGGGCCATCGGGTGTGATGGTCAGCCCCTTATTACCTGCGCCAATAATCTCTTCCCCCACCAGGACAATATGAATATCTATGTACTGACGATGGTACTCCGGGCGCTGTTCGGCCAGCGGGCGCGTTTCGCCTTCGGCGACGGTAAAAAAGAGATTATCGCCATCAACGGTATATTTACCCGCAGGCAGGCTAAGCGGATCCTGGGCGATAACCGCCTGCAACGCGTTACGGATAACCGGCGGATAGAGTGCATTTTTAGCCGCTGCGGCTAAGGTATCGATAATCATGCCAGCACCTCCCTGGAGTGCGCTTGTTCGAGTAACGTTAAGGCGTTCGCCACGATCTGCGCCACTGTTGGGGCAATATCAATGGCGACAATATCGGTTTCGCTGCTGTCGGGGGCTTCCAGTGCCGCAAACTGGCTGCGCAGTAATGCCTCCGGCATAAAATGCCCTTTACGTTGCTGCATTCGGGCCAGAATGCAGTCGTAATCGCCCGTTAGCCAGAGGAAGCGGACCTTGTTGCTGCCTTTGCGCAGCTGGTCGCGATAGCGTTTTTTGAGCGCCGAACAGACTAGCACGCCGGATTCATTCTTCTGCTCAAGGCTAAAAATGACGTCAGAGATACGCTCAAGCCACGGCTGACGATCGTTATCATCAAGCGGCTGGCTGGCCGCCATTTTGACAATATTCTGCCGGGGGTGAAGGTCATCGCCATCGATGAATTTAGCCCCCATCTGCTGTGCGATAGCGTGTCCGACCGTTGTTTTCCCGGTGCCAGATACGCCCATCAGGATGATACATTGCCCTGTCATAGCGCCTCCGGATTCACACTGCCACCAACATGCCGCCATCCACAAACAGCAGATGCCCGTTGACGAAGTTAGAGGCGCTGGAAGAGAGGAACACCGCCGCGCCGACCAGCTCCTGCGGATTGCCCCAGCGCGCCGCCGGGGTGCGTTTGCACAGCCAGTCGGTAAAGGCTTTATCATCGACCAGCGTCTGCGTCATCGCCGTTTTGAAGTAGCCTGGCGCGATACCATTAACCTGAATGTTATGGCGCGCCAGCTCAACGCACATACCTCGTGTCAGCATTTTGACGGCCCCTTTAGCAGCGGCATAAGGGGTGATAGTGTCGCGGCCCAGCTCACTTTGCATGGAGCAGATGTTGACGATTTTGCCCTGCTGGCGGGTGATCATCCGTTTAGCAACCGCCTGCGACACTAAAAATACCGCCGTCTGATTGACGGAAATAACGTCATTCCATTCCTGAACCGGAAATTCAGTAAAAGGATGGCGGCGCTGAATGCCGGCGTTATTAAATAATACGTCGATGGTGCCTATTTCTTTTTCAATCCGGCTAATCGCATTTTCTACGCTGTCCGCATCCGTGACATTAAATACGGCAGGATATGCCGTCGCGCCTTCATCGCGTAATTTCATAACCGCATCGTTCGCCCGGGTTTCAGAAATATCGTTAATAATAATTTCCGCCCCATATTGCGCCAGTCCCTGAGCCATGACAAAACCAATTCCCTGACCTGCGCCTGTAATTAAAATGCGTTTACCTTGTAAGCTGAAAAGATCTTTCATCTTGATATCCTGATTAACGGCTGAAAACGGAAAACGTTGTGGGTTCTATCTCACGGATTTTCGGCCGGTGAAACTGTGATGAGGATCACTTCAAATCGTGTTACGAAAAGGGGTTACGTTAAACGTGAGGCGGGCCGGTAAATCCCGTGTCAGAAGAGGGGGATAGCGGTCTCGCGCGATTCTCTTTTCCTGCGCTGGCAGGCATAATGGCCTGATGTGGTAGCGGTTATTGACGGGTTAACTGATGAAGGCACAACGTATTACGCTTAATGATATCGCTGAGCTGGCTGGCGTAACGAAGATGACCGTTAGCCGCTATTTACGCACGCCGGATAAAGTGAAACCCGAAACCGCCGAGCGTATTGCCAGCGTGATTGCCGAAATTGGCTACGAGCCTGACCCGGATAACCCCGCCATGAGCAGTGTCGTGGTGCCGCGCATTGGTGTGCTCATCCCTTCTTTTCATAATCAGATATTTGCCGATCTGTTAGCCGGTATTGAGTCGGTTACGGCGGCGCACGGCTATCAGACGCTGGTGGTGAACTACGATTACGACCGCCAGCGTGAAGAGGAGCAGATTGCAGCAGTGCTGGCGTTTAATGTCAAAGGCCTGTTATTGACCGAGTCAGTGCATACCCTGCGGGCGGAAAAGTACCTCAACGCCGCGAAAATCCCGGTTGCGGAAGTGATGGGGCTGTCGGATAACCCCGGGCGCATTAACGTGGGTTTTGACAATTTTAAAGCGGGCATGGATATGACTAACATGCTGCTGGCAAGCGGAAAGCGGCACATCGTCTATTTTGGATCAATGTCGGACGTCCGTGATGAGCAGCGTTACGCAGGGTATTGTCATGCGATGGAAGCCGCAGGGCTGACGGTAGGGCGCATTGCGCCCAACAAGGTTTCGTCAGTCTCTATCGGGACGGGGATGATGACGCTGGCGCGCCAGATGTACGCGGATATGGACGGTATCCTATGTACCAACGACGATCTCGCCGTTGGCGTGTTACAGGAATGCCTGGCATCGGGTATTCGCGTCCCGCAGACGCTGGCGATCGCCGGTTTTCACGGGCTGGAGATTGGCCAGGTAGTCTCCCCGCGTCTGGCAAGCGTACTGACGCCGCGCGCTGAAATGGGTAAGGTCGCCACTGAAATCCTGATCAAGAAAATCAAAGGGCTACCGACTATTGAGAAGGTCGACCTGCACTACCGCCTGTCGATGGGTGAAACTATCTAATTTGTCTTACCGATCACGGAGGCTGTAACAGCGCTTTTTAACACGATTCAGCGTGACGAAGATCGCAAAAAACCCTACAAAAAACCCGTTTGATAGTGACCACTGTCGTTATGAACTGCAAACAGGTGATCCCATGAATACTCTTTCCCGTGCCGTCCTTCTGGTGGCTCCCGTTATTGATACCCTGCAAGCCCAGCTTGCCGCTGAGTTCCCGCTGTTTCGCCTGTATGAACAAGATGATCCCATCGCGTTTCTGCGTGAACAGGGTGAGAACATTGCCGCCGTGGTCACGCGGGGTGATGTCGGTGTGCAAAACAGCGTGCTGGAGCTGCTGCCGCACGTGGGGCTGGTGGCTATCTTTGGCGTGGGGACCGATGCGGTGGATCTGGACTATGTACGTTCCCGCCAGATTGCCGTCTCGATAACCTCTGGCGTGTTAACCAATGATGTCGCCGATCTGGCAATGGGGCTGCTGCTCAGTGGCGCGCGCCAGCTGTGTCAGGGCGATCGTTTTGTCCGGGAAGGGCGCTGGCTTAACGGCGGTCTGCCGCTGGCAACCCAGGTGAGCGGTAAACGGATTGGCCTGCTGGGGATGGGGAATATCGGCCAGGCCATTGCCCGCCGCGCCGCGGGTTTTGATATGCAGGTGCTGTACCACGACCGTAAGCCTGTCGAGGGGCTTGGGTATCAGTGGTGCGCGGACCTGCACACCCTGGCGCACGAGAGCGATTTTCTGGTGATTGCTGCATCCGGTGGCGAGGCCAACCGGGGGATCATCGATGCATCGGTATTCAATGTGATGCCGACACACGCATGGTTAATCAACATCGCCCGTGGCTCGCTGGTGGATGAGCAGGCACTGATTAAGGCGTTACAAAACGGTGTTATCGCCGGGGCTGCCCTGGATGTTTTTGAAGATGAGCCACATGTTCCGGCCGAACTGATCGCACTGGATAATGTGGTTTTGCAACCGCACGTCGCCAGCGCCACCCATGAAACCCGCCAGAAAATGAGTGACGTGGTATATGCCAACGTGGCGGCTTATTTTGCGGGTGCAAAATTACCTAACGCGATTAATTAATGCTTCACGTTTTATCTCTGTACCTGGTTCTCATCTAATGACAACAATAACCTCTGCATAGAGAGTACGAAATATGAACGATAACATTCCCAGCACCCGTTGGTTGCGTATTATTACGCCGGTATTAATTGCCTGCATTATTTCGTTTATGGATCGGGTTAATATTAGTTTCGCCCTGCCCGGAGGAATGGAAGCTGATTTAGGTATTACCAGCCAGATGGCGGGTGTTGCCAGCGGTATATTTTTTATTGGTTATTTATTCCTGCAAATACCGGGTGGACGTATTGCCGTAAATGGTAGCGGAAAACGCTTTATTGCCTGGTCGCTGGTAGCATGGGCGATAGTGTCGGTCGCGACGGGTTTTGTCACCCATGAATATCAGTTGCTGGTACTGCGCTTTATTTTGGGTGTGTCGGAGGGCGGGATGCTGCCCGTGGTGCTGACGATGGTCAGTAACTGGTTCCCTGAGAAAGAACTCGGACGCGCCAATGCGTTTGTGATGATGTTTGCGCCGCTGGGCGGGATGCTGACCGCCCCCGTTTCGGGTGCCATCATTGCCGCGCTGGACTGGCGCTGGCTGTTTATCATCGAAGGTCTGCTGTCGCTGGTAGTACTGGCCGTGTGGTGGTTTATGATTAGCGATCGCCCGGAAGAAGCGCGCTGGTTGCCGCAGGCTGAGCGGGAGTATCTGGTGAAAACCCTCGCGGCGGAGCGGGCGGCTAAACTGGCCGAAGCACCAGTGAGCAAGGCGCCGGTGAAAGATGTCTTCCGTAACCCTGGCTTGATGAAACTGGTTATTCTTAACTTCTTCTACCAGACCGGTGATTACGGCTACACCCTCTGGCTGCCGACCATCCTTAAAGGGCTGACGGGCGGCAATATGGCGAGCGTGGGGTTCCTGGCGGTCCTGCCGTTCGTGGCAACGCTTGCCGGGATCTATGTGATTTCACTCTTCAGCGATCGCAGCGGAAAGCGCCGCTTGTGGGTACGCTTCTCACTGTACTGTTTCGCCGCTGCGCTGATTGCATCGGTGGTGCTGCGTGAGCATGTGGTGGCCGCCTATATCGCGCTGGTTATCTGCGGGTTCTTCCTGAAAGCGGCGACCAGTCCGTTCTGGTCAATGCCGGGGCGGATTGCCGCTCCTGAAGTCGCCGGTAGCGCCCGTGGGGTCATCAACGGCCTGGGGAACCTTGGGGGATTCTGTGGTCCGTATCTGGTTGGGGTGATGATTTATCTTTATGGTCAAAACGTTGCCGTGTGCGCGCTGGCAGGATCGCTGCTGATTGCCGGAACCATGACCTTCCTGCTGCCGAAAAAATGCGATCTTGCCATACAGGTAGCGGATGAAGCCGTCGGCAAAGAGCCGCGCAGTGCCTGAGCGCGGGATACATAAATAACAGTTATCATTGTAACCAGATCAATTAACTGTCTACACTCTTGCTGAAAGGCAATATGTGTAAAGACAGGCAAAACAATGATTCTGATAATTTATGCGCATCCTTATCCGCAGCACTCTCATGCGAATAAACGGATGCTTGAACAGGCTGGGACGCTCGAAGGAGTGGAAATCCGCTCTCTTTATCAACTTTACCCCGACTTCAATATCGACATCGCCGCCGAACAGGCGGCGCTCTCTCGTGCTGACCTGATTATCTGGCAGCATCCGATGCAGTGGTACAGCACTCCTCCGCTACTTAAGCTGTGGATCGACAAGGTCTTTTCACACAGCTGGGCGTATGGTCACAACGGCAAGGCACTGAAGGGCAAAAGCCTGATGTGGGCTGTGACCACCGGCGGCGGTGAAAGCCACTTTGATATCGGCTCCTTCCCGGGATTTGACGTGCTGGCCCAGCCTTTACAGGCAACCGCGCTCTATTGTGGGCTCAACTGGGTACCTCCTTTTGCGATGCACTGCACCTTTGTGTGTGACGATGAAACATTGCAGGCGCAGGCGCGTCACTATAAACAACGCTTAATTGAGTGGCAGGAGACGCACAATGGATAGTCATACGCTCATACAGGCGCTGATTTATCTTGGCGCGGCAGCACTGATTGTACCGGTTGCGGTGCGTCTGGGGCTGGGTTCCGTACTTGGCTATCTGATTGCCGGGTGTGTCATCGGGCCGTGGGGCTTCCGCCTGGTGACGGACGCCGAATCTATTCTGCATTTCGCGGAAATTGGCGTGGTGCTGATGCTGTTTGTGATTGGCCTTGAGCTTGATCCACAGCGGCTATGGAAGCTTCGCGCCTCGGTCTTTGGCGGCGGTGCATTACAGATGGTGGCCTGCGGGGTGCTGCTGGGCGGCTTCTGTATTTTGCTGGGCATGGACTGGAAAGTGGCTGAGCTTATCGGCATGACGCTGGCGCTTTCTTCTACCGCGATTGCCATGCAGGCGATGAACGAACGTAACCTGACCGTCTCTCAGATGGGGCGTAGCGCGTTTTCAGTGCTGTTGTTCCAGGATATTGCCGCCATTCCGCTGGTCGCGATGATCCCGCTGCTGGCGGCAAGCGGCTCCTCAACCACGCTCGGTGCCTTTGCGCTGTCGGCGCTAAAAGTAGCCGGTGCGCTGACACTGGTGATTTTGTTAGGTCGTTATGTTACGCGTCCACTGCTGCGGTTTGTCGCCCGCTCAGGCCTGCGTGAAGTCTTCAGTGCTGTGGCATTGTTCCTGGTGTTTGGTTTCGGTTTACTACTGGAAGAGGCCGGGCTGTCGATGGCGATGGGGGCATTCCTGGCAGGCGTACTGCTGGCGAGCTCTGAATACCGTCATGCGCTGGAAAGCGATATCGAGCCGTTTAAGGGGTTGTTGCTGGGGCTCTTTTTCATCGGCGTGGGGATGTCTATCGACTTTGGCACGCTGGCCACGCACCCGCTGCGGATCATCATTCTGCTGGTGGGCTTCCTTGTTATCAAAATGGGGATGCTGTGGCTGATTGCCCGCCCGCTGAAAGTGCCGAACAAACAGCGTCGCTGGTTTGCCGTGCTGCTGGGGCAGGGAAGTGAATTCGCCTTTGTGGTCTTTGGCGCCGCGCAAATGGCAAATGTGCTCGACCCGGAGTGGGCGAAAGCGTTAACCCTTGCGGTGGCACTGTCGATGGCCGCGACACCCATTCTTCTGGTCCTGCTGACGCGTCTGGAAAAATCGGGCAGTGAGCAAGAGCGCGAAGCCGATGAAATAGATGAAGAGCAGCCGCGTGTCATCATCGCCGGATTCGGGCGTTTCGGGCAGATCACCGGTCGTTTGCTGCTTTCCAGCGGGGTGAAAATGGTGATCCTCGACCACGATCCTGACCACGTGGATACCCTGCGTAAATTCGACATGAAAGTCTTCTACGGCGATGCGACCCGCGTTGATTTGCTGGAGTCCGCAGGTGCGGCAAAAGCCGAAGTGCTGATTAACGCCATTGACGATCCGCAGGCCAGCATGGAGATGGTGGCGCTGGTGAAAGAACACTTCCCGAATCTGACCATCATCTCTCGTGCACGCGATGTGGATCATTACATCCAGCTGCGCCAGGCAGGAGTTGAAGCGCCGGAACGTGAAACATTCGAAGGGGCGCTTAAGTCTGGCCGCATGGCGCTGGAAAGCCTGGGTCTGGGGGCGTATGAGGCCCGCGAGCGTGCTGATCTGTTCCGTCGTTTCAACACTGACATGGTGGAAGAGATGGTGGCAATGGCGGGCAGCACGGCATCCGAGCGGGCGGCGGTCTTTAAACGCACCAGTGCGATGCTGACGGAAATCATCAATGAAGACCGTAATCATCTGTCGCTGGTGCAGCGTCACGGCTGGCAGGGGACGGAAGAGGGTAAACATACCGGTAACCCGGAAGACGAACCGGAGAGTAAACCTTCAGCGTGAAGTGGTGTTGCCAGCAATATTAAAAAATTTCTGTTTCTTTACCATGCCGCCAGTCGACGAAAGATTAAGCTTTCCGTATAGTGGCGGCAATTTTTTGCATCCGGGAAATTTTCAATGATCAGTCTGATTGCAGCGCTGGCGGTAGACCGCGTTATCGGTATGGAAAACGCCATGCCGTGGAACCTGCCTGCCGATCTCGCATGGTTTAAACGTACTACGTTAAACAAGCCGGTAGTGATGGGCCGCCTGACCTGGGAGTCGATTGGTCGTCCATTACCTGGCCGTAAGAATATCGTTATCAGTAGCCAGCCTGGCACTGATGATCGTGTTGAATGGGTGAAATCCGTAGACGAGGCTATTGCTGCCTGCGGTAACGCCGAAGAGATCATGGTTATCGGTGGTGGTCGTGTGTATGAGCAGTTCCTGCCAAAAGCGCAGAAGCTGTATCTGACGCATATTGATGCGGAAGTGGAAGGGGATACGCATTTCCCGGATTACGATCCTGACGAGTGGGAATCCGTATTCAGTGAATTCCACGACGCGGATGCGCAGAACTCACACAGCTACTGCTTCGAAATTCTGGAACGTCGTTAACTGTTTTTCCCTCTCCCGCCGGGAGAGGGAATTATTCTCAGGAGGCGACTGCCTCATCTGTCCCTAAGTCACGCTGTCGGTTAGATGGCTGTACAAAGTAAGCTTTGTCTTCCCAGCGTAAGCAGGTCAACACCCCGCCCCAGCAACATCCCGTATCCAGACCGTAGATGCCTTCAGGCGTGCCTTTACCCTCAAGTGAAGCCCAATGCCCGAATACCACGCTGTACTCGTTGGTCACCGGCCCGGGAATGGCAAACCAGGGTTTGAGCGGCGCAGGCGCACTTTCCGGTGTCTCTTTGGAGTACATATCCAACTGCCCGTTCGGGAAGCAGAAGCGCATCCGCGTGAAAGCGTTAGTAATAAAACGCAGGCGCGCCAGCCCACTGAGATCTTCACTCCAGTGGTTTGGCATATCGCCGTACATGGCGTCGAGGAAGAACGGATACGAGTCGCTTGCCAGCACCGCTTCAACGTCGCGTGCACAGGCTTTAGCCGTTTCGAGATCCCATTGCGGGGTGATCCCGGCGTGCGCCATGAGCAGCTTTTTCTCTTCATCGATTTGCAGCAGCGGCTGGCGGCGAAGCCAGTTGATCAGGTCATCGGCGTCCGGTGCCTCGAGCAGTGGGGATATCCTGTCTTTCGGCTTATTACGACTGATCCCGGCATAGACCGCCAGAAGATGCAGATCGTGGTTGCCCAGCACCATCCGTACATTGTCGCCCAGAGATTTTACAAAGCGCAGAACGTCAAGAGAGCCTGGACCGCGAGCTACCAGGTCACCCGTTAGCCAGAGCGTGTCCTGGCCAGGTGTAAAGTCGACCTGTTTTAACAATGCGATCAGTTCATCGTAGCAACCGTGAACGTCGCCAATCAGATATGTAGACATTGGATTAGTGAATGAGTGTTGTAACGGCAAGACGGAACACAGGAATAGCAATGCGGAAGGCATTACCGTCGGCGTCGACCATTTCGTAATGGCCTTGCATGGTACCCAGCGGTGTTTCAATAACCGCACCGCTGGTGTACTGATACTCTTCGCCAGGATCGATGTGTGGCTGTTCACCCACCACACCTTTACCCTGAACTTCGATTTCGCGGCCATTGCCGTTAGTGATAAGCCAGTAGCGCCCAAGCAGTTGCACAGGCATCCGCCCCAGATTGCGAATGGTTACAGTGTAGGCAAAGACAAAACGCTCTTCATCCGGTGTGGACTGGGACTCGATATAGACGCTTTGTACATGAACACAGACGCGGGGCGAATCAATCATGGCTTAGCTCTCCTTTGGCGGGGCATTTTCGCTGATGTAATTAGCCAGCTTGCAATACTGCTCTACGGAGATGTTCTCCGCACGCATTGCCGGGTCGATCCCTAACTCAGCTAACACCTCAACGCTAAACGAGTTGCTCAGGCTGTTACGGATCGTTTTACGGCGCTGGTTAAAAGCTTCAGTGGTAATACGGCTCAGCACGCGCAACTCTTTGACCGGATACGGTTTCACTTTATGTGGGACAAGGCGCACAACGGCTGAATCCACTTTTGGCGGTGGCGTAAAGGCGGATGGCGGTACTTCAAGCACCGGGATCACGTTGCAGAAATATTGTGCCATTACGCTTAAACGACCATACGCTTTACTGTTCGGCCCTGCAACCAGACGATTCACCACCTCTTTTTGCAGCATGAAGTGCATGTCGGCAATGGCATCAGTATAGCTAAACAGGTGGAACATCAACGGCGTGGAGATGTTGTACGGCAGGTTACCAAACACGCGCAGCGGCTGACCCATTTTTTCTGACAGCTCGCCAAAGTTCATGGTCATGGCATCTTGCTGATAAATGGTCAGCTTTGGGCCCAGGAACGGGTGCGTTTGCAGACGTGCCGCCAGATCGCGGTCAAGTTCGATAACGGTCAGTTCGTCAAGGCGTTCGCCTACTGGCTCGGTCAGCGCGGCAAGGCCCGGGCCGATTTCGACCATAGCCTGGCCTTTCTGCGGATTAATGGCAGAAACGATGCTTTCGATCACAAACTGATCGTTGAGAAAGTTTTGCCCGAAGCGTTTACGGGCTAAGTGGCCCTGATGGACTCGATTAGTCATTGAGTATTAACAATCATTTTGATGGCGAGATTAAGCGCCGTAATAAAACTGCCGACATCCGCTTTTC